>ENA-ORXT01001315-ORXT01001315.1-marine-metagenome-genome-assembly--contig:-NODE-1315-length-33920-cov-5.264279_pt1 | contig 33920 bp, 25 predicted proteins | sample MGYA00237868_ERZ511482 | MGnify/ENA metagenome assembly ERZ511482 | reverse complement strand
AGTACCACGCCTATAACGGCACCTCGAAATTCGAGGGCGACAAGTTCGACAAGCTGCGCGCCGTCTTCTCGGTCCACAGCGAACCGTTCACGGTCATCGCCCGCAAGGACGCCGAAATCGGCGAGTTCGACGACCTCAAGGGCAAGCGCGTCAATGTCGGCAACCCCGGCTCCGGCCAGCGCGGCACGATGGAAGTGCTGCTCGAAGAAAAAGGCATGTCCTTCGACGATTTCTCGCTCGCCTCCGAGCTGAAATCCGCCGAGCAGGCTGCGGCGCTGGGCGATAACAAGGTCGATGCCATCGTCTTCACCGTCGGCCACCCGAACGGCTCGATCAAGGAGGCGACCACGACCGTCGACGCCAACCTCGTCAACGTGACGGGCGACGTGGTGGACAAGCTGATCGCGGACAACCCGTTCTACGCCAAGGCCACCATCCCCGGCGGCATGTACAAGGGGTCCGACGACGACACGACGACCTTCGGCGTGAAGGCCACCTTCGTCAGCTCGACCGATGTGCCCGAGGACGTGATCTACGAGGTCGTCAGCGCGGTGTTCGAGAATTTCGGCCGCTTCAAGAAGCTGCACCCCGCCTTCGCCGACCTGAACGAGGAAGACATGATCTCGGGCGGCCTGTCCGCACCGCTGCATGACGGCGCGGCGAAGTACTACAAGGAAAAGGGCTGGCTCGATAGTGATGGAGCACCCAAGGTAATGGCTGCGGCTGAGACTGAAGCTGCGGCTGCCGACATGTCCATGGAAGATCGCATCTCGGCCCTTGAAGCTGCGGTCGCCAAACTGACCAAGATGATGGAAAAGTAATCTCAGTCTTTTTGAATGGGTCGAAGGTGGAATACTCCGCCTTCGACAACAATTAAGAAACAATCCGATTTATCAGGGGGCGCACATTCGCCATTACGCCGATGTGCGATATGCGATGTCCAATTCAGATAAAGACCAGTTCCAGGCCGCGCGGGTCGAGATGGACGCAGCGGGCAAGGGGGGGCTGAGCCAGAGCGAACTGGACGAACTCGTCGCCTCCTCCGATACCGGGGCGCGCAATCCGGCGGGGCCGGTGGGGACATTCCTGATCCTGACCGCGCTGGCGTGGTCGCTGTTCCAGTTGTGGATCGCGTCGCCCATTCCCTTCATGGTCGGTTTCGGCGTCTTCAACGATACCGAGGCGCGCTCGATCCACCTCGCCTTCGCGATCTTCCTCGCCTTCGCCGCCTATCCCGCCGCGCGCACGCCGGTGCAGATGGTGCTGGCGCTGGGCGTGCCGATCCTGCTGACGATCCTGTTCATGATCGGGGCCAAGGACGGTGTCGCCGTCTGGTGGATTCCGATCTGCGGCGCGGCGGTGGTGGGCGCGATCCTGCTCGGCTCGCCCAAAAGTTACATTCCGCCCTGGGAATGGGCGATGGCCATCGTCGGGGCCTTTACCGCGCTGTATCTCTACATCTTCTACGCCGGCATCGCCGATCGTGTCGGCGCGCCGATCACCCAGGATTTCGTGGTCGCCGTCATCGGCATGCTGCTGCTGCTGGAGGCGACGAGGCGCTCGCTCGGCCCGGCGCTGATGATCGTGGCGTCGATCTTCCTCGCCTACACCTTCCTCGGCCCGATGATGCCGTCCATCATCGCGCACAAGGGCAATTCGCTGTCCGAAGTGGTCAACCACCAGTGGATCACGACCGAAGGCGTCTTCGGCATCGCGCTGGGCGTCTCGACCTCGTTCGTGTTCCTGTTCGTGCTGTTCGGCTCGCTGCTGGACCGGGCGGGCGCGGGCAACTACTTCATTCAGGTCGCATTCTCGCTGATGGGCCACATGCGGGGCGGCCCGGCCAAGGCCGCCGTCGTGTCCTCCGCCATGACGGGGTTGATCTCGGGTTCCTCCATCGCCAACGTGGTGACGACCGGCACCTTCACGATTCCGCTGATGAAGAAGGTCGGGTTCTCCTCCGAAAAGGCCGGGGCCGTCGAGGTGGCGTCCTCCGTCAACGGCCAGATCATGCCGCCCGTCATGGGGGCCGCCGCGTTCCTGATGGTCGAATATGTCGGCATCCCGTATTTCGACGTGGTCAAGCACGCCTTCGTCCCCGCCATCATCTCGTATATCGCCCTCGTCTACATCGTGCATCTCGAAGCGTCGAAAGCCGGGTTCGAGGGGCTGCCCCGGCACCACAGCTACGTGCCGAAAGCCTGGGTCGCCTGGCTGATGAGCCTCGCCTTCACCATCGCGGCGATCTGCGCGCTCAGTTTCGCGGTCTACTACCTGATGGGCTGGATCCGGCCCGCCTTCCCGGATACCGCCGGATATGTCATCTTCGGATTCCTCACCGCCATCTACGTCGCCCTGCTCATCGTCGGCTCGCGCGAGGAGCCGCTGGAGAACACCGATCCCGACGCGGAAGTGACCGAACTGCCGCCCCCCGGGCCGACCGTGCGGTCCGGCCTGCACTTCATCCTGCCGGTGGTCGTGCTGGTCTGGGCGCTGATGGTCGACCGGCTGTCCCCCGGCCTTTCGGCCTTCTGGGCGGCGGCCTACATGATCTTCATCCTGATCACCCAGCGCCCGCTGATGGCCCTGTTCCGGGGCGGCAAGGGGTTCGGCGGCGCCTTCAGGCTCGGCTTCGTCGATCTGCTCGAAGGGCTGGTCGCGGGTGCGCGCAACATGATCGGCATCGGTATCGCGACCGCCACGGCGGGCATCATCGTCGGGGCCGTCAGCCAGACCGGCGTGGGTTCCGCGCTGGCCGATGTGGTGGAGGTGCTCTCGGGCGGCAATATCCTCGCCATCCTGTTCCTGACGGCGGTGCTGTCGCTGATCCTCGGGATGGGCTTGCCGACGACGGCGAACTACATCGTCGTCTCCGCCCTGCTCGCCCCGGTCATCGTGACGCTGGGCCAGCAGAACGGGCTGATCGTGCCGCTGATCGCCGTGCATCTCTTCGTGTTCTACTTCGGCATCATGGCCGACGTGACGCCCCCCGTGGGACTGGCGAGTTTCGCCGCCGCTGCCGTGTCGGGCGGTGACCCGATCAGGACGGGGGTGGTCGCGTTCTTCTACTCCCTGCGCACCGCCGCCCTGCCCTTCCTGTTCATCTTCAACACCGAACTGCTGCTGATCGACGTGAACTGGGCGCAGGGCATCCTCGTGTTCATTGTCGCCACCACGGCCATGCTCCTGTTCGCGGCGGCGACGCAGGGCTGGTTCCTCACCAGAAGCCGCATCTGGGAAAGCGCGATCCTGCTGCTGGTGGCCTTCAGCCTGTTCCGCCCCGGCTTCTGGATGGACATGGTTTCGCCCCCCTATCAGGAGGTCGCCCCGACCGAGATCGTGCAGGCCGCCGCCAATACCCCGGTCGGCGAGGATCTGCGCATCCGCGTCTCCGGCATGAACGATATCGGCGATCCGATCGAGTTCGTCGCCCTGCTGCCGATCACCGAGGACGGCACGGGCGAGGAGAAGCTGGAATCCGTGGGTCTGAGCTTTACCGAGAACGACGGCAGGATGGTCATCGAGGATGTCGCCTACGATTCCGCCGCCCAGACTGCGGGCCTGGACTGGGATCAGGAAGTGCTGCGCGTCCTGCAACCGAACGACCAGCCGTCCAAGTACTGGATGTTCATCCCCGCGCTGCTGCTGCTGTGGCTGGTCGTCTGGCTTCAGCGACGGCGGATACCGGGGGAGACGCCGAATAGCGGCGCGGGAACGGGCACGACCGTTCCGGCCTGACCGCCCCTCCATCGACACCCGCGACGGAACGCGATCCACCGGATGGCGTTCCACCTGCTGCACCCTTCCGCCCCCCCTTTCCCCAAGGCACCGGAGACACGATAGATGTCCACCCCGTCGATCAGCGACTATTTCAGTGCCGTGGAGTTGCGGCTAGACCGGTGGAGCGCCCTGCGCGAACTGGTCCAGAGGCTGGCGGAATCGCGGGGTGAGGGGCGCAGCGCCGCCCGCGATATCAAGGCCGCGCAGGTGATCTTCGAGGCGCTGCGCCCCGTCGAGCGGTACTGGGCCTTTCCCGGCATCTCGGTCTTCGACTCGCTGCGTCGCCAGTTCGAACTGCATGCCTATGACGACCTGCTGCACTCGGTTCGCCGCATCTGCCGCGCGCTGAGTTCCGGGGCCTATCGCCGTCGAACCATCTCGCTCTCCACCGACGATACCGATAACGACGACGTGGACGATTCCTCCACACCCCTCGATTCCCGCGCCCTGACGCGCCCCTATTTCGAAATCCTGATCGTCGACGACCTGAACGAGCAGCACCAGCGATGGCTGCGCGACAGTCTGGCGCGAATGCGTCGGCCCGAGGATGCGTTCACCTACGAATCCGTCGTCGTCCCCAGCCTTGAGGACGCGCTGATCGCGATTCTCTTCAACTACAATATCCAGGCCGTCGTGGTGCGCCCCGGCCTGATACTGAAATCCGAGATCGTGCTGCCGATCCTGAAACGCTATATCGGACAGGCCAGCGGCGACGAGGATGTGGATGCGCTGTCCCATGACGAATACGGTCCGGAACTGTGCCGCCTGATCGCCAAGATGCGCCCCGAACTCGACAGCTATCTGATCACGGACCGGTCGGTCGAGGAGATCGCGGGCCGGGATCTGGGCGGGTGCCGCCGCGTCTTCTACAATCAGGAAGACTTTCTGGAGCTGCATCTCAATATCCTGCGCGGCGTGAACGCGCGGTTCAAGACGCCGTTCTTCTCGGCGCTGAAGGAATATTCCAAGCAGCCCACCGGCGTCTTCCACGCCATGCCCATTTCGCGCGGGAAGTCCATCAGCCGCTCGAACTGGATCAAGGACATGGGGGCCTTCTACGGTCCCAACATCTTCCTCGCCGAGACCTCCGCCACCTCCGGCGGTCTCGACAGCCTGCTGGAGCCGCACGGCACCATCAAGGAAGCGCAGGACATGGCCGCGCGGGCCTTCGGCGCGAAGCAGACGTTCTTCTCGACCAACGGCACCTCGACCTGCAACAAGATCGTCGTGCAGGCGGTGGTGCGCCCCGGCGATATCGTGCTGGTCGACCGCGACTGTCACAAATCGCACCATTACGGCATGGTGCTGGCGGGGGCCGAGGTGGTGTATCTCGACAGCTATCCGCTGCACGAATACTCGATGTACGGGGCCGTGCCGATCCGCGAGATCAAGCACGCGCTGTTGAAGCTGAAGGCCGCCGGAAAGCTGGACCGGGTGCGGATGCTGCTGCTGACCAACTGCACCTTCGACGGCGTCGTCTACAATGTCGAGCGGGTGATGGAGGAATGCCTCGCCATCAAGCCCGACCTCGTGTTCCTGTGGGACGAGGCGTGGTTCGCCTTCGCGCGCTTCACTCCCGCCTATCGCGGCCGCACGGCCATGCATACGGCCAGCGTCCTGCGCGACCGGCTGCGCTCGCCGGATCACAGGAAAGCCTACGAGAAACAGCACGCAAAGCTGGAAAATGCGGATGACGCCAAGCTGCTCGATACCCGGCTCATCCCGCCGCCCACTGCGCGCGTGCGCGTCTATGCGTGCCAGTCGACGCACAAGACGCTGACATCCCTGCGGCAGGGGTCGATGATCCATGTCCACGACCAGGATTTCAAGGGCGAGGTGGAGCAGAGCTTCCACGAAGCCTACATGACGCACACGTCCACCTCGCCGAACTACCAGATCATCGCCTCGCTCGATGTCGGGCGGCGGCAGGTGGAACTGGAGGGGTTCGAGTTCGTGCAACGGCAGATCGAGGCAGCGATGTCGATGCGCCGGGCGATCCAGACGCATCCCCTGCTGCAGAAGTACTTCCGCATCCTGACCACCGCCGACATGATCCCGGCGGAGCATCGCGAAACCGGCGTGACCGCGTATTACGATGCCGAAAAAGGCTGGAGCGATACGTGGGAAAGCTGGGAGAAGGACGAATTCGTGCTCGACCCGACCCGCGTGACGCTGGCGGTCGGCGGCACGGGGTGGGACGGCGATACCTTCAAGACCAAGATCCTGATGGACAAGTTCGGGATCCAGATCAACAAGACATCCCGCAATTCCGTCCTGTTCATGACCAATATCGGCACGACGCGCAGTTCCGTCGCATACCTGATCGAGGTGCTGGTCGAGATCGCCAACGACCTCGACGACCTGCTGGACGATGCGTCGAAAATGGAGAAACGCGCATTTCAGCACCGGGTCAAGAGCCTGGTGGAAGATGTGCCGCCCCTGCCCGACTTCAGCCGCTTCCACGACGCCTTTCGCGCCAATGACGGCACCGACACGCCGGAGGGGGCGATCCGCGAGGCGTTCTTCCTCGCCTATGACGAGGATAATTGCGACTACCTCGCGCTGGACGGGTCGATCAGACAGGCGATGGCGAGCGGGCGCGAGGTCGTCTCGACCTCCTTCATCATCCCCTATCCGCCCGGCTTCCCGATCCTGGTGCCGGGTCAGGTGATCAGCGAGGGCATCCTGTCCTTCATGCGGGCGCTCGACGTCAACGAAATCCACGGCTACCGGCCCGATCTGGGCCTGCGCGTCTTCACCGACGAAGCATTGGCCAGGCACCGGGGCAACGCACTGCCTCAAGCAGCAGAATAATTTCAGGGAAGAGCAGCAATGGCCAAGAAGACACTCAACAACATTTCCGAAATCCGCCGCTACTTTCACCGCAACGAAAGCCCGATCTATTTCATATCGGCGACCAACTTCAATCTGCTGGGCATCGACGAGTGGGTAAAGAACTTCAAGTACATCAACTATCTCGACTGCTACGACGGTCGGCACCCCAACGTCATGGTTCCCGCCGAGGCTCCGCATGCCGAATTCACGTCGATCGAGGATATCAACAACTACCTCCTCCAGCACAAGGAGGTGACCGATTACGTCGGCTCGCGCGGGGCGAAACCGAAATTCGTGTTCCTGATGTTCGACGAGAACACGGAGCGGTTGGCGAAGGACATGGGAGCGGAGGTCTGGTTCCCGAAGGCCAAGCTGCGCACGAAATGCGACAACAAGATCGAAACGGTCCGCATCGGCAACAAGGCGGGCGTGCCGTCGGTGCCGAACACGCTGGCCGAGGTCAAAAGCTATGAAGACCTGAAGAAGACCTGCGAGAAGGCCGGCATCGGGCATGATCTGGTGCTGCAATCGGCCTTCGGCGACAGCGGGCACACGACGTTCTTCATCAAGTCCGAGGCCGATTTCCGCAAGCACGAGCACGAGATCGTCGGCGAGGGCGAGATCAAGATCATGAAGCGGATCGACTGCCGGGGTTCCGCAATCGAGGCCTGCGCGACGAAGGAAGGCACCATCGTCGGCCCGCTGATGACCGAACTTGTCGGCTTCAAGGAACTGACCCCCTATCGCGGCGGCTGGTGCGGGAACGAGATCTTCTCGACCGCCTTTCCGCCCAAGACCCGCCAGCGGGCGCGCGAACTGACCTATCTGTTCGGCGAGCAACTGCGGAAGGAGGGTTATCGCGGGTATTTCGAACTCGACTTCCTGATCGAGAAGAAGACCGGCGAAATCTATCTGGGCGAACTGAACCCCCGCATCACCGGCGCGTCGTCGATGACCAACCACGCCGCCTTCGCCCATGCCGATGCACCGCTGTTCCTGTTCCACCTGCTGGAATTCTCGGGCCAGCCGTTCAAGCTGGATGTCGGCGAGATGAACTCCCGCTGGGCGAATCCCGACATGATCGACAGCTGGTCGCAGATGGTCATCAAGCATACCGAAGACAGCGTCGACATGATCACGCAGGCGCCGGAAACCGGCATCTACCGCATGAACTCGAACGGCACGGTGGAATACGAGCGGTTCGACTATCACCGCCGGGCGGTCGAGGACGAGAACGAGGCGTTCTTCCTGCGCATCTCGAAACAGGGCGATTACCGGTACGAGGGCGCTGATTTGGGCATTCTCGTCACGCGCGGGCGGTCGATGACGGACAGCTTCCAACTGACGTCCCGGTCGAAGAAGTGGATCGACGGGATCAAGGCGCTGTATTCGGCCAAGCCCCTGCCCTCGCTGGCGACCACCGAAGGGGCATTCAAGATCCTGTAATGCAGATAACCTTTCGCGCGGTGTCCGAACCGCAGGCGGGGCCGAAATGGGCGGCCCTGTTCGCCGAATACTGGCCGTCCTACCGCCTGTGGTGGGCCAGCCAGGGCGAGCGGGCGCGCCCGACCTATGCCGCTTGCCTCGCGGCGATGAAGACGCATATGCCGGAGATCGTGCCGCTCTATCACCGCCTCTGCGAACTCGCGGGGGGCGGGGATCGGGAGGCGCGGTTCCTGTCGTTCTACTGCCCGCCCGCCTACATGACCGCCTGTTCCCAGGCGATCTGGCCCGGCAAGGAGCCGTTGCTGGTCCGCAACTACGACTACAGCGCCAATGCCTTCGACGGGGTCGCGCTGCATACGGCCTGGGGCGGGCGGCAGGTGGTCGGCACGTCGGACGGGCTGTTCGGGCTGGTCGACGGGATGAACGATGCGGGGCTGGCCGTGTCGCTGACCTTCGGCGGGCGGCAGGTGGTGGGCGACGGGTTCGGCGTGCCGCTGATCCTGCGCTACGTGCTCCAGACCTGCGAAACGGCGGAGCAGGCGACGGCGGCGCTGGCGCGCATCCCGTGCCATATGAGCTACAACGTCACCGTACTGGATGCGAAGCGCCGCTACGCCACCGCCTACATGTCGCCCGATCGCGGCACGACCATCACCCACGCGGCGGTCGCGACCAACCACCAGGAAAAGGTGGAATGGGCCAGCCATGCCCGCTTCACCGCCACGGTCGAGCGCGAGCGGTTCCTGCTGCACCGGCTGACCCTGCACGTGGACACGCAGGAGAAGTTCATCGGCGCGTTCCTGAAACCGCCCCTCTACTCCACCGCCTTCGATCAGGGTTTCGGCACCCTCTACACCGCCCTCTACCGCCCCCGGCTGGGAGAGATGGAGTTGCGCTGGCCCGTGGGATCGTGGCCGCTGAGCGTGAACGGGTTCGCGGATGCGGCGTGGCGGGTGAGTGTGCCGTTGGTGGCATGATTTTCGGGAAGTCCGAGGACAAGTGCTCTGCCCCGGACAACGATCCGGGGCCTCGACGAGTGTGCACTGATCGGCGAGGCCTCGGGTCGCTGCCCGGGGCGGAGTGGTGCATGCGGAAAGTCTACGCCGCGTTCTCGACCCCCAGCATGAGATACCGCCGCGCTTCCGGCGGCACGAAGCGCATCCAGTCCGGTTCCGCGCCCGGGGCCACCAGACCGGTGCCGTAATGCATCCTCCGCGTCTCCTCGCGGAAATCGTCGAAGCTCTGCGACCATTCCGGTTGCCCGGGCCAGATCAGCGTCGCCTCGCCCCGCGCGGGGGTGTAGGCGGCGGTATAGACGGTGCCGAAACCGGCCTCGAACTGGGTATTGTACATCGGCGCGCTCTGGAACAGGTCGATCACCTCGTCCCGGTCCAGCGATCCGACCTCCGCCGCGCGCAGGTGGTCCAGCCGCCCGACGGTGTTGCAGAAGGCGGCGTGGCGCTCGTCCTCCACCGCACCCTGATGATTCGTGACGACGCGGGAATCCGACACGATCACGGCACGGTCCGGCGCGATCATCGCCGTCCGGTGCGCCCCGGCCCGGTCCAGCAGCGTGAGGTTGTAGCTCATGTGATGCGGCAACCGGCGCAGGGTTTCCTCCGCCTCGGCGACCGTCGTGCAGGTTTCCAGCAGATAGCGGATCGTCAGCGGCACCCCGAAACCCGCGCCCACCGCCTTGCTGCGCCCGCCATAGGCGAGCGATACGGCCAGACCGTCGGCGTTGATGCCATCGGCCAGACCCGCCAACCCCTCGACCATGCCCATCACGGGCCGCCCGGACCACGCGCTGCGCAGCATCGTCGCCTCGCTCAGGCGCGGGTCGAGATCGTAGTTGCGCACCAGCGTCGGCGCATCGCCCCCGGATACCGCCTGCGCGCATTGGCCCAGATAGCGCGGCGGGGACCAGAAGGTCAGGAACCGCGCGGCTTCCTCGTCCGCCCCGGCGCGTTCGACCAGATTCTCCCACACCGGCGCGAATTCGGGCATGTGCCGGCGCAAGGCCCGTTCGGATGCCGCGAGGGTCGGCGCATCGGGCATCCGGCGGGCGCGCAGCCATGCCTTCCAGCCCGGCCAACCGGTATCGAACACCTTTTTCCATGCGGACCCGGGTTCGTTCTCCGAAAGGCTGCGAAATGTGACATCCATGCTCTATCCTCGTCGATATCGTCGTTCCGAGGAAACCGTTTCCTCGACATCATGATTCATGATGTAGGAAGAGTCGCGTGTCTTGTCCAGAGGGAAGCCCCATGATTTCTCCGTTCGTCGATACCGGCGCGCCGCCCCTGACGCAGCCGGACCTCGCCGCCCTGCGCGCACAGTTCCGGTTGCAGGGCGACCCGCTCGTCCGCTGGGTGCGGCGCGAGACGAAGGGGGGCGGCTTCGGCGATCCGGAGGGGCATCCCCGTGCCTGGGGGGTCTGGGCGATGGTGGACGGGCAGTGGCGGCGCGTCACCAGCGCCCGGGGATTGCCGCGCGAATGGACCAGTCTCGACCGGGTGGAGACGTGGCTGCGGGGGCTGGGCTTCACCGCGTTTTCGGTGATGCGCGAGGAGTAGGGACTTCCCGCCCCCCTACGCTGCACCGCACAAAATTTGATCGGCGCGGCCCCTCGCAATACTGGTATCGCCGGGCCATATCGGGGTAACGTCGCGACGAACCCCCTTGGAGGCACTACCCCATGACCCCCTTCGCCATCGCCGGCATCCAGATGCAGGTTTCCGCCCTCGAAAGCAATGTCGAGGCGATGAAGCAGCGTCTCGACGTGCTGATGATTCGCTTTCCGTGGACGCAGATGGTGCTGTTCTCCGAACTCGCGCCCTTCGGCCCCTTGTCGCACCACGCCCTGCCGTTTCCCAACCAGGTGATCGACGATTTCCGCGAGGCGGCGATCCGGCACAATATCTGGCTCATCCCCGGCTCGATGTTCGAGAAGGCGGAGGACGGGCGCATCTTCAACACGTCGGTCGTCATCAATCCGCAGGGCGAGATCGTCGCGAAATACTCCAAGATGTTTCCCTTCCTCCCCTACGAGGCGGGTATCGCGCCGGGTACGGATTTCTGCATCTTCGACGTGCCGGAGGTCGGGCGATTCGGCCTGTCGATCTGCTACGACATGTGGTTCCCCGAAACGACGCGGCAACTGACGTCGCAGGGGGTCGAAGTGCTGCTGCACCCCGTCCTGACCGGCACGACCGACCGCGATGCGGAACTGGCCATCGTGCGCGCCACCGCCGTGCAGTTCCAGTGCTACATCATCGACGTGAACGGCCTTGGGGCCGGAGGCGTGGGTCGCTCGTGCATCGTGGACCCGACCTCGATGGTCCTGCACCAGTCGGCGGGGCAGGAGGACATGTTCCCCATCGAGATCGATCTGGATCAGGTGCGCCGCCAGCGCGAGACGGGCATGAAGGGCCTGGGTCAGGTGCTCAAGAGCTTCCGCGACCGGCCCATCGATTTCTCGGTCTACGACCGCACGAGCGGGGTGGATGCGTACATGCATCAACTGGGTCCGCTGGAAGTGCCGAAACAGGGTGCCATGCGCGGTCTCGACGCCCTCAGCCCGCGTCAGGCGATGACGGGCGTGGACGGGTCGGATGCCGCTGCGGCACCCCCCGCGACGGCCCCGATCCCGGCGGCGATGACCGAACCGCTGGCGGCACCCCTGCCGGGGCCGACCGACCCCCTGACCGAAGCGGCGGTGGATGTCGCCGCCCTGCCCGCCGATCCGGCGGCTCCGCATCTGGTGCGCAGCATCACCGAAAGCTGAAGCGAGCGGTCACCCCGCATCCTCCAGATCGAGGATGCGGACGCCCGGTATCCGCTGCTGCGCCATGTCGGCGAGGTGGCGATGGTGGGTTAGGAAGATGGCCTGCCCGCGCTTGCCCAGTTCGGCAGTCAGGTCGAGGGCGGCGGCGGCGCGGGCATCGTCGAACGTCTCCAGCACGTCGTCCGTCACGAAGGGCAGCGGCCCGTATTCGCCGCAGAACAGCCCGTATCCGGCCAGCCGCAGCGACAGGTACAACTGCCCGCGCGTCCCCTGCGACATCCCCTCGGCGGCGACCGTCTCCTCGCCCCGCCGCGCGACGAGGCGCTCGCCGGTGCCGTCGGGGCGGGTTTCCAGCGCGGTCCACTCGCCGCCCGTCATGCGGATGAAGGCGGCCTGCGTCTCGTCCAGCATCGGTCCCCGGCGCGCGCGGCGCAGGCGGTCGAGCGCGGCCCGGGCGGCGCGCAGGCCGATCATGCGCGCGGCGGCGGCGCGGGTCGCCTCGCGCAACTCGTCGAGCAGGGCGGCGCGCTGCTGGTCGATGGCCCCGCCGCCCTGCCCGGCGCGGGCATCGTCCTCGGCCTTGCGGGCGAGGGCGCGGGCGGAGACGGCCTCGTCCCGCGCCCGCTCCGCTTCCGTGACGCGGTCGGCCAGCAGGGCGGCGCGCCCGGGGTCCAGCGCGCCCTCTTCCTCCGCCAGCGCCGCCGGGTCGTGGCCGCTGGCCGCGCGGTCGATCCGCTCCGAAAGTTCCGCCCCCTGCGCCCGCAATCCGTCCCGCTCCAGCAGGCGGGCGAGCAGCGCATCGGGATCGCCTTCCCCGATATCCTGCCCGTCGAGCAATGCGGCGCGTTCGGCTTCGGCGGCGTCGATTTCCGCCTGAGCGTCGGCGGCGTCGGCGATTGCGGTGTCGAGCGCGCCCCGGGCCGCCTCGATCCTGTCGCGCGTGGCAATCGCCTCGGCACCGCGCCGGGTGGCGAGGGCGACGAGGGCGACCGGCGTCTCCTCCGACCCCAACAGCGCGCGCAGGGGTTTGGCCGCCGCCTCGAACGCCTCGCAGGCATCGCGCATCCGGCTGACCCGCTGGCGCAGGCTGGCGACCTCCCCGGCCCGCAGCGCAATCGTCTTGAGGGCAGGCAGCCGCGTCTCGACGCCCTCGGCATCCTGCCCCGCAAAGGGCGACCCCGCGACCAGAACGCGCACGGCCTCCCCGGCCCGCTCCAGCGCGGTGTCCTTGAGGGCGAGGGCCTCGTCGCGCTTCTCGGCCTGCGCGAGCGCATTGCGCCAGGCATCATGGGCCAGACGCGCCGTTTCCAGCGCCCCCTCCCGCGCCTGTGCGGCGGCGTCGAGCAATTCGGGATCGTCGGTCGCCTGCGGTCCCAACACCCCGCGTAACCGGGCCTTCGCCTCGTCGAGCGCGGCCTGCGCAGCATCGGCCTTGCGACCGGCCTCCTCGGCCTCCAGCGCCGCGCGCAGGGCTTCGCGCAGGGTCAGCAGGCGCGGGCGCATCGCCGGAATCTCGTCGGCGGTCAATCCCAGCGCGGCGGTCAGCGGCGCGGCGCGGGCGCGGCTGTCGAGCACCTCACTGCGAGCCGTGTCGAGCGCCGCCTGCCGCCGCACGACCCGGCCCTCCGCCTCCGCAATCGCCCCCGCCGCCTGGCGCACCCGTTCGCGCACCGTGGTGCCGTCGGCATGGGTCCGGCGCGCCGCATCGTCGGCCCGCAGCATTCCCTCGAAGTCGTCGGCGGTGCCGTCATCCAGCGCCGCCCGGTGGATCGCCCAGGCCGCATCCCGCGCCCGGCGCGCCTCGACCAGCGCGGCATCGCTGACGTGATCGTCCCGCCCCGCCAGCGCATCGCGGGCCACCCGCGCACCGTCCAGCGCCTCCTGCGCCTCGGCCAGGGCCTGCGCGGCGGTAGCGGCGGCAGCATCGCGCGCGTCGATGGCGCGCAGGGCCGCGAGGACCGTCTCCTCGTCCGGCAGACCCGCCGCCGCCCCGGCCAGAGCGCGCCAGTCCTGCGGCAAGCCCGCCGCCGCGCGCAGGGCCGCCGCCTCGGCATCCCGCGCGGCCTCGCGCAGGCCGGGCGCATCGGCGCGGCGGGCATCGTGCCAGATCCGGCGGGCGGCTTTCAGGGTTTCGGGATCGTCCGGCGCAGGCACCGCCTCGCCCAGCGCTTCCCGCGCGCTCTGCGCCTCGTCCAGCGCGTTCAGCCGATCCAGCCGCGCGTCGCGCCATGCGCGGACCGCCCCCTCCAGCCCCTCGATCACATCGTCGGGCAAGGCCATCGCCCGGGGATCGGCCCCGCCCGGCGCGATTTCCGCGATCAGGGCGGCCAGTTCCGTCTCCGCCTGCGCCAATGCGGTTTCGCGGCGCGGCAGGTCGCGCCCGTCGGTATCGGCGCGCGAGACGAGGGGGGCATCGTCGTGAAAGCGCATCGCGTCGAGCGCCGCCCCCTCCTCGCCGATGCGCAGACCCTCGGGATCGGGCGCACCCGCCTCCAGCACCCCGGTCGCCGCGTCCTGCGCCGCGCGCGCCTTGGTCAGCACCGCCCCGCCCTGCTGCACGGTCATGCGCAGTTCGGCCATGCGTGTTTCGGCCCCGGCGGGCAGGTCCGGTCCCTCCGGCATCGCGGCGAGGCGGTCGGTCAGCCGCCCGAGATCCGCCCGCAATTCCGCCCGCTTCCCCGCCGCCGCGTTCAGCGCCACGGCCCCGCGCGCCTCCGACAGTTCCGCCTCGGCCCGCTCCAGCGCCCCGTCCGCCGCCTCGGTCGCGGCGCGCAGGGCGTCGTTGCGGCGGGGGTCGAGCCGGGCCTCCTTCAGCGCCTCGTCCAGCGCGACCAGCTCCTTCCTGCCCTTCGCCAGCACCGTCGTGCTTGCCCCCTTGCGATGCACCTCGTCGATCCCGGCGGCGATATCGGCCAGCCCGGCGGACAGGCCCGACAACCCGCTCGTACCCGCATACAGCACCTCGCCCAGATCGCCCTTCGCCGCGAGAATCTCCTCGCCCCCCTCGCGCAGCACCGAATCGTCGAGCGAAAAGCGGCTCCGATACGCCTCGCGCCCCAGCCCGTGCAGCAGGGCATCCAGCCGATGCTGCGGCACCGCGCGTCCGTCGCCATCGGTCAGCGAATCCTGCCGCTTGCCCGTGCGCCACAGGGTGATCGCGCCCTCCCCCGTCTCGACCTGCGCCCCGATGCGCAGGGTGCTGCGCGGATGGCGGAAGGAGTACGGCGTCTGGCCCGGGATGCCGAACAGCAGGTCGAGCCAGGCGGCGAAGGTGGTGCTCTTGCCCGCCTCGTTCGGGCCGTAGATCACCGTGACATCGCTCCCCGCCCGCGCATCGCCGAAATCGAGCACCCCTTCGGCGAACCGGCCATAGGGGGCGAGGTGCAGGCGCCGCAGCCTCACGCGCCCTCCCCCGCGCCGGTCAGGCGGGCCAGCACGGCGGCGGTCCCCTCGGTGGCCAGCGCGTCGATCTCCTCCTCGGCGAGAACGGCGCGCAGGTCGGCGGGCAGCGTGCGCCGCCACTCCGCCAGCTCGGCGCGGATTTCATCGCGGAATCCCTGCTTTGCGGTCTCCTCGTGCATCAGCGCGGCGAGGTCGCCCAGGTCATGCGCGGGCGCAGCCGCATCGGGCCTGATCTCCACCTTGTCCAGATGCACGCCGTCCAGCGCCGCCATCGCCTCGCGCGCCAGCACCTGCCCCGCCCCGGCATCCGCCAGCAGCGGCGCGGCCCCCGGCCCGCGCAGCACGACCCGCAGGATCGTCTCGACACTCGCCTGCCGGGCCTGTGCCGCGACGGCGCTCTCGGCGATGCGCTCGAACCGGTCGGTCTGGGTGGCTTCCGCCTCCAGCACCACCTCGGCCCGTTCGAAGGCCAGCGAGGCGACGGGGCGCGCCTCGGCCCGCACGCCGTCCAGCCCGATCTCGACCAGCGTGACCGACCCGATCCCCGGCTCGCCGATATCGCGGCCCTGGGGGATGCCGGGCATCACCGCCCTGCACCCCTCCCCCGCATAGTCCGCGCGTGCATGGATATGCCCCAGCGCCCAGTAGTCGTAGCCATGCCCCAGCAGGGCCGAAGTCGCGCAGGGGGCATAGGGATCATGCGCCGCCGATCCGTCCAGCGACGTGTGCATCAGCCCGATATTCCACACCCCGGGCACGGCGGCGGGATAGTCCGGCAGCAGGCTGCGCGCCACGTGCTTCTCCGCGAACCCGATCCCGTGGATCGCCACGCCGTCGAGCGTCAGGGTCGGGGTATCGCTGTCCAGCACATGGATATGCCCGCCCAGCGGCCCGTGGCGGCCGGTGCCGAGCATCGCGTCGTGGTTGCCCCAGATCAGCGCCACCGGAATGCCCGCCCGCCCCAGCCGCGCCAGCTCCCCGATCAGCGCGGCCCGCGCGGTCAGGTCGACGACATCGCTGTCGAAGATATCCCCGGCCAGCAACAGTGCCGCCACATCCTCCGCAATCGCCAGATCGACGAGCCGGGCCAGCGCCGCGCGCGAGGCCCCGTGCAACCGCTCCGCCAGCGCGGGATCGCGCAGCGCCATGCTGCGCAGCGGGGAATCGAGGTGAAGGTCGGCGGCATGGAGAAAGCGCATCCCCGGATTGTCGCCCGCCCCTTCGCACGGCGCAAGTGCAGATGGCGTTCCCCTCCCCGAAAACCACCCCCGGGCCGCCGCATCGCTCGCGACGCGAACAGAATCTACGAGAGTGAAAAAACCCCTTCCCAAACCCGCCCCCCTTTGCTATCCCGCCGCTCTGCCCGGATTGCGGTCGTGGCGGAATTGGTAGACGCGCAGCGTTGAGGTCGCTGTGGGGTAACACCCGTGGGAGTTCGAGTCTCCCCGACCGCACCATTTCGGATCTTAGGCTCGGGTTTCGGCGTTGTCCGGTCCGGCTTTCGCCGCGCCGCAGAACAGGCCCCGGAAACGGTTCCCGGATTTTCTGCCGGAAGTGTTCGTTGATCCGGCAAGTCGGATTCGTGTCGTCGCGATCCGGCGCTCTCGATCGTCTTGCAATCATTCCCCGCGTGCGCGAGGGCCGGATGGTGTCGGTCCATCGCCGATACTCGCGGCAAATGGTGTGGTTCCGGGGCATCGTCGGCTCCGTCCGGTCGCGCGGTCGGCCGGAGGGGCGAAACTGCGGCATTGCCCGATACCTACCGGTCAGCCTTCACTTTCGCAGCGCCTCGGCCAAGGCGTGATAGGAGGCTTTCGGGGTCCGTTCCAGTGTCTCGAAATCGACATGCACGAGGCCGAAGCGTTTTTCGTAGCCCAGCGACCATTCGTAATTGTCGAGCAGCGACCAGTAGGTGAACCCCTTCAGCGGCACCCCGTCCCCCAGGGCGCGCAGGGCCTGGCCGAGATGGGCGTCGATGTACTCGGTGCGGGTCGTGTCGGTGCGGTCCGGCGTGTCGGGGTTTGCCATGCCCGATTCCGTGACGTAGATCGGCAGGCCCCTGGCGTAGTCGTTCGCCACCGTCAGGAAGTGGTGCAGCCCTTCGGGGTAGATCTCCCACTCCATCTGCGTCTTGGGCAACGGCCCCGGCGCTTCGGCGTAGTGCGGCCACGGCCCCGGGGCGGCGGCGATCCGCTTGCAGGTGTAGTAGTTCACGCCCAGCCAGTCGAGCGGGGCCGCGATGGTGTCGAAATCGTCCTGCCAGCCCTCGGGCAGATACGGCTCCAGCCCCTCCAGCACCTGCGGCGGATAGGCGCGGTCGAACAGGCCGCCGAGGAAAAAGCGGTTGTAGATCGCGTCGTAGCGTTCCGCCGTCACCCGCGCCGCCTCGCTGTCATCGGCGGGGATCGCGTATTCGAAATTGCACACCGCACCAAGGTTCTGCATGCCCAGCCCGCGCATCACCTCGATCGACCGGCCATGGGCCAGCAGCACATGGTGCATCGCCCGTGCGGTGGCCCGGATGTCGCGCATGCCCGGGGCGTGGTGGCCGTCGAAGTGGGACAGCCAGCTCACGCACCACGGCTCGTTGATGGGGGCGGCGCTGAAGACGCGGTCCCCGATGCGGCCCATGATCGTCTCGGTGAAATCGGCGAACCAGTCGCCGATCTCGCGGTTGCGCCACCCGCCCAGATCGGCCAGCGGGGACGGCAGTTCCCAGTGATACAGCGTCGCCATGGGCTTCAGCCCGCGTTCCAGACAGCCATCCATCAGCCGGTCGTAGAAATCCAGCCCCGCCTCGTTCGGCGCCCCCCGCCCCTCCGGCAGCACCCGCGCCCAGCTGGTCGAGAAGCGGTAGGCGTCGAGGCCCAGATCCCGGCACAGGTCGAGATCCTCCTCCATCCGGTTGTAGTGGTCGCAGGCGATGCGCCCGTTCTCGTTGCGCGCGACATTGCCCGGGGTGGCGGCGAAGGTATCCCAGTGCGTCTGCCCCGCCCCGCCGAACCCGTGTCCCTCGATCTGGTAGCTGGAGGTGGCGGCGGCAAACAGGAATCCGGGGGGGAAATCGGATCGGCGGTGCTGCATGGGTCGGCTCCTGTATTGCGGGTATGATCCGGAATCGCTTCAATCTACGCGAAACCGGGGGAGTTGACAGAACTATTCTCTCGCCACACGGTGATCGGCATGAATTGCAGGCGGTCGAATCGTCGATCCCGACCTGCAACACCATAGGCGGCAGGATAGCCGCTCCGGGAGGAAGTATGAAGACTCGTTTGCTCATCAGCGCCGCTGCGCTGGCCCTTTCCACGTCGCTGGCCCATGCCGATGCCCATCAGCCCTTCGCGGTCGGAGACGGCGATTTCAACTGGGACAGCTACAAGACCTTTGCCGACAAGTACGACCTGAAGGGGCAGACCGTCACGGTCACCGGTCCCTGGACCGGTCTCGACAACGAGAACGTCACCAAGGTGCTCAGCTATTTCGAGAGCGCGACGGGCGCGACGGTGGAATATTCCGGCTCCGACAGCTTCGAGCAGGATATCGTGATCTCCGCCCGCGCGGGATCGGCCCCCAACGTCGCCGTCTTCCCGCAGCCGGGCCTCGCCGCCGATCTCGCCTCGCAGGGTCTGCTGACGCCGCTGGCGAAGGGCACCGGCAAGTGGATCGAGGACAATTACGCCGCCGGCAAGTCCTGGGTCGATCTGGGCACCTATGCGGGCAAGGACGGCGAGGATGCGCTGTACGGCTTCTTCTACAAGGTCGATGTGAAGTCGCTGGTCTGGTACTCGCCCGAGGCATTCGACGAGGCGGGCTACGACATCCCGGAATCGATGGAGGATCTCAAGGCCCTGACTGACCGGATCGTCGAGGATGGCGGCACGCCGTGGTGCATCGGGCTGGGGTCCGGGGCCGCGACCGGCTGGCCCGCGACCGACTGGGTCGAGGACATGATGCTGCGCACGCAATCGCCCGAGGATTACGACAGGTGGGTCTCGAACGAGATGAAGTTCGACGATCCCAAGGTGATCGCGGCCATCGAGGAATTCGGCGAATTCGTCCGCAACGACGACTATGTCGACGGCGGCGCGGCGGCGGCGGCCAGCACCGATTTCCGCGACAGCCCCGGGGGCCTCTTCTCGATCCCGCCGAAATGCTACATGCACCGGCAGGCATCGTTCATCCCGACCTTCTTCCCCGAAGGCGCGGAGGCCGACTTCTTCTACTTCCCGTCCTATGCGGGCAAGGATCTGGGCAGCCCGGTTCTCGGCTCCGGCACCCTGTGGGCGATCACCGATCCGTCCGATGCGGCGACGGCCCTGATCGAGTATCTGCAAACCCCCATCGCGCACGAGACGTGGATGTCGCTGTCCGGCTTCCTCACCCCCCATTCGGGCGTGAATAGCGACCTGTACGCGAACGAGACGAACAAGGCGCTGGGCGACGTGCTGCTCGGGGCGACCACGTTCCGCTTCGACGGGTCCGACCTGATGCCGGGCGAGATCGGGGCAGGGGCGTTCTGGACCGGCATGGTCGACTACGTCACCGGCAAGGACGCCGCCGACGTAGCCGAGGGCATCCAGACCCGCTGGGACGCGATCCGGTAGGTCAAAGTCCATCCCTGCCCCGGACCCGATCCGGGGCCTTTGCCGTAACGCATTCCATGGCGAGAGGCCCCGGCGCAAGGCCGGGGCAGGGAATTTCCGGATGTCAACGGGGGAGGGGACCGCCATGTCACCCATGATGCAAGGCATCGTCACGGTCGCCCTCGGCGTCGGGGGATGTGTCGGATATTTCTGGCTCTCGAACATGATCCTCGACCGGGTGCTCTACCCCGCGAGCGGGCCGAATTCCGGGCGCAACATCAACCGCGCCAACCTCGTGCGGCCCTGGCTGTTCCTGCTGCCCGCGATGCTGGCGATGGGGTTGTACCTCGTCTACCCGGTCATCGGATCGTTCGTGCGTTCGCTCTACAACCGTGCGGGCGAGGACTTCATCGGGTTCGGCAACTACGCGACGATGTTCGCGGATGACGGGTTCCGGACGGCGCTGTTCAACAACTTCCTGTGGGTGCTGGTCGTCCCCGCCGCCGCGACCTTCCTCGGCCTGCTGGTGGCGCAGCTGACCGATCAGCTCCGCTGGGGCAATATCGCGAAATCGCTGATCTTCATGCCCATGGCGATCTCCTTCGTGGGCGCATCGCTTATCTGGAAGTTCGTCTACGCCAACAACCCGGATATCGGCATCATCAACGCCGTGCGGGCCTTCCTCGGCGCGCGCCCGCTCGACGTGCTGCAACTGGCGTTCTGGAACAACTTCTTCCTGATGGTGATCCTGATCTGGATCCAGACCGGTTTCGCCATGGTCATCCTCAGCGCCGCCCTGCGCGGCATTCCGGAGGAGACGGTCGAGGCCGCGATCATCGACGGCGCGAACCCGTTCCAGGTGTTCTTCAAGATCAAGGTGCCGCAGATCAAGAGCACGATCATGGTCGTCTGGACCACCATCACGATCCTGGTGCTGAAGGTCTTCGACATCGTCTACACCATGACGGGCGGCAATTTCGGCACCGATATCCTGCCCAGCTACATGATGGCCTACATGTTCCGCGACGACGGGCGCGCGACGGCGGTGGCCTTCGTCATCATGATCATCGTGCTGCCGGTGATGATCTGGAACATCCGCCAGGCCCGTTCGGAAATGAGGTAGGTCATGGATTCCATAGCCGGAAAGAAGCCCGCCCTGATCTGGGCCACGCATATCTCGGTCGTGCTGCTGGTGCTGCTGTGGCTGCTGCCGACCATCGGGTTGCTGGTATCGTCGTTTCGCGACCGGGACCAGATCGCGGAATCGGGGTGGTGGCTGTCGCCCTTCTCGGTCGAGCAGAACTTCCAGCACAAGGCGGCGGCGGACGGCGTGGTCGAGGCGGATGGCGTGTTCACCCTGACCGGCACCGTGCTGGACGAACCCGGCGAGGTGGTGCGCTTCGGCGGCACCCGCAGCGACCCCACGGCCAATGCCCCCGGCGAAACCGCGCAGCTCAGCCGGGACCGCACCCTGACGGTGCAGGCCGACGGCACCTATGTCTACACCTCGCCCGCCCCGATAACCCGCGACCCCAGCGTGTACTACGCGGTCGAGACGCCGCCGAGTTTCTCGCTCGACAACTACCGCACGATCCTGGCGTCGGACAATATGGGGCAGGCGTTCATCAATACGCTGACGGTCACGATCCCGGCCACGATCATCCCCATCCTCATCGCCGCCTTCGCCGCCTATGCCCTGGCGTGGATGGATTTCGCGGGTCGCGGACTGATGATCGCGCTGGTCGTCGGCCTTCTGGTCGTGCCGCTGCAACTGGCGCTGGTGCCGTTGCTGCAACTGCACAACAAGGTCGGGATCGGGCAGAGCTTTCTCGGGATATGGATGGCGCATACCGGGTTCGGGTTGCCGCTGGCCATCTATCTTCTGCGCAACTATATGGTCGGCCTGCCCCGCGACATCATCGAGAGCGCCAAGGTGGACGGCGCGACGGATTTTCAGGTCTTCGTCAAGATCGTCCTGCCGCTCAGCTTTCCGGCGCTGGCATCCTTCGCCATCTTCCAGTTCCTGTGGACGTGGAACGACCTGCTGATCGCGAAGGTCTTCCTGCCGTCCAACAGCGAAAGCTGGGTCATGACGGTCAAGATCGCCGACGACCTGCTCGGCTCGCGCGGGGGGGACTGGGGGATTCTGGCGGCGGCGGCCTTCATCTCGATCGCCGTACCGCTGATCGTGTTCTTCACGATGCAGCGCTATCTGGTGCGCGGTCTGCTGGCGGGGTCGGTGAAGTGATGAAGTCTCCTGCCCCGGACCTGATCCGGGGCCTCTCTCCGCTCGTACAGACCCCGGGTCAAGTCCGGGGCAGGGAATCTGCTGCATGATGATCGACAAGGATTGGTGGCGCGGGGCGGTGATCTACCAGATCTATCCGCGCTCGTATCAGGACAGCGACGGCGACGGGGTGGGCGATCTGCCCGGCATTACCCGGCGGCTGGGCCATATCGCGGGCCTCGGCGCGGATGCGATCTGGATATCGCCGTTCTTCCGCTCGCCGATGAAGGATTTCGGCTACGACGTGTCGGATTACCGCGACGTCGACCCGATGTTCGGGACATTGGCCGATTTCGACGCGATGATGGCCGAAGCCGACCGGCTCGGCCTGAAGATCATGATCGACCTCGTCCTCAGCCATACCTCCGACGCGCATCCATGGTTCACCGAAAGCCGCGCGAGCCGTGACAATCCCCGTGCCGACTGGTACGTCTGGGCCGATGCCAGGCCCGACGGCACCGCCCCGACGAACTGGCTGTCGATCTTCGGCGGCCCGGCATGGGAGTGGGATACGGAGCGGCAGCAATACTACCTGCACAACTTCCTGACCTCGCAGCCGGATCTGAACTTCCACAATCCGGCGGTGCAGGACGAGATGCTGGATGTCGCGCGCTTCTGGCTGGACCGGGGGGTCGACGGGTTCCGGCTCGATACGATCAACTTCTATTTCCACGACGCGGAACTGCGCGACAATCCCGCCCTCGCGCCCGAGGACCGCAACGATACCGCCGCCCCCGCCGTCAACCCCTATAACTGGCAGGATCACATCCACGACAAGAACCGCCCCGAGAACCCCGCCTTCCTGCGCCGCCTGCGCGCGGTGCTGGACGAGTATCCGGCGGCGGCGGTCGTGGGCGAGGTGGGCGACGGGCAGTACGGGCTGGAATTGCAGGCCGCCTACACCTCCGGCACCGACAAGGTGCAGATGTGCTACGACTTCACGTTCCTGTCCGGCACCCCGCCGACCGGCACCCGCTTTGCCGGGGTGCTGGACCGGGTGGCCGAGGTCAACCCGGACGGCTGGACCTGCTGGGCGTATTCGAATCATGACGTCACGCGCCACGCGACGCGCTGGGGCCTGAACGATGCGGCCTGCCGGACCTACGCGGCGCTGCTGCTGGCCCTGCGCGGATCGGTGTGCCTGTATCAGGGCGAGGAGATGGGCCTGCCCGAGGCGGAGATCGCGTTCGAGGATATCCGGGACCCCTACGGCCTGCGCTTCTGGCCGAAATTCAAGGGGCGCGACGGGTGCCGCACGCCGATGCCCTGGGGGGCGGACGATGCGGCGGGCGGATTCTCGCAGGGCAAGCCGTGGCTGCCGATGCCCGCCGGGCATCTGGAACGGTCGGTCGCGCGGCAGGAGGATGCGGCGGACAGCCTGCTGCATTTCTACCGCCGGATGATCGCGTTCCGGGCCGAACACCCGCCGCTGGCCAAGGGCGATATCGCGGTGACGGATCGCGCCGACGATCGCCTCGCCTTCATCCGCACCCACGGCATGGCGCGGGTCTTCTGCGCCTTCAACCTCGGCCCGACCGAGCAGACCATCGCCCTGCCCGCCGGGGAGTGGCGGGCGGCGGATGCGCCGTTCGAGACGGCGCACCATTCGAATACCGTCACCCTGCCCCCGTGGCAGGCCTTCTTCGCAACCGCAGGATCGGGGGATCAGGACCATGGCTGAGCTGTCACTCAAGGGTATCGGCAAATCCTACGGCGATGCGGTCGAGGTGCTGAAGGATATCGACCTCGAAATCGCGCAGGGCGAACTGATCGTCTTCGTCGGCCCGTCGGGGTGCGGAAAATCGACGCTGCTGCGCATGATCGCGGGGCTGGAGAAGATCACCGCCGGGGACCTGCATATCGACGGGGTTCATGTCAACGACGTGCCGCCCTCCCTGCGCGGGATCGCGATGGTCTTCCAGTCCTACGCCCTCTATCCGCACATGACCGTGCGCGACAATATGGCCTTCGCGCTGAAGCTGGCCAAGAAAACGAAGCCCGAGATCGACGCCGCCATCGACCGCGCGGCCACCGCCCTGCAACTCGGCCCCTATCTCGACCGCTTGCCCAAGGCCCTGTCCGGGGGGCAGCGCCAGCGCGTCGCCATCGGCCGCTCGATCGTGCGCGACCCGAAGGTGTACCTGTTCGACGAACCGCTCTCCAATCTCGACGCCTCGCTGCGCGTGGCCACCCGGATCGAGATCGCGCAACTCAAGGAATCGATGCCCGAATCGACGATGATCTACGTCACCCACGACCAGGTGGAGGCGATGACGCTGGCCAGCCGCATCGTCGTGCTGGCCAACAAGGGAATCGCCCAGGTCGGCACCCCGCTGGAACTCTACGAGACGCCGCGCAACGAATTCGTCGCCCAGTTCATCGGCTCGCCCGCCATGAACCTGCTGCCGGGGCGCATCACCCGGACGGGCGAGATCACGGAGGTCGAGGTCGCCGAGGGCCGGGGCCGGATCGAGGCGGCATTGCCGACCCCGCCGGAGGACGAGGGCCGCGCCGTCAATGTCGGCATCCGCCCCGAGGACATGGTCGTGACCGACGCCGCCGCCTGCGCCTATGCCGGCGAGGTCGAGATCAGCGAGGCGCTGGGGGAGGTGACGCAGTTGTACTTCGCCCGCAGCGGAGACCGGCAGGCCCCCGTCATCGCGAAGCTGCCCGGCATCCACCGCGACCTGCGCGGGCGCACGCTGTCGGTCGGGGCCGATCCCGCCAAGGTGCATCTGTTCGCGGACGGCATCTCGCTGCGCTATCGGTGAGCGCGCGCCTCATTCCGCATGATGGCACGCGACCCGCGTGCCGCGCAGGGTGTCGAGCGCGGGCCGCTGCGCCGGACAGATATCGGTGCGCAGCGGGCAACGCGGGTGGTAGGCGCATCCCGGCGGCTGGTTGATCGGGCTGGCGATTTCACCTGTGGGAACAGGGGGTTCCTTGCCGGGCGCGTCGATGCGGGGGGCCACGTCGATCAGCATCCGCGTATAGGGGTGCTTCGGATCGTCGAACAGGTCGCGGGTCGCCGCCTCCTCCACCAGACGCCCCAGATACAGCACGCCGACACGGTCGGCCATGTGCCGCACGACGGTCAGGTCGTGGCTGATGAACAGGTAGGTCAGGCCCAGTTCGTCCTTCAGGTCGCTCATCAGGTTCAGCACCTGCGCCTGCACCGAAACGTCGAGGGCGGAGGTCGGCTCGTCGCAGATGATCAGTCTGGGCCGGGAGGACAGCGCCCGGGCGATGCAGATGCGCTGGCGCTGGCCGCCCGAGAATTCATGCGGGAACCTGGCCGCATCGGTGGCGGAAAGGCCCACCTGTTCCAGCAATCCCTCGGCCAGACCGCGCGTATCGCCCCCCTGCACGGCCACCGGTTCGGCGATGATGTCGCGGATGCGCCAGCGCGGATTCATCGAGGCATAGGGGTTCTGGAAGATCATCTGGATGTCGCTGCGGGCGGCGATGTCTCCGCCCTCCCCCCCGATGCGGATCGTCCCCGCACCGGGGCGCAGCAGGCCGACGAGCAGCTTGCCGATGGTGGACTTGCCGGACCCGCTTTCGCCGACGAGACCGTAGGTCGTGTTCGGCTCGATCTCGAAACTCACATCGTCCACGGCGGTCAGGAACGATTTGCCGCGCCGCTGGATCACGCGGTCGAGCCACGGTTTCGACACGTCGAACCGGCGGGTCAGGTTGCGGACGGAGACGTAGCTCATGCGGATGCCCCCCCGTATCCACGGCCCTGCAAATCATCCCTGCCCCGGACTCGATCCGGGGCCTCTTCGGGCAGCATGCGCGGGGTGCGGGAGGCCCCGGATCGGGGTCCGGGACCGGACAGGATGCACGTCATGCGCCCCCCTCCAGCGGATGCCAGCACGCCGCGCGGCCCGCTTCGGCGGCCAGCGTCGGGGCGGGGTCGGCGGTGCAGCGCGGCCCGGCCCGCTCGCAGCGGGGGTGAAAGGCGCATCCGGCGGGCAGCGCGCCCAGACCCGGCATCGCCCCCGGTATCTGCCGCAGCCGCCGCGCGCCCGGCGACGATGCGGGGGCGGAGGCCAGCAGGCCCGCCGTATAGGGATGACGCGGGGCGCGGATCACGTTGCGCACCGCGCCGATCTCCGCCAGCCGCCCCGCATACATCACCGCCACGTGGTCCGCCGCCTGCACGATCACGCCGATATCGTGGGTGATCAGCATCACCGCCATCCCCCGCTCGCGGCACAGGCGCTTCAGCAGCGCGATGATCTGGGCCTGCACGCTGACATCGAGGGCCGTGGTCGGCTCGTCCGCGATGACCAGCGACGGCTCCGCCGCCAGCGCGAGGGCGATGACGACGCGCTGGCGCATGCCGCCGGAGAATTCGTGCGGATAGCTGTCGATGCGCTCGGCGGCGGCGGGAATGCCCACTTCCTCCAGCGCGGCGACGGCGCGGGCGCGGGCCTCGCGGCGGGTCAGGGTCAGGTGCGTGTGCATCGTCTCGGTCAGTTGATCGCCGATCTTCAGCAGCGGATTCAGCGAGGAGCCGGGGTCCTGGAAGATCATGCCGATCTCGCTGCCGCGCAGGCGGCGTATCGCGTCGGGTGGCAAGGTGTCGATCCGCTCGCCCTGCAACCGGATTTCGCCGCCCGCGATCCGGGCGGGAGGGTCGAGCAGGCCGCTGACGGCATTGCCCGCCATGGATTTCCCCGCCCCGCTCTCGCCCACCACGCCGAGGATTTCGCCCGCGCGGATGTCATAGGTGACGCCGTCGACGGGCCGCAGCACAGCGCGCCGGGTCGGGATCTCCACCGTCAGATCCCGGATGGAGAGCACGGGCGCGGGCCGCATGGACGCGCTCATTTCAGCCTCGGGTTCAGGGCATCGCGCAGCCAGTCGCCGAGCAGGTTGACGCTCAGCGCCAGCGCCAGCAGGGTCAGCGACGGGAACAGCAGGATCCACCACTCGCCCGAGAACAGATACCCCTGCCCGATGCGGATCAGCGTGCCGAGCGAGGGCTGGGTCGGCGGCGCGCCGACGCCCAGAAAGCTGAGCGTCGCCTCCGCGATGATCGCCAGGGCCAGCGAGATCGTCGCGATGACCAGCACGGGCGACAGCACGTTGGGCAGGATGTGGCGCAGCATGATGCCGCCGGGTCGCCGCCCGACCATCTGCGCCGCCTGCACGTACTCCTTGCCCTTCTCGACCAGCGTGGCCCCGCGCACGACCCGGGCGAACTGGACCCAGTCCGACAACCCGATGGCGATGATCAGCACCCATATCGCCATCTGGTCGCGGTGCTCGACGGGAATGGCGCCCTTCGCGATGCCGAAGATGAGGATGGCGATCAGGATCGACGGGAAGGTCAGCTGCACATCCGCCACCCGCATGATCACCGCCTCGACCCATCCGCCCAGATACCCGGCCAGCAGACCCAGCGTCACCCCCAGCACCAGCGCGAACAGCACCGCGAAGACGCCGACGAACAGCGAGATGCGCATGCCGTGCAGGATGGTCGAGAACACGTCGCGCCCCTGCTCGTCGGCCCCCAGCCAGAAGCTGTCACCGGTGAAGGCGTTCGCCTCGCCGGGCGGGCTGAAGCCGTTCATCAGGTTCAGCGCCCCGGGGTCAAAGGGGTCCTGCGGGGCGATCCACGGGGCGAATACCGCCGCGAGGACCAGCGACAGCAATACCGTGACCGAGACGATCGCCAGCGGCGAGCGGCTGAAGCGGTAGGCGAAATCGCTGTCCAGCGCCGTGGCGATGCGCGCCCTCATGCCCCCGCCTCCTGCGGGTCGATGCGCAGGCGCGGGTCGATGAAGATGTAGGCGATATCGACGATCAGATTGATGACGACGAACATCACCGCGATCAGCAGCAGATACGCGGCCATGATCGGGATATCGACGAACTGCACCGCGTTGATGAAGGCCAGCCCCAGCCCCGGCCACTGGAATACCGTCTCCGTCACGATCCCGAAGGCGATGATCGAGCCGAGTTGCAGCCCGATCACCGTCGTCACCGGCACCAGCGTATTCACCAGCGCATGGCGGAAATGCACGGCGCGCTTCGTCAGGCCCCGGGCGCGGGCGAAGCGGATATAGTCCTGGCGCAGCACCTCCAGCATCTCGGACCGGACAAGCCGCATGATGAGGGTCATCTGGTAGAGGCCGAGGGTTATGGCCGGAAGGATCAGGGCCTTCAGGCCCGAGGCCGTCAGCAGGCCGGTCGTCCACCACCCGATCTCCACCGTCCGGCCCCGACCGAAGGAGGGAAGCCACCCCAGTTCGACCGAAAAGACGTAGATCAGCAGGATTCCGATCAGGAAGGTCGGCAGCGACACGCCGATCAGGGACAGCGCCATCACCGATTGCGTCACGAACCCGTCCCGCCGGATGGCCGTCGCCACGCCCAGCGCGATGCCGATGGCGATGGCGAAGAAGCCGGAGACGAGCGCGAGTTCCAGCGTGGCGGGCAGGCGCTCCAGCAGGATATCGACCACCGGCCTGCCCTGACCGTAGCTGACCCCGAAATCGCCCTGCGCCGCCCGGGCCATGAAGCCGAAATACTGCGCGGGCAGGGACCGGTCGAGGCCCAACTCGCCCCGCAACCGGTCGATATCCTCCTGCGTCGCCTCCTGCCCCAGCAGGTTGTCGACGGGGTCGCCCAGAAAGCGGAACATCGCGAACGCCACCAGCCCCACCGCGAGCAGGACGATCACGGACTGGAAGAGGCGGCGGAGGATGTAGGCGAGCATGGGCGGGGGCTTCTCTGAAATCAGAGCCTGCCCCGGACCTGATCCGGGGCCTGTCGCCACGAAGAAGCGTCCTCGCGTGCTTCGACAGACCCCGGACCAGGTCCGGGGCAGGCAAGTAAGGGCGCTTACTCCACCGTCACCCAGCGCAGGATGAAGAAGTTGTCCGGGCGCTGCGTCATCGTCACGCCCGCGTTCGTCCCCCAGACGAGGGGCTGGACGTAGAGCGGCACGTAGGCCATCTCGTCCTGAAGGATCTTCGCACTCTCGTCCAGCATCGCCTGCCGCTTGCCCTCGTCGATCTCGGACTGGATCATCGGCAGCATCTGGTCGATACGGTCATTCGAGTAATCGCCGAAATTCCAGCTTCCCAGCTTCTTTTCCGCATTGGGGGTCGAGGCGAGGAAGCGCAGCGGGTGTTCGGCGTCGAAGGTGCCGGGGGACCAGCCCAGCAGGTACATGTCGAAATTGTCCTCGCGCAGTTCGGGCCAGTAGTTCTGCACCGGCATCGCGTCGAGTTCCGCCCTGATCCCGACCTGCGCCAGCATCCCGACGACGGCCTGACACACCGCCTCGTCGTTCAGATAGCGGTTGTTCGGGCATTTCATACCGAAGGAGAAGCCGTCCTCGTATCCCGCTTCGGCGAGCAACGCCCTGGCCCCGGCGACGTCGTAGGCGGGGCGGTCGGCATGGGCGGTCGAGTATCCGCGCATGGCGGGGCTGACCAACTGGCTCGCCTCCTCCGCCGAACCGCGCATGATCGTCCTGAGGATGGCGGGCACGTTGATCGCATGGGCGACCGCCCTGCGCACGCGCACATCCCGGAACGGGTTCGCCTCGCCCGCCTCGTCGGTGTATTTCAGCGTATTGTTGCCGTGGCCGAAGCCGAGCATGATGACCCGCGCCTCGATCCCCTGGATGACGGTCACGTCGGGGTTTGCGTTCAGGCGGGCGGCATCCTGGATCGGCACCGGGTTGATGAAATCGACATCGCCGGACAGCAGGGCCGCGACGGCGGTGGCCGGGTTCTGGATCGGGGTGAACTCGGCGCGGGTGATATTGTGCTCCGCCTCGCCCCACCAATCGGCGTGGGGTTCGAGCACCGTGCGCAGGCCCGGTTCGCGCGACGTGACGCGGAAGGCGCCGGTGCCGTTGGTGTTCAGCGTGGCGAAGTTGCCGTTCTCCTTGTCGGGCGTGGCCGCGTCGTTCGCCTCGGCCCAGCCGCTGTCCATGATCATCCAGTTCGCGATGGAATCCGGAAACAGGGGATTGGGGGCGGTGGTCATGAAGTCGATGGTGGTGGCATCGACCACCTTGACGTCCGACACGGGGGCGAACCAGCTGCGGGTGTCGGACGCCTCGTCCGAGGCGCGCCGGTACGAGAACAGCACGTCCTCGGCGTCGAATGTCGCGCCATCGTGAAAGGTCACGCCCTCGCGCAGCGTGAACCGCCACCCCTCGCCCTCGCCGATCGGCTCCCAGCTTGCCGCCAGCGCGGGTTCGATGGCCATGTCCTTGCCCCGGCGGACCAGCCCTTCGTAGACATTGTTCAGAAAGCCCAGAACCGGGGCGGAGTTGACCGCATGGGGGTCCATCGTCTGGGGGTCGGTGGTGCCCGCCCACTTGAAGTCCCTGGCGAAGGCCGGTGTCGTCGCCAGAGCGGCAATCGCCCCCGCGCATAGTAGTTTTCTCATCCCGTTTCCCCTGTTCCGTACAGCCGTCGTGGTTGCCTGTCCTCGATTTACCGTACTCTAGGCACGGTGGCGCGGCTTTGCACATTAATTTGAAGGCGGCCCGGCCTCGCGCGCGGCGATCCGTTCGCGGTTGAGGGTGTAGATGCCGGAGGCGACGATGATCAGCGCGCCCACCCATGTCCACCCGTCCGGCAACTGGCCGAAGACGAAGAACCCGTAGAGCGTTCCCCACAGCAGCAGGCTGTACTGCACCGGCGCGACGACGACGGCCTGCGCCGCATCCAGCGCCATGATGACGAGGGTTTCGGCCATCGCCGCCGCGACCGCCAACGCCACCAGCAGCGCGATCTCCACCCCCGATGCCGGAGTCCGCCAGAAGAACGGCAGCGGGATCGTCAGCAGGGTCCACGAGACGATGGCGGTGTAGGCGACCGTGGTCGACGTGCGATCGTCTCCCGCCAGCAGGCGCGACAATACCTGACGCAGGGCGAAGGCACCCGCCGCGACCACCAGTAGCCCCGCCGCCGGGTGGATGACCCCCATCCCGGGGCGGATCACGATCAGCGCGCCCAGAAACCCGACGGTGACGGCGGCCCAGCGGCGCATTCCCACCGGCTCGCGCAGGATCATCGCGCCCATCACCGTCACCAGGAACGGGGCGACGAAGGTGATGGCGACCGCGTCGGCCAGCGGCACGTACCCGACCCCCACGATGAACAGCGTCCCCGAGCAGGCCGCCAGCACCCCGCGTCCGATCTGCAATTTAGGATGCGCGGAATGCAGCACCGACCGCCCCCGATACGCGATGAACACCAGCACCCCGACGAACAATCCGAGTTGCCGGAACCAGACGATCTGGAGCGGGTGCAGCGTCTCCGTCAGGAACTTCGCCATCGCATCGACGCCGGAGAACAGGAACATCCCCGCCGCCATCAGGGCGATTCCGCGCAGGCTGTCGGTGCGCTTCGCCGAAAGCGGCCTCTTCAGCGGCGTGAGGGGCGGAATGGCGATGGGGGTTCTCCGGCAGGTGGCCCGGCGACTCGGGCCTCGGGGGTCAGTTTTAGCCGGGCCGGGTCCGGTCGTCCATGAAACCCGGCGACTCGCGACCGGGTATCGGATAGACAGGCCCCCCACCGACGACAGCGGAGAGACCGGCCGATGCGCCCCTTGAGGATCGGAAACAGGACGGCGCGGATTCTGTGGCTGACCTCGCAGGGGTTGGGGGCGGCCCCGACCGGGGCGCTCGACCTGATGGGCATCATCCGCGCGCTGGGCTTCGTGCAGCTCGACTCGATCCAGGTCGTCGCCCGCGCGCATCACCATATCCTGTGGAGCCGCAACCAGAACTACCGCGAACCGATGCTCGACCGGGTGACGGGGCGCGCGGGGGGCGTGTTCGAGCATTTCACCCACGACGCCTCCCTCATCCCCATGGAATTCCTGCCGATGTGGCGCAGGCAGTTCCGGCGCAAGCGCGAGAGGATCGACGGCTCCGGCTGGTTCGGTACCATGCTCGACGCCCCGGGGCGCGCGGCGATCAGGGCGCGCATCGCCGCCGAGGGACCGCTCTCGACCCATGCCTTCGACACGAAGGTCGCGGGACCCAGGGAGATGTGGTCGCGGCCCCCGCACAAGCTGGCGCTGGACTACATGTGGTATGCGGGGGAACTGGCGACCTCGCACCGGGTCAACTTCACCAAGTACTACGACCTGGCCGAGCGGGTGTTTCCCGATGACCTGCGCCGGGTCGACATGCCCGACGCCGCGCAGGTCGACTGGCTGTGCAATGCGGCGCTGGACAGGCTGGGCTTCGGCTCTCTCGCGGATATCAAGGCGTTCTGGGATGCGACCGACCGGGCCGAAGTCGCCGCCTGGGCCGAGCGCGCCGCCGATGCGATCCTGCCCGTCGCGGTCGAGACGGCGGGGGGAGAGTGGGTCCCCGGCATCGCCCCCCTCGACATCGAATCGCGCATCGCCGCGCTGAAACCCGCCACCACCCGCCTGCGCATCCTCAACCCGTTCGATCCGGTAACGCGGGACCGGGCGCGGCTGGCGCGGTTGTTCGGGTTCGAGTACCGGGTCGAGATGTTCGTACCCGCCGCGAAGCGGGTCTGGGGCTACTACGTCTTTCCGATTCTGGAGGGGCATCGCTTCACGGGGCGGATCGAGGTGAAGGCCGACCGCAAGGCCGGGGTGCTGCACGTCCTGAATTTCTGGCCGGAGCCGGGTATCGACTGGACGGTCGGGCGGCACGCGAAGCTGGACGCGGAACTGGAGCGCCTCGCCCGTTTCGTCGGTGTCACGGTAGTGTCGCGGGAACTCTAATCGGTTCCAGGGGACCAAATCATCCTATTGCGAACGGGGTCAGCCTTAGACGGAGCGCTTGCATTCTTGTACCGTTGTGTTCATGCATACATGAAATCAGACCCCGCCATGGAGCGATACCGATGCCGTCACCGGGCAAGGATCACAAACGCATCCCCGACTTCATGAATACGGTCGAGATCGACCGGTCCCGGCCGCTCAGCGGGCAGATCTACGACATCGTCCGGCTCAACATCATTCTCGAAGCCCTCAGACCCAACGACCCGATCAACGAGACCGATCTGAGCACGTGGTTCGGGGTCAGCCGGACGCCGGTGCGCGAGGCGTATCTGCGCCTGCTGGATGACGGCCTGATCCGGACGCGGAACAAGGTGGGGACGAGCGTGGCCCCCATCGACGAGGCGCGGGTGCGCGAGGGGATCGTCATCCGCCGGGCGCTGGAGCGGGAGGTCGTCAAGCTGATCTGCGAGACCGGGCCCGACCTGCGCCCGCTCGACCCCGTCATCGCCCTGCAGAGCGTGGCCGTGTCGCACAAGGACCCTGTCGAGTACTTCCGCCGGGACGAAGAGTTTCACGCCACGTTGGCGGAAATCGCGGGGCTGCCCTCCGCTTGGCGACTGGCCCACTCGGTCAAGTCGCATACGGATCGGGCGCGCATCGTTCTGACCAAATGGCAACCGGACCGGATGAATGTTTCCTTCAACGAGCATATCGCCGTGATCGATGCCTTGCGCGCACGCGATGCGGAATTGGCGCAAGCGCTGATCAGCAAACACATCAACTCGGCCTTTGATAAAGTGGACGACAATGCTGCATCCTGACCGGTTCTTTCCCGCCGACCCCGTCACCCGTGACATCGCCCGGCGGCTGTATGGTGAAGTGGCGACCCTGCCCCTGATCTGCCCGCATGGCCATACGGATCCCGCGTGGTTCGCCGCGAACGACGCGTTTTCGGACAGAAAGCCATAGCCGGGGTGGATCGCCTGCGCGCCCGTCATTTCGCAGGCCGTGATCAGCGCGGGCACATTCAGATAGCTGTGCGTGGCCGAGG
>ENA-ORXT01001312-ORXT01001312.1-marine-metagenome-genome-assembly--contig:-NODE-1312-length-33978-cov-4.677001_pt1 | contig 33978 bp, 27 predicted proteins | sample MGYA00237868_ERZ511482 | MGnify/ENA metagenome assembly ERZ511482 | reverse complement strand
TACGAGTCATAGTGCTGCTCCTTATCCGTTTTCATGAGCGCGATTGATCCGGGCAAGCGCTGCCTTGGTGGTACGATCCAACATCACCGCCAACAATACGATCCCAAGACCCGCAATCAGACCAACGCCTAACTCAAGGTTACGAATGCCGCGCAACACGAGCACACCCAAGCCTGGCGCAGATACCAGTGAGGCAATGACCACCATAGCCAGACTCATCATGATCGTCTGATTGACACCCGCCATAATATTGGCAAGGCCAGCGGAATCTCCACACCTAAAAGTTTCTGGCGTGCATTCATACCGTAGGCATTAGCCGGCTCAATGACATCCTTATCGACCAGTCGAATACCCAGTGCAGCAGCATCACGAAGCCCAAACAGAAGAAAGCTGACCCGATGTAAGAGATGAACATCGCGCCGTAGTAAAAACCGGGCTCCGGAAAGTAATTCTGACCACAGGCGGGGCAGTGCTCGAACTGCAGGAAAGGCTTGTCGAACGAAAAAGAGCCGGTAGGAAAGAGATCGCCCCGGCGGCAGGTAGGGCAACGGAGGCCGAAAAGGGCGGAGAGGAAGGACGGCTTGGAGGGCATGTGCAAGGTTTAGTTTAACGCTTCAACGATTCTGGCGGGGGAAAGATCGACGGACTTCCTATTTCCACGCTTCTCACTTGAAAGCGGGGGAGCTCAAGGCTACCGACTACCTGACTTCTGACTGATGCGGGCGGGGTCGCGGGTGCTAACGCGGTTTTTCAGGAGCCGGGTGGGCGATACGGCAACCTTGGGACGGGAGGAGGCGTTTTTGGGTAGAACGGTGCCCGTCGGCGGTTTTCATCTCCGGGGAACTTTCGGCCGACTTCGTCAGGCCGAAAGACACCTCGGAGGAGAAAACCGCTTTGCTCCAAATCACCCCCGAACGAAACTATTTGTATATTAGGTCCCGTTTACGAATGGCCGCCCGTGGTTGACCCACGAACCGGCCGCCGCGTTCACAAAAAATCCTTAGTAGCCCAACTCATGCGTCAGCTTAAGATCAGTAATAAAATCACCTCCCGCGAAAGCATCGCGCTGGAGAAGTACTTGTCCGACATCGGCAAGATCGATCTGTTGACGCCCGAAGACGAAGCCGCCCTCGCCGCCCGCATCCGGGAGGGCGATCAGGCAGCCCTGGAGCGGCTGACGAAGGCCAATTTGCGTTTCGTCGTCTCCGTAGCCAAACAATACCAGAATCAGGGTCTCAGCCTGGCGGACCTCATCAACGAGGGCAACGTCGGCCTCATCAAAGCCGCCAAGCGCTTCGACGAAACCCGCGGCTTCAAGTTCATCTCCTACGCCGTCTGGTGGATCCGCCAAAGCATCATGCAGGCCATCGTCGAATACAGCCGCCTGGTGCGGATGCCCAACAACAAAGCCGCCGGCTACTCCAAGGTCACCAAAGCCATCGCCGGCTTCCAGCAGGAATTCGAGCGTGACCCCGAACCCGAAGAACTCGCCGACTTGCTCGATGTCTCCCTCGCCGACGTGGAGCGCGCCCTGCGCGGCCGCATGCGCCACCTCTCCTTCGACGCCCCCGTGGCGGGCGACGACTCCGACATCACCATGCTCGATACCCTTTCTTCCGACGGGGACTCGAACCCCGACATGAACATCATGTCCGAATCGCTGGCCAAAGAAATCACCGCCGGGCTCAACCGTCTCGCGCCCCGCGAACGCACCGTGCTGGCCTGCTACTTCGGCCTCGACGGCGAAGAACAGCTCAACCTCGAAGAGATCGGCGATCGCTTCGACCTCACCCGCGAGCGCGTGCGGCAGATCAAGGAACGGGCGATCCGGCGGTTGAGAAGGTCGCGGCACAAGGATTTGCTGAAGAGCTACCTGGGTTAAACCCGGCGCGGGCCCGGTCTTCAGGCCGATGGCATCTAAAGCCCGCGCGCAAAGAGAAATGATAACGGACTATCCACCAACGCCCTTCCCCATTCCTCCGCACCCGCGTCCCACCGCCCTAAATTGAAGATCGTGTCAATAAATGAATTCCGTATGGCCCATCGGGCCGGGAGGCCTTCAGCCAGGGAAATTTACCCCAAAAAGAAAACCCCGCCGCATCAACCGATACGGCGGGGTTTCCAATTTTAGTCAAGGCGGTAAAGCCTACTCCTTGATCTCAAACAGCATCGGGTCGATCTCCCCGTTCACCTTGGTTTCCTTTACCTCCATCACGATGGGGAAAGGCGCGGCGCCGGTGAGGGACATCTTGTGCGGGAACATCACGCCGTCGATGGCTTTGTAATCGCTGATATCGGTAACAATGGTCATCGGCCCCTGCTGTTGTACCTGGCGTACCTGTAGCATCGACTCCTTATCGAAATAACGTTTGGTGGCGTTGCCGTCGGCGCCCATTACGGAAAGTACGAGGGCCGGTTTGCCGTTAATGCTTTCGGTGCCTTCCAGCGTAACCTTGCTCAGGTCATTCAGTAAAGCCGCTACGGGAAACAGCTCCGCTTCGGCGGACATGGCGGCAATGGCGGCATCGTCAAGCGGGACTTTCTGTCCCTGCTGCATCATCGTTGCCTTACCGTCGTTGTATTTCTGATCCATCATGGTCATGCCCATCATGGTCATGCTGCTGGCAATTTTGTTGCCGTCTGCTTTCGCGATCGTCTGGGTCATGGTCTGCCCCTGTACGCTGGCTTCCATGGTGGAAGAAAAGTTTTTCACCTTCATGATCGCATCTTTACCGCCGATGGCTTTTATGTATCCTTCGATGATCTGCTTCGGCGTCACGTCCGTCGGGGCGGCCATGTCTTCCATGTTAACGGTCTTGCCGTTGGCGTCGAAGTAGCGCACCTTACCGTCGGTAGCGAATTTGGCGAGCTTCTCGGCCACGGCCTTATCGCCCACCACGATGATGTTAGTGCCGGCCATGGGGTTGATCACCTCTACGGCCACGTCCAGCACATCTTCCTTGTCGATGTCAGCGACTTCCTTGAGGTAGTTAGGGTAGTAATCCCGGTCGAGGCCGTAGCGGATGGTATTCAGGGCGTAGCGGGCGATGCGGTTGGGGCTTTCCAGGGCGCGGCCGAAGGAGCCGGCGATCTGGCTTTTGGTGCGGGCCAGTTCGTCGTCCGTCACTTCCTCGATACTGATCTTGTTGAGTTCCATCATGAATTCGGTGACGGCGCTGTCCGTCACTTCGTTGCGCACGTCGGAGAACGCGCTGAACTGACCGATGACCTCGCTGGGCCGTACGCTGGAATTGGCGCCGTAGGTGTACGCCTTGTCTTCCCGCAGGTTCTGGAACAGCCGGCCTCCGAAGCCGGAGCCGAGAATGCTGTTCGCGATGCTGGCCTCGATGGCTTTCTCCGTGCCGGGCTTCACGTCGACCGGGTGAGAAATGATGATGTTGGACTGCACGGAGCCGGCGCGGGGTACGAAGTTGACCGTTACGCCGGTGGGGCGCGTGGGCGTCGCGATCGCGGGCGTGACGACCTCCTTTTCCTTCCAGTCACTGAACGCGCCTTTGGCCAGTTTTTCGGCTTCGGCGCGGGTCAGGTCACCGACCATTACGAGATAGCTGCGGTTGGGTACGAAGTAGGCGTCGTAGTAATTCTTCACCACGTCGACCGTGATGTTCTTCAGGCTTTCTTCGGTGGTCAGCTCGCCGTAGGGGTGGTCGGCACCGTAAGTGAGCACGCTCTGCACGCGGCCGGCGACGGCACCGGGGTTACCGAGTTGGGACGCCAGGTTGGCTTCCGCTTCGGACTTCACCTTGGCGAATTCCTCGGCCGGGAAGCGAGCGTCGAGAACTACTTCGGCCATCATGTCGAGCAGCGTCTCTTTGTACTTGCTGATCGTGGAGCCGAACGCGCCCTGGCCGCTGGTGCTCAGGTTAGCGCCGATGAAGTCGATCGCCTCGTCGATCTCCTCCTTGCTCTTGGTGGAGGTGGCGCGGCGAAGCATATCGCCCACCATGCTCTGGGTGCCGGCGTACTTACCTTCCAGGTGCGGCGGCACGTCGACGAAGAGCTGATAGCTGACGCGGGGCAGTTTGTTGTTTTCCACGACGATGACCCGCAGACCGTTGTCGAGTTTGAAGTCCTGAAAGTCACCCAGCTCGATGCTGGGGGCGGGGCCGGCTTTCGGCGGGTTGGCGCGGAAGGCTTCGTTCATGGTTTCCATGACCGGCTTGTCGGCCATGGGTTTGTCCGCCGTGGTGACCTGCGGGGTGGAGCAGGCGGTGGCGAGGAAGAGGGCCACTAGGGCTATAGTTAGTTGTCTCATGGTTTTTGTTTGACCCCGTGGTGGGGTGGTCACTCCGGATGCCGCCGCCGACTTCATCGGGCGGCTCCATCCGGGGTTAATCAAGGGTGCACCGCTACGCGGTAAGGAGGAGGGTGACTATTTGCTGGGCTTTTCGCCGGGCATCCAGTACAGGATGACGCGGTTGTCGGGCTGGTAGTATTCCCTGGCGACGCGGCGGATGTCTTCGCGGGTGACGGCCATGAACCTGTCGGTTTCGGTGTTGATCAGGTTGGCGTCGCCCTGGTACATCTCGTAGTTGGCGAGCGATTCGGCGATGCCGGCCATGGTGCCGTAGCCGGAGATGGCCTGGGCCTCCACCTGGTTGCGGAGTTTCTGGAACTCACGCTCGCTGACGAGGTCGGTCTGCATGGCCTTTACCTCGGCGTTGAAGGCGCGCTCGACTTCCGCCAGGTCACCGCCGGGCTTGGCGATGGCCAGGGCGATGGCCAGACCGGCGCTCTGCGTGAAGCTGGGGATGGAGAGGGCCTGGACGGCGAGCTGCTTTTCATCCACCAGGGCCTTATTGAGGCGGGAGCTCTGCCCCTGGCTCAACACCTGGTTCATCATGCTGATGGCGTAGTAGTCGGGGTGGTTGCGCTCGGGCGTGCGGTAGCCGAGGACGAGGGCGGGCAGCGGGGCCTTGGCGTCGTAAACGGTATCGCGCACCTCGGCGGTCAGGGCGGGCTCCACGGTCGTTACGCGGGGCGGGGCGGCACCGCGCGGGATGGTGCCGAAGTACTTCGCGACCAGGGCTTTCGTCTGGTCGACGTTTAGATCGCCGGCGATGGAGAGGATGGCGTTGTTGGGGACATAGTAGGTCTCGTAGAACCGCTCGTAGTCGGCGGCTTCAGCACCGTTCAGGTCGGCCATGTAGCCGATGTTTGGGTCTTTGTAGGGGTGCTCCTTGAAGCCGTGGCGGAACAGTTCGTAGAGCAGGCTGCCGTAGGGCTGGTTGTCCATCCGCTGGCGGCGTTCTTCCTTGACGACCTCGCGCTGGGTATCAACGCCTTCCTGATCGACGACGGCGTGCAGCAGCCGCTCGCTCTCCAGCCACAGGCCGAGTTCGAGTTGGTTACTGGGCAGCAGTTCGTAATAGTAGGTACGGTCCTGGCTGGTGTTGGCGTTGAGCACGCCGCCGGCACTCTCCACGTAGTTGGCATACTCGCCGCGGCTGATGTTTTCGCTACCTTCGAAGAGCAGGTGCTCGAAGAAGTGCGCGAAGCCGGTGCGGCCCTCGAAGGAGTCCTTACCGCCCACCTCGTACATGATGGAGACGGCCACGATCGGTGCCGTAGCGTCTTTGTGGAGGATGACCTTGAGGCCATTGTCGAGGGTGTATCTGGTGAAGTCGATGTTGGTCTGGGCGCTCAGGCCGAGTGCGAGCAGGCACAGGGTCGCTAAACCGCCCCATTTCTTGATATGCATGGTTTATGTTTTAGTAAAGGTTATTTAGTGGAACGGCAAGGAACGATAATCGTTTGCAAGACAAGGGTTTTTTCGGCGAAGGGGCGTCGCGGGGAGATGAACGTGCTGGTTGGGGAGAGGGTGGGCGGGGACGCGGGTGCGGAGGGAGTGGGGTAGGGCGTGGTTGGTACCCTCTCCCCCCGCCGCAGGACCCTATTACTGGATAGCTACTTCGCCACCGCCCACCCGGTGATTCCCTTTTCGGAACTGCTGAAATTAACCCCGATCGCCACCACTTTCTTTCCCGCCGACCGCTTTGCCTCCAAATAGCCCCGTTCCTGAATCTGCGCCAGTGCCGCTTCCGCGCTGCCGTCCAGCTTGAACTCCAGCACGTATACGTGATCGTCCGTTTCCACGACCGAGTCGATACGGCCCCGCAGGGTGTTGACCTCCGATTGGATGTACTGCCCCAGGTAGGTGAACAGCAGGTGGATCAGGGCGTGGTACAGGTTTTCCTTTGCCGCCACGAACAGCTGGTGGGGGATGGTCTGGAACAGGTCATTGATTTGTTCCCGGACCGCCTCCAGGTCGCCCGCGTCGAAGGCCTTGGCGAGCCGGACCACCGCCGGCGTCGTCTCGTAAACATTACCGTGGCGGAAGGCCGCAACCAGGTATTGCAGCATGCTGTCCTTTACCTCTTTGTTCGGGTAGTCGAGGGTGTACAACTGATATTCCGGGTCGTACTCTTTGATGGTCAGGTAGCCCGTTTGAAACAGCAGCGGAATCGTCTCCAGCCGGTCAAGCTGGTAGGACTCGAAGGCCGACGGACCCATTTCCACCTGTTCGAATCTATAATAGTGCCGCTCGCGCAGCAGGTCGATCAGGAAGGTCGGCGTACCGGTGGAAAACCAGAAGTTGCGGAACTCCCAGGAACCGAAAAAGCTGAGAATGGAAAATGGATTATACACTCGATCTTTCCCTCCGTGGAAGGAATAGCCGTTATACCACGTTCGGAGCTTACCGCGCAGATCCGTCTTCCCCGTCTCCGCTTCGTGGGCGTCGATCGCGGCACCGAAATGCAGTTCCAGCTCCTCCTGCGTAATGCCCGTCAGGGTGGCGAAGCGGGGATGCAGCGTAATGTCGTACAGGTTGTTCAAATCCGAGAACACGCCCACTTTGCTGAACTTACTCACGCCGGTGATCAGCAGGAACTCGATCAAATTGTCACTGCTTTTGATCACGCTGTAAAAAGACTTCAGCACGGCCTGGTTCTCGAACGCCTGGGGTAGTTTTTCCTTTGTCAGGAAGTCAATCAGCGGCTTGTCGTACTCGTCGATCAGGAGGACGACCCGACCGTGTGCCGCCGCTAGCTGCCGCAGTAGGTCCTTAAATAAGTCAGATAGTATCGTCTCTGAGGAGGACAAGCCATATGCGGCGTAAACCCGTAGCAGGGCGTCCTTTAACCCCGCTTCCAACGACTGGTTTACGTAGTTGATCTCATTGAACTGCAAATGAATTACGGGGGCGGTCTTATTCCAGTCCCAGTGGTCTTCCACCCACAGTCCCTTAAACAGCTCCCGACTACCGCTGTACAACTCCTTGATGGTCGACAGCGTCAGCGACTTCCCGAAACGGCGGGGACGCGCCAGAAAAAAATACTTGCCACTGGTCACCAACCGGTGAATATCCCTGGTTTTATCCACGTAGAGCGTCTTGTCTTCGCGCATGCCGCGAAAATCCTGTTGGCCGATGGGGAGTTGGGGTAGCATTGCGCTAAGGTACGACGCTGGGTTTTACCTACGACGGTTTGGTGGTAGACGCATTACCCTCGTCTAACCGATCAAGTCATGACAATACCTTAACTTTAAGGCACTCCGCCGGCTATGAAAATAATGGGTTACACGAGCGAATTCGATTATCGACTCCCCTTCGGCTACGACCCCGCCGGCAACACCACCAGCGACGCCGAACGCACCCTGACCTACAACGCCTTCAACCTCCCCTCCTCCATCACCGCAACGGAGACCACCATCACCAACCGCTACCTCGGCGGCACCGCTTTCGCCCGCACCGACCAGGACGGCAAAACCCGCTACTACCTCGACGGGCTGGAGGTCTACGACGGCAAGGCGGAAAGCTACGCCTTCGGCGAGGGCCGCCTGGCCTTCCGCACCGCCCCCACGCTTCCTCCCCCAACCCCCGCACCCGCGACCTCGCCCCCCGCGAATCCTCAGCGGCCCGTGCGATAAGCCGAATTATACCGACCTTAGCGCCGCGCTCGTTGCATAGGGCGTAAGCGAAACCCCGATTCATGTCCAAGCTCCGTTCCTTTTTCCTCGGTAACATTGACAATACCGGCCACCGCAAGACCATCGTCTGGCTGTGGCGGCTCGTCTTTTTGGCCCCGATCCTCTTCCTCCTGTTCTTCGTTGGCCTCAGCTTTACGGACCTGCCCAGCGTGACCGAACTCGAGAACCCGAAGAACAACGAGGCCAGCCGCATCCTGGCCTCCGACGGTTCCGTCCTCGGCCGCTATTACCTCGAAAACCGGGTGATGGTCAACTACGACGAATTGGGTACTCACCTGGTCGACGCGCTGATCTCCACCGAAGACGAACGCTACTACGGCCACAGCGGCATCGACTTCCGCTCCCTCGGCCGGGCCGTGGTCAAGACCGGCATCATGGGCCAGAAGGCCTCCGGCGGTGGCTCTACGATCACCCAGCAGCTGGCGAAGTTGCTCTTTACCGACCAGGTGAGCAGCAGCATCCAGAAGCGGCTGTTTCAAAAACTTCAGGAATGGATCATCGCCGTGCGCCTCGAGCGCAAATACACCAAGGAGGAGATCATCGCGATGTACCTCAACCGCTACGATTTCATCAATGGCGCGCAGGGCATCCGGGCCGCCAGCGAGAACTACTTCGGGGGCAAACGGCCCGCCGAGCTGGAAGTCCAGGAAGCCGCCATGCTGATCGGGATGCTCAAAAACTCCTCGCTGTACAACCCGCTGCGCGCCGACCGCAAGGACATCGTGATGGAACGCCGCAACACGGTCCTGGCCCAGATGAAACGCAACGGCAAGCTGTCGCAGGCCGAATTCGACCGGATGAAGGCCCTGCCGCTGGGCATCAATTTCAGCGTGCAAAAGCACGACGACGGCATGGCCCCCTACTTCCGGCAGGTACTGAAGCAGGAAGCCAAGAAAATTCTTAAGGAAAAACGCTACCATAAATCCAACGGCCAGGTGTACAACGTCGACCTCGACGGTCTGACCTTATATACGACTCTCAACCCCCACATGCAGCGGCACGCCGAAGAGCAGGCCCGCATCCACATGAAAAAGCTGCAGGCCGAGTTCTTCCGCCACTGGCGCAACGAAGATCCCTGGACCTACGAAAGCCCCGTTTCCGAAACGGAGATCAGCCTTCAGTACCGCGAGGAAAGCCTGCAACGCGACATCCGTAACTCCACCCGCTACCAGAAGCTGCGGGCGGCCATCCTGCTGCCCGCCATCCGCAAGGTCAACGAGAAGGTCGACTTCACCTTCCACACCGACGATCGGGAGATCGACCGGATGATCCGGGAAGAAAAGGACGGCGGGGTGTTCAAAGACCTCATCCGCCGCAAGCTCGTGGGCCGCTCGCTGGCCAACGCGCATAAGAAGGTGATGAAGCACGAAACCTTCGGCCAGCTCAAACAGGCGTGGACCAAACTCCAGGCCCGGGTCGATAAGGATTTCAACAAAGAAGTCAAGATGCGCGTGTTCACCTACGACCGCGCTAACATGGAGACCGATACGCTGATGACGCCGCTTGACAGCGTGCGCTACCACAAAATGATCCTCCAGATCGGCAGCATGTCGGTGGAGCCGACGACGGGCTTCGTGCGGACGTGGATTGGGGGCACTAACTTCAAGTGGTTCCAGTACGATCACGTGACCACGAAGCGGCAGGTGGGGTCCACCTTCAAGCCGCTCATCTACGCCACCTCGGTCGACCTGCGCGGCATCAGCCCCTGTTTCGAGGTGATGGACGCGCCGGTGACGATCGCCCCGGGCGACGGCTCCTTCTACCTCCGCGAACCGTGGACGCCGCGCAACGCCAACGACAGCTACAGCGGCAACTTCATGAACCTCTACCACGGCCTGAAGAACTCGGTTAACACCGTCTCGGCCTACCTGATGCAGGAGCTGGGGAGCACGGAGCCCGTCCGTACCCTGGCCGCCAACATGGGTATCCCGAAGGAAGACGTGCCCGACGCGCCCTCCATTGCCCTCGGCTCGGTGGACCTGACGGTACAGCAGATGACCGGTGCGTATACGACCTTCGGCAACAACGGCATCTACAACAAGCCCGTCTTCCTGACCAAGATCGAAGACCGCACCGGCCGCGTGATCTACGAGTACGTGCCCGAAGAGCGGCGCGCGATCAGCCCCGCCGCCAACTTCGTGATGGTGCGGATGCTGCAACAGGCGTCCGTTAGTCGCCTCGGCGGCGTCAAGGGGCCCATCGGCGGCAAAACCGGAACGACGAACGACCAGACCGACGGCTGGTACATGGGCCTGACGCCCGAATTGGTGGTCGGTACCTGGGTGGGCGGTGACAACCGCTGGTTACGCTTCCGTAACCTGAAGTACGGCTCCGGCGCGCACATGGCCAAGCCGTTCTTCCGCCAGTTCGCCATCTCGGCGCAGAACGACGAAAAAATCGCCTGGAACACCAAACGTGATTTTTACCGCCCGCGCGGCAGCCTCGGTATCGAACTCGACTGCGAAGCCTACTCCAGCGGCGACAACGACGACGTGCTGGAAAGCCAGGACAGTACGCTGATGTTGCCGGATGATCCGTTTGGGGGTGGGGGGATTAACAACGACCCGGACTTTTAGTAGGGTAGTAATGTAGTTTTGTAGTAATGTAGTGCCGTCGTTAGAAGTAAGGCAGGCGGGATACTTTCGCCTATCACGCCTATCACGCCTATCACGCCTATCACGCCTATCACGCCTATCACGCCTACAAAATGCGGTAGCACTACATTACTACAAAACTACCCTACTACATTACTACCTCGCTTCATCAATCGCCTTCACCAGTGCCTTCACCTCCGTGGAAAAGTCTTTAGACAGAATCCACCGCAGGTAGCCCTTGTCTTTGGCGAAGACGTCTTCCACGGCCTGGCCGGAATATTTACCGAAATTGAAGTTGGCCCGCCCGTCCGGCCCGCGCTTGAGGCGGTGGGTGGCGTCGAGAAAGCGATCGTCTTTGCAGAAGGCGGCTACGCTGTCCATATCCGTGAACGGGGTGGTGGTGTTACCGTCGCCGTCCGTATAAGTTTGGCCTTCGTAGCGTTTAAGCTGGCCCTCGAAGATGTCGACCGTGGCGCGCACGTCGGCCAGGGCGTCGTGGGCATTTTCCATCTCCTTGCCGGCGTAGTACTTAAGGGCGGCCGAGAGGGTGCGCGGCTCCATGCGGTAGAAGATCTGTTGGGCGTCGATCAACCGGCGGTTGCTGGTGTCGAGGTAGAGGCCGGCGCGGTAAAATTCTTCTTGCAGCAGGGGTACGTCGTAGCGGTTGGAGTTGTACCCGCCCAGGTCGGCGTCGCCGATGAAATCGTAAAGCCGCTGGGCGACTTCGGCGAAGGTGGGCTCGTCCTTCAAATCCTCATTCGTCATGCCGTGAATGGCGGCGGCTTCCGGATTAACGGGGACGGTGGGGTTGATCTTCATTTCCAGTTCTTCCGCGGGGCGGCCGTCGGCAAACAGCTTGACAAAACCGACCTGCACGATGCGGTCCTGCACAATGTTGAGGCCGGTGGCTTCGAGGTCGAAGAAAACGATGTCGTTGGATAAGGGGAGCATGAGTGATGGTTAGGAACTAGGAGCTAGAAATTAGGAGCCAGGAGTTAGGAGCGGTGCTATCTCCTGACTCCTGGCCATCCGCAAGGTACACCACGCCACCCAATCCTATACCCTCTTTTATCTAGCTCCTCAGGGCAATGGCAAGAATGCTGCTTCGCGGCTTTTTTTGCCCACAGAGTCTCACGGAGGACTACGCAGAGTCTCGCAGAGCATAATGTCGGAGCGTTGGAGTAGCCGACCTTTCGATTGTCCTATCTACCGTATACCCTCTACCTTCGCCGCCATGACCCCACAAAAGATTGCCGCGCCGACCTCCGTTGACTATTTGACCCTGCTCGGCCTGGCGCTGGTCTGGGGCACGAGTTACATCCTGATCAAGCGGGGGCTGGAGGTGTTTACGCCGGCGCAGGTGGCGACGCTCCGGTTGGGGCTCTCGGCCGTCGCGCTGGCGCCGCTGGCGGTAAGGCACCTGCGCAGGGTGAGTTGGAAGCAGGTGCCGCTACTCATCGTCATCGGCATTACGGGCACGGGCTTGCCGTCCTTCCTTTTTCCGTTCGCGCAGACCGAGTTGAGCAGTAGCCTGACGGGGATGCTGAGCGGGTTGGCACCCTTGTGTACCTTCATCGTGGCGTGGCTGTTCTTTCGCTCGAAAGACGCGGGCGGGCGGCAATTACTGGGCATTCTGCTGGGGCTTGGCGGCGCGATCTTACTGGCCTGGGCCGCGCCGGGCGATGGTGGGCGGACGACGCAGTTCGCCTACGCGGGCTTCATCTTGCTGGCCTGCTTTTGCTATGCGCTCAGCAGCAACCTGGTGGCGGCGTACCTCAAGGATATGTCTTCACTGACCATCACCGTATGCAGTTTCTTTTTAGTGGGAATACCCGCGCTGATTTGGGCGGGGACCGCGGGTGCGGTGGGAAGTGCGATTACGTCGGTGGACGGCAACGCGGGGTGGTGGGCGCTGTTCTACGTATTCCTGCTGGCGGTGTGCAGCACGGTACTGGCCAGTATCCTGTTCTTTCGGATGGTGCAGCGCACCGGGGCGGTATTCGCCAGCACGGTGAGCTACATCATTCCCGTGATCGCCCTGAGCTGGGGGCTGGCGGACGGGGAGGGCTTCGCGGTGCTGCAAATTCCCGCAATTGTCTTGGTGCTGATAGGGGTGTTCCTCAGTCGGCGTAAGTAACTCCCCCAAAATGTCGTTATTGAGCCCGATGAAGTGTATTTACCTATTAATGATCGCGTTGCTTATGGCCTCGGCTACGGCGGCCGGGCAATCGGACGTCGAGGAAGGCACGATCCCCACGCCTTCGCCCACCTTTACGGCACCCGCGTCCGCGCCCGATACCTTTACCGTAGTCGATATCTTTTTGCGGGGGTACAAACGGACGCGGTCTTCCGTCATTTTTCGGGAAATGACGTTTGGGAAAGGCAGCCGTATCGCCGCCGGGGAGGTGGAAGAGGAAATGAAGCTGACTTATAATGCGCTGATGAATACCGGTCTGTTCGTTAGCGTGGAGATCACGCATTCCGACTCTTTGCTCGGGCCGGGCTTATTGAGCGTATTTATCGACTTCCGCGAAACCTGGTATATCTATCCCGTGCCGGAATTCAGCCTTGCTGACCGGAATTTTAACGTGTGGTGGCGCGATCAGAACCGTTCGCTGGACCGTATCAATATCGGTGGAAAACTGACCATGTACAATTTCACCGGGCGTCGGGATCGCTTCAAGATCGGATATACCACCGGCTATACCCGATCATATGAGGCGGGCTACCGGCTGCCGTATCTCAATAAATCCGGCAGTGTCGGATTCAGCATCGGGTTCGGTCATAAACAGCGACGCGAACAGAATTTTCAGACGGTTAACAATCAGCAGCTTTTTTACCAGGACGAGTCGACCTTCGTTTACCGAAGTACAAGCGCGGACCTGGGTTTTTCGTACCGCCGGAAATTATATGTATCGCACGACGTGCGCGTCGGTTACCGCTCCGCCGAAATTGCGGATACGGTTGCGCGCGTACTCAACCCGGAGTTTTTCGGCGCGGGCCGCACGGAGCAATCTTTCCTGCGGGCGGAATATCGTTTTCGCAACGACCGGCGCGATGTTCGCAATTACCCCTGGCGCGGGTTTTACCTCGACGCCTCGCTGGTCAAGGAAGGTTTGGGCATTACCGGCGAGCGCAGCGGCCTGACGGCGGCACTGTCTTACCGCAAGTTTTGGCCGATCAGTGAAAACCTGGCCCTCAACGCCGGCTTCAGCGGCAAGTACAGCCTGATCCGTAGTCGCCAGCCGTTTCTGGAAAACCGCGCCATCGGTTTTCGCAGTAACGGTATGGTGGGCTATCAGTTCTACGTGGTCGATGGGTTGGATATGGCCATCTGGCGGTTCGGCGTACGGCGGCAGTTGTTCAAAACGGATGTGGATTTGGGAAAACTGGTTTTCATCGATGCCTTCCGTTATATCCCCGTTCGGGTGTTATTGGCTTTCCAGTTTAATCAGGGTTTCGCCAACGCGCCCTTCGCCGACGAGAGCAACCTGCTCAACAATACCCTGTTGACCGGAGCCAGCCTGGGGCTCGATGTTATCCTGTTCTACGATATGGTTAGTAGCTTGCAGTATTATCGTAACCATTTGGGGGAGGGCGGCGCCCTTCTTTCGTTCAATTTGAATTTCTAGGCATGCAGGTAGTCATCTACAGCCAGCTACTAAAAGAGAAAGACATTCCGCACGTGCAGATGCTGTTCGACTTGCTGGCGGAACAAAATTTCTCTACTTACATTTACGGGCCTTACCTGGAACAAATCAGACCACACATCAACTTCACGAAAGACGTGGGGGTTTTTACCAGTCACCTCGATTTTCGCATCAAGCGGTTCGATATGTTCATCACATTGGGCGGAGACGGGACGATACTTAAAGCCGCGACACTGATCCGGGATTTTCAGATACCCATTTTAGGTATTAACCTGGGTCGACTCGGTTTTCTGGCCCGGGTTGAAAAGTCCCGCCTGAAGGAAACGCTGACGCAACTAAGTCTCGGGCGCTTTGAAACGGAACGCCGGGATATGCTGTACGTAGAGAGCCTGTTGCCGATATTCGGAGAAACCCCCTACGCGCTGAATGACTTTACGTTATTGAAGCGGGATACCTCCTCGATGATTACCATCCATACCTTTATCAACGGCGCGTACCTTAATTCTTACTGGGCGGATGGTCTGATCGTGGCTACGCCGACGGGGTCGACCGGTTACAGCCTTTCGTGCGGCGGCCCCATTGTTTTTCCGGGCAGCGGTAATTTTGTCGTTACGCCGGTAGCGCCACATAATTTGAATGTACGCCCGATCGTGATTCGGGATGACGCCGTCATTAGTTTTGAAATAGAGGGGCGGGCGGAAAACTTCCTCGCAACGCTCGACAGCAGATTCGAAACCATTACCTCGGCGCACAGTCTTGCCATCAGGAAAAATGACTTCGGTTTGCAACTGGTTAAATTGCCGGGTATTACTTTCATCGATACGTTGCGTAACAAGCTTAATTGGGGAGAGGACCGACGTAATCATTAAGCCGACCTGACCATAATATTGAATCAGGTCGAATCATCGGTTACGATCTCCCCCAGGCTTTTCGAGATGCAAGGGGAGGGTGGAATTGGAGTGTAACTATTTTTGATATATATTTGCAATGCTGAAAACATTTTTGATGTCTTGCTCTTCCAACGGTAAGATCTTTTAACTACTTATTTTGTAAACGTGGATTCTGGGATTTTCATGCTTCAGCCCAACTGTCCCCGGTCACGGTTTAAACTCAAAACGATACATGGCTAATTTAAAAAAAGAGGTAATGAACCTCATCAGCCGCTTTGATGCGGCGCAGGAAGCGTTTGCCGCTAATTCCGCGGAATTGAAGTCGCTTCAAAAAAAGCACAAAAAAGAATTGAAGGCGGCAAAGGCGGATGCCAAGCGCTACCGCGTTGAAGTAGAAGCCCTCAAGGCCGAAATGGCCATCCTGAAAATGGCCGCTCCCGCTAAGAAAGCGACGCCCGCCAAGCGCGGCCCCGGCCGCCCGAAGAAAGCCGCCACCACTACGGCCAATGCCCCGGCCGAGCGTAGTCCCGGCCGCCCAAAGAGATCCGCTACCGCCGCCGTTGCCGCCAAACGTACCGCCGGCCGCCCGAAAAAGTCTACCGCCACCAAGCCCGCTACCAAGCCCGCCACCGGTGCGGCCAAGCGCCCCGGTCGCCCACGCACCAAGCCCGTCGTGCCGCAAAGCGTCTTGCAGACCATTCCCGGTGTCGGCCCCGCCATGGCTAAACGATTCGAGGAGGCAGGCGTAAAAACCGTCGCCGCCTTCGCCAAGCTCTCCAACGCCAAGATGCAACCCATCCTGGAAACCTGCGGCCCCCGCTACCGTAACGCCGATGCGGTGAAAATGCAAGGATACCGGGACGCCGCCGCAAGCGTGAAGAAGTAAAATTTACCGTTAAGCCTATTTGAAGGCGCACTCAAAACACTGATCGAACCGTGTCTCCCATACTGGGCGGCGCGGTTCTTTTTTTTTAACAGCGAACCGACAATATTGATTTCCGTTCAATGGTTACACGGCATGATAATAATGGTGTCACATCGAGCCGCCATCATTCGTCGTCAAATATTTTCATTTATTCCAAAGCTTTCTACCCCTTTTAGTAGAACCGAACTTCCCACAAAACCATCTTTCTTATGCGTATCCTTTCCCGACTAACGGTCCTTGTTTCCGCGGTCTTCATCTTCACCTTTTTTTCCGGTTGTGATCCGGATACGCCCGGCACGCCGGGTGGTGTGACGCTTAACCCCATCGTCAGCCTCAACGGCGGTACGGACCTGGTCAGCTTCAATACGGAGCGCTCGCTGTCCGACCCTACCTTTACCGTAAACGTTTCCGGTGAAGACGGCGACGCAGCCCTGCGCGACCTCGCTATTTTGCAGGACGGCGTGGTACTGACGGCGGATTCCCTTAACTTCCGCACCGGCCAAACGAGTAACAATCCGATCCTGACCGCTGGTACGGATGCTGACGGCTTCACCTACGAAATCGACATCAGCCCCCTCAACCCCGCCCCCGGCCCGGTTACCTTCACCTTTCGGTTGACGGACGTAGACGGCGAGGTAGGCACGACCTCCGTAACCGTCAACTACATCGTCACCGGCCCTACGGCGGACCTGCTGATCGAGGACGGATTCGTGAGTGGTGACGTGACCATCGTTAACAGCAACCCCAACTTCAGCGTCAAACTGCAGTACGCTAAAACGGAAGACGACATCGCTTCGATCACCGTCCTTGAAGACGGCGTGGCCATCGACGCCGACCGCCTTACCTTTAACGGTGGCGACTTCACGGCGGCTAATCCACTGACGCTGATAGACGGTGAGCGCGAAGGCGGTACCTTCCGGATCAACATTCGCCCCGACGTGACGGAGAACACTACCCGAACTTATACCTTCCGGGTGACGGACGTGAACGGGGTGACCACCGATCGAACCGTTGCCGTTACTTACGACATTCCGCCCAACGACCTTACCCTGGACATTACCGGCGTGTTCTTCAACGCCAGTGGCAGCATGAACGGTGGCCTCGACCTGGACAACGGTACCGCCGTCGGTTTTGACAGCTCCGACGCGGAAATCGAAGACGAGGGCATCAACATCAACGTGGCGGGTGAGAACTGGCGTACCCAGGTCAGCGCGACCAACGACGCGGTACTTCGAATCGCCGATTTCAGCGTACTGGCGGAAGGTGTCAGCTTTGATGACATCGTACGTAAGGCGGACATCGCCGCCCTGTTCGACGGAGGTGCCGTGCCCGATGGCTCGGATGACTTCCCTAATACGGATGGTGACCGCAGTAGCGACGAGGTCGTCACCGAGGCACTACGGGAGAACGACGTTCTCGCCGTGCGCCGCGGCGACCGGAGTTACCTGGTGCGCATCGATGCGATCAACTTTGCCGACGGCAGCAACAACGACAGCTACAACGTATCCATCAAGTGGTAAAACGGTAGCGGCGATCCTTACCGGGCGGGCGCTTCAACTTCGGTTGGGGCGCCCGCTTCGTCTTTTAACGACCCTTGCACCCGCGTTCCCCGCCCGAAACCCGCTAAGAGTGAAAAAGTATGAGGTGGGAAGTCATGGAACGTGTAAGGGAGCCGCCAAATCAGGAAATCCTGTGGGCAGGCAGCGAAAAGCCGCCGAAAAACGTCTATCTTACGGATAATTCCCGGCGGCAACGCGGCCGGTTCACCTTATCCCTCAGACAATGGATTACGCACTTTCTCTTCATAACAACGAACAACAGTTCATCGCGGCCCTCGTCCGTGGTGACCGGGGTGCGCAAAAGGTGCTCTACGAGACCTATTATGGGCAGTTGATGTCGGTTTGTCAGCGTTACGCGGGCAGTGAAGATGAGGCGATGGACCTGTTGCACGAGAGCTTCATCAAAATATTCAGCAAGATCAGTCGCTATGAATCCGGCACGGCCCTGCCGGCCTGGATGCGCCGGGTCACCGTCAATACCGCCATTGATCATTACCGCCGCAACGCCCGCCGGCGCACCGAAAATCTGGACCAGGCGTACAGTCTGAGCAGCGACGCGCCCGACGTGTTCGCCCAGTTCGGCGCCCGGGAAATTTTGGGTGCGGTGCAAAAATTACCCCCCACTTACCGGACGATCTTCAACCTCTACGTCGTGGAAGGTTACAGTCACCGCGAGATTGGTGAGCAACTGCAGATCACGGAAAGTACGAGCCGCTCTAACCTGGTAAAAGCCCGGGGCAAACTGCAAAAAGTATTAACCGCCCCCGGCCGCTAGTGTCCTCTCAAATGAAATCAACGCACGCACTTACGGATAAGGTTCTGCGGGATAAACTCGCGGAACTGTCTTTGGCTCACCCGACCGAAACCGGCTGGGCCGCGCTGAGCGAATCGCTCGACGCGGACCCCGACACCGCTCTGCGGGCCGCCCTCATCGGGCTGGCAACCACGGCCGCGCCCGCCGGTTGGGAAGCGCTGGAGCGAAAACTCGACCCCCGGGCGCCGACGGACGTTCGCCTGGCGGAACAACTCAACAGCCTGGAACCCACCCTCGCCACCGGTAGCTGGGCGGTACTTTCCGATCGCATCGATAAAGAAAAAGACGACGCCGTCGACGCTATTGTGGCGAACGGGTTGCGTCGCGAAGTCGGTGGCGTGGCCTCCGGCTGGGCCGCCCTGGCCGCCCGCCTCGAACTCATCGGCTGGCGACGGGGAACCGTTGCCGCATGGAAGATCACCGAAGGCGCGCTGCTGATGAGTCTTTTGCTGTTGTTCCTGCGCTTCGGTCCGCAAACCGAACCGGCACCCCTTCCCGTATTGGCCGACGTTTCAACCAGTTTCCCGTTGGCGGAAATGACCGCTACAACCACGACCCGTCTCCCTGAAACTTCCACCGCCGCGCCGGGTGAAGCAGCTACGCGACCGGCCGCGCAAAGCCCCATCGTACAAAATAAGCGGTCCGCTGACCGGCCTACGCGCGCGGCCGCTAACGTTCCGCTTATGCTTCCTACGGTTAGCGCGCCGGCAGTGAAGGCCGTCGCGCTAACCGCCGGGCCGGTAACCGCCCGCGCCCATCCGCGCGTCGCCATGCTCGACGTGCAAGCACTGGTGACGCCGCCCACGCGCTTGCCCAGCCCGATGCTCGACCTGCCGGTGATCGACGGGGCCGAACCGGTATACTACTACCTTAATACCTTCCTCTCTCCGGCGGACGTCAACCAGGTGGTCACCCCGTCCAAAGGCTTCACCGCCTTGCGGGTGAACGGCGGCAGCCGGTTCACCGCCGGGCAAAGTGGCGGTTTCCTGCTCGACGTCGCGAAAGGCAAAGACGAACTTCAGTTTGGCGTGATCGTTTCCCGACGGTCTTATGTCCCGACGGTCTTTGCCTGGCGGGCGAGTGCTCCGGTAGACTTGAAAGGTTACACCCGCTTCAACTATACCTCCATCGAGCTACCGCTGAACTACAAACGCGTACTGCACCAAACGAACAACTGGCGCTTCAGCGGCCGGGTGGGTATGAGTATGCACGTCACCGCTTTCTCCGACTTCGAGGGGCGCGATAAATTTAACAAAACCGTTGACGAGGTGGAACAAAACCTTGCCCGAATGCCCGTTCCCACTCCGCGGTCGACCACCAGCATCAGTGATAAGCGTCAATTGGAAAACCCCAGCGCGGGTTGGTTTGAAGGCGGTGGTATTTTTGACAACGCCAGCTTCTACGTCGGCGGCGGCATCGTGGTCGAGCGGCTGCTGACGCCGCGCATGAGCGTCTACGTTTCGCCTTCTTTCGGCCGCGTCGTCTTCCTGCGGGAAGGACAGGGTACCGGCCCGACGAACGACCGCATCCACTCCGGTGGTCTGCGCCTGGGTAGTCGTTATTTGTTCGGTGGGATGTGAAACCACCCGCGGGTTACGGGTTGCGAGCCTTGAAAACCGCAACCCTTTCACCCCGTAACTTCCACCCATGAACCATCACTTCCCCACATTACTATTACTCTTGTTTGTCGCCCTGACCGCTTGCGGTGGCGAGCCCGACGTGGTAACCCTCGATCGTACGTACCTGAACGACGAACAACTGGAAGAACAACTCGCCAGCCTGCGCGCGGCCATTAACGGCGAGGTGCTCGATGAATACATCTGGACGGACGGTGAGGAAAAAGTTTTTACCATGCTCTCTCAAGAGCGGGAAGCCGGTACCGGTTTTGCCGGTATTTTCCTGCGTCATTTCCGGGTGGGGAAATCCGTTGTCCCGGATTTGCTCTGGACGTACCAGGATTCCGTTTCCTGCACGGGCGGGGCCGCGGGTGCCGTGGTAAGTCAATCACCGAAGTTGCAACTCCACCGCCTTGTGGCGGATGGCCAACCGCAATTCGTACTCCGCTACCGGATCACCTGTGGGGCGGGGGAGGAAGCTTTTGCCGCCCTTGCCCTCATTAACGTTGCAACGGGTACGCCCGACCTGCTGCTGGAAGGGGAAACACCGGCCCTGCACCTGCTACCGGAAGAAGAACGGAAGGCGCTGTTAGCGGTGCTGGAAAAATAAAACGTCTTTCGCTTTGACCTGGATATGTTACGCACTATTCCTCCACGAAACATCCCCCGCCGCTCCACGTTTACTTCCCGAATCAAGCCCCCCGTCAATTATGAATCGTTTTTGTGCTCTCCTTCTGCTGTGTTGCATAGCCGGTACCTTGTCCGCCCAGAACTTTAAAATGCAGCCACTGCCTACTTCCGACGAGCAAGCGGCGGAGCTGGCCGCCACCATTACGGTGGAGGATCTCAAAAAACACCTCAACATCCTCGCCGCCGACGATATGGAGGGCCGCGAAACCGGTGAGCCCGGTCAAAAGAAAGCCGCCCGCTACCTGGAGGGTGAATTTAAACGCCTGGGCCTGCCCACCGTCGGGGAAGACAATGGATACTTTCAAACCATCCTTTTCAGCCGCCAGAAGTGGAAAACCGTCGAGTTGAAACTCAACGGGGAGCCGTTGCGCCACCTTTGGGAATACGCCAGCGCCCCTTCCGCCAATGCTGACCGCGACGCAATAAAGATTTCGGAACTCACTTTCCTGGGCTACGGCATTGATGACCCGGCTTACAGCGACTACGCGGGCAAGGACGTAACGGGTAAGCACCTCCTTATCTTCGCCGGTGAGCCGAAAAACCGAAAAGGCGGTTTCCGCGTCTCCGGCAATACGGAGGCCTCCGCCTGGAGCGAGAGCGATGAGCGTAAACTGGAAATCGCTAAAGAGAAGGGCGCGGCAACAGTCTTCGTTATCGACCCGGACTTCAAAACCAACATTCGCAATATTCGCCAGGAGGTACTCGACGGGCGCATGCGCATGGCTGAGGTCGCTGAAGCCGATCGCAAAACGGCCAACGTCGTTTATCTCACGCCGCAACTCGCCAAAAAGATCATGGGTAAGTTGGGTAAAAAGGTCATCAAAAGCCGCAAGAAGCTGGAAAAATCCGGCAAGCTGAAGACCGTCACCATTCCCGTCGATATGGAGTTGACGCAAACCAAGGACGTACGCGAGCTGATCGGGGAAAACGTCCTGGGGTTCGTGGAGGGCAGCGACCCAAAATTGAAAGAGGAAGTACTCGTCGTCAGTGCCCACTACGACCATGTCGGCATGCGCGGTGATGACATCTTCAACGGCGCGGACGATAACGGCTCCGGCACGAGCACCGTGCTGGAAGTCGCCGAAGCTTTCGTGACGGCCGAGAAGAAGGGGTTGGGGCCGCGTCGCAGCGTGCTCTTCCTGCTGGTAAGTGGCGAGGAGAAAGGCCTGCTGGGGTCGGAGTACTACGCCACTCACCCCGTATTTCCCCTGGAGCGGACCATCGCCGACATCAACGTCGACATGGTGGGTCGGGTGGACGATGAGCACGCCGATAACCCGGAGTATATCTACGTCATCGGTAGCAATCGCCTCAGCTCGGAGTTGCATAACATCGGGGAGACGGTCAACAAACGTTTCACCAATATCGAGTTGGATTACACCTACAATGCCGAAGACGACCCCAACCGCTATTATTACCGGTCGGATCACTACAACTTTGCCGTTAAAGGTATTCCCAGCGTGTTTTTCTTCAACGGTACCCACGCCGATTACCACCAGTCAACCGATACGGTGGAGAAGATCAACTTCGAGAAGATGGCAAAGATCGCTCAATTGGTGTTCCACAACGCCTGGCAGTTGGCGAATCAGAATAGAAGGATCAAGGTGGACGTGAAGTAATTATCAACTTGGTGCAACCGTCCGAAATACCTCTACCGACTCCATCGTCGCATTATGGTACACCACGGCGAACACGAACGCCAGCACCGCCACGATGATGCCGAAAAGGAAGATGTTGTAGCAGATGCGCAGGAAAGCATACTTCTTGGCCAGCACCACGCCGAGGTAGTACAGGTCGCGCGTCATCGATGAATAGAGGAAATCCTCGTCCCGAATCATCTCCATCATTCCGTAGTGGAAATCGTCGATCGGCATCGAATAAAAGTTGCCGAAGAACAGCAGGTTACTGCGGCGGGCCTTAATGTCTTCCAGGCTGCTCTTCCCCTCCGTCACCTTAGGCCGGGTAGCCTGAATGGCGTAGAAAAGGGAAGACAAACAGACGGCGACTAAAATGATCGTAGGAATGACCAGGTGTGGGTTGGAGTCCAGCTTGGTGGCCAGATTGGCGACCACGACACTGAGCACGATGGCGTTTACCGAGAGCATGATGTTAGCCTTATTGTCGGCGATACTGCTCAGGTTAACGTGAGTGCGATAGGTGGCGCGGTACATCGTTTCCACGCCGCGGCCGGGTTTGAAACCAGGGCTTTTTTTATCAGTGTCCTTCTCGGCGGCTTTCTTTAATTTCTTAAGCTTTTTCTGCTTTTTCTTCGCTTCTTCGAGTTCCTGGAGGTTAGTGGGCGTCTGGTCGGGAAACAGGGCTTTCTTACGCTTGTAAAGTTGCTTGACGTGCTTGCTCTTACGCTCCCCGAATAGCTCCCGCGCGACCTCGGTATGATACTCGTGGTTGAGCATGAAACTGAGCTCGAAGTCGATCCATTCCTGGTCTGACATGATCATGTGGCGGGTAATGGCAAACTCCTGTCGGACGCGCCCGCAGCGGTCCCAGTAACTCAGATCGCCGAGGTGACTCAGATCGGCGTCAGCGACAATTTCTTCCAGGAAGTTTTTCGGCTGCTGGGGCATTTTGGTCGCCAGAATACAACCCGTGATGTTGCGGATCAGCGTTTCGTCGCTGACCCCATTATCCGCCAGCCAGTTGACGGCGTTCGTGATACTCCGTTTTTCGTGATTTTCCCAGCCTTCCGAATAACCGGTATCGTGAAACCAGGCGGAGAGAATGATCACCAGCCGGTCATCTTCACTCACTTCGTATTGATCGGCCAGTTCGGTGGCGGCTTCGGCCACGGCACAGGTATGCTGGAAATTATGGTAAACGAAATCAGCGTCGACCTCATCCTGAATGAAATGTTCCACGTGCGCTTCCACGTCTTGCAACAGGGCCTTGGCGTCAATTACTGTACTCATCGTTGGGGGTAATATACGGCACGGCGGGGGCACCGGTAATAGCGGTTGAACATGGTGTAGCCGTAATAACGGGAAAACGGAAAATTCTCCGTTTACTTTCCCGCTCTTACCTGAAAGGCGGGGGCGGGGTCGCGGGTGCAATGGAATAGGGCGGGGAAATAGCACGGTTCAGGTATTGGTGAGGAAAACCGAACCTTCGGGCATCCGTCTTTACTTGTTTCCCGGCGGGCGTTATTCGCCTACAGTTGCTCATCCACCTCCGCCAGTTCCTCCTCCGCTACCTCGGGGAACCACTGACCGAGTTTTTCCCGCGCTTGCCCCCGAACGTCGTCGTTGATGTAACCGGCCACGATTACCAGGCCCATGCTCAGGAATCCGAGATCGTCCGTATAACCGATGAAAGGCGAAAGGTCGGGGATGGCGTCGATGGGCACGATCAGGTAACCGAGCACGCCGAGGATGGTCCGTTTGGCCCACGCCGGCGTCTCTTTTCGCTTATAAGCAAAGTACAGCAGCAGGGCGGAATAGACGGCCTTGGTACCGGCGGCTCTGGCGTAAGATTTGAGCTTACCCCAAAAGGCGTTCTCACTGAAAAAGCGGCGGTAGTTGGACATTTTTTTCACGGCTCCGGGGAAGTTGTTGCCCTAAGCTAACGTCCGAAACCCGTTTTTAGGTTGAGTCGCTCCCGCGCCGGCGATGGAATTTCGCCTCCGGCCCGCTACCTTCGCTTCCGCTTTCCATCCCGTATTCGCACGCTTCCCGCCATGACCTCAGCTTCCCGCCTCCCGTTTTCCGCCCTCCTTTCACGCATCGTTGCGCTGGTTATATTGCCGGTCGTGGTCTGTTCCTGCATTCCGCCGGAGGAGCGCGTATACGAAGGCGTCAAGATCGACCTCAACGACGGAGTCAGCCGCCGCATCTACGAGCACCAGAACAACCGAAACGTCGATAGCCTCCTGTTTTACCTCGGCGGCGAAGACCCCAGCTACCGTTACCTCGCCGCCCGCGCCTTCGGTAGCTTTCCCGCGATCGGCCCCGCCGCTATTACGGGGCTTTCCCGGCTGCTCCGTGACCCGGACGAGTTGATCCGCACCGCCGCCGCGTTCTCCCTCGGCCAAAGCGGCAGCCTCGCCGCGGCCGACAGCCTCACCGCCGGCTTCGACGCCGGGGGAACCTATCGCGCCTATAACGCGGAAGTGCTCGCCGCCGTCGGTAAAACCGGAAACGCCGAAAGCCAGGCTTTCATCAGCGGCATCACCACTTACACCAACAAGGACACCCTGCTGTCCGCCGGACAGCTGATGAGCTTGTTCTACTTCGCCGGCCGGAAGCTACAGTCCGAAGCCGGTGACCGTCGCGTGCTCGAACTCATCACCGACGCTACCGCCCCCATCGAAGTTCGCCGCCCCGCCGCCTGGTACCTCCAGCGGTTCGCGGTCGGAGGCGATACCACCGTCCAGGAAAACCTGCGTCAATTGCTGCGTACGGAGCGTGACCCGGAAATCCTGATGGGCGTCGCCCGCGCCATCGGCCGTCAGGGCGAACCGGCGGGCCGCGTCGCCCTGATCCGAGCACTACGCGGGCAGACGGACTGGCGGGTGAAGGTCGAACTGCTGCGCGCACTGGCCGGCTACCCCTACACCAGCGTCCGCGAGCCCGTAGTGGAATCGCTCGAGGATGCGCATCCGCTGGTACGCCGTACCGCCGCCGCCTTCCTGCGCGACAACGGGGTGGATACCGATGCTACCTTCTTCCGCCAACTGGCGCGCGATTCGAGCCGGACCGATATCCGTTACCTGCTCTACGCCGCCGCTCAGCGCCACCTGCCGCTCTACTTCGCCGACTACCGGGGCTTCCTCAATTACGATCTCCAGCAGGCTTACGCCAAAACCACCGACCCCTACCAGCACGCCGAAATCCTCGCCGCCCTGGCCGAATACCCCTGGAACTATCGTACCGTTTACGAGCTCTACCAGAAAAGTGACAAGCCCGCCGTTCGCGCCGCCGCCGCTGAAGCCCTGCGAACCATCAGTAACCGTGAGGATTTTCTCGCTTTCTTCAAGGGCAGCGCCCGCCGCGTTCGCTTCGAGCTGTCGACCTATTTCAAAGAAATGATCATCGGAGGGGAAGTCGGGCCGGCTTACGCCGCCGCGGGAGCCATCACCGATCAGCCGGAACTTTACCGACCGCTTTACGTCGAAACGGCCTGGGTCAGTACCGCTTTGCGCGCTTTTGAGTTGCCCCGCGACATCGAGGGCTACCGCGCCGTTGACGACGCCCGCGCCGCCCTGGCCGGTGAAAAGAAACCGGAACCCCATAAGGTCGACGCTTCCGTAAAGGCGATCGATTGGGAAATCATCGGCGCGAACGCGGGGCAAGAGGTGGTTTTAAGGATCAACGGCGGTCGCGTCGCCCTCCGCCTTTGGCCCGCCCGCGCGCCCGCCACCGTCTCGGCCTTCCTCGAACTCGTCATGGCGGGCTACTACGACGGCAAGGTCTTCCACCGCGTCGTTCCCAATTTCGTCGCCCAGGGTGGCGGCCCGCTCGGCGACGGGTTCGGCTCCGAAGCGTGGAGTCTGCGCACCGAGACTCCCGGCGTCCGGTGGGATCGGCCCGGCCTGATCGGCCTCGCCAGTGCCGGAAAGGATACCGAAGGCGTTCAGTTCTTCATCACCCACCGCGCCACGCCCCACCTCGATGGTGGTTATACCATCTTCGGGGAAGTGACCGAAGGGCAGGAGGTGGTGGACGGCGTGACGGTGGGGAGCATGATCGAACGGATAGAGTTACGGTAGAGCGGGCCGGCGTTTCTTCGGCATACAAAACCGGAGGACTTACCTTGCGGCTACGCAGCAACTAGCTTAACCATAACTCCCGCCCTCTTGAACGCCGATCTCCGCCCCCGTATCCTCGCCGCCGCCCGAAACGGCCTCGCCACCTCGGTTGCCCACCGTCGTCATTTACACGCCCACCCGGAGCTGAGCTTCAAGGAAACGGAAACCCAACGCTACATCGCCCGCCAGCTGGACGAGCTGAACATCCCGTATAAGGAAATTGCCGGCACCGGTCTGCTGGCTGAAATCTCCGGGGGAGGAGGCAACGGCCCGACCGTCGCCCTGCGCGCCGACATCGATGCCCTGCCGATCACGGAGCAAAACGAGGTGCCTTATAAATCCACCAAGGCCGGAATAATGCACGCCTGCGGGCACGACGTCCACACCAGCAGTTTGCTCGGTACGGCGGCGATCCTGACCGACGTCAAAGCGCACTTCGCCGGCAAGGTCCGCCTGTTATTCCAGCCGGGGGAGGAAAAACTGCCCGGCGGCGCGACGCTGATGATCCGCGACGGCGCGCTGCAAAATCCCGTGCCCAAGGCCATTTTCGGGCAGCATGTGCATCCCCCGCTGCCCGCCGGTACGGTCGGCTTCCGGCCGGGTATCTATATGGCGAGCACGGACGAGTTGTACCTGACCGTACGCGGGCGCGGCGGCCACGGCGCCATGCCGCACAACGCCGTGGACCCCATCGTGATCACCGCCCAGCTCGTGACGGCCATGCAGCAACTCATCAGTCGCAACACCGACCCGACGCTGCCCGCCGTGCTCACTTTCGGCCGCATCGAAAGCGAGGGTGGGGCGACCAACGTTATTCCCAATTCCGTTAAGCTGCTCGGCACCCTGCGGACGCTCGACGAAAGCTGGCGCAAAGAACTTCACCGGCGGCTGGACAAGCTGGTGACCGGGATCGCCGCCGCCCTCGGTGGTTCGGCGGAGCTGGAGATCGGCCACGGCTACCCTTTTCTCAAAAACAATGAGGTGCTCACCCGTTGGGCGTGGGATGAGGCGCGTGAACTACTGGGCGAAGACAAGGTAGTGGAATTGCCTATCCGCATGACGGGCGAGGATTTCGCTTTCTACACCCATCACCTGCCCGCCTGCTTTTACCGGCTCGGCGTCGGGGCACCCGCCCTTGGTGGCGAGCGGCCGGTACACACCGATACCTTTGACGTGGACGAGGCATGCCTGGAAACGGGCAGCGGGCTGATGGCGTGGCTGGCGGTGCGGTCTCTAGGACGGTGATGCCGGTCGGCGGGGGAAGATCAACGAGGCCTCTCCCCAAATCCTCGCACCCGCGTTCCCGCCCATGTCACACTTATGTTTACTTTCCTCCTTTTATCCCTTATTCCCCGCAACCATACTCGTATCCACTCGTTAGGCCGGTAAACAAAATCACCGTCTGAAATGAGTAAACGCCTCGCCATCGTCTGGTTCCGAAGAGATCTCCGTCTGCACGATAACGAGGCGCTGACCGACGCGCTCAAACACGCCGATGAAGTGCTGCCCGTTTACATCTTCGACCCTCGAGAGTGGGGCGGAACGTTGCCGCACACCGGCCTGCCGAAGATCGGTGCTCATCGCGCAAAGTTCATTCTGGAGTGCGTCGCCGACCTGCGTAAAAATTTGCGCCGACGCGGTGCCGACCTGCTCCTCCGCGTCGGCAAGCCGGAGAAAGTTTTGCTGGATCTGACCACCGAGTCCCGTGCCAGCTGGGTATTCTGCAACCGCGAGCGAACGACCGAGGAGCTATCCGTACAAAATGCCGTGGAAGCATCACTCTGGACGGTTGGCCGCGAGGTTTATTACTCCCGTGGTAAACTGTTGTACTATACCGCCGATCTGCCCTTCCCCATCACCCAGACTCCGGATGTTTTCTCTCAATTCCGTAAAGAAACCGAACGCATTACCAAGGTGCGTGAACCGCTGCCCACCCCGATGAAGGTGCCCTACACCGAAGACGAGATCGACGTCGGCGACCTTCCCGAACTGAGCGATTTCGGCATCGCCCCGCCACCACAAGATGAGCGCGCCGCCATCGAATGGACCGGCGGTGAAACCGCCGGTCTGGACCGGCTGGCCTATTACCTGTTCGAGTCTCAGGCCGTTTCGACGTATAAAGAAACACGAAACGAGCTGATTGGCTCTGATTACAGCACGAAGTTCAGTGCATGGCTCGCCTTCGGCTGCATCAGCCCCAAGCGGATTTACTGGGAGATCAAAGCGTACGAAGAAAAGAACGGGGCCAACGATAGCACCTACTGGGTGATCTTCGAGCTGCTGTGGCGGGATTTTTTCCGCCTGATGGGTAAGAAACATGGCAATGCCATTTTCCATAAGGGCGGAATAAAGGGGGAAGGAAAAAAATGGCGGCAAGACCCCGGCATGTTCCAACGCTGGGTGGACGGGCAAACCGGAACGCCTTTCATCGACGCGAACATGCGGGAGATCGCGCAAACGGGTTTCATGAGTAACCGCGGTCGTCAGAATGTGGCCAGCTACCTGGTCAAGGACCTGAACATAGACTGGCGGATGGGCGCGGAGTACTTCGAGCACATCCTGCTGGACTACGACGTAACGAGTAATTGGTGCAACTGGAACTACGTGGCGGGCGTCGGCTCCGACCCGCGCGAAGACCGCTATTTCAACATCATGAGCCAGGCCCAGCGATACGACGGCGACGGGGAGTACGTCAAAATTTGGTGCCCCGAACTGGCCGAACTACCCCCCGAAACGGTGCATCACCCCGATACGCTCGATGACCGGGAACAATCGAAGTACGGTGTTCGACTCGGCGTCAACTACCCGACCGCCCTGGTGCCCAGCGAAAAATGGATGAAAAAGAAAGGCGGACACGCCGGCGGCAAGAAAGGACGACGACGCGGATAGGGTAGGGACGGCTGGTTTTTACCCGCGCAAACTAAAAAGGCGGGTGGGGCCGTTACGTTTGGGACTTTCGTCGCATTAATAGATGTCGCCAACTTTAACGGGAGGCGGTTACCGAGCCTCCGGGCGGATTGCGTACATTTGTCCAAGTCTTATGCCCTGCCGGTTTACGCGGGCCTTCAGCATCCCAAAATTTTCTTAGTGCAGCTCATTATGCGGTTAATCCAGACCTTCTGCTTTGTTATCTTTTGCGTTCTCGGTCTCCAGGCGCAGGATATCCACTTCTCCCAGTTCTACATGTCTCCCCTCAACCTTAACCCGGCCATGACGGGGGTGATGAACTGCAACAGCCGCATTGCGGTCAATTACCGCAGCCAATGGGCTTCCATTCTCGGTAGTTCCGCCTTCCAGACTTACAGCGTCAGCTATGACCAGCGCGTGGCGGTGGGCCGGAATGACTTCTTCGGCATCGGCGGAACGTTCTGGGGCGACAAGGCCGGTCAGGCCAAATTTGCGACCACGACGGGCAAACTATCGTTGAGCTACTCCAAGAAAATGGGCGGCGGCCGCAAGTACGGCAACTACCTGGTAGCGGGGGTAGAAGGCGGCGCGGCACAGCGTAGCCTCGACTTCCTGAAACTGCGCTGGGGTACCCAGCACGACGGCGATGGTGGTTTCGACATCAACGCCGAAAGCGGTGAGAATGGTTTTGACCGCGACCAGTTCCTGTTCGCCGATCTCGCCGCCGGCCTGCTGTGGTTCATGGTCTTTGATGAGCATAACAGCCTCTATATCGGTGGTGCCTTTCACCACCTCAACCGCGCCAACCAGAGTTTTAACAGCAACACGCAGGAATTGCTTTACAGCCGCTATACCGCCCACGCGGGCGGAGAATTCCTGCTCGGTCAGCGCTTCGGCCTCGTGCCCGGCGTCATCCTGATGAAGCAGGGACCGAGTTTCCAGGTTAACGCTGGTACAAACGTCAAATTCCTGCTCGACGGCGGCCGCAACCGCAGCACCCAGTCATTTCAGATCGGCCTGTGGAGCCGCGTCAGCAATCGTTTCGACAGCAATGTACTGACCGATGCACTCATCCTCAGCTCCCGCTTCGATTACGAAAACTTCGCCCTCGGTTTCTCCTATGACCTCAACACCAGCTCGCTTAGTCAGGCGACGGACGGTAACGGCGGTTTTGAACTCTCGTTGCAGTACAAAATCTGCGGCGGACAGCGGAAAGGCGTTTACTGCCCGCAGTTTTAAAAACCGACGACTCGAATTACCCGGATTTCGTTTCGTTTTTTTAAGCGAATCAGCGGGTGGTTTATCTTTTATTGTATATTTTGTGGCCGTACCTTTACGTAAAGGTGCCGTTTAATAGGGGCTGTACCGCCATCCGTGGTAGTGAAATTGTTTGTATTGCGCGCGTCGTTTCGATAACCGCAACTACCGTAGGGGATCATATTTACATTGCCAGACACTTTTCTCAACACACCTCTTTTCACGCATAATTATCTAGTATGTTCGGCAGTAACAAAGACACTAAGAAAGCACCGGCTTCAAATGGTGCAAGTTCCAAAAGCGTGAGTCGTCCCGCGGCCACTTCCGGCGGCATCAACACGATTGACGCGCATACCTCCATTCAGGGTGACCTTAAAGCGGGTGGTGACATCCGCATCGACGGTACACTGACGGGCAACCTCAACTGTGAGGGTAAACTCATCGTCGGCCCTCAGGGCCAGATCAACGGTGACGTGACCTGCGTCAACGCCTCCATCGAAGGTGGCTTCAAAGGCAATCTCATCGTCAAAGAAATGCTGACGCTCCAGGCTACGGCTAAAGTGGTCGGCGACGTAAAGGCGAAGAAAATGGCCGTCCTCGGCGGTTGTCAAATGTCCTTTACTTGCACCGTCCCCTTCACCGGTAACGGTGTTAGTCAGCAGAAGAATGGCAACCCCTTGAAAGAAAATCGGAAGCAGAGTGCCACGGCCTGATTCCACGCCGAAGCCCGATGGTACGGACGAGAATGTCCGCGAAAATGCCCGCAACTGGATGAAATACAGCGGCATGGCGATCCAAATGATCGGCGTGATGCTTGGCTTCGTCTTTGCGGGTATCTATCTTGATAAATGGCTCGACACCAGCCCCTGGTTGCTGATCGTAATGACATTGCTGGGTGTGGCGGGTGGGTTGTATTCGGCTTTGCGCGACTTTATTTAGACTTTGCCGAAACCGTTCAGCTACCTTTGCGCCCTTTCCCCAACCAGCTATAAGGTATGACCTACGCTCGCTTTTTCACTTTACTCGCCCTTTTTACCGCCATTGCCGCCCTTTGTGCCGTAGCAGCCCACTACTTTTTGCCGATCGGGTACGCGCTACCGCTGACGGTCGGGACGATTTTTTTCTTCATCGGCGTTTGTTCCGTCATGTTTTATTTTGGCAAGCGTACGGCCGGGGCCGATAATAAGATGTTATTTACCAATGTCTTCATGGGCCTCACCATGGCCAAAATGTTCTTGAGCGGTGCCGCCATCGGTGTTTACGCTTACCTGGCCAGGCCGGATAGCAAGCTTTTTATTATCCCTTTTTTCGTCAGCTACGTGATCTATACGGTGTTGGAGATCATGTTCCTTTTTCGCTTGGCGCGCATAACTTCCCCTTTAATTGAAAAGGAGGAAGCAATGTCTTCATGATTTTTTGGGCGCGTGCGCGGGTGCAAGGGAAGTTGCAAAAACGTCGGTTTAACGCCTGCCGGATACGTCTATCCGCCCCGGAAACTACACGGTCGCCGAATAGGAATCGGTTTTAATCGTACAACCATTTTTACAAGACCGATAGACCAAAAGCCCCCGCCTCCGGGGATGGAGGCAGGGGCCAAACGTTAGTTTCAAATCCGCTTTTCAGTTACGGAAAGGTAAGGGTTTACCGGCGAATGATGCGGGCGGTAGAGACACCGGCGTCATTCATCAGGCGAATCAGGTAAGTGCCGGCGGCTAACCCGGAGGTGTTAAGTTCCGTGCGGCTCGCCGTTTGGGCCAGTTGACGGTTCATAACAATGCGGCCGTTGATGTCCATTACGGTGAGCAGGGTGTTGCCGCCACGCAGGCCGGAAACCTCCAGCGTAATGCGATCCGTGAACGGGTTCGGGAACACTTTTACCTCATCGGCGGCCGGCCGGGTGGTTCCGAGAACGAGCGTGTTGACGGCACAGTTCGTCGGCGCGGCGTAAGCGTAAGTCATCGCCGGTTCGTTGGGTACGCGCTGCAGCGATGTTCCCGCCATGGTGGGAGCGGGGATTTCCGTATCTCCAGACCACAGGTTAGCCTGCATGGCCAGTTCCTGGCCTTCCCGTAAGCTGTTACCCCAGGCAACGTAATTAATGATCTGTTCGGGCAGGTTATAACCGCTGCTGCTGGTAATCGCCAGCTCGTCGCCGTTGAAATCCACCATCGCGGACGCGTCAACCGTCGTGATCTCGCCGGGGGCGAGCATCATATTACCACAGGCCATCGTCAATTCGGAGAAGTTGACGAACATGCCGTTACTGGCCAGGAACAGCAGGCCGAGGTCGATCGCCTCGTCACCGAAGTTGATGATCTCCACCATTCCGGATCCGTCGACTTCATTGATCGTCAGGCGGCCGCTTTCACAGTCGTTGCCCGTCTGACGGGTAACGACAACGGCGTTGGAGAGCTCGAAGCAGCCACCCAGATCTTCAAACATAGCATCCGTTTCCGCGCCACTCAGTGAACCGTCATGGCTTACCGCGTATAGGGTACAAGCACCACCGCCGGCTCCTTCGAAGTTGAAAGGCTGGTCAGCCGGAACGCCGAGGATGACACCCGCGTCAGACACAACGAGGTAAGTGAAAGAATCGGTACCGACGGTATCGGTCAGAACGACGTCGAAGAAGTCGTCTTCCCCATCACCGGCGCAGATGGTGAACTCGGTACCGCCGTCGGCCAGCTCCAGGGAACCGCCTTCCACGGCGCAAATGTTATCGCAATCGTCACCCGTCAGGCGGGTCACCACCACGGGGTTGGAAAGATCGAAGCAACCGGCAAGGTCGCTGAACCGTCCACCCGTTTCAGCGCCCGTGAGGGAACCGTCGTGGCTTACCGCGTAAAGCGTACAGGCACCGCCGCCGGCCCCGTCGAAGTCGAAAGGCTGATTGGCGGGAACACCGAGGATTTCTCCACGGTCGCTGACGACGATGTAGGTGAATTCGGCACCGACCGTGTCTCTAAGTAGTACGTTGAACGGGTCGGGAACACCGTCTCCGGCGCAAATGGTGAAGGCGGTTTCGCCGCCACCGTCGCCGACGGCCGCTAAAAGGAATCCGCCCTCCGCGTTACAGCCGTCACATTCGCCACCCACGTTGCGGGTCACCACCATGGGGTTGGACAAAGCGAAACAGCCGCCGAGATCGTCGAATTGCGCGCCCGTCACGGCACCGCTCAGCGAGCCGTCGTGACTTACCGCGTAAAGCGTACAGGCCCCGCCGCCGGCCCCGTCGAAGTCGAAGGGCTGGTTGGCGGGAACGCCGAGAATCTCCCCTTCGTCGGAAACGACGAGATAGGTGAAGG
>ENA-ORXT01001304-ORXT01001304.1-marine-metagenome-genome-assembly--contig:-NODE-1304-length-34124-cov-4.764061_pt1 | contig 34124 bp, 22 predicted proteins | sample MGYA00237868_ERZ511482 | MGnify/ENA metagenome assembly ERZ511482 | reverse complement strand
GTTGCGGAGGATGGTTTGCAGCGCGGCCTCGTCGGCATACACCTGCTGGCCGGGTGCTATGTTGCTTTCCAGGCGTACGTCTTTACCGTCGGCGTGGCTGCGGAACATCGCGAGGACCTCCCGGCCGACGGCATCGACGTCGATGCCCCGCGGGTGGTAAGGAATGACGCCCTGCTGCAAGAGCGCCCAGTTCAGTAAATTATCGAGTAGACCGTTTAACCGCTTGGCCGTCTGGTCTACCCGGCCGGCCAGCCGCTCCAGTTTATCGGTCTTCCCTTTTTCCAGGTACCAGCTCATCTGCTCCCCGACGCCGTCGAGGGCCACGATCGGGCTGCGGATGTCGTGGGCGATGATGCCGAAGAATTTGTCTTTGGTGGCGTTGAGTTGCTCGAGTTGGTTCTTCTGGGCTTCGATCTGCCGTTTGTTGCGGCGGAGTTGAACGAAAAACCAGGTGCCGGCGGCCAGTAGGGCCAGCAGGGCAAAGAGAAGTAACAGGTAAAGCTGATTTTGCCGATTCAGCAAGGTAGCCTCCCGCAGCGCGAGGTTCTTTTCCTCGTTGATTTCCCGAACATTTTGCCGAACCTCCTCGGCCTTCAGCTTGCCCTGGGCTTCGCCCGAGAAGACTTGCCGGCTGTACGCGTGGTAGTTTTTCCATTCGGCGAGGGCGCCTTCGAAATTCCCCTCCCGCTCGGCCAGCCGGCTGGCCAATAGCGCGACGGCCTGTTGCTGTCTGATGTCGGCGCTCGTGTTAGCATTGTCCCGGCTCAGATTCAGAAAATAACGGGCGGAATCGAGCATTCCCAACGCCTGAAAGCCTTGTTGTAACATACCGTGCGCCTGAAACAAAACATCGTTGTCGTTAAGCTTCGTGGCCAGCGTTCTGGCTTGCCGGAGGGATGGCATCGCCATTTCGTATTTCCCCGTTGCTTGCAGGCCTTCGGCCAGGTTCAGCAGGCCGGGGCCGATCAGGTTTACATCGTTGCTGCGCCGGGCTACGTCGGCGCCCATTTCAAGGTACTTCAGGGCCTTATCTTCATCTCCACGCTTTTTATGCAGCGCGGAGAAATCGACGTAGAGGTCGAACAAAAGATTATAGGAAAACTGGTCCTCAGCAATTTCCAGGCTTTTTTCCAGGAATGCCTCCGTAGCTTTCAGGTCCTCCTGCTGGGCGTACAACCCGCTGAGGCCATGGTAAATGTCGGCAAGATCGGACGATGCGTTGAGCTCCTCAAAAATGCTGACGGCCTCCAGACTCAACGCAACGGCGGTTTCGATGTCTCCCTTTATGGCGTAAGCTTCCCCCTTGTCGGCCAGAACCCACCCCACGAAGGATTTAGCGTTTGCCCCGGCAAATGCCGCCTCCGCTTTATCGTAGGCGGCAATGGCGGCATCAAAGTGCCCCTGGTCGGTATAGATCCGGGCAATCTCTACGCGTATTTTGGCCTGGTTCATGCCCCGCAGGGTTGTGTGCAAAACGGAGGGCCGGCCGAGTTCCGGAACGACGGGTGGGGCTTTATCCATTTGGTCGTAAAGCTTCAGGGCTTCCAGATAAGCGGAAATGGCGAGGCTGTCACTCCCTTCGATGAAATGTAGTTCCGCCCGGGCGTATTGGGCGCCGGCTTGCTGTCCGACCGTTACCGACGGATATTTTTGCAGCAGTTCCTCCAGAAATTTCCGGCTGTTTTCCAGGTCACCGGCTTCCAGCAGATTAGCGAGTTCAGTAAATTCCACGGCGCGCTTAAGCGCCGGTTTTTGACTTTCGTCGGCCACTCGCACGGCTTGTTCTTCCAAGGCGTGGTAAGCCGTGTCGTACCGTTCTTCCAGACACGTTATCTGCATCAGTAGCGCCTTTACTTCACCAGCATGGTACTTGCGCCGGCGCGACAGTTGGACCGCGGTGTCGAGGTGAGGCGTACCCAGATTGAAATCACCGTAAAAAATGGCGGCCCGGCAATAACCCAGGTGCAGGTCTATTTTTCGCAAAGGGTCTTTCTCCATGCTCAGTGCTATCCTGAGACTGTCCAGCAAAGTCGTTTCGCTGTTCGGCATGATCGTTTGGGCGCGGACGCAGGTGCAGAGAAAGGATAAAAAAAGCAGCGGGAGGAAGTGCCATCGTTTGCCGGCTGAAGCGGAGAACACACTTGATAGGTTTGCCATATGAAGTGCACCAAAGTTAGGGGGTTCGGGGGATTCTTGCCTTGTCAAACCCCATAAGTCGTAACTTGCCGACCACTCAAACCCACCAGTTGCAAGCCCGCCGCCAACACAACGACACCTTCCAAACCGAGCTCGACCGCCTCAACCCCGCCCAGCGCGCCGCCGTAGAAAAAATCGACGGCGCTGTCATGGTCCTCGCCGGGCCGGGCACGGGCAAGACCCACCTCCTGGCCGCGCGCATCGGCAACATCCTGACCGAGACGGACACGGGCGCGCACAACATCCTCTGCCTCACCTTCACCGAGGCGGGCGTCAAGGCGATGCGCGAGCGGTTGCTGCAATTCATCGGCCCGGAGGCGCACCGGATCGGAATCTACACCTTCCACGGTTTTTGCAGCAACCTCATTCAGCAGAACCTCCAGTATTTCGGCAAGGTGGACCTGGAGCCGCTGAGCGACCTGGAGCAGATCAGCATCATCCGTCAGCTGCTGGACGGGCTGGAACAGGACACCCCGCTGCGGCAGGGCTACCACGACAATTACTTCTACGAGCCCCACCTGCGCCACCTGTTCGCCGCCATCAAGGCCGAGGACTGGGAGACGGACGACATCGAGCAGAAGATCGACCGCTACCTGCGGGAGCTGCCGACCAAGGACGGCTTTTTCTACAAGACCAACCGCAAGCCCAACCGCAAGGGCGACCCGAATACAAACCTGATCCGCGAAGAGGAAGTCCGCATGGCACGCCTGCGGGCCGGGGTGCGCCTATTCCCCGCTTACCAGGACGAACTACGCCGCCAACGCCGCTACGACTACGGCGACATGATCGGCTGGGTGCTGCGGGCGTTCAACGATTTTCCCGGCCTGCTACGTACCTACCAGGAGCGGTACCAGTATGTGCTGGTCGACGAGTTCCAGGATACCAACGGCGCGCAGGACCGCATCGTGCGCGAACTCGTCAGCTACTGGGAGCGGCCGAACGTCTTCATCGTCGGTGACGACGACCAGGCGATCTACGAGTTTCAGGGCGCGCGGCTGGAGGCGATGACCCACTTTTTCCGCCGCTACGAAGACACTAAACTCGTTACGCTGACGGAGAATTACCGTAGCCGGCAGGAGATACTGGATGTGGCCTCCACGTTGATCGGTAAGAACAAACTGCGGATCGGGGAGCAGCTGCCGGAACTGCTGGTGGAGAAACGACTGACGGCTTCACATCCGGATTTCAGGGCGGGGACGCGGGTGCAAGGTAAGGGGGTAAAGGAGCAAGGGGTGAAAGTACAAACCGACGTTCCTCCACCCTCCACTGCACCCGCGTCCCCGCCCGTACGCGTACTATCCTTCCCCGACCAGCCCCAGGAAAACGCCTACCTCATCAACCGGCTCCGCGCCTGGAACGCCGCCGGAACGCCCTGGTCCGAGATGGCTGTCATCTACGCCCGCCACCACCAGGCCACCGCCCTGCGTCACCTGTTGGAGCGCGCCGACATCCCCTATCGCAGCAAGCGGCGGCCGAACGTGCTCGACGGCCGGCCCGTCCGTCAGCTGCTTGACCTGCTGCACTACCTGGCGGCGGAATACGAGCGGCCGGGAACGGGGGAATACCTGCTCTTCCGCGTCCTTCACTTTCGCTGCTTCGGGCTGTGGCCGCACGATCTGGCCCGCCTCAACCGCGCCCGCCTGGCGACGCGCGACGACAGCGGATTCTTCCCCACTTGGCGCGATTTCCTCCAGATGCCTGACCGCTGGCCTACCGATCTGCGCGACGGCGACGCCATCCAGGTAGCCGCAGACTGGCTCGAAGACATGATCGGCGAAATCGGCCTCTACCCCCTCACCGAATACGTGGAGCGCGCCATGAACGGCTCCGGCCTGCTGCCCACCGTGCTGCGCCACCCCAACCGCGCGGAGCTGTTGCAGCACCTCGCCACCTTCGCCGATTTCACCGTCGCCGAATTGGCCCGCCGCCCGCGCATTATGCTGGGCGACCTGCTGGAAACGCTGCGGCAGATGGACGCCAACCGCATCGAACTACCGCTGCGCTCCCACCTCGATCAGGCCGAGGCCGTGCTGCTCGTCACCGCCCACAGCGCCAAGGGGCTGGAGTTCGAAAAGGTGTGGATGCTGGATTGCGCCGAGCCGCGCTGGGGCAAATCGCGCGGCAATAAAAAGGAATTCAAACTGCCCGATACGCTGACCTTCACCGGCCCGGAGAGCGAGGAGGAAGCCAACCGGCGGCTGTTCTTCGTCGCCATCACCCGTGCCAAGACGGAGGTGGTGATGTCCGTCGCCGAGCTCGACGCGAAGGGCAAAGCCCAGCAGCGGGTCTCCTTCCTCGACGAGATCGTCGCCGACGCCGGCATCCCCATCGAAGCGGCCGGGCTGACCGCCGAAGAGACCGTTGCCGCCGCCGAACTGCAATTGCAGCAAACTGACCAGAGCCGCCTGCCCGGGCTGGAAAAAAGCGCGGTCGCCGAGCTGCTGAAAGACTTCCGCCTCAGCGTCTCCGCCCTGTACAGCTACCTGAAGTGCCCGACGGCCTTCTTCTACGAAAAGCTGCTCGGCGTGCCGGACCTGGAGCGCGAACAGGCGCTCTACGGCTCCGCGCTGCACGAAGCGCTGGAGGTTTACTTCCTGCGCATGAAACGGGATACGTCGAGCATCTTCCCGAGCCGGGAGGAACTGCTGTATAACTTCGAGCGGTCGTTGGGCAAGCGTCGGGGCCTGATCTCGCCCCGGGGCTTCGAGAACCGTCTGCGTCAGGGCAACCAGGAGTTAGGCAGCTACCACGACACCTACCGCAAAACGTGGCTGACTGACGTGGAGGTGGAACAGAAGATTCGCAATACCGAGGTCGACGGCATCCCGCTAACGGGCGTCATCGACCGGGTCGACATCCTGAGCGACGCCTGGGTGCGGGTGGTAGACTATAAAACGAGCGGCTCCAGCAAAGCGGCGATGAGCAAGAAGGGGAGCGCGCCGACGGAGAAAAACCCGCACGGCGGCAGCTACTGGCGGCAGCTCAATTTCTACAAGCTGCTGTACGACAACCGGCCGGGGAACATCCGGCGGGTGAAGGAGGGAAAGATCAGTTTCTTGCTCGTCAATTCCCAGGGGCAACAGCCGGAGAAGGTGGTGAGCATGGGGCCAAAGGATCAGTCGGCCATCCGCGCCATTTTGCGCGAGGCGTGGGACGGTATTCAGGCGCAGCGGTTCACCGGCTGCGGGGATGACGACTGCGAGTGGTGCCGCTTTGTGGCGGACTTGCGGGAGGATGTGCCGCTGGGGATGGAGCGGGAGGAGATTGATGATTTTGGGTAATTAACCCTGCTTTGAGTGTTCCCATTTGCTTAGAAATTCGGCACTGCTCATAACTTCAATTGGAGAATCTCTAAATCCGGTTCTATCGTTAGAAACAATTACCGTCGCACCACATTTTTTTGCCAAAACGATTTGAAAACCGTCTTCTAAGTCGTCCGGAGCGGGTGAACTCAGTGCCGCATCGACGTCCGCATTTTCTACGGGAACACAGGAAGCGAGTCTGCGAAAAAGGGCCAACGAGTGCTTTACATCTTTGGGAGGCATTCTGTGTGGCTGCTGGCGCAAAATGGCGAATCCCATAATGATCGCGTTGGGGGCCATGTATACATCGACGTCTTCATTGCGAAGCAGTGTCATCAATTGCGCCACTTCCAGACCATAAGGCTGACGCCCAACGAGATAGTCGAACATAATGTTCATATCCAGGTAAACGGTCATTCAGGCGCGGAATTTTTCAAGTAGCGTTCGTACCGATTTTTAGCATATTCATCATAATACTCCCTGTTGGATTTGGGTTTTAGAGGAACTGTCGGCTTCCCCATTAACGCAAGAATATCAGCGTCAGGTTCTATGACAATGACCGGCGCAACTACAGGAGGTAATTGCTCTTGAATAAATCGCTCAATCAATTTGGAGAGACTAAGCCCTTGGGTTTTAGCCAAAGCTTTACCCTGCTCAATAACCTCTTCGTTGAGGCTGAGGGTCAGTTTTTTTTTATTGACTTTATTTATTTTACTTGACGATGCGGAAGCAGTCATAAATAATTATTTGTACGTGTAGTAACGCCAATGTACGTATAAAAGTTGTTTGATTCAGTAATGCTCTTTTTCAACTTCCTTTGCACCTGCGTCCCCGCCACAAAATCCGTAGCAACCGTATCTATTGACCGTCACCAAAACAAAACCCGACCCCACCATCGTTCCCCTTACCGTGATCGGACGCACAACGTGGATGTGGATACTGCCGGCTCTACTGTTGGTAAGTGGTGGCCTGTTGGCCCAGCGCAGCCCCTTGTCCAGTCTTCGCGACACTACCGTCGCCGTCAACCCCGCCGGGCAACTGGTCGATAGCCTGACGGTTGCCCCCCAAAGCCTCACGGTTTATAGCACTGCCGCCCACTTCCCACTTCCCGCTTCCCACTTTAAATTAGCTGGTCGCTTATTGATCTGGCAAACCACCGACTTACTCGATTCCGTCCGCCTCATTTACCGCGTTTTGCCCTTTGCGCTCGACGCGACGGTGCGCCTGCTCGACAGCTCCCAACTCATTAAGGAGGAGGCCGGACTTGTCATCGGTGGTTACGACGAGTACGTACGATCGGGCTTGCTGGACAACGACGGGAAGGTGAAAACCACCGGTAGTTTCAGCCGCGCCATCAGCTTCGGTAACCGGCAGGACCTCGTGCTCAATTCCGCCTTCAACCTGCAAATGAAGGGCGAGCTCGGCAACGGTATCCAGGTCGCCGCCGCCATTACGGACGAGAGCCTGCCCGTGCAGCCCGAGGGCACGACCCAGCAACTCCGCGAATTCGACAAGATATTCATTCAGCTCAGGAAAGACCGGAGTACGCTTACGGCCGGTGACTACGAGTTACGCAACCCGGACGGCTACTTCCTGCGCTACTTCAAAAAGCTGGAAGGTGCCACCTTTACTACGGTCTTGGGCGGGGACGCGGGTGCCGGGGAAATGGCAAAACCAAAGGTCCCGCAAAAGACGAACCGGCCCGTCCCCACGCGAAGCGATACCCTAAGCGTCAGACGCGACTCGACGGGAAAAGCTAACCCGGCGAAGGGGCAACAGCTAACCCGCCAACTCACCGACTCCCTGAATCGCCGATCGCCGATCCCAAACAGGGAACCGAGACTCGAATCCTCCGCCTCCATCGCCGTCGCCCGCGGCCAGTTCACCCGCCAGCGGATTCAGCCCAGCGAAGGCAACCAGGGGCCGTACAAACTCACCGGCACCGGCGGCCAGCGGTTCCTCATCATCCTGGCCGGTACCGAGCGCATCTTCCTCGACGGGCAGTTGCTGACGCGCGGCCTCGACGGCGATTACACCATCGACTACAACCTGGCCGAGCTCACCTTCACCACCCGCCGCCTCATCACCCGCGATACCCGCATCACGGCCGAGTACGAGTTCAGCGACCAGCGCTATCTGCGCACCCTGGCCACCGGCGCCACCCGCTACGACGGCGGCCGCTTCAGCGCCTACCTCAACGCCTATACCCAGCAAGACAGCCGCACCGCCACCGGCGATCTGGAGCTGAACGCTAACCAGCGCGCACAACTGGCCGGCTTCGGCGACGGCCAGGGCGGCATTCCCATCCTCAGCCTCGATACCCTCGAAGGTCGCTCCGAACTGCGCGCCACCTACGCCTTGGTGGATACCACGCTGATCTGCACCGGCCGTGACACCGTCTTTCTGCGCGCCGATGTCAACGGTCGCTACGTCGCCACCTTCACCGAGCGTGGCCCCGGCCAGGGCGAATACGAACTGGATACCGATCGCCCGGCCAACGAGCGCGTCTTCCGCTACGTCGGCCGCGACGCGGAGACCTGCGAACCGCTGGGCGACTTCGCGCCGCTGATCGACCTTGTAGCGCCCCAACAGCAGCAATTGATCGCCCTCGGCGGGGAGTACCGCTTCCGGGGGGAGGGCGCGCTGCGGGTGGAAGGTTCGCGCAGCAAACTCGACCTCAACCGCTTCAGCCGGGAGGATGCGGACGACGACGGCGGCTCCGCCCTCCGCGTTGACCTGGACCGGACGATGGGCGTCGGGCCGGATTCCCTCGGTCGCCGGCTCGCCATCCGGGGCCACTACGAATTCGTGGAGAACTCCTTCAACGCCATCAACCCCTACCGCTCGCCCGAGTTCTTCCGTAACTGGAACCTCAGCAACCGCCTGGGCACCGTCCAGCCCGAGCGGGAGAATGAACGGATCATCGGCGCGGGCATCGGTCTGATCAAAGCCGGGTTGGGGCGGCTGGACTATGACTTCGAGCAGTTCACGCGCGGTACGACTTATGAGGGCAACCGCCACGCCGCCGCCCTTCGCCTACTCACCAAAAGCTGGCGGCTCGACGGTGACGTCAGCCTGCTGGAAAGCGACGGGGAGACGGTGCGCGGTAGCTTCCGCCGCCCGTCGTTGCGGTTGGAAAAGACCTTCCGAGGGCTTGGCAACTGGCGGTTGCAAGCCGCGTATAAGGGGGAGCAATCCTTGCGCCGCGACGTGGCCCTCGACGAACTAGCCTCCACCTCTTTTCAGTTCGACCGCTACACCGTCGGCCTCTCCGCGCCGGGCAACGATGGCTACACTTTCGGCATCAGCGCCAACCAGCGTAAGGACTGGCTACCGAAGAACGGCGAACTGATCGTCAGCACTGAAGCCCAGGAGGTGACGGCGGAGGGGCGATACACGGCCAACAAGAACATCCAGTTCGGCGGCAACTTCACCTTCCGCGACCTCGAGATCGCCGACCCGGAACTGGTGGACGACAAGCCGAGCCGCACCTTCCTCGGCCGCCTCGACCTGCGGATGAACGCGCTGCAACGGAGTCTGCGCACCCAGACTACTTATCAGGTCGGCAGCGGGCAGGAGCCGCGCGTGGATTTCCAATACCTGTTCGTCGGAGCGGGGCAGGGGCAGTACATCTGGCAGGATAGCCTGTACAATAACGACGGGAAGATCCAGCCCAACGAGATGGAGATCGCCCCCTTCGCGGATATCGGTGATTACGTTCGCGTTTCGGTATTCAGCAATGACTTTATCCGGACGGACAACGTGGGCATCAATCAGAAAATCAACTGGGACCCCGCCCGCATCTGGCGCAAGAAGAAGGGCTTCAAAAAAATGCTGCGGCGCTTCGCCCTCAACACCGGCCTGATCATCGACCGTAAAACGCGCGACGACGAGTCGATCGACAGCTGGAACCCCTTTCAACTCGCCGTGGCGGATTCGAGCCTCGTGGCCCTCAACGTCCAGCGGCGCCACGGCCTGTTCTTCAACCGCGCCAACCCGAAGTACGACATCCAGCTCAGTAACAGCGAACGCCGCAACCGCCGCGTGCTGACCACCGGCTACGAGAGCAACCAGACCGAGGACTGGACGCTCAACTTCCGCTTCCGCCCCGGCGATCAGCTCAGCCTCGAACTCTCGGGTACCACCGGCCGCCGGGAGGCCGATTCGGAATTCTTCGACAACAAGGACTTCCAGATCGAATTCACCCGCCTCGAACCCAGTATCAGCTGGCAACCGGGGCAACTGCGGCTGGTCACCCGCCTCATCATCGGCGAGGAGGAAAACGTACTGCCGGCAGGGCTGGGCGAGAAGACCGACCGCCGCGAGGTGAGCTTCGAGGGAAACTTCAAGAACTGGCTGACCGCCCGTTTCCGCTGGGTCGACATCGCGCTGGAAGGGGACGCCCGTAGCCCCGTTGGCTACGCGCTGCTGCAGGGCCTTCAGCCCGGCCGCAACCTGCTCTGGAACCTCGGCGCCACCCGCCAACTCGGGCAGTATTTGCAACTGACGCTGAGCTACGAAGGTCGGGAAACGGGAACGGCGAAGACGGTGCACGTAGGGCGGGCGCAGGTGCAGGCGTTTTTTTGACAGGCTTCGTGGTTTAATTTGCTTGTTAAAACACTTTGGCTATATTTGTAGCCCATGTTGGAAAACCAGAACATAGAGTGGAAGTCGATTTGGCGCGACGATTATATCAAATGGGTTAGCGGTTTTGCTAACGCTGACGGTGGCCGCCTGGAGATCGGTAAGAACGACGCCGGTAAGGTTGTCGGCGTGCCCAACGCCAACTACCTCCTGGAGTTACTGCCGAACAAGATCCGGGACATTCTCGGTATCGTCGTCGATGTGAAATCTCACGACAGCAACGGCCTGATGTGGATTTCCATCGAGGTGGACGCTTACCCTTTCCCAGTCAGTTACAAAGGGCAGTATCATTACCGGACGGGGAGTACAAAACAAGAACTCAAGGGGGCGTCGCTGAATCAGTTTTTGTTGCGTAAGCAAGGGCGTAACTGGGATAGTGTTCCTAAACCGCACGTGCAAATTTCCGACCTTAGCACAAGTGCGATGCGTACGTTTTGTGAAAAAGCGGTAGCTAAGCAGCGCCTCGGGAATGAGATACTGGACCTTTCGCCGCCAGAGCTGCTGACCAAGCTCAAACTGATTGACGGTAACTATGTCACCAACGCGGGAGCACTCCTTTTTCATCCCGAACCCGGAAGCCTCTACAGCGGAGCAAACGTCAAGATCGGTTTTTTTAGCAGTCCGGCAAATGTACTTTACCACGATGTAGTAGAAGGGCCGGTTGTAAATCAGGTCGATCAGGTGATGGATTTGCTGCTTACGAAATACCTTAAAGCTTACATCCGCTACGAGCGTGTAAAACGAATGGAAGAGTACTTATTTCCGGTAAAAGCATTGCGAGAGGCAGTCATCAACGCAATTACCCATAAGGATTATTCCTCCGGAATCCCGATTCAGATAAAGGTGTTCGAGAACCGTGTTATCGTCTGGAATCAAGGCGAGTTACCGCGGGGATGGTCCACGAAAAACCTTACCCGTTTACATCAGTCTATCCCTTTCAATCCCTCAATTGCCGAAGTTTTCTTCCGGGCGGGGTTTGTGGAATCTTGGGGTAGAGGTATCGATACTATTGTTGATTTGTCGTTGAGTTACGGTAATGAGGCACCAAAATTCAGCAACGATTCAGGAGGGCTGGAGGTCACTTTTGTTAGTGATAAACTGGGAGATTATTTGCCGAAAAAAATGGCGAACAGTGCCGGAGATAGTTCGGTGAAAAAGGTCGGTAATGGTTTGGGGAAAATGCCGGGGAAAATGCCGGGGAAAATGCCGGGGAAAATGCCGGGGAAAATGCCGGGGAAAACTACACGCCTCATTTTAAAAAAAATGGCAGCTGATGCTACGGTTACTATCCCTGAGCTGGCCAAGTATTCAGGTCTAAAGGTCCGAACGGTTGAGAAGAAGATCAAAGTGCTCAAAACCGAAGGTCTTATCGAAAGAATCGGTCCAGCCAAAGGCGGCTACTGGCAAGTCAACGAGGTATGAGCATTTAAGCCTTCCGGTTCGCCACCCGCCACTCCACCCCCGCCAGCCCCAACACGATCACCATCTCCAGCCCGAAATACGCCCAGCCCAGCCCAGCCCCGTCAGGCCAGCCCGGTGTACAATAAGCAAACCGCCGGTAAGTACGCAGTGGAAAACGTTCGCCGCCGCAATGATTTTCAGGTAGGGCAACCAGCCCGCCGATAGTAGAAAATGACAGGACAGGGAGTAAGCGGCGTACACCAACGCCAGCCCCGCTAACACGTACAAAACTTTTGTCGGCATCCCGAACCAGGGCTCGAAGCGTACCAGCATGACGCCGAGAAAGAAGGCGGACAACAGCGCGCCGAGGCCGTCGATCAGGAAAAGGGTTTTGGCGGAAATTTTCACTCCGCCAAAGTTATAGTCCCCTCGGCCATCCGAGGTGACCCCGTAGGAGCAGCGAGTTTAAAACCTTGCAAGATGTCATTATCGAAGCGAACCACTCGGTCACTTCAGGTAGTTATCGAAGCGGACAACGCACTTGAATTGCCACGAGTTTTAGAAATCACCTGAAGTGACCGAGTGCACTATAAGGGCTTTTGGTGGTTGAAGATCATCTGCACACCGCCGCCAGCTCGAACCTTCGCGGCCGCTCTTCATCAACCAGCACCGGAACGGCGTCCCCCACCTTCGCCCCGTTAGCGAACAGGCTACCCGCCTCACCGTCATTGATGGTTTTAATGACCGTCACCGCCTCACCGGCCACCACGTAGCGCAGCTCGATGTTGAAGATTTTGATGCTGCGGCCGTAGTGGTGTTCCTCGCTGAACGTGGAGGTGATTGCCGTTACTTTAGCGGAAATTTCGAGGCCTTCCCGGCAGAGGTTAGCCTCACCCAGGTACTGGTAGAAGGCAAAGGCGGCCAGGGCGAAGAAAATGAGGAGGGGCCAAAGGATGTTCGATGTGGACTTACCGGCCCCGGGCGACGACGCCGGACGGTGTTTTTTGCGCTTGCTCAAGGTAAAACGTTTAGGGTGTAGGTTGATGTGTAGGGTTGTAAAATAATGATAACGGTTGAGGGCGGGGTCGCGGGTGCAAAACCAGGTTTTTTAAGAACCTTGCTTTGCACCCGCGACCCCGCCCAAATCTACTTCTGTATCTGCCCCAGCACCGTCGGGTCCTGAATCTTGCCGTCTTCCGCCAGCAGTTTCATCTTGCTGATGATCTCAGCGGATTTTGGATCGTCGTCCAGGAAGGGCAGGAAGAGACGGCCCCGGTGCTGAGAGTGCACCGCGATGATGTTGAGCTGCAAGCCATTTTTCGTCACCATCCCGCTGCCGAGGTGGATATTGTAGCTGCCCAGTTGGCCTTCGATCACGACGTGCCGCTGTTTCACCTCCACGTTGCCGAGTTGGAACAGCCGGGCCGACTCCCGCGCCAGCGCGCCGCGCATCTCCAGCGTGGAGTGACTCGCCTCCGGGTCGACGCCGCCGACGTGCGCCACGCTCACCACCAGGTCGATGTCGCGCATCACCTCGCTGAACAGCACGGGGTCCAGGTCCACCAGGTCGATCACGCCGCCGCGCCGCCGGCGGAAGATCACGCCCTCGATGGCCGGTGCCTCCACATCCGACGGGGAGAACCAATCCGCCAGCGCGTACATCGTCGCCACCACGTCGCGCTTGTGGTACACTTTCTGCAGACCTTCGGATTCGCTGACCGTCCACCCGCGCCCGCGCAGCAGCGCGGCGGATTTCTTCGGCTGGATCTGGTGCCCCTGGTAGCGCAACGACTGGTTCTTCGTTTCCTTCTCGTCTTTCGTCACCAGGTACAGCTCGCGGAAGATCTGCTTAAAGGGCTGAACGAGTTCGTTCTCGAAGGCGAACCGCTGGTAGACGTCCCACTGCACCGCCCGGTAAAGGTGGGCCGGGTGGGCGATCACGAGTTGGGCGTCTTCCGCCAGTTCCACCGGCTTACCGTCAACGCCCACCAGCTGGTCATCTTTCCAGAAACCGGAGGCCTTTGTGGCGGGCACGAACAGCACCAGTTTCGCCAGCAGCGGCCGCACGATCGGGTGGCGCATGATCTTGCCCAGGTCGTCGGGCGTGAAAGTGACGCCGGCCGTCATCGCCGTTTCCAGCGAGGCGCGGGTGCGGCTGTACTGCCGTTTAAGGGCCGTTTTATGCTCCTTGAGCAGTACGACGGCCTTGTGCTTGCGGTGCCTGGCCGGGATGGTTTTTTGCGGCTTGCCGTCTTTGGCGACCACGATGTCCGGCTTACCATTTTGATCGATGATCAGCTGCACGGTCACGTTGTCGATACCGACGATGGAGCGTTCCATGATGGCGCGGGTGGCCTCGGCTTCCATGATCCAGCCGAAGCGGGTTACGTCGTCGAAACCGGCGTTGCGCGCCAGGTTGTCGAGGCCGATCTCGGCGGCCTTCTGCTCGGCGGCCCGCCGCTGCGCGCCGAACTGCTTGCTCTCCCGTTTGAACTCCTGCAGCAGGTTGTAGCGACGGAGGATGTCGGCCTCCGGGCGGGTACGGCTGAAGGGGATCAGACCAAGGGCTTTGACGTACACCTTGTCCCGCTTCTCCTTTATCTTCTTCAGCGTGGCGGTGATCTTAACTTCGCCGAGCATGACGGCGGAATAGGTCTTGACCTGCCGGTGGCCGTTGCCGTCGGAGATGAATTTGGCGGCGTCGTGCAGCTCTTTCCACGCCTTTTTGCCCACGCCCTGGTAGGCGGCGTAGAACCAGTCGACGTCGATCGCGCCCTCGGCGAAGTCCTCCTTTGCGATGGGGCTGAACTGCGCCACGATCTTTTCCTTTTGCGGGCTCATGTAGTCGCTCGCGTGGGCGTGGAACCACCAGACGGCGATCTCCAGGTCGGGCAGTTTCAGGTGCTCGGCGATCCAGGGGCACCACTGCGGCGCGTACATCGCGACCTCCAGCCAGCGTTCCTTCGTGATGGTGGAGGTCTTGGCGCGAGCCGTGAAGGCCTCCAGCGTATCGGTATCCGCCGCAACGCTCTTCTTCACCACGCCGCTGAAGCTCACTTTTTTGGACACCTCGTTGCCCCAGTAATACCCCCGGTGCAGCGTCTCCTTACCCAGCCGTTCGAGGGTACGGAAGAGGTAGTCGATGCCGACGATGGGGTTGAGCTTGGTGGCGTAGGGCGTGGCGTCCGTCGGCAGGTCGCCGCGCTTGAGTTCGAGGTCGAGCAGGTTGGTGGCCAGCGGCGGGAAAAGATGGGTGGGGAGTTCCATGTCTTCCCGGTGGATCCAGCGCAGCGCGTTGCGGTTACCGCTCAGGAGGTCGAACACGTCGGAGTTGAGCAGCCCCTGCAGCAGCAGGTCGTCGTCGGTGATCAGCCCCCGGGCGTGGAGGCCGAGGGTGAGCCAGTTGCCAGGTGTCATTGATTTATTCAATTGCACCTTTTGCGCCGCAATTTGCTGAATGGACGTCGGCGTTTTCGGTGCGGCCATCCGGTGGGCCATCAAATAAACCTCCAGCTTCCAAAGCTGTTGCAGGGAGGCGAGGTCGCGCGTCTCCATCACCAGTGGCGTGACGTTGCGAACGCTGCCCGGCAAAAGCTGGGTCAGCAGGCTGGTCCAGTGATCGGTTTGCTCGTAGCCGTACTGACTGTTAAAGGTGACGTTGCCACGTTGGTTGACCGGCCAGCGGGCGATCATGTCTTCCATCATGTCCACCTGGAATTGGAAAAGTACGGTTGCATCACCCAATCCCCGTTGCAGTTGCTGGATCAGGTTGGCCGCTAAACCGGCTTGGCCCGGACCGTAATGATCCTTCTTTTTGATGATGTTCAACTCCCCGATTGCCGGTTGGTATTGCCGACGAAAGTTTTCCATCGCGGACGTATCCGTGCCCCGGTTCAGCGCGGTGGAGCAAAAGAAAAACTCGTAGTCGTTAAGATCGCATTTTCGATACCATTCCAGCCAAACCTCCGCCAGCGGCAAGTAAGCGAGCTGGGCGCGGGCATCGAGGCCGAAGGCGTCCGGGCTGGTAAACCTTATCCCGTTTTCAAGCAGGATGGTATCCGACCATTCTTTGCTTCCCCAGCCGAGGTATTCGTGCTTGCCGTGCTTTTTCAGCAGGGCCAGCAGGTCGTTGATGGCGGTGGTCATTTTGCCCGCGTTCACGAACTCGGCGAAGAGGAAGTCGCTCCCCCCGCCCGTGACCTTCTTCACGGCACCCGCGATCCGCGCCCCGATGCCTTTCTTCTTCCCAAATTTCAGTTCCGGCCTGATCAGCGGCGTTAGGTTGGCGTGGTCGATCACCCCGAAACCATTCGCGTAGCTGATGTCGCCCTCCATCGGCTCCGAGAACTTGGCGAGCAGCACTTCCTCGTTCTTATTGAACTTGCCGCGTTGCTGGTAGGTGCTCACCCGGGCCAGCACGAAGGTGGTCAGTTTGTCGTTGTCGTGCAGCACGGTCATGATCTCCAGACCGGCCAGCCGCTGCTCGATGCTCTTGGCGGATAGCAACTCGTTCAGCATACTTTTCAGCGTTTCCTCCGGCTGCGCCAGCACGACCTTGATGAGGGCCGAACGAATTTGCTTACCCTTCCGCCGCAGCAGATCGAGGATGACGGAGCGGTCTTCCGTCTCCAATTCCAGCGCGCCGAGAAAGCGGATACCGGTCGCCATCACCGCCTCGTTGCGGTCCTTCGCCGCGTCGCGGATCAGCTCGCGTTTCCACGGGTCGGCGGCGGCGAGTTCGGCCTTGTCTTTTTTGGTCTTGTTGTTAGCGTTGAGCGAATAGGTGTACTGATCGGGGAAGACCATGCGCAGTAATTGCTGGCGCTGATCGGACGGAATTGCCGGCAGGTCTTCGCACAGCTTTCGCAAGTGTTTCCGGTCGCCGTTCAGGATGACGTAGTAGTAAAAATCGCCCGGCGTCGCCTTGATGTCGTACCAGCTGAAGATGGTGCCGGAAAACGTTTTGCCTTCCTTCGGCAGCGTCCGGCCGTAGTGCAGCAGCCGCTCCACGAGGCCGTCGGTCAGCACGTGTTTACGGGGCAGGCAGTAGAGGCTGAACCGGTCGACTACCAGGTCGTTGCCGAAGTTGCGCTCCACCCATTCGCCGATGCGGGCGTTACTCATTTCGCATTGGGAAACGAAGTAGAAACCGACCAGCCGCCTGGCGCGGTCGCCGTTGATCACCAGGTCGGTCGCCAGGCCGAGGGCCTCGTTGACGTCGCGCACGGCGACGGACCACAAAGCGACGTAGACCTCCAGCGAATCTTTGCTCGCCAGTGCTTTTTTGGCCGCGCCGCGGTCGGTCAGGTAGTCACGGGTCAGCGTCAGCACCCGCTCGATGGTCTTTTGCTTCGGGGCTTCCCAGCCGAAGCCGAACCAGGTATCGACGGCGCGCACGACGCTGCTGAAGCGCGCCAGCTTGTAATCCAGCAGCACGCCGGTAAAGTGCATCAGGGCACCGATGCTCGTCTCGTCGAGGCTTTCGAGGATGGTCTGGCGCAGGCCTTCCTGCCGTTGGGCGGCGAGCAAGAGTTGCTCCACCAGCGTCCAGTTTTGGGCGTCTTCGGTGAGCAGCAGGCCGGTGAGCATGCCCCGGTTGACCTTGCCGATGTCGTCTTCGCCCTGGATGATGTCGGCCATCAGTTCGCGCAGGTCATTACCGGCGTCGGTTCCCGGGGCGTTGAGGGCGGCGGCGAAAAGGGGCGCGAGGTTTGCGCTTTGCCACTGGTTATAGCCGGCGTAGCGGGCGCAGTCGCGTACGTCGAGGCCGTGAAAACCGGCGGTGCAGGCCTGGTAGAGCCGGCGCAACCGGTCAATCTTCATGGGCAGCGTGGCGGGGCCGGCCGGGCGGCGGAAGGGTCGGCGGGCGTAACCGGTCTGGTAGGGCATCGCGTCCATCAGCGTCCAGACGGCGGGCAGCAGGTGGGCTTTTGACGGGCCGAAAAGCAAACCCGCGAGCTGTTGCCCTTCGGGGGTAGACCAGGGGTTAATGTCCAGCTTGTCACCGAAGGCTTTCAGGTAAAGATCCCGCGTATTCACCGAGCCGTACCCCTTTTTAAGGTTCACGTTGGCAATGAGCCGCCCGAGTAGTTGGTAGGGCTTGGTCAGGGCCGCGAATTTCTCGGCGGTAAGGCCTTCAATCGCGTTGGCGTTCAACGTTTTTTGTGCTTGTTCGGGCGTGATCATTGGGCTGATTTCAGGATACTATGGGCGCGACTCCTGACTGCTTGACTATGTGACTGCTTGACTAATCAGGGCGGGGCCGCGGGAATGCAAAGGGGTGTTTTTCAAAAAATGGTTGATGCTTACCACATCGTGCCGGTCAGGAACGTCAGGCGCAGGAAGGTCACGATGCTGTCCTTGTCCAGCGAAAGGGGCGTGGTCAGTTCCTTGATCTCCTCGTCGTCCACAAAGACTACGAAAACGCCGTCTTTCCAGGCCTGGAGGGCGACTTCGGTGGCGGTTTCCACGTCGGCCGTTTCCGGGTTGTTGACCTGTCCGAAGCCGACCTTGCCGCCTTTTGATTGTTCGCCGATCTCGGCGGGGGTTAGGAAGGAAACGAACTTTGGCTCCTCCCGCGAGGCGTTGAAGCGGGCTACCTCGCTCGCTACGCAGGCGCGCAGCAGGCCGTCGAGGTCCGCTACCGGGCCGGAAAGCTTGACCGGCACGGTCCGCAGACGTTTTTTGCCGAGGCGTTTAAGGCGGATCTGAAGTTGGTCCATGAGAAGTTGATAAAGCGTGAACGGTAAAACAAATTTATAACTTTATTGTGAATTAAACAAGCCGTTGTGATCAAAAAAGTTATTATGCTAAAAACTTATTCATGTTTTGCTGACGAACGCCTGCCGGTACGCCACCTTGGCCTTGGCGCGGGGATGGTTAGGTTCGGTTTTCTACCGAGGGCGCTTGAAAAACCTGGATGGCACCGGCGGCCCCGCCCAACTTTCAAGTGGGAAGTATTGAAGTTAGAAGTGGGAAGTGTTGCCGCCTGTTATGGCGGCGGCACTTCCCACTTCCCACTTGTTACTTCCCACTAAATACTTCCGACTACTTCCCTATCTTAGCCGCCCCAAACAACGGACCTAAAAGTACAAGTACCCCCAGAATGGCCAACATCGACATTGAAGCCCTCAACGCGCAAATCCGGATCGACAGTGAAGTGATCGACCGCATCCGGAAGGAAACCGCCAAAGTGATCGTGGGCCAGCAATATATGATCGACCGGCTGTTGCTCGGTCTGCTGAGTCGGGGCCACATTTTGCTGGAAGGCCTGCCCGGTTTGGCCAAGACGCTGGCCATTAACACGCTGGCCAAAACGATTTCCGCTGACTTCAGCCGCATCCAGTTCACGCCCGATCTGCTGCCGGCCGACATCGTCGGTACCATGATCTACAACCAGAGCGTGAACGACTTTACCGTCCGTAAAGGCCCTGTTTTCGCCAACTTCGTGCTGGCCGATGAGATCAACCGCGCGCCGGCCAAAGTGCAATCCGCCCTCCTCGAAGCGATGCAGGAACGGCAGGTGACCATCGGCGACGAAACCTTCAAACTGGAAGAGCCCTTCCTCGTCCTCGCCACCCAGAACCCCATCGAGCAGGAAGGCACTTACCCGCTGCCCGAGGCGCAGACCGACCGTTTCATGCTGAAGTGCACCATCGGCTACCCGACGCGGGAGGACGAGATCGAGATCATGCGCCGCAACCTGGCGAAGGGCTTCGAAAAGGTGCAGCCCGTCGCCACCACGGCCGAGATCATGAAGGCCCGCGACAGCGTGCGTAACATCTACATGGACGACAAGATCGAGCGCTACATCATCGACATCGTCTTCGCCACCCGCGAGCCGGAAGCCTACCGCCTGGGCGACCTTAAACCGCTGATCACCTTCGGCGGCAGCCCGCGCGCCAGCATCAACCTGGCCCTGGCCGCCAAAGCCCACGCCTTCCTCGAACGCCGCGGCTACGTGACGCCGGAAGACGTGCGCGCCGTCTGTGAAGACGTACTGCGCCACCGCATCGGCCTGAGCTACGAGGCGGAGGCGGAGAACATCCGGCAGGAAGACATCATTGCGCGGGTGCTTAATGTGGTGGAGGTGCCGTAATTGGTCTTGTGGTTTGTTGGTCTATTGGTGCACCGTCAAGTCCGTCTAATACGTTCTGGGAGCAAATTTTGACGCAATGAACTCATTGGGTATTGTATTTTCGCTGCTCCTTTTCTCCGCTTCTCTGACGGCTTGCAGTTGCAGTGTCCCGATGGTTGATTTACCGATCAAAGAAACAGGTTTGGGCTTAGCGGAGGCCACATATCGAGACGTCAACCCGGAGATAATCTTCGAGGGCATCCTAATCGAACGGAAGCAGGATATGACCAAGCGGATACGCGACTACCGAATGTTGTTTGAAGTCACTGACGTATATAACGGAGAGTGCGTAGACACCATCGAAGTCTGGACGAATCACACCGGCGGGGGCTGTGGGTTGCAGGCAGGTGTTTACAGGCGTGGAGAGCGAATTGGAACGTGGCTGTATCTTAATAAAAGAGACGAGGGCGATCGTTTGGATTTCTTGCAGTTCTGATGGTTACGTCAAGTGATGAACCCGACAAACGCAATTCAGGTTACCCCACTAAACCTCCCCCCATGCGTCACCTCTCCCTTCTAGCCTGCCTTCTCTTCGCCCTTACCGCCTGCGGTGATCCCGCGCCCGCCTCCAGCGATACTACGGCGACGGCGGAAGAAAGCCCGATGACCAAACCCACCGAACAATCCGCCGTCAAGATGACGCCGGTCTTTCATTCCGGCGTGGTGCTGGAGTACGACGGTAAGGTAATCTTCGTCGACCCTTACGAGAAACCGGAGGTGTTTAAAAGCTTTGGTGCGCCGGACATGGTCGTCATTACCCACACCCATGGCGACCATTTCGATAAAAAGTTGCTGGCTCAACTCGATCTGAGCGGCGCGGAACTCTTCGGCCCAGTCCCCGTCACCTCACAGGCGGGTGAGATGGGTTTTCTGAAGATCACCACCCTAGCCAACGGCGAAGAAACGGAACGCGGCGACATTGAAGTCGAGGCCGTTGCTTCCTACAACCTGCCCAAATCCGACGATGCGCCCCACCCACCCGGTAAATTCAACGGCTACGTCATCGAACTGGGCGACGAGGAGTATTACTTTAGCGGCGACACCGGCCCGATCGACGAGATGCGCGACCTGGACGATATCGACTTCGCTTTCGTCTGTATGAACCTGCCCTACACCATGACGATGGAAGACGCCGCCGCCGCCGTGCTCGATTTCAAGCCCCGCGTCGTCTATCCTTTCCACTACCGCAACAAAGACGGTTCTTTTATGGACACGGAGAAGTTCGCGGCGATGGTCAACGAGGGCGACAAGAGCATTGAGGTGCGGGTGCTGGATTGGTATAGGTAGACCGTTAGTTTGTTAGATACTTAGTTGGTCAGCGCAGTTGCCACGAAAGACTAACGCACTAACAAACTAACGATCTAACCAACTAAAACCCCTCCTCGCAATGTTACGATACATGAAGAAACCATCATGTATTTTACCTTTGTGCCATGACCATTGATCAGATCTACACCGGCTGCCTCGCGCAGGGTGCCTATTACGTCGAGAGCGACGGCGAAGCCGCCATCATCGACCCGCTGCGCAGCCCGGAGCCTTACCTGAAACGCGCGGAGCAGGATGGCGCAACCATCAAGTACATTTTCGAGACCCATTTCCACGCCGACTTCGTGAGCGGTCACCTCGATCTGGCGAAAAAAACAGGTGCGACCATCGTCTACGGCCCCGGCGCGAAGACGGACTACGAGAAGCACAACGCCGTTGACGGCGAGGAATTCAAAGTCGGCAAGCTGATCATCCGCGCGCTGCATACGCCCGGCCATACGTTGGAAAGCACGACCTATTTGCTGATCAACGAGGCGGGTACGCCGCACGCTGTTTTTTCCGGCGATACGCTGTTCATCGGCGACGTCGGGCGGCCGGACCTGGCGCAGAAGAAAGGCGCGCTGACCACCGAGGATCTTGCTGGTTTGCTTTACGAAAGCCTCCGCCGGAAGCTCATGGTGCTGCCCGACGACGTGATCGTTTACCCCGCCCACGGCGCGGGATCGGCCTGCGGTAAGAAGATGAGCCGGGAAACGCGGGATACCCTCGGCAATCAGAAAGCGACGAACTACGCCCTGCGCGCCGACATGAGCCGCGAGGAGTTCATCAAGGAGGTCACCGACGGTTTGCTGCCGCCACCCGCCTACTTTGGTGAAAACGTACGGATGAACAAGGAAGGCTATGCGTCCTTCAGTGAGGTGATGAAAACGGGCAACGTCGCCCTCCCCCCCGCCGACTTCGAGCGGGTTGCCAACGCCGAACGGCCGCTGATTCTGGACGTGCGAAGTAAGGAAGATTTCGTGGCCGGTTTCGTGCCCAACAGCATCTTCATCGGCCTCGACGGCAGCTTTGCGCCCTGGGCGGGGGAGATGATCCCCGATCTCCGGCAGCCCATACTGCTGGTCACCGACGCCGGTCGGGAAGCCGAAGCGGTGGAACGCCTCAGCCGCGTAGGCTACGATAATACGCTGGGTTACCTCGACGGTGGTATTAACGCCTGGCGGGCTTACGGTGGGGAGGTGGATACCATCGAGACGGTCAGGGCCGAAGCCTTCGGGGAAGCCCTCCGCGCCGGAAAAGTCAGCCGCCTGATCGACGCGCGCAAGCCGGCGGAATACGACGGCGGTCACCTCGCCGCCGCGCTCAACCTGCCGCTTTCCGAGCTCAACGCCCGCATGAAGGAAATCGACCCGGACACCCCCGTCCACATCCACTGCGGCAGCGGTTATCGCTCCACCATCGCCAGCAGCCTGTTGAAGTCGCGCGGCTACGAGAACGTGGTGAACGTTCAGGATAAGGCGGGGGAGTTGTTGGCGTTGGAAACCGTAATGTAGTAGTGTAGTTTTGTAGTGGTGTAGTGCTGCCGCGCGTTGGAGGCGTGGCGGTTTAACCCGACTACCTTATACAGCAACGCCTCCAACGACGGCCCTACCCGACTACATTATTACCCACTACATTATTAGCAGCTTGTTCCCCACGCCCACAAACTACCGCGCCACCGGCCTGCTCCCCGACCTCACCGCCGGGCTCACGCTCACCATCCTGCTCATCCCGCAGGCGATGGCGTACGGGCTCCTGGCGGGCGTCGACCCGGTGGTGGGGCTTTACGCCGCGCTGGTGCCGATGCTGATCTACGCGCTGCTGGCCTCGACGCCGCACGTGACGGTAGGCCCCACGGCCCTGGCCTCTTTGCTTTGCCTCAACGGGCTGACGGGTGTCGCCGAGCCGTTCACGCCGGAATACCTGGGCTACGCGGTTTTGCTGGCGGGACTGACCGGGGTGTTGCAAATCCTTTTCGGTGTTTTCCGGCTGGGCGGTATCGTGAGTTTACTGAGCCGGCCGGTGCTCTCCGGCTTTGTTTCGGCGGCGGCGGTGCTGATCATCTTTTCGCAGTTGGATACCTTGCTGGGCGTGCCGACGGACCGGAGTAGTTATTTCCACGAAACGGTATTACGACTGTGCCGCAACCTGTTTGCTTTTCACTGGCCGACGGCAATTCTGGGTGTAGGTTCCCTTGTCTTACTGCTGGCCGCCAAGCGGTGGCTGCCCCCAAAATTCCCCACCATGCTCGTACTCATCGCCGGGGCAACACTGCTGGTGGCTTGGTTGGGTAAGAATTGGGGCATCGCTACCCTGGAGGACATTCCCTCGGGCCTGCCCGCTTTCACGCCGCCGTCGCTGGAACTCACGAGCATCAAACAGTTGCTACCGGTTGCCGTCGTGCTCGCCCTCATCAGTTTCATCGAAACGCTCTCCATCGGCAAAGCCTTTTCTCCGAAGCATGACTACTATCGGGTGATACCCAACCGGGAGTTGCTGGCTTTGGGACTGAGCAAAATTTTTGGATCCTTATTTCAGGGAATTCCTACTTCGGCGAGTTTCAGCCGCTCGGCCATCTTGGAAGAGGCGGGCGGGCGGACGGCCCTGAGCAACGTCTTCGCGGTGGTCTTACTCATTGCCGTTTTGCTGTTCCTCACACCCATGTTCTACTACCTGCCCATCCCCGTGCTGGCGGCCATCATCATTTACTCCGTCCGGAACCTCTTTGACCTGGCGGAGATGCGGCGGCTTGGCCGGTTGGCGCCGAAAGAGCTGGCAACGCTGCTGATCACTTTCTTCTTCACGCTCTTCGCCGGTTTGCAGTACGGCATCGCGGGCGGCGTGTTGCTATCGCTGGTCTTCGTCTTCTGGCGGGCGGCGCGGCCGCATCTGGCGGAGCTCGGGCGCGTGCCGGGCACCAACGCCTTCCGTAACCGCAAACGGTTCGCCGAAGCGGAGGCGGAGAACGATGTGCTCATCGTTCGTTTCGACGCCGAACTTTACTTCGGTAACGCCGAGTATTTCCGCGACCGCATGGAAGCACTGGTAACGGAGCGGGGTTCCGGACTGCGGGCCGTCGTAATCGACGGGCACACGATTAATGACATCGATACCAGCGGCGTCTTCGTGCTGACCCGCTTTCACGAGGCACTGGAAAAACAGGGCGTGGAGCTTTACCTCTGCGGTGTGATCGGGCCGGTGCGCGACAAACTCTTCCGCCACGGGCTGATGGAGCGGATGGGGGCGGAGCACAACTTCCTTTCCATACAAAGCGCGCTGGATCACCTGCGGAGCGATAAGGACAGCCGGGGGTGGGATTTGCCGGCGGTGCAGCACGAGTAGAAGACGCGTATCGGGGCTTGGCGGCGTTGGGGTTTATGGATGGAACGAGCCGACTCCGTCCGTACCGTACCTTCGCCCTCCCAAAAATAGAAACCGATGAAAAACCTGTTCTTTCCCGCCTGCCTTTGCCTGTTCCTCTCCGCCGGTTGCGGCTTTGATGACGACGCGCCCGTCGGGCCGGTGTTCAATTTTCGCCCGGCCATGGAAGTGATTGCCGACAACGAGGATTTCGACATGCTGCAACTGGCACTGAACCGAACGGGGCTCGACTCCATACTGGCGCGCAGTGCCGTCTTCACCATCTTCGCACCGACCGATCAGGCGTTTGCCGATGCGGACATCGATGTAGCCGCGGTTGATTCCACTACTTTAGACGGCATTTTGCGCTATCACGTAATTCCTAATAGCGGCTACACCCGGGCCAGCCTCGGAGTCGGGCAGCTGTACATCGGGTCGGCCAATCTCAACAGCCCGAACGGAAGCCAGGTGCAGCTTTACATTGACCGCACGGAGGCCGACATCCGGATAAACAACACCGCTGACGTAGTGGACGAGGAGCTGTTGGGCACCAATGCGGTCATTCAACCCATCAATGCCGTATTGCTGCCGCCTACGGTTGCCGACCTGATTCGTTACAACAGCGGGCTGACGGAGTTCGCCTCGTTGCTGGAAACCGCCCCGCCCTACGCCAACGGTACCTCGATACCGGATACCCTGCGCTCCGATGGCCCCTTCACGATGTTTGCCCCAAATGACGCAAGCGTAGCGGATGACCTAATGCTGACCGATGAAGCCAAGCGCGCTATCGTTGCCTACCACGTCGTGCCCGGCCGCAATACAAGGGCTAATTCTTTTCCCGGACTGATGACCACTTTGCAGGAAGATAACCTGATATTTAGTGGCAACCGGGTTCAAACCACCAGTGATCAGGCATTCAATATTATTTTTACGAATATCCAGGGCACTAACGGTATTCTCCACCTGGTGGACGAGTTGATGCGGCCGGAAGGCTTTTAAGAAGTTAGTTTAAATATTAAAACCCCGTTGCGAAATGTACCCCCGCAACGGGGTTTGTATTGTACTTGAGTGTCGCAATTAACTATGTTTGAACGTGTTATAGTCTGGTGGACAGGGGTAATTGTAGTTTCGTGAGGCAGAATATCATTTTTTTTCGAGTATTAACATTGTTTGGACTTTTTGCCGACCTGAAGCTCCGCTGGTGTGAACAAATTTTGTCCAATATCCGTATAACCGCAAAGCATCTAGTGAATAATTCGCGACATTGCCCAACGATCGAAATATTGATAATCGGCTGTTTACCTAAATAAACCGCAATTCGCCTAAATACCAATTTTATGTACAAGCCATACTTCGGATGGATAGCCATCCTTATGCTCGCCACCTTTGTGTTCACCGGTTGTGGGGAAGACGATGACCAGCCGACACCGCCGGTTATCGGAACCATTACGGACTTTATCCTGACCAATGTGCAGGGCACGAACGGCGTGATTCACCTGATCGACGCCGTGCTCCTACCGGATAATTTCTAACGAGTCTCCTTTAAAACGAGCTTTGCACCCGCGGCCCCGCCCTGATTCGGGGCCGCGGTAAAACATCTTTGCGCAAAAGGCGTTACCTTTGCGTAACAAGGCCGTAAAAAGCACCCCGGAGGGAATCGCAAGATTCCCTCTTTTTTGTGTCCGTACTACCCGATTCAGTTTCGCTGCTTCCCGCGAAAGTTGGGCGCGGACGCGGGAATGCAAAGGAAGTTTTTTAAAAACAGGTGGATGAAACCGCCGACCCAAATACCCGCGTAAAGCGATGGAAGAACACATCACCAAAATGCTGGAGAAGCTGTTTGCCGAAGACGAAACGTTCGCGGACTGCTTCGTCGTCGACGTCAATCAGACCAACACCAAGCTGGAGATCTTCGTCGATGCCGATTCGTCGATGACCTTTCGCCGTTGCCAACAGATCAGCCGTTTCGTCGAGGCGTACCTTGACGAGGAGCAGCCGCTCGGCGAAGCCTACACCCTCAACGTCAGCAGTCCCGGCGTAACCCGCCCGCTGAAGTTTCACCGTCAGTACGTCAAGAACGTAGGCCGAAGCCTGAAGGTCGTTACGAACGACAAGGAAACGCACGAGGGCAAATTGACCGCCGCCGAAGCCGATCACATCGTGCTCGAGGCCAAGGTGCGCGTAAAGGAAGGCAAACGTAAAAAAACGGTGATGCGGGAGACGAAAGTCGCTTACGCGGACATCAAAAAAGCAATCGTAAAAATCAGCTTCTAGTTATGAATCTAGTCGAAATCTTTAAAGACTTCAGTTCCGGCAAATCGATCGACAGTCCCACCATGGTGCGGGTACTCGAAGACGTTTTCCGTACCCTGATCAAGAAGAAATTCACCACCGATGATAATTTCAACATCATCGTGAACGCTAACCGCGGTGACCTCGAACTCTGGCGCGTGCGCGAGATCGTCCCCGACGGTGAAGTCACCGACGAGCTGGCCGAAATCTCCTACTCCGAGGCCCTGGCCGTGGATGAGGACTATGAAGTGGGGGAAGAATGTTACCAGCAGCTTTTCCTCGAAGATTTCGGTCGCCGTTCCATCATGGCCGCTCGCCAGACCCTGATCAGTCGTATCATGGACCTGGAGAAAGACGAGCTTTACAAGCAGTACACCGAGCGCGAGGGCGATCTGGTACTCTGCGAGGTGCAGCAGATCCTGAAGCGCGAGATCCTGGTGATCGATGATTCCAACGGCCGCGAACTCGTTATGCCCCGCGTGGAAACCATCCGTGGTGATTACTTCCGCAAGGGCGATATGGTGCGTGGTATCATCAAGGAGGTCGAGATGCGCAACAACAATAACCCCGTGGTTATCGTCTCGCGCACCGACGAGCGTTTCCTCGCCAAGCTGATGGAGCAAGAAGTCCCCGAGATCGAGGACGGCCTGATCACCATCAAAGGTATCGTCCGCATCCCCGGTGAGCGCGCCAAGGTGGCCGTCGAGAGTTACGACGACCGGATCGACCCCGTCGGTGCCTGTGTCGGCATGAAAGGCTCGCGCATCCACGGCATCGTCCGGGAATTGAACCAGGAGAACATCGACGTGATCCCGTTCACCAACAACACCTCGCTGTACATCCAGCGTAGCCTGACGCCGGCCCGCGTTTCCAACATCGACCTCGATATGGAAACCCGCCGCGCCAAGGTCTACCTGGAGCCCGACCAGGTCAGCCTGGCCATCGGTAAAGGTGGTACGAACATCAAGCTGGCCAGCCGGCTGGTGGAGTTTGAGATCGATGTCTACCGCAACAACGAGGTCGAGATTGACGACGTTGACCTGGAAGAATTCAAAGACGAGATCGAAATGTGGGTCCTCGACTCCTTTAAGACGATTGGTTGTGATACGGCCCGTTCCGTACTTGAACTGAGCGTGGAGGAACTCGTTCGCCGTACCGACCTCGAGGAAGAGACGGTCCGCAACGTGGTTCGCGTCCTCGCCGCCGAATTCGACGACGTAGACGGCGCGGCTCCGGCCGCCGCACCCGCGGCCGCTTCACCCGCGGAAGTCGCCCCCGAAACGGGAGCACCCGCTGAAGCAACTGCCCCCGAGGCGGAGATTGCCGCTGAAGAGGTTGCCCCCGAAACGGGAGCACCCGCTGAAGCAACTACCCCCGAGGCGGAGATTGCCGCTGAAGAGGTTGCCCCCGAAGCGGAAGTAACCGCGGAAGTTGCTGCTCCCGAAGCGGAGATTGCCGCTGAAGAGGCAGCCCCCGAGGCGGAACCCGCTGAGGAAGCTACCCCGGAGGCTGAAGTCGCTGCCGAAGAAGAATAAACCGACCCGGGTTTTACCTTTAACTGAAGAGCCGTTCCATTCGTTTGGGGCGGCTCTTTTTTTGCGGCGGACAGCCTGGTAGCGTATCAAAAAGGTCCTTCGGTGGCTCATACCCGGCCCTCCCTCCCGGCCCATTCAACAAATCGTTTGAAGCGGTTGTTAACGAAGACGTTGCAATGATAAGGGAACGAGTGTGCTATGTAGGTGCTTTTACCTTATCTTTGCGGTGCTTCCGGGAATTGTTCCGGAATCCTTACCTCCTGAGGCTTTTGGGAGCAACGGAAATCACGGCTATTTAGGGTTTTTCTAAATCGCCCCGCGGCAGCACTCCGCGGTTAAATATTGCCGTGCTTAAAAGATCGAATGAGTAAACGACTAATAAAAGTAGCGAACGAACTTAACGTGGCCACGTCGACCATCGTCGACCACCTGTCAAGCAAAGGCTTTGACGTCGAGAACAAACCGACGGCGAAACTGACCCCTGATATGGAGAATGTGGTACGGGAGGCGTTCGCGAAAGCGTTGCAGGATAAGAAAAAGGCGGACTCTCTCGAGTTTAACACGCGTCCCACGGCTGTTCCTCCTCCTCCCCCCCCGCCCCCACCCCCCACCCCCGGTCGCTCTTTACCACCTCCGCCTCCGCCTCCCGTGGCCGCTACGCCCGTAGCCCCGGCCCCGCCGCCGCCATCGGCTCCGGACCCCGTGCCGGCCAAGCCCGTTGAAGTTGCCGCCAAAGCCCCGGTCGAGACGACGCCTCCCCCGGCCGCGCCCGCCGCGCCCGTGCCCCCGGCCGCCGATGCTCCCGAAGCCCGCAAAGGTCCCGGCCTGAAGGTGATCGGTACCATCGACCTCGATGCGGCAAAGCGTGCCGGTAAGCCCTCCAGGAAAAAACCCGCCGCTAAAGCACCCGCCGCTAAAGCACCGGCCGCTAAGCAGCCCCCGGTCGCTAAACCCGCACCGGCTAAGCCCGCCGCGGCACCCGCCGCCAAGCCGGCCACCCCCGCCGCCGGTTCCCCCGCCTCCGATACGACGCCACCCGCCACCCCCGCCACCCCCGCCGCGGCACCGACCGAGCCCAGGGTGATGCGCGCCGGTGCCCCCGAACTCCGGGGCCTTAAGGTGATGGGTAAGATCGACATCAAGAAAACGGAGAAGAAACCTTCCGCCGAGGAAACCCGACGTAAGCGCAAGCGTAAGAAAATCACCACCGGCCCATCTACCGGCGGCTCCGGTGGAGGTGCCCGCGGACGCGCCGGCTCCGGTGGTGGCCGCGGCCGTACCGGTGGTGGCCGTAGTAACGAGCCCCGCGAAGTTTCCGCCAAGGAAATCGAAGACAAGATCAAAGCCACCATGGCCCGCCTGCAGGGCGGCGGTGGCAAGAAAAAGCGTCAGCGTCAGCGTCGTGATAACCGCGAACGCATTCGCGAACGTCAGGAGGCCATCGAAGCCGAACGCACCACCGACAAGCTCGTTGTAACCGAGTTCATCACGGCCCAGGAACTGGCCAACATGATGGACGTAGGCGTGGGCGACGTTATCATGGCCTGTATGAACGCCGGCGTGATCGTCTCCATCAACCAGCGGCTCGACGCCGAGATCATCGAACTGGTGGCCGAGGAATTCGAGCACGAGGTGGAGTTCGTCACCGCCGAAGAAGACGTTGAAGAAGAAGACGAGTGGGTAGACGCTCCCGAGGATCTCCTCGAACGGCCGCCGATCGTTACCGTCATGGGTCACGTCGATCACGGTAAGACCTCCCTGCTTGACCACATTCGCAACGCTTCGGTAACCGAAGGAGAGGCCGGTGGCATCACCCAGCACATCGGTGCTTACGAGGTGAAGACCAAGGCGGGCAAGCGCGTCACCTTCCTCGATACACCGGGTCACGAAGCCTTTACGGCCATGCGTGCCCGTGGTGCCAAGGTGACCGACATCGCCGTGATCATCATTGCGGCGGATGACGACATCATGCCGCAAACGAAGGAAGCGATCAGCCACGCCGAGGCCGCTGGCGTCCCGATGATTTTCGCCATTAACAAGATCGACAAGGATGGAGCCAACCCCGACAAGATCAAGGGGGAACTCGCCTCCATGGGCTACCCCATCGAAGAATACGGTGGTAAATTCCAAAGCCAGGACATCTCCGCCCTCAAGGGCATCGGCATCGACGACCTGGTCGAGAAGATCATGCTCGAAGCCGAAGTACTGGAACTCAAAGCCAACCCCGACCGCCCCGCCGGTGCCACCATCGTGGAAGCATCGCTGGAGCACGGCCGCGGCTACGTAACCAAGATCATCGTTAACCACGGTACACTCCGCATTCAGGACATCATCGTGGCCGGCGAGCATAGTGGTCGTGTCAAAGCCATGTTCAACGAGCGCAATCAGCGCGTGAAGGAAGTGAAGCCCGGTAGCCCGACCTTGCTGCTCGGCCTCAACGGAGCGCCGCAAGCCGGTGAGATGCTCAAGGTGATGGAAAGCGAACAAGAAGCCCGCCAGCTGGCGAGTCGCCGCGCTCAGATCGGTCGCGAGCAGGTCAACCGGGCCAGCAAGCGCATCTCGCTCGATGAGATCGGCCGCCGCCTCGCACTCGGTAACTTCAAAGAGCTTAACCTGATCGTGAAGGGTGACGTGGACGGTTCCGTAGAGGCCCTGTCCGACTCGCTGATCAAGCTCTCGCAGGAAACCGTACAGGTGAACGTGATCCACAAGGCCGTCGGTCAGATCATCGACTCCGATATCCTGCTGGCGACTGCCTCCGAAGCGATCATCGTCGGCTTCCAGGTGCGGCCCAGCGGCAGTGCCCGTAAGCTGGCCGAACGCGAAGGCGTGGAGATCAAGACCTACTCGGTCATCTACCAGGCGATCGACGAGATTCGCGACGCCATCGAAGGCATGCTCGAACCGACCAAGGAAGAGCGCAATGTCTGTCAGGTGGAAGTTCGCGAGACCTTCAAGATCTCCAAGATCGGTACCATCGCCGGCTGTTACGTCGACGAGGGCAAGATCACCCGCAACACGCTCATCCGCATCATCCGCGACGGCATCGTCGTCTTCCCGCTCAAGGAAGGCGCGGTCGGCGAACTCGCCAGCCTCAAGCGCTTCAAGGATGATGTCAAGGAAGTCCGCGCCGGCATGGAGTGTGGTCTGAACATCAAAGGCTTCAACGACATCAAAACCGGTGACGTGATCGAAGGCTACGAGATCGTTGAGATCGCGCAGAAGATGAAGTAATTCATCCGTACGATAATGAAAAATGAAGCCCCGTTCGACAGCTGTCGGGCGGGGCTTTTGTTTGTTGCGCCTCAAGAATGACGGGCGGAGAAGTTTAAACCGGTTACGGTGGAACGGCGATTTAAAGCCGCTGATCGATTCGATACCGTTAGGCGTTCGGGCGCGAACGCGGGGATGCGGGGCAAGGATCAAGGAGGGCGGGAGATTCAACCTTCAACCATTGCATCCCGCGGCCCCGCCCCGAACCTGCCGCGAACCAATCAAGTCATGCTCGCTTTCAATAGAAGAGGTATTGGGCAAACCAATAGCCCAACAGACCAACAGACCAACAGACCAATTATGTGCGGACGCTACTCCATCGTCATCGACGAAGCCAAACTACGGGCCCAATTCTCCCGTGAACTCAGCCTTCCCGAAGGCGGTATGAGCAAGAACTACAACGTTGCCCCCACTCAAAACGGTCTGGTGATCACCAGCGCCGAACCCGATGCGGTTGCCGCCTTTCGCTGGGGGTTGGTACCGTTTTGGGCCAAAGACCTGAAGATCGGCGCGCGCATGATCAACGCCCGCAGCGAGGGCATCGAAGACAAACCGAGTTTTCGTAAGCCCATTCGCGAACGGCGGTGCCTGGTGCTGGCGGATAGTTTTTATGAATGGCAACGGCGGGAAGACGGTAAACAACCGTACCGCATTCAACCGGCGGACGGCAGTTTGCTCGTGATGGCCGGCATTTGGGAGCAATGGCGGCCGAAGGGGGAAAAGGATGCCGCTCCCGTCTTCACCTACGCCATCATCACCGGCGCGCCGAACACCGAGATGACCCCGATCCACGATCGCATGCCCATGCTGCTGACCAACGAAGACCAGCAAGCCACCTGGCTCAACCGCGATGCGGAACTGACCGATGTGCTCGGCTTGCTGAAAACGCCGTCCGACGGCGTGCTGGAGTACTATCCCGTTTCGCCCCTGGTGGGCAACGTACGGAATAACGGGCCGGAGTTGCATGAAGCGATGAGCTGAAAGACCACTAAACGCATATTCCGGCCTACCTTTGAACCCTGAAACGTCTTACTTCTTTTACTAGCAAACCAACTTTACTATGCGCTACTTGAGCCTGCTTCTTTTTCTTTGCCTGGGTCTTTCGTCATGCGACGGTGGTGATGCTTCCGCCGATGCCGAGATGGCCGCGATGGAAGCTTCCCGCGTCGCCCAGCAATCCGCCTACGACGCCATGATGGCCGGCCACGACCGGGTGATGCCGCTGATGGGCCGGATCACCGCCTCGCAAAAAGCCATCATGACCGAAATGAAAACGGAAGGCCTTGCCGCTGACCGAAAAGACCTCCTCGAAGCAGCTAACGAACAACTGCAAGATGCCTACGACGGTATGATGGACTGGATGGCCGACCTCAAGCCGCTCGACGAGCTGCGCGCTAATATGGATAATGATGCTATCATCACCTACGTCAAGCAGGAAGCCGGAGATATTGCCAAGATAGAAATGTCTACCGCCACCGCCCTCGGCACGGCGAAAGAACTAATGGGCGACCACGCGGGTCACAGCCACGATGGGCATGACCACGACGGACATAGTCACTAATAGTTAGCGGGGAAGTAAAAAGTGGGAAGTACGTTCGTCGTACTTCCCACTTTTTACTTCCCCACTTCCCACTATTTCAGTTCCAGCATATTCCCCATTCCGTAACACCGGCGGCAGCGGGCTTCGTACAGGTCGGTTTCACCGAGAACGACGGTATCCTGATTCGGCGTTTTGCGATAGGAATGAGTGGCCAGGGCACCGCAGTGGGAACAGATGGCGTGCACCTTGGTGATGTATTCGGCGACGGCCAGCAGGTTGCAGATGGGGCCGAAGGGCTTGCCGCGAAAATCCATATCCAGCCCGGCGATGACGATGCGCTTACCCCGGTTGGCCAGTTCGATGACGTGATCCACGACGGCGGGCTCGAAGAACTGGGCCTCGTCGAGGCCGATGACGGTGACGTCTTCCGCTACGTCGAGCAGGCGGCTGGTGTCGGAAATGGGCGTGGCGAGCAGGGAGTTGCGATCGTGAGAAACGACTTCGGATTCTCCATAACGGGTATCGACCTTCGGTTTGAAGACCTCTACGCGCTGACCGGCGATGCGGGCGCGTTTGAGACGACGGATGAGCTCCTCGGTTTTACCGGAAAACATACTGCCGCAGATAACTTCTATCCATCCGCTGCGTTGACCGCTGAAGTGTGGTTCGAGAAACATGGTATACGGTAATTTGGACTATTGGACTATTGGACTATTGGACTATTGGACTATTGGGAAGCGATGAGGCGGAAATCGTCTCGCAATCAATTGTTAATTTTACCTTCGCCTAAAAGTACCACCCCGCGCTTTACCAAAAGGCCGACGGCAACAATACGACCAAAACTTAAGCACATGCCTTCTTCTTCCGCCGATCGACTGATCAGCCGTATCACCGCCCTTCATAAAAGTCTGCAACTAGATGAGGGCGCGAAGCTTTCCGCCATGGAGCGTGACCTGATGTTGGGGTACTTGCGCGAACTGTATGAACTTTACGCTAACCACGGGGAGGCGCGCGTAATTCCGCCGGCACCGACTACCCGGACGCCCGCGGCGGCCGCCACACCGCCGCCGCCCGCTCCCGCTCCCGCTCCGGCAGTCCCGCCGCCCGCGCCCGCCGCGGTTCCAACACCGCCCCGGCCC
>ENA-ORXT01001303-ORXT01001303.1-marine-metagenome-genome-assembly--contig:-NODE-1303-length-34129-cov-5.112064_pt1 | contig 34129 bp, 28 predicted proteins | sample MGYA00237868_ERZ511482 | MGnify/ENA metagenome assembly ERZ511482 | reverse complement strand
CATGGGGGGGCTGTTGGACTATTGGTCTGTTGGACTATTGGTCTGTTAGACTATTGGGCTGTTAGACTATTGGGCTGTTGGACTGTTGGTCTGTTGGTCTGTTGGTCTGTTGGTCTGTTGGTCTGTTGGCAAGGTACAAAGTTCCTTAACCATCGTTCAAGTTGCTGCTTACCGCGCCACCTCAAACCCCAGTGTTTCGAGATCCCGGTAAAAATCCGGATAGCTTTTGCCCACTACTTCCGGGTCTTCGATCCTGATCGGGTGTTGCAGGGCGAGCGGAGCCAGGGCCATCGCCATCCGGTGGTCGTGGTAGGTCGCGAAGGTCGGCGTGCCGCCGGCGTAGGTTGCCCGGCCATCCTGACCGAAGACTTGCCGCCCTTCCGCCGCGCCGCTCATGTGGGCGGGAATTTTGTACAGCGCGATGCCCAGCTTACCGAGTTCGGCCTTCATGGCGGCCACCCGGTCGGTTTCCTTGATGAACAGGGTCTGGAGGCCGCTGTACAGGGCCTGCACGCCGAGGCCCGCGCAGGTCGCCATCAGCGTCTGGGCGATGTCGGGGCACTCCACGAAATCCTGCTCGAAGAGCGGGGGGACGGGCGCGCCTTCCGGCTTGGAGATCAGCACGCCGGTCTCGTTGAAGGTGGAGGTGACGCCGAAGCGTTCGTAGAGTTTCGCCACCACGGAATCGCCCTGTACGCTCTGCTCGAACAGGCCGTCGATTTGCAGCTCGGCGGAGGTAGCGAGGGCGGCCAGACCGTAATAGTAGCTGGCGGCGGACCAATCCGCTTCCACCGTATATGCCTTTGGTTGGTAGGCCTGCGGGGCGACGACGATCGTTTGCCCTTCCCAACTGCTTTCGACGCCGAAGTAGGCCATTAGCGAGAGCGTCATCTTGATGTAAGGCACGCTGACGATCTCGCCGTCGAGCGTCAGGCGCAGGCCGGCGGGCAGCGTCGGGGCCAGCATCAGCAGGCTGGAGATGTACTGGCTGCTCGTGTCGGCGGCGATGGTCAGTTCACCCGCCCGGTCGAGGGCGGACTGGCCGATGCGCAGGGGCGGATAGCCTTCCTTTTCGGTGTACTCGATGTCCGCGCCCAGCAAGCGGAGGGCGTCGACGAGGATGCCGATGGGCCGCTCCTTCATCCGTTGGCTGCCGGTCAGGGTCTGGTGGCCCGGCCGACGGCTGAGGAAGCCGGTGAGAAAGCGAAAAGTCGTTCCGGCCGGGCCGGCGTCGAGCACCTCCTCTTTACTGGCCAGTAGCCGTTCGAGCCGCACCGTATCGTCGGCCGCGGCGAGGCGATGGATGGGGAAGCCGCCCGGCGTTAACGCCCGGATGATCAACGCCCGGTTGGCGATGGATTTGGAGCCCGTCAGCTCGATGCGGCCGTTGAGCGGCGTATTGGGGTGGCTAAGTTCGTACATGGTTTGCGCGGAGTTAATGCACCGGCAAAGGTAGCCAACGGGTCAGCGATTCGCCGACGCGATTGTGCCGCGATACGACGATGGCTAATGCGCGCTCCCCGCTCCTGATCCTTGCGTGGCATCCCGCGGCCCCGCCCCATTTCAAGTGGGAAGTGACGAAGTAAGAAGTGGGAAGTATCCGCATGAGCACATCTTTCCCCATCTTAGCGATCCATAAATAACCCCGTCCGCTTATGCGTCTCGCCAAGCTCATCCGCCCCGTCGCCGCAAAGGCCGCCTTCACCCGTCAGAAGGCGGGCGCGCCGCCCGGCACCCTCGTCTATACCGGCCGCAAGGAGATGGAAGAGGTACACGTACACATGACGCACTACGACCCCGGGCACTTCACCTGCGAAACGGCGGTCGATGCGATTCCCGAAGATAACGCGCCCGGAAAAATCACCTGGTACGACGTGCGCGGGTTGCACGACGTCGCCCTGATCGAGCAACTCGGCAAACGGTACGGCATTCACCCCCTCGCCCTGGAAGACATCGTGGATGTGCACCAGCGGCCAAAAATGGAGGCCTACGAAAACGGTATTTTACTGGTCATTAAAGCCTTTGCTTTCAATAAAGATTCCCGCGAACTGAGTATCGAGCAGGTATCGCTTTACCTGACGGACGAAACCGTAGTAACGTTTCAGGAAGATGCCGGTGACCTTTTCCAGTCGGTGCGCAAGCGGCTGGAAAACAGCGGTGGCCGCATTCGCACCAAGGGGCCGGATTACCTCGCCTACGCCCTGATCGACAACGTGACGGACAGGTATTTTACCGTGCTCGACAAGATGGAAGAAACGCTGGACGAACTCGAAAGCACCATCCTCACCAAGCCGGAAACGGCCACCAAATCGCGCATCCACGACCTGCGGCTGGCCCTGTTGACGATGCGTAAAAGCACCAGCCCGACGCGCGAAATGGCCGGCCGCTTCGGCGACACCGAGCACCGCCTCGTCACTGAAGACACTCAACTCTACGTGCGCGACCTCAAGGACCACATCATCCAGGTGACCGACCTCGTCGAGACCTACCGCGACGTCACCAACGGCCTCTACGATCTCTACGTGAGTGAGATCAGTTTCCGCATGAACAGCGTAATGCAGACCCTGACGATCGTCTCCACCATTTTCATCCCGCTCGGCTTTTTAGCCGGGGTATTCGGGATGAATTTCGAGTATATCCCCGGACTGAAAAACCCCTACGGATACTACCTCTTATGGCTGGGTTTCTTTGTGATCACGGGAATCAGTCTGGTTTGGTTTCGGAGCAAAAGATGGCTTTAGGAGAGCTGTATTCGGGCGGGGGACGCGGGTGCGGTGGAATGGGGAAGGGGCGTTGTTCTTCGCGGCGATGGTTGAGGAGCTTTGCTCCGAACGCTAGTCGGGCCTCCCCGTATTCTCGCTTTACGTTCGGAGTAAAACTCCTCAACCATCGAAAAGAGCGCGAAAAAACTTCGTCAGTACGCAAAAACACAAATGGTTGATAATCAGACCTAAATACCGAAGATATCCGTTTTTAAACGTTTATATCCGCATATAAACGTTAGTATACGTATAAAAGACGACTAGCGTTTGGCGGTGCCCCCACCTTTGCAATGTCACCAATCGAAAGGGAGACGTCGTCGCACTTATCGCGGCGGTTCCTTTTTTGTGGTTGTGGCGCATTACCAAACCCGACCGGGGCATACAACGCTCCCTTCCCGCTCCGGCCGCTAACCTATATCGTTATGAACGTACGTAACCACATCCACCTTACCGGCAACCTCGGCGCGGACCCCAAGACCGTCACGCTCCCCTCCGGCCGCATGGCCACCACGCTGCGCATCGCCACCAACAACTACTACCGCGACAGCAAGGGCGAGCGGCGGACGGACACCACCTGGCACACCGTCAAAGCGTACGGCAAACTGGCCGAGCTCTTCGACAGTTATCTCGTGAAAGGCAGCATGGTTTCCGTGGTCGGCTCCATGAACTACCGCAAGTGGACCGATAAGTTCGAGCAGTCCCGCCTGACCGCCGAAGTGATCGCCGAAGAGTTCACCTTCCTCGACGGCGGCAAGCGGCGCGAAACCACCGAATACGTCACGGAGGAAAACCTGGAACTGATGGTCGCCGCCGATCCCGAACCGAAGAAGACCGGCCGCCGCCGCGGCAAAACCACCGCCCGCACCGCCAAGCAACCTACCGCTAACGTCGGCGAAATCATCGAAGCGGTAGAGGCCCTCGAAGGTTAAGCACTTGTTTGGGCACTCCCCCTCCCCCGTTTCCTCCTCCACACACTCCCCCGCGTTCGGCGGGCCGGGCCGCCGCTTGCCCGCTTCGCCGAACGCTCTTCCATTTTCCTAAAACGACGCATCATGAATACGAGCAATTTCATCAACATCCTCGGCCACCTCGGCGACGACCCCAAAGTCATCACCCTGAACAGTGGCGTACTGCTTACCGAGCTGAACGTGGCTACTAACGAGTACTACAAAGACAAGGACGGCAACCGCCAAAGCCGAACGGAATGGCACACCGTCAAGGCGTTCGGCAAACTGGCCGAAATTTTCGAACGCCATTTCACCAAAGGCCAGCAGATTTCCGTCGTCGGCTCTATGCGCTACCGCAAGTGGGTCGATAAGCACGAGCAGAACCGACGGTCCGCCGAAATCATTGCCGACTCCTTCTCCTTCGTAGGTTCGGGCAACCGACGCGACGATCGCCAGGACTACTCCGCCGGCATGGTCGCCGAGCCGCCGGCTCCGAAAACGGTGAGCCGTCGCTCGCAAACCGCCGCTGAACCTTTCCAGCCGACCGACGAGCCGGTGCTGGCGGAAGCGGACGGAGACCTCCCCTTCTAACCAAGACTTTTCATCAATTCATTTCCATTCATCCGAGGATGGGAATCGAATGCCGTTTTTTTTTGCACCAATTTGAGCGTTCGTCCGCCCCTTTTTAACTTGCTCATTACTCCGTAGTGTCATTCTTTCAACGAAGAAAGCGGATAACGTAAGCCGGCTTTCTCCCGCATGGGGAGAAAGCCGGTTGTTTATTCGACAACCTAAAGGCTGCCGTTCGTCCGCCTTTAGGCTGACCGCTATAATCGCCACCGCCTTAAGGCGGTGGAACAGCAGCCTTTAGGCTGCCGAACGACCTGCTTTACTTCACCACCTTCAGGCTCAGGTCCAGGCTCGTGGCCGAGTGCGTCAGCGCGCCCACCGAAACGTAGTCCACGCCCGTCTTGGCGATCTCCCGGATCGTTTCCAGGTTGATGCCGCCGCTGGCCTCGGTCTCGAAGCGACCATCGATGTGGGCGACGGCTTCCTTAAGAAGGGGCACCTCGAAGTTGTCGAGCATGATGCGGTCCACTTGGCCATTGTCGAGCACCTCCATCAGTTCCACGAGGTTACGGACTTCGACGGTGATGGGCAGCGTCATGTTGTTTTCCCTGAAGAACGTCTGAACGCCCTGGATGGCGGCGGTGATGGAGCCGGCGGCGTCTACGTGGTTGTCTTTGATCATGATCCGGTCGTAGAGGCCGTCGCGGTAATTTTGGCAACCGCCGAGACGGACGGCCCACTTCTCCAGGAAGCGGAGGTTGGGCGTCGTCTTGCGGGTGTCGAGCACTTTGACGGGCAGGTCTTCCACCTCGAAAGCGTAGCGGTTGGAAAGAGTGGCGATGCCGCTCATGCGCTGCATGGTGTTGAGCACGAGGCGTTCGGCCTGGAGCAGGGCGCGGGAGTTGCAGGTGACGAAGAAGGCCTCGTCACCGATGTGCATCAAATCACCGTCGTTCATCCGTTGGTCGAACTCGGCCGTGGGGTCGACGGCCAGAAAGATCATTTTGGCGACCTCCACGCCGGCGAGCACGCCGATGTCTTTGACCAGCAGCCGCGCCGTATCCCGGCTGCCGGCGGGGATGGTGGCCTCGCTGGTAAAATCGCCGGGGCCGACGTCTTCGGCCAAAGCCTCGTTAATGAACTGCAGAATACGCTGGCGGAGGGTCTCGGTCATCGGGATAGCGGACATAGTCGTAATTTAGGCCGCAAAGTTAGTCGTTTTTCGAGCATGAAACCAGAAGAATACTACCGGACTTGTCTGAACTCCCTCGCGCCCGGCGCGACGGGAGAATGGGATATGATCGCCGATGCTTACCAGGGTCGGGCGTACCACAACCTCGATCACCTCGCCGAGATGGTGGGGCATCTGAACGATGGCCGGCTGTTAAAAAACTTCGGCCCCGCTCCTACCGTTGCACCCGCGCCCGCGCCCGAAAAGAAACCCGCCGTAACCCGATTTAAACTCCAGCATCCCGCCATTTTTGGCCTTGCGCTGATTTACCACGATATCGTTTATCAAGCCGGACGTAAGGACAACGAAGCGCGCAGCGCCGACCTGGCCGTTGTTGCCCTCGCCCGGTTGGGCGCAACCGCCAACCAGCAAGCCTACTGTCGCCGCCTCATCATGGCCACCAAAACCCACCGGGCCGCTACCGATGACGAAGGTCTGCTCGTTGATCTCGACCTCGCCGTCCTAGCTCGGTCAGCCAACGGGTACGACGCTTACACCAAAGCCATCCGCCACGAATTCCGGCGTTACCCCGGCTTCCTCTACCGCCCCGGCCGTCGGAAAGCCCTCCGCCATTTCCTGGAACAGCCGTCGATTTACCACCACGAATTTTTCCGCCAACGTTGGGAAGACGCCGCCCGGGCCAACCTGGCGCGGGAACTGAAAACGCTGTAAGTCAGCCGGTCTACTTTTCCAAGAGCAGTCGGATATCGCCCATCAGAAAATCCACCTCCTCGGGTTGTAAGCCGCTGGCGTAAGAGCGTACGAAACCGTTACGGTCCACCAGCACAATGTAGCCGCTGTGATCGAAGCCACCCGGCGCGGCCGCGTTTTCCTCGGCGATGCTGAGGTAGTCCTCATCCAGTTCCTGAATCTCGAAGCGGTCGCCATGGATGTACCGCCAGCGGTCCATATCCTTGGTGCCGAGTTTTTCGGCGTAAGCCTTCATTTTCTCCGGCGTATCCCTTTTGGGGTCCACCGTGAAGGACACGAGCCGGAAGTCGGGGTACTTCTCGAATTCCTCCTCCAGGCGCAGCATCTGCCCCTTCACGCGTGGGCAGATCGTGGGGCAGGAGGTGAAGAAAAACTCGGCGACGTAGACCTTTCCCCGCAGGCTGTCGGAACCGAACGGGCGATTAAGTTGATCCACGTAGTTCCAGTCCCGAATCGGTTCGGGCGCGATCAGACCCGTTGTGGGGTCCGTCGGTTGGTTACCGGGGAAGCCGAGGGAATCAACGAGGAACTTTCCCGTCCCGGCGTCTTGCGGGTGGCGTTTGTAAAAATCCGGCTGGTCGCCGGCCTCTCTGGTGATCAGGCTGTTATTTCCCGATGTTCGGGATGCCAAAAACCAGCCGCCGGCACTAGCGAGTATGACGAAACCAAGGAGGTAAAACAGGAAACGATTATTCATAGCGGCAAAGATGCGTTGACAATTGCTTATTCCAACGAGTGGCGGAGCTGGTGGTTGTCAGCGGAGTGTTAGACCTACTCCGTAATTCTACCTGTTTCCCTCCCGGTATTCCCGCGATTCCTGCTTGCCTTTTAGATTTATTCCCGTCCGAATATGGAATTTTGGAAAACAACTCGTCCCTAAATCAAAATCCATATCCGCATGACCCGTTTCCTCCCCAAATTCGCCTGCTGCCTTTCCCTTCTGCTGCTCGCCACCGGGCTGAGCGCGCAAACCGCCGCGCTGGCCCTCCACGAATCCACCTCCATCGCAGACCTTTCCATCGCCGAGGCGACGGAGGCTCCCTTCGTGGCCGCTCACTTCCCCGGCGGCAACAAGGCCCTGCTTCAGGAGCTCACCACGAATCTCGACTACCCCGAACTGGCCCGGGAATACGCCGTCGAAGGAACCGTCGTGGTTCGTATGCTGCTCGATAAGCAGGGCAAGATCACCGACAAAAAGATCGTCCGTGGCCTTGGTTTCGGCTGTGACGAAGCGGCCCTCGACGCCCTTAGCCGCCTTCCGAACTGGAACGCCGCCCGCCGGGGCGGTAAGCGGGTGGGCAGCGTGGTGTTCGTGCCCCTGCGGTTCCGGCTTCGCTAGAAATCAAGCGTCAGGGGTTTCCACGTCCATACTTGCATCCACGGCTTGCCTGGCAATCGTCGCTACGTCCGGCGTTGCCATGTTTACCTCGGGCGTCACGGTCATTGGCATTGACGCAGCTACAACTTCCGTGTTGCGGATGACCTTCCCGTAGGCTTCTTTTAGTGGCGATCAGGTCAGCGGTTACGTCTCGCATGATCAGGAAACCGCGCTCGAAACCCTTGCCGATGAAGCCGGCGCGCTCAATCAGGTAACGGCGATTACCGGAGCCATTAACAACCTCCTGATGCGGAGACCTCCGTTCCTGAAAACCTTCCGCGGCACCCGCGTCCGCGCCCGTGTCGTCAGCGTTTTCAGGGCGGGGACGCAGGTGCAAAGCTTGTTCGAGCACGTTGGTGCGGAAGCCGGACGGGCGAGATCAGCGACCGGAATATCTTGTACGCGATCCAGGCGGAGAGCATGACCATCAGCTCCACCAACAACAAAAGCCACTTGTCTTCCCCCAACAGAAAGTACGCCATGACGGCCAGCCCAACGTGGAGCACGCCCAGGTAAATGATGTATTTCGCGGCGGAAGACATGGCGTCAAGATAGGGTTTTCTCCCGCGCGGCGCGAACCGAGAGCCACATCCCGATCAGCCCGGCTAAAACAAAACAGATCGCGATGATCTGCGCCTGACTCAACGCAAAGCCAAGAAAATCTTTACGAGTGTTGATGCGGGCAAACTCGATGAAAAACCGTTCCACGCCGTTGAACATCAGGTATACACTGAACAGCGCGCCGGGCAGGGCCGTCAGCCGTTTGCGTAAAGCCCACAGAATGCCGCCGATTGTGAAAGCCATCGCCGTTTCGTACACCGAGGTGGGGTGTACGGCCTCCGCCAGCCTCGTACAATACTCCAGTTCACAGTCCGCCATCACGACCCCGCGCCGCAGCACGTTGTGCGGAAAATCAAAGGCCCATACCCAGTCCGGCAAAAACCACCAGCCGGGTTGTGGTCCCGCCGTAGTCCCCCAGTCGCCATCGCCGCTCAACTGGCAGCCCATTCGGCCAACGCCGTAGCCGACGATCAGGGCCGGGGCCACGGCATCCATCACCGGTACCGCATTGATGCCGCGTTTGCGCAGGTAAAAGAAAACGAACAGCGCACCGCCAATGAGGCCGCCGTAAATCGCTAACCCGTCACCGCTCAACAGCGTGCCGACCGGGTCATTGATGAAGTTTTGCGGTACATCGAGAATGGCGACCACCTTTGCACCGATGATGCCCCCCAGCGCAGCCAACATCGTGATCGGGCCAACCCGGTCACTGGGGTACATATCTTTCTCGTACGCCGGTTTGTCTTTCTCCCGCCGGTCCATGCTGTAATAATAGGCCAGGAAGCCAGCGGCGACCAGTAGGCCGCTCCACCAGAAGCCTTCTCCCGATAGCAGTACGCTACCGGGGTCTTGCTGCCAGCGACTAAAATTAGCGATGGCGTACGGAATTTTATAGCCCAGCACAAAGCCGAACAGCCCGTTGAATAAATAGTCATAAACGGTAATGCCGCTACCGGCGGCGATCGTCACCCGGTTCGGCTTGAACTGCCCAAGCGCCTGACGACGAAGAAGCTCCGACCGTAACAGGCCGGCCGACACCAAGAAAGCAAAAAGCAGAAACAGGCCGAAGGTTTTGAAGATGCTCAGCCAGTTGTCGGGCGCGGTGCCGAAGAGATCGTGGAAGAGGTAGGAGAGGTCGGGATACAAGGGTTTGATTTTAGCGGATGGAGGCCGAAGGAGCGGAGGCTATAACTTGCTGATAATCAGCCGATGTCGAACTTCTTAAAATTTGCGAAAGTTAGACACGCGGCTCCTCGCCGCCATTTCTCGCCAAAGCCTCCAAAATACGTTGCCGCCGCGCTTCCCACTCATTGGAAAGACACCGTGACGGTGTAAAAATAAAGCGGGAGATTTTGACAAGAGGGAAGAGAGGTCATCTAGTACACTGTAAAATAAGTTTCATCGCCTTCTTCGCGGCGTCTTTTGGCGGCTAACTTCGTTAGAAAAATCCTCACTTAACTACGGCTGGCTCCGGTTTTTCCGCCTCATTAGCCGCCAACATCCACGAGCGTAAAAGGCAACAAGCTTATTTTACAGTACACTAGGCCGTAAAGCGTTGAATATCAGACCATTTCGTACTTTTCGAAAAGTCCGAAAACAAATCGGTCAAAAAACCGGAATCCTCCCCTAAACCCCTAAGGAAACCGTCTCTACCGCGCCTCCTCAATCCGCTGAATCAACCCTTCCACCGCGCGGCGGTAGTTCTGCGCTTTCTCCGGCATCTTTTCGAGCGCGAGCTTGGCGTAGGGCAGCGCGCGGTCGTTCTTCTTTTGCTTGAGCAGGAAATCCGCCAGGCGGTAGTACTGCTCGAACTGCTTATCGGCGGGCGCGGCGGCGGCGGCGCGGGCACCGGCGTCTACGGCCATGTCGAGCACCTTTTCGTTTTCGATAAACTTCGACTTGATCGCCGTTTTGTAGACGGCAGTCAGCATGGCGGGGTCTTCGCCAACGCCCTTCTTGAGGTACTTACCCATGGCCTTGCTAAAAGCCTTGGCGTCGGTTCCCATGGCCGCCATTTCGTAGGTGCCGGCCAGGGCGAGTTGCTTGGCGGCGGCGGGGTCGTTCATGGCCAGTTTCTTGACGGCGGTCTTCATCAGGTTTTCGTCCTTGAACTCAATGGCCTTGGCCTTGGTGGCGGCAACGGCGCGGTTGACCGTACCGTCGAACGCTTCCTGGCCGACAAGGGCCACAACGGCGGCCTTGTTTTTCATCAGCAAATCGAAGATGCGGCTGTCGGCGGAGGTAGCGGCAACCTGGAGGATCTTCAGGTTAGACTCCGTAGTCAGGTCCTTTTGGGTCCGCAGGTAATCGTTGGCGACCTTAAGGTGGTTCTCATCGCGGCGCACCAGGGCGCGGATGTAGGTGAAGGCGAGTTTCGGATCGCGGTCACCGGCTTCCCATTCTGCGGCCAGCGCATCGATGTCGTCCATTTTAGACAGCGCGACGTTGGCGGCGGAAATGAGGCCGGCGGATTGCTTCCCACCAACGGTGGTGTGGACCACCTCGTCTTTACCGTTGATGAAGAACAGCGTGGGGTAGGCGCGCACGGAGTGGACCTTGCGGAAGGTGCTCGACTCCGCTTTCTCCATGTCCAGCTTGACGTTGATGAAGTTAGCGTTGAAGACCTCCCCCACTTCAGCGAGTGGGAATACGTTCGCGCTCATCCGCTTGCAGGGCCCGCACCAGGTGGTGTAGGCGTCAACGAAGATGAGCTTACCTTCCGCCTCGGATTTAACCAGGGCTTCCTCCCACGTACCGTGAAAGAATTCGATGCCCTCGGCGGCGGCTGAGAAGCTGAGGGTGAGCAGGAAGGCGAACAGGGAAAGTTTACGGAACAACATGAGGGAGTAATTTTGGGCGCGTTTTAGCGAGCTCTAAGATAAGGGATTGGCGTCGGACGAACCGTCCACCGTCGGCTTCTTCGGTACGGGGTCCGGCCCGAAGTCGCCCCAGGGGTGGCAGCTACCGATGCGTTTGGCGGCGAGCCAACCGCCCTTCAGCACCCCCCACTCCCGGATCGCCTCGATGGCGTAAGCGGAGCACGTCGGCTGGTAGCGGCACTTGTTAGGACCGAGCAGCGGCGACAAGGTCACGCGGTAAATGCGGATGGGGAGGATGAGGAGCCATTTCAGCATGACCTTTGAAACGGGTGAGGACAGGGATCGGTTGTATGCGGTCTCACCCCGGTTCCTGACCTTTCCTTTGCACCCGCGGCCCCGCCCAGGGAATAAAGGGGGGAAGGGGAAAGGTGCCGCGAACATCTGCCATTGTGGTGACGAAGTCCGCGTTAGAGCCAATTACCTTTGCGCTTCACCCACGTCAGACTGCTTGACTGTCTGACTGCTTGACTATTTGACTATGCTCTCCCGCCCCCGCCGCAACCGCCAGTCCGCCGCCATTCGCGGTCAGATCCGTGAAACGGAACTGACGCCCGCCCACCTCGTACAGCCGATCTTCCTGATGCCCGACCCCGACGTGCGGCTGCCGATCATGAGCCTGCCGGGTACCTTCCGGCTGGGCATCGAGGAAGTCGTGCGGGAAGTCGCCGAATGCCGCAAGCTGGGCATTTACAGTTTCATCATGTTCCCCGCCGTACCGGAGGAACATAAAGACAAAACGGGCACCTACGCGACGAGCGACGAAAATTTCTACCTGCACGCCGCCACCCGGCTGAAGACGGAATTCCCCGACATCTGCCTCATCTCCGACGTGGCCCTCGACCCTTACTCCACTGACGGGCACGACGGGCTGGTCGTCAACGGCAAGGTCGACAACGACCGGACGCTGCCGCTGGTAGACGCGATGGCCGTGGCCCAGGCCCGCGCCGGTTTCGACGTCATCGGCCCCAGCGAAATGATGGACGGCCGCATCGAATCCATCCGCCGCGCGCTGGACGGGGCGGACTTTACGGACATCTCGATCATGAGCTACTGCGCCAAGTACGCGAGCGCCTTCTACGGTCCCTTTCGCGACGCGCTCGACTCCGCCCCCCGCCAGCTGGAAGACGTACCGACCGACAAGAAGACCTACCAGATGGACCCGGCCAACCGCCGCGAAGCCCTCCGCGAAGCCGCCCTCGACGCCGCCGAAGGGGCCGATTACCTGATGGTAAAACCCGCCATCAACTACCTCGACATCATCCGTGAACTGACCGACGCCCACCACCTGCCCATCGCCGCCTACCACGTCTCCGGCGAATGCGCCATGCTGCTGGCCGCCGCCGAGCGCGGCTGGCTCGATTACCAGTCGGCGGCGAGTGAGGCGTTGTTGAGCATCCGGCGGGCGGGGGCGAGCGTGATCATCAGCTATTTTGCTAAGGACTTCGCGACTTGGTACGGGCAGGGACTGCTGAGGGGTTGAGCTGGCGAGTAATCAATCAGGTGCGTTTCTACCGCGCGCGACGTAGCTACCAACTTTCTTCGGAAAGCAAATCCACCGGCACCTCCCCGTCAAACACCACCACCCGGTACCGCGCCAGATACGTCTCCCCCGGCGCGATGAAAAAGCCCTCCTCCGTTACCGGCGAGACGGAAAAGTAGGGCAGGTCCGGGTGTACCCGCACGCCGACGGGCCAACGGAAGTTTTCGGGGTGTGGGATGACGGCCATTCCCGCTTTACCGCCGGGCAGGTCGCCGTAGATCGCCGTCCACTCCGGGTGGGTATGATTGGCGGAGTCGCGGCCGAGGCCGTCGCTGGTCAGGAATTCGGCAGGGCCGGTAAAGTGCGTCGTATCCTCCGCGTTCCAGTACTTGCTGCCCCGGATGCCGAGGCCGCCGTACAGGTGCTTGTTCAGAAACAGGGTGTCTAAGGTCACATTGGTTTGCTCGCCGCGCACGTCCCAAACGAATACGTCGTTGCGGTCATGAACGCGGACGGTGAGGTCTTCCCACAAAACGGGGCCATGGAAAATACTACGGTGCTGTACACGAGCTTTAAAGCCGACAAACCCGTCCTGAAGTTGTGTTTCGAGCACTTGCAGGTGCTCGGCGGTGGCAAGCTCTTTGTGCGTATTCCAGAAGTCTGTAAAACTGTCGCGGAAAATGGTGTTCGTCCAGGCAGTAAAGAAACCGTGTTGGTGGGCGTAACCGGCGGGAAAATCGTCGGTCACTACCTGACCCGAAGGACTGTAGACCGGATGGATGAAGCCACTACGGGTATAGTGACTGTGCAATCCGTCGGGTAGTTGCGGCGTAAGCCGGTAGCTCAACACGGGCCGCTCATTTTTGATGATACGGAGGTAGTCTTCGGTTTGCTCCAGGCGGAGTTCATCGCTTTCCTCCCCTTTTCTCCCTTCGTCCGTTACTCCTTTATTTTCTTGGGCGGGGCCGCAGGATGCAAGGGAAAGGGCGAGCAACGAAAGAGCGAGGAGGTAGCGGGGCATGGCGTAAAATACGCCATCTGTCAGGAAGGCATGCTAGGCAATCTCCAAGCCAAACATCCCCACCTCCGGCCTGACGTTGAACCTTACCGGCCAGCTACTTCCCAACGCCCGGTTGATGTACAGCCGGCGCCCGTCTTTCAAGTCAAATTCGCCAGCCGTGTACTCCTTGTTCTTCACCGGCAAAATAGGTGGCGGCAAGAAGGGCGGCTTGCACTGTCCGCCGTGGGTGTGCCCGGCCAGAATCCAGCCCTGGTAGCCTTTCCACACATCGAGGTCACAGACGTCGGGGTTGTGGCAGAGCAGGAGGTTAGCCCGCTCGGCCTCGTAATCCACGAGCGCATCCGCTGGTTTGAAATTGGAGCCCCAAAGATCGTCGAAGCCGATAACGTGGAGCCCCGCCACCTCCGTCGCCGCGTTGCGCAGTACGGTGATGCCCGCGCCTTCCAGAATGGCCGTGATCGCGTCCGCCACCCACGGCTCACCGAAGCGGTGGCCGTAGTCGTGGTTACCGAGGATGGCGACGGTACCGAGCTTACCGTGGACGGCGTGCGCCATCACTTCCCGTAACTGCCGAAGTTGCTCCGGCCCCTCCCGGCTCACGTAATCGCCGGTATACACCACGATGTCAGGTTCCAGTTCGGCGGACTTCCTGAGCGAGTCGGCCAGGTGTGCGTTGTTGAAACGGTTGCCAACGTGGATGTCACTGATTTGCATCAGGGTCTTACCCGCGAGGTGGCCGGGTAAATGGGCGATCGGCATCGCGGTGCGGGTAAACTCCAGCCAGTAGGGCTCCACCCGCCAGGCGTAAAGACCGGCGGCGAGGCCCAGACCAGCAAGTCTGGCCGTAGCGCGGAGGAAGGTGCGGCGGGATAGCATAAGGAAGTAAATTACTTTGAAAAACAAAGAACTACTAAAACATGCATAATGTTGTGCCTGCACTAAAAACGGGGTGAGGAGTTTCTCTCCGAATATCAGACGAGCAATCCCGTTTTACATTCGGAGGAAAACTCCTCACCCGTAATAGAAACTTAAACTTCAGCGAAGCGGCGTTATTTGCCTCCGCCCAGAATCAGCGGCAAACCGCCATTATCGCTTCCCCCGACCACGATCACCTTGCTGTTCGGTGATTTGGCCAGTTCCAGCGTCGCTTCGATGCCTTTGTCTTGCAGGATCTTATCGGACAGCGAGGCGGAAAGGATACGGTTAGCGTCGGCTTTCGCCTGCGCTTCGATCAGGCGGCGTTCGGCCTCCTGCTTTTCGCGGGTCAGGATGTACTCATACTTCAGCGAGCCCTGCTCGGCCTCCAGTTTTTCCTCGATGGCGGTTCGCACCTTCTCGGGCAGTTCGATGTCGCGAATCAGGATGGCGCGCAGGTCGATGTAGTTCTCCGTCAGCGTCCTGGCCAGTTCGTCGGTGATCAGGGTCTGCACCTCGTCGCGCTTGGTGGAATACAGTTCCTCCGGCGTGAATTTACCGATGACCTGACGTACGGCCGAGCGGACTTCCGGCCGTACCAGCCGCTCCATGTACTCCCGCCCGAAGGTCTCGTGAATGTTGCCGATCTGTTCGTAGTTCGGCCGGATACGGGCCGTTACGTCGACCTTGATGTTGAGGCCGTTGCTGGAAAGCACCTCCATCTCCTCTTCGAGTTGGCGCTCGCGCACCTCGTAGACATACATCGTGTTCCAGGGCGCCACGACGTGGAAACCCGGCTGGTAAATGTTGTCCTTGTCCAGCCCGCCGCCGAAGCGGTAAAAGAGCACGCCCCGCTCACCGGAGTCGATGGTGACGAAGGTGGCGTTGCTGAACATGATCACGGCGATCAGCAGGAAGAAACCCACGATGCCGAGGGTCATAAATCGTTTCTGGTTCATCTTATCGGTAGCTTATTGTTCTGATAATCAATACCACCCTCGTTTTGTTTTAAGCCGGAAACAAATGTGTGTTTCCGTTGACAATTCGCCCGGGCGGTTTCCCCAAGGTAAGCCCTTCCGCCGGGTTCCCGAAAAAAGACCGGCCGCGCCTCCTGCGATAAGGAAGCACGGCCGGGCGGCAAATGAGCATTGAGTAAAAGAAAAATTATCTTCCCCGGCTGAACTATGCGGTCTGGAGTTGTGTCTCCGCCACCGGCGCGCGCTCGGTCAGCAGTTCCGGCGTCAGCGCGTCGAAGCTGTAGCCGAGGTCGGCGTAGTGTTGCAGCAAACGCGGGAGGATTTCGCGCACCTTTTCTTCCGCTTTCAGGTTATCGTGAAAAACGACGATGCTTCCGGGCCGGGCGTTGCGCACTACATTCTGGAAGCAATCCTCGCCCGTCAGTTCGGAGTCGAAATCGCCGGAGAGCACATCCCACATCACCACTTCGTAATGGCGGGTAAGGAACTGTGCCTGGGCGGGCTTCAGCCGTCCGTAGGGCGGCCGGAAGAGCGAACTCTTCACCTGCAAAGCGCAGTGCCGCACGTCATGGAAATACGGCATATTGTCGGATTTCCAACCGTCGAGGTGGTGCATCGTATGGTTGCCCACGGAATGACCTGCGGCGATGGTCTCGGTCATTAACCCGGGGTAGCGGCGGGCGTTATTACCCACGCAGAAAAAGGTGGCCTTGGCGTTGAAGGCTTCCAGCTGTTCCAGAATCCAGGGCGTTATCTGGGGAATGGGGCCGTCATCAAAAGTAAAATAAATAACGGGAGCATCCCCGGTCGGTACCTTCCAGTGAAAGTTCGGGAATAGCTTTTGGATTACGGATGGTGTTTTAACCAAATACATGTTCAGGGATTGATACGGATTAGTTACAGTTGTGAAACGCTCCCAACGGATACGGAAGTTTCCCTCCAACCCATTCAGGATGCGATACTGTAGTGCTTTCTATATAACTGGAGTAGAAAATGTGTAGCCGGCCCATGAAAAATTTCCGGCGTGCAGGCGCAAAGGGATAAACTAAAAAACTTCGCGGCAATGAGCTTGACCCGGCGATTGCAAACCGAATCCGCTACCTTTGCCGCGCAAACGCGAATAGCCTGTATTCAAAGAAACGTAATACCGGTGCAATTCGCTGCTTGCCGAAGAATAATTTGTTATACCGCCCCTTTGCTTAATTACAATGCCCATGAGCCCCGTTCGCGTTCGTTTCGCCCCTTCCCCCACCGGCCCGCTGCACGTGGGCGGTTTACGTACCGCTCTGTATAACTACCTGCTGGCCCGCCAAACTGGTGGTGTTTTCGTGTTGCGCATCGAGGATACGGACCAGAAGCGCTACGTGGAGGGCGCCGAAGCCTATATTATGGAGGCCCTGGAGTGGTGTGGTATCACCCCTGACGAAAGTCCGCAAAAGGGGGGTAATTACGGTCCGTACCGCCAAAGTGAACGCCGCGACATCTACGCGGAACACGTAAAAAAACTGCTCGCGGGCGGCAGCGCGTACTACGCCTTCGATAGCGAAGAGGAACTGAACAACCGCCGCGAAAGCGAAAAGGCGGCCGGCAACCACAACTTCCGCTATGACGCAAGCACCCGCATGAGCATGCGCAACGGTTTAAGCCTGAAGAAGGCGGAGGTCGATGAGCTGCTCGCCGCGGGCACGCCCCACGTCGTCCGTTTTCGGATCGACCCGGGCAATACGGTCAGCTTTACGGACAGCGTGCGCGAGCGCGTCAGCTTCCAGACCGACGAACTCGGCGACCAGGTGCTGATGAAGGCCGACGGCCTGCCCACCTACCACCTCGCCAACATCGTGGACGATCACCTGATGGAGATCACCCACGTCATCCGCGGTGAGGAATGGCTGCCCAGCACCGCGCTGCACGTACTGCTCTACCGCGCCTTTGGCTGGGAAAACGATATGCCCGCTTTCGCCCACCTGCCGCTGCTGCTCAACCCGAACGGCAAGGGCAAGCTGAGCAAGCGCGACGGGGCCAAATTCGGCTTCCCCGTCTTCCCGCTCCGCTGGGAAGACAAGGCGAAAGACGAGGTGGCCGCCGGCTTCCGCGAAGACGGTTTTCTGCCCGGTGCCCTGGTCAACTTCCTCGCCTTCCTGGGCTGGAACCCCGGTACGGAGCAGGAAATTTTCAGCCTCGAGGAACTGGTCAAAGCCTTCGACCTGGAACGCATCAATAAAAGCGGTGCGCGCTTCGACATCGAAAAGGGCATGTGGTACAATCAGCAATACCTGATCGCCGAAAGCGACGAAAAACTGGCGTCGTTGGTTCAAAACGAGTTCAGCAAACACGGGCATAAGCTCGATGCCGGGAAGGCCGCGGCCATCGCGGGCCTGCTGAAAGAGCGGGTGCATTTGCTGCCCGAGTTTTTCTCCGCCGGTCGCTTCTTCGTGGAGCCGGTAAGCGTGTACGACGAGAAGACCATCCGTAAGAAGTGGAAGCCCGACAACCGCGCGGCTTTCGACACCCTCGCCGATACGCTGGCCGCTCACGACGACTGGACGGCCGCGCCGATCAAGGCCGCCGTGGTCGCCTTCATGGAGGCCAACGGGCTGGGCTTCGGTGCCGTGCTGCCCATCATCCGCGTCGCGCTCAGCGGCTCGGTGCAGGGCCCGGACGCCTTCGAGATGCTCGCCGTTGTCGGCCGCGAGGAGAGCGTGGCGCGGCTGCGCAAAGGCTACAATGCGTTTGACGCGATTAAAGCTTAGATCCTTAGAAGTTAGTACCGTGTGTCCCGCGCCACTAACTTCTAACGACAGGTTGTTCCGTTTCCCGATGCAAGACTACTACTGTTATTGGTGGGTGGCGGATAACAGCCACTACCACCCGCTACCCGCTAAATTCGGTCACGCTCATTGTCCAACAAACGGAACACCCTACTTCTAACGAAGTAACATACTATCCAACCAGATTTCCCATTCCCCATTCCCCGGCACCCGCGGCCCCGCCCTAAAGCATCGTATCGCTGAAGTGACCAGCCACCATAAGTCGTGGGCATACGTGGCACGGCCGGGGCATAGACAAAATAACCGGCTCACCTCGTATATTTGCGTATCTCAAAGCGGCGTATCCACCGCTATCCGCAAACCGACTTAAGTTTCAATCCCAATGACTATTACGCAGCTCCGCGAACCGCGGTGGCCCTGAGCACGAAAACGTGGCTCACGCTGCTTTATCGTACACCTCTTCCGCTTTCTATCTACCCCGTAATCTCCCCCACGGTATGAACCGTACATCTTTACCCGTTACCCCGCGGTGGCGTCGGCTACAATTCGTAGCGACGTTGTTGCTCTTTTCCACCGCTGTTCAGCTCAACGCTCAGGTCGGGCTGTTGTACTTCATCGACGATGCGCCGGAGGATGAAACCGTAACCTGCCACGGCACCCTCGGGCCGTCCCCCGCCCTGCGGGCCGCCCGCATCCTCGACGGAGGCGTGATCGACACCATTTTCCTCGGCCCCGTAGACAGCCTCTCCGCACCGGACGCGATCTGTACCGGCGGCATCAATTATCGCATCTGGGAAGAAAGCGGCCCCGTGAACACCATCCGCATGGTGCAGGAGCAGGCCTTCGGCCCGGCTACGGCGGGGAGCGGCCCGCTATTCTTCGAGGAAGCCTTGCCGCCCGCGCGAACGGTGGTCGACTGCCGGATCGTAAACGACAACGGCAGTACGGACGGCTACCTCGCCTGGCTCACCGCTTTGCGCGTCAGCACGTCCATCGCCGCCTTCAGCAGCTGTACGGACATCGTTTCCATCACCGATGACGCGCCGGGCAGCGTTTCCGGCCTGAGCTGTCAGGATTCCGTAGTGGTCATGGTCACCGCTACCGATTTCTGTGACCGCACCGCGATGACCGTCTTCACTTACGTCACCATCGATACCGCCGCGCCCGTCATCACGGGCGTTATCGACAGTACTTTCGCCGTTGACTGCTCCGAAGAAGTGCCTCCCGCGCCCGTCGTTACGGTCAGCGACTGTGACGACACCGTAGAACTGGAATTTGCCGAAACAACCACCCAGGTCAATGATGGCTCCTGCGGTCAGTACAATTACGACGTAGAGCGCACCTGGATGGCGATGGACCGCTGCGGCAACGCGGCGCTGGTTCGACACCTGTTCGAGGTGCGCGACGATGAGGTTCCCGACTTCGCCCGCCCCACTAACCGTAACCTGGCCTGTACCCAAGACCCCTTCGACCTGGAACTGACCGGCCGGCCCACCGACCTGACCGATAACTGCACCCCGGTCGATGAACTGGTAGTAAGCTACGTCGACGAAATCGTAGGTACCGGCGGTTGCGAAGATCGTTTTGACGTACAACGCACCTGGACGGTGACCGACATTTGCGGCAACAGCCGTTCCCGTCAGCAGCGCATTCGCGTGCAAGACGAGTTGCCGCCCATCTTCAGCCCACCCGCCGAGGAAGTCACCGTCAGTTGTACCGACTTCGAGAACACCGCCATCACCGGCGAACCCACTGACCTGGCGGACATCTGTGACCCGACGGTCAACCTGTTCTTCGAAGATACCGTAGTGGAAAGCGGTGGTTGCAGCGGCAACTTCACCATAGATCGCCGCTGGCGCATTTTTGATGATTGCGGCAACAGCCGCTTCTTCACCCAGCGAATCAACGTGATCGACACCATTGCCCCCGCCTTCGTTACGGAGCCGGCCGACCTCGTGACCAGTTGCAACACCGACCGCCGTCAGGAGGCTATTTTCAGTAATTGGCTTAACGATTTGGGTGGTGCCGTCGCGCGCGACAACTGCACGCCAACCGACAGCCTGACGATCACCATTGTAGAAAGCGGCACCGATGAATACCCCACCCTGCCGCGAATCACCTGCATGGGTACGGACGGAACGATTCGCCAAATCAGCGTCGACATCGTCGTTTCAGACTTCTGCGGTAACACCAGCCGCGCCACCATGGAATACCGGCAGGTGGACGATCAGCCCATCAACATATTTGACTGCCTGGAGAATCAGGTGATTGCTACCGACGTAGGGGAATGCGAAGCTTCCTTTCTGCTTGAACCGCCGACCATCCAGGACCAGTGCAACGACGGTCGGCCGCTACAGCTCAACCTGCGGGATACCACGATGCTGACCAGCGCGGCAGCTAACGAGGCGGAGCTTGGTTCTACGCCGGTCGACCCTCTGACCTTTACGCTGCCCATCCCCGATAACGAACTGGTCAACGGTGAATCCCCCGGCACCCTGACCATCACTTTGGAAACCGTCGACGCCGAGGGAGAGGATGAGTTTTTCTTCGTGTTTGCCGAAGACGGCACCCTGCTCGGCACCACCGAACGTGGCGAGGCCCAGTGTGAAACCGTGGTTACCACCCTTACCATTCCGCCCTTCGACTTCAGCCGCTGGGCGCGGGACGGCGAGGTGACTTTCCGCCTGGAGCCCAATATCCCCGACGGGCAACAGGGCACCTTCGCCATCAATAACCTGTGCGCCGGCGGCAGCCGTGCGCTGGTCCACCTGCGCATGCCGGTCCGTCGCATTTTCGGCATCTTCTACGAGGTCAACATCGATGACGGCGGATTCGTGGAAACCACCCCTACCGCACCCCTGGCGGTCAACTTCGCGACCGGTCTGCACCGGATTACTTACCGTGCGACCGATTGCGGCGGCTTTACCGACGAGTGTACGTTCACCATCACGGTGGAAGACCAGGAAGCCCCGGTGATCACCTGTCCGGCGGATATGGAAGTCTTCCTGGCTCCCGACAGCTGCCAAGCCACGACGACTCTGCCGCTACCGCTTTCCGTCGTCGACAACTGTGAGCCTTACACGGTCAGCAATGAGGTCATTCCCGGGGGTGATCAGTTGCTGCTTTTCCCCTTTCAGTTCGACCCCAACCTGAATACCTTCCAGGCCCGCTCGGTCTTCGCTACCTTAAGCCAGATCCCCGGCAACCTGACCGATAGCGTCGACATCGAAGTGACCTACTTCGGTATGTTCGGCAACCCCCGCGCCATTCTTGACATCGTTCTGCCCGACGGCACCATCGCGGCCTCTTCACGCCGGGGCGACGCCGGCTGCGGCAACGCCGGTTTACTCCGCCTCCGCCTGGCCGCTTCCGACTTTACCGCTCAGGTAAACGCCGCCGGCCGGCTTCCGCTGGAGTTGCGCCCACGCACGGTCACCGTCCCCCCCGGCCTGGAAGGCGACGGCGTTACGCCTTGTAATGAAGACGACATCTTTGAGGATGGTGGCGACGACGGTCAGTCCGGCCTGTCCCTCCGGGTGACCTACCGCACTTTCTTCCCAAATTTCTCGACTGACGGAGCGACCGTAACGCCGCTGAGTTCTACCTCTACGGCCCGGCCCGACGTCATTGTAACCTTTAATCAGGGGGAAACCATCTTCTCCTACGTTGTCAGCGACCCCGGTGGCAACTCCGATGCCTGTACCTTCAGCGTGATGGTGCGCGACACGACGCCACCGAGCCTGACCTGTACGCCCACCACCGTGTTCGTAGACCCTTCCGGCCTCTCGCCGGCGACCATAACGCCGGATATGGTAGGCGATACCCGTGCCGATAACTGCGGCATGGACAGCCTGACCCTGCGCACCACCGATTTTGGTTGTTCGCTGTACGGGCAGACGGTGGACGTAGTCCTGGTAGGTTTCGACGAAACCGGCAACAGCGACTCCTGTACCACCTTCCTGAGCGTCGCTCCGCTGGAGCCGCTACCCACTTCGAGTACCTCCCTTTGCGGCGGTGACACCCTGCGACTTTTCGCCAACCCGCCCACTGAGGCGGCACCCGGCCAGACGATTTACACCTACCAGTGGTTCAACCCGGCGGGCGCGATGATCAGTACCCGTAAAGACCCGGTTCTCGCGGGCATCGACATGAGCGCCAACGGCGCGTACCGGGTAGTGATCCGGGGTCTGACGGGTTGTGAATCCGAGGGGGTGGTCAACGTCTCCGTGGGTACCACCCCACCGGCCGCCGCCATCGTCGCTCCACAGCGGGTATGCGAGGGAGAGCCGGCCGTCCTTACGTCCAATTCTTCCTACGCGGGCGATGTCCGCTACGAATGGTACCGCGGTCAGCCCGGTGGCGGTACGTTGGTGGGCGAAAGCACGGTAGCTACTTTTAACGCGCCCTTCGGGGAAGGGGAAGACGGCGGTTCGTTTTACGCCATCGCCTACGTGAACGGTTGTATCGCGCCGCCCTCGAACGTCGTTGCCGTCGGCACGGCCGAGCGGCCCGTAGTTTCCGTCACGGAGGCTGTCAACACGGCCTGTGAGCTGGGCGATGTGGTCTTGACCGCCGAAGGCCCCGGGAACCTGATTTACGAATGGAGCGGCCCGAACGACTTTTTAGCCACCGGGCGTGAAATCACCCTAACCAACCTGCAAATCGAGCAGGCGGGCTCCTACACCGTGCGCGGCGTACTGGCCGAGGGCTGCTTCAGCGAACCGGCCACCACGCGCCTTTTCGTCATCTTCGCCTCCGAGCCGACCACGCTCGATGCGGTACCGACGCTGTGCCCCTCCGACACGTTATTGCTGCGCGCCAATACTTCCGACGATGCGACCTTTTTCTTCTCCGGCCCGAACGGGCTGGCCTTCGAAACAACGGACTCCGTTTTGCGCATCGCTCCGCCACTTACGATGGCGGAAGGTGAATGGGTTGTTCAAGTACAGCGGGGCACCTGCCCCTCGGAGCCAAGCCCGGCCATTACGGTAAACCTGGGGGAAAGCCCAACGGCTACCGCTACGACGATCCCCAGCCCCGTTTGCGAGGGCAACGACCTCATTCTGCAGGGGGCGAGCAATTCGGCCGGCAGCACTTACCGGTGGGTCGGCCCGAATGGTCTCGACGTTGCGGGCATCGCCGTCAGCATTTCCGACGTCGATCAGGCGGCGGTGGGTGATTATGAGCTGACCGTTACTTCCCCCGCCGGCTGCGTATCACGAGATACCGTCGCGGTCGAGGTCCTCCCCGGCATCTTGATCGACTCGGTGTCCGTTTCCTCGGGCGAATGCCTGACCGGCGGCGAACCCGTCTTCCTCACCGCTTCCGTTACCCCGGTCCCGCCGGAGGGGTACACCTACCAGTGGAACGGGCCGGAAGGCACGAGCAGTAACGACACGCTATTCATTCCCAACGTCAGTCTTGCCTCTAACGGCGTTTATACGGTAACGGTGATCAACGAGGCCGGTTGCCGCTCGCCGCAGTTTCGGATACCGGTTGAATTTGACTTCGCGCCCGCCGCGCCCGCCGCGCCGTTCGATGCTTCCGGACTGACCATGGTCTGCGAGGGGGATTCGCTTAACCTGATGACCAACGACTTCGGCCCGGGCACAACCTACCTCTGGCGGCTGGGCGACGGAACGAACCTACCCACCAACACCAACTCGCTGAGTCTGTCCGACCTGAGCGGCGACCTCTCCGGCGCGTTTAGCGTGCGGGTGATTCGTAACGGATGCACGTCCCGTCCGTCAGAAGTGCAGATATTTACCATTACCGACTACCCCAGTGTTTCGGCAAGTGCTAACGACCCGGCCTGTACGGGGCAGGCGATCAACTTTGTGGCGACGGATCTGCCGAGTTTCGTTTACGCCTGGCGCGGACCGAACAACTTTAGTTCCAGCCTGTCGAGCCCGACCATCGTCAGCGCCGACGCCGGTGTCCATGCCGGCACTTATAGTCTGATGGTTAGCCAGAACGGTTGCGTCGCCGACTCTATCTTCCTCGACGTCGAGGTGAAGCGGACGCCCGGCGTCCCCGTCCTCCAGCCGGCGGACCCGATCTGTATCGCCGACCCCAACGCGGAATTGTTGCTTCAAGTCAACCCGAATACCGCGACGGAAGGGGCCACCTACAGCTACTTCATCGATAACGGCCAGATTGACGTGGCGACCGAAATCGAAGGACTTTCTTATGAAGTGAACGACTTCAGCCTGTTCACCGGCGGCGGCTTGTTCGAGTTTCGGGTAGGGTCCAATCTCGACGGTTGCTCCAGCGCATTATCCAACCCCGTCAGCATCCGCCTCGACGCGCCGGGCGCGACCGCTCCCGATGCTGGTCGGGACACCGTAATCTGCTCCGGCAGCTATGTCCTCACCGCCGCGCCTACCGGCGTCGGTACCGGTGAATGGCGTCTGGTCAGCGGTACCGGCGACATTGAGATCATGAACCCCGAATCGCGCACCACGCCGGTAACGGGCCTTTCTGAATTTGGCGGCCCGTATGAATTTGCCTGGACGCTCTCCAGCGGCAGTTGTACCGACTACGCCGCCGACACCGTTCGCCTGACCATTAGCGACGGTGAGGAAGCGGACGCCGGAGAGAACGTGATCGTCTGCGTTCGGGAAGAGGCCCGACTCGGTGCCGTACCGACTACCCTGAACGGTAGCGGCGGTACCTGGACCCAGGCACTGGCCCAGGAGTTACTCGGTGTTATAATCGTTGCGCCCAACGACCCGAATACCGTACTTAGCGGTATTCAGGCTGACAATACCTATTCCTTTACCTGGACGGTAACGAGCAACTGCGGCGTCAAGACCGACGTAGTCCTCGTCAGCGTCAGCGACCCGACGCCTTTTGCCGGTGACGACGAAGTGGTGTGCAAGGGCGACCGAACCACCATTCTGGCCGCCGATGAGCCGACGCTCGGGTCTACCGGCCGCTGGACCAACATCGGTAATGAAGCGACGATCGATGAACCGACCAGCCCGACCACCATGGTTTCCGGCCTTCTGGGCGGGAGTAACCTCTTTGTTTGGGAAGTCGACGAAGGATTTTGCGGCGACCGCTCCCGCGATACCGTCGTGATCAACTACCTGGAGCCGCCCGTTGCCCGCAACGATGATTACGTCCTCGACTTCCAGGGCAACTTCGTGTTCGACCCGACCGAGAACGACGAGATGGCGGACGGCGCGGAGGTCAACTTTACCGAGTTGCCCGCGGGTAGCGAGGTGATCGACAACGGCGACGGCACATTCACCTTTCGCGCACCGCCCAACTTTGTGGGAGAAGTGGAAGTACGGTACGAGATATCCAACGAAGGCTGTGCCGCTTCTCTTGGCCTCATCTACTTCCTGATCGGGGAAGATGCGGCGTGCGTACCGCCCAATATCTTCACGCCGAACGGCGACGGGATGAACGACATGTTCGTCGTGCCCTGCCTGATCGACGGTAGCCGCTTCCCTGATAGCCAGGTGACGATTTACAACCAGTGGGGCGATGAGGTCTACCGTAGCGGCAAGCCGTACACCAGCGACTGGGACGGCACCTTCCAGGGCAACCAATTACCGGTGGCCACCTATTTCTACACCATTGACTTTGGCGGATCCCGTGAGGGCATGTCCGGCGCGGTCAGAATTGAACGCTAATTATCATGACCAAAGCTATTCAACTTCTTCCCCTGCTGCTGCTGCTGTTGGTTTCCGGCGCGGCGGCGGCCCAGCAAGACGCGCAGTACACCCAGTTCATGTACAACAAGCTGGCGTTCAACCCGGCGGTGGCGGGCCTGCCGGAGAGTACCGAATTCCAGGTATCGGCACGTCAGCAGTGGCTGGGCCTCAACGAGGCACCGAGCAGTCAGATGCTCACCTTCAACACGCCGCTGACCTTTGCGGGCACGGGCGTCGGCGCGCGGCTGAACCGCGTGACGATCGGTTTGGAGCAGCAGTACAACGTGGAAGGCAGCTACGCCTACCGCATCCCGTTGAGCCGGGGCACGCGTTTGGGCCTGGGCGTATCGGCTTCGGCGCGCTACTTCAACATCGAGTATGACCGGGCGCGGCCCACGCAGGGCGGTGGCGTTGATACGGCGATTCCCACGGCTACGGCCTCTAAAGTCGTTCCCAACTTCGGCGCGGGCATTTATGTGGACGGACCGGCCTATTACGTTGGTTTTAGCCTGCCCCGTTTGCTGAAAAACAACATCGACCTGGGGGAAGAAGAAGCGATCATCTCCCGCGAGGCGCGCCACTTCTACTTCACGGGCGGCGTGACCTTCAAGCTGTCGGAAAAACTGAAACTGGAGCCGCAGTTCCTGGCCAAGTTTGTCAGCGGCGCACCTTTTGACGCTGATTTTAACGTAACGGCCTACGTAGGTGAAAATCTTTTCACCGGTATTTCCTACCGCCTGGGCGGCAACGGCATCGGGGAAAGCGCGAGCGGCCTGGCGGGCATATACATAAACGAGCACATTTCCATGTGCCTGGCGTATGACCTCGGCCTGAGCGATCTGAAAAGTTCCCAAAGCGGCAGCGTGGAACTGGTGGCTACGTACAGCATCGGCGGCCGCAGCCGCGCCGGCACGATCGTCGACCCGCGGGATCTGGACCAGTAATAAAGGGGAAAGGAGTAAAGGTTATATCCTTTAACCCTTTCCGCTTTAATCCTGAATTTTCCGGGGGCGGGGACGCGGGAATGCATAGCAAGTTGGACAAGAGCAAGTGGCCGGGTTGGAGGCGCGTACGATCGCGCTTCCAACCTTCGTTTTTAATGCTCTTTCCTATCGCACCCGCGACCCCGCCCTGGTACCTTTAAGACAACCTTAGCAACCGAAAGGGTAGGTTTTTGCGTCTTATCTCCGTACTTCGCTACGAATCCATTCAATACCCTGACAATGAAAACGACTTCTCTCCCCTTCTTGCTTCTCCTTTGCATCGGTCTGCTCGGCTGGTCTTCCTGCGGTGACGACGACGCTGACGACGGCGTACTGGAGACGCTGAATTACGATACGGCCAACGTTACCGCTCCTCAACTAGGTGCCGGTTTCAACACCTTTGCCGCCTTCTTTCCGGAAGGCGAAGTGCAGCCTTTTCAGGGGCGAACGATGGAGGGCGTTCAGTTCTACATGACGGATATTCCGCTGGAAACCGTGCTGATTGTTTACAACGCCGGGACCGATGATCGCTCGCCCGGTTCGGAAATTTACAGCGTCAACCTGACCAGTCGAATCAACAATACCGGCTGGTACACCCATACCATTCCCGGCGGCATCGACCTCAACGGCGGTGGTATCTGGCTCGCCGTAGAGGTGGAATTAGCAAATGACAATGACCAATCCGTTGGTTGCGACGCCGGTACGCGCTACAATCCGAATGGCGACCGCTTGCTGCCGCCCACCGGCAATACCTGGACGAGTTTCCAGGAAATCACCGGCAGCGAAACCGTCAACTGGAACATTCGCGGCATACTGGCGGAAGAGTAAACAGGACTCCGGAGGACAAGCAGCGGACATTCCGTTTGTCCTCCGCATCCTATCTTAGCCCCCGTCTCAATTCTCATGAACATCAAATACTTCACCGTCAAATCTCTGGTCGTCCTGTTGCCCTTGTTGGCACTGACTTCCTGCCTGCCCGACTGGCCGGACGTGGCGGATCGATATGAGGTAAGTGGCGTCGACGTCAGTCACTATCAAGGCGCGATCGAGTGGGATAAGCTGGCCGCTGACGGCCATGATTTCGCCTTCATCAAGGCTACCGAAGGCAAAGAACTTAAAGACAAGGCATTCTTCGCCAATTGGACGCTGGCCGGCGAAACCGGGATGCGGCGCGGTGCCTACCATTTCTTCCGCCCGGAGGTGAAGGCCGACGAGCAAGCGCGGAACTACTTCGCCGCCGTCGACCTTCTCCCCGGCGATCTGCCACCCGTGATCGATGTGGAGGACCGGGGCGAACTCTCCGCCATTCTGCTCGTTGAGCGCGTGAAACAACTCGCCGACATGATGGAAGTCCACTACGGCGTCAAACCCATCATCTATACCGGACAAAATTTTTACAACCGCTTTCTCGCCGGCCAGTTCGACGAGTACCCGCTCTGGCTCGCCCGTTACGATACCGACGAGCCGGTCACCGTTTGCGGCCGCGAATACCACTTTTGGCAGTATACCGATAAGGGCAGATTACCCGGCGTGGCGGGCCGCATCGACCGCAACGTGTTTTTCGGAACGCACCTGGAACTGATGATGCTTTGCTTACCGCCAGCCCCGACGGAGGGGAACGAGGACCTGGCGGATTTTGGGCTTTAACAAAGCTCCCGGATGAGTCCAATAGTCCAATAGTCCAATAGTCCAATAGTCCAAAATACCTTCTTTACACTTCCTCCGTTCCCGGAATCGCAAACGTCCGTCCGCTCAACCCATCGGTAAACGCCCGCTTGGTGCCCGCGTCGATCTGGAGTTGATCCGCTAAAAAATCCTGCAGCAACAAACCGATCGTCGGCGTTTCCACCAGGAAGCCGTCGTGCCCGTAATCGGAAGACATCACCTCCAGGCGGCTATTCGGAATGTGGCGGCTGAGGGTGGATTGCTCCTCGGTCGGAAACAGTACGTCGGTGTCGATGCTGATGATCAACGTCGGCGCGGTGATGGATTGCAGCGCGACGGCCACGCCGCCCCGGCCGCGACCGAGGTTGTGGGTATCCATGCTGCGGGTCAGGGCGTAATAGCAAGTCGGGTCGAAGCGCTTCCACAGTTTATACCCCTGGTAGCGCTGGTAACTGCTGGCCCGGAAATCGTCGAAGTCTTCCGGGTTGGATTGCTGCTGGGTCGCGTAGTAAGTCCGGTAGTGGCGGTAAGACAGCACGGCCATGGAGCGGGCGGCTTCCAGACCGGCGCGACCGGCTTCCGGCGCATCGGTGCCCAAGGTCTGGTCGGCGCGCAGGGCCATCCGCTGGCTTTCGTTGAAAGCGATACCGTAGGGCGAAAAACGGGCGTTGGTCGCCAGCAGGCACAGCAGGTCGAAGCGCTCCGGTTGCATGATCGCCCATTCCCCGGCGTGCTGACCGCCCATGCTGCCGCCCATCAGCAGCCGGATGCGGCCGATGCCGAGATAACCCGCCACCAACGCGAAAAAGCGGGCATTATCGCGGGTGGTGACCAGTGGGAAATTCAGGCCATAGGGTTTTCCCGTTGTCGGGTCAATGCTCTTCGGGCTCGTGCTGCCGTAGGTGCTCCCGAGGATGTTAACACAAATGACAAAGTACTTCTCGGGGTCGATCGTATAGCCCTCCCCCACCAGACCGGGCCACCAGTCCGCGCAGTCGCTGTTCGCCGTCAAAGCGTGGCAGATCCAGATGACGTTGTCACGTGCCGCGTTAAGCGTGCCGTAGGTATTGTAGGCCGCCGTCAGGGAGGGGAAGATGAAGCCGCATTCCAATTGGAACGGGTGGGATATGTGGAGGTAGTTGGTCAAGTTGGTCTGTTGGTCTGTTGGTCTATTGGTCTATTGGTCTGTTGGTCTGTTGGTCTGTTGGTATGGTCGCCCGTCGACCGATTGTCATTTGGTGCGTTGATGCTTGAGGACAGCAGCCAGCAGGTTAATCTGGCCGAGGTGGTAAATGTCATGCTGGATGGCCCCGTCTAAGGCATGATGATAACGGTAGTAGTAGTCGGGGTGCAGTTTTTCATTGAGCTTACGGTAGTCGAATGCAGAAAGCGCAGTCAGCATTTCGTCCTTGGTTTCGGCCAGTTCGGCCAGCATTTCCCCTTTGGTCTTGGCGGAGTAATCCGGCCAGTCTTCCGGCGAGTTGAGTTCGATCTTCGGGCGGGGCTGGTCGCGGAAGCGAAGGGCGGTATTGCGCCGCCACGCCACGAGGTGCCCGATCAGTTGCGCAATGGTGCGGTGACCGACGGGCGCGTGGAAATCCCCCTCCGTTAGCGGCTCCAGGCTTTCCTCCACGCCGGAGCCGAACAGGGGCATCGGGCGGTGGAGCACTTCGTACTGCTCCTGATAAAACTCGGCGGTCATCGTTGGTCGTTGAGCAGGCTGATCAGCAGGTTGATCTGGCCGGTGTGGTAGATATCGTGCTGCATGACGCCCAAAGCAAGATCGCCCTTACTGTAAGCGTACCCGGCGGGGAAGTGGACGTGGAGTTCGGCTTCCGGCAATTTTTCCAGCCGGGCAAGAAATGCGGTCTGGCTGTCCTCCAGTTGCTGAAGTAGTTCTTTGGACTTCAGTCGGGAGCAGTCCGGCCAGTCGGAGGCCGAATGCAGCTCGATTGAAAAATCCTCCCGGTCGTCGAGCCGGGCGATGGCGAAGTTGCGCCACGCGATCAGGTGCCCGACCAGCCCGGCGACGGTTCGGTGGCCCAGCGGCCGGTGCCACTGCTTTTCGGTCAGTTTGCCGAGGCTGTTGAGCAGGCCGAAGCCGTGCCAGGGGTTGGCGCGGAAGTGGCGGTCGGTTTGGGTGGCGAGGTAGTTGGTGAGCATTTTTCAGACAATGGTGAATAGCGTGTAGCAGATAGATAACGGAAAGTAGAAGATAGTGACGCCATTCCAGCCGGACCATCATCTACCTTCCATTGTCTATCATCTAAATAAGGCCCAACGCCTGCTCCAGGTCCTCCTTGATATCGTCAATATGCTCGATGCCTACGCTCAGGCGCAGAGCGGTAGGCTCAACGCCGGCGGCCACCTGCTCAGCCTCGGTGAGCTGCTGGTGAGTTGTAGCGGCGGGCTGGATGATGAGCGTCTTGGCGTCGCCCACATTGGCCAGGTGGCTGATCAGTTTGACGTTGTCGACCACCTTGGTCGCGGAAGCCTTATCCCCCTTGACGGTGAAGGTCAGCACGCCGCCGAAGCCGTGGGTGAGGTACTTCTTCGCGTTGAGGTGGCCGGGGTGGTGCGGCAGACCGGCATAGCTGACGGCTGACACTTTCGGGTGCTTATCCAGCCATTCGGCGATTTCCTGGGCGTTGTCGACGTGGCGCTGAACGCGGAGGGAAAGCGTTTCCAGACCCTGCACGTGCAGCCAGGCGTTGAACGGGCTGGCGGCGGGGCCGAAGTCGCGCAGACCTTCCACTCGCGCGCGGATGGCGAAGGCGATGTTACCGAAAGGGCCCGCCTTACCGAATACGTCGTTAAACACCAGGCCGTTGTAGCCCGGGCTCGGATCGGTGAACTGCGGGTATTTGCCGTTACCGAAATCATAGGTACCCCCGTCGACGATCACGCCGCCGATGCTCGTGCCGTGGCCGCCGATCCACTTGGTGGCGGATTCGACAACGATGTCGGCACCATGCTTAAGCGGCGCGCAGAGGTAACCGCAGGCCCCGAAAGTATTGTCCACGATAAGGGGCAGGTCTTCTTTCCTGGCGAGCGCGCTCAGGCCCTCGAAGTCGGGCACCAGAAAGCTCGGGTTGGGCAGCGTCTCGGTGTAAATACACTTCGTTTTGCCGTCGATCAGTTTGGCGAAATCCGCCGGGTCGGTGCTCTCCGCGAAGCGCACCTCTATGCCGATCCGTTTGAAGGCCACCTTGAACTGGTTGTACGTACCGCCGTAGAGGTAGGGGCTGGAGACGATGTTGTCGCCCGCCTGCGCAATGTTGTTGATGGCCAGGAACTGGGCCGCCTGACCGGAGGCGGTGGCTACGGCCGCCACGCCGCCTTCCAGGGCCGCGACGCGCTTCTCGAACGCGTCCGTCGTCGGGTTCATGATGCGGGTGTAGATGTTGCCGAACTCCTGCAGGGCGAACAGCTTAGCACCGTGCTCGCTGTCGCGGAAAGTGAAGCTCGTGGTCTGGTACAGCGGCAGGGCGCGGCTGCGGGTGGTTTCGTCGACCTCCTGGCCGGCGTGCAATTGCAATGTTTCGAAACGCATGGATAAAGAATTGAAGGGAAAGGGGAAGTAAAGAAATAAGGGTAAGGGGTAAAGAAAGAGGAATCAAGGGGGTAAGGGGTGAGGGCGGTCCTCTTTACCTTTTCCCCCTTTTGCCTTTACGCTCGGGGCGGGGTCGCGGGTGCGGCGGAAAGTTCTTCGGGGGCCTCGGTCGATTCCGCAACGATTCCGGACATCCGGCCCGTACGGGTTCCGCCGGTTGAAGAAGGTGGTCGGGTGGTGATCCCAACGTTCCTGAAAAACCCGCATCACATCCCGCGCGCCGCCGCCCGAATCAGGCAACGCCCCAGCGGGAATATCCTTCAACGTAGAACCGGCCGGACGTTCCTCGTCGGCCCGAAAATCGAGCGCGTAAGTTTGCGCCAAGCCCAATAACTGGCCCAGGTTCCGTTCGTCGGTATGGAGGGGGAAAGTCGGTGAGGCACCGGCGAGATAGGGCATAGATGGATTTTATAGCTCCCGCGAAATTGCGGAACAGGCTTTGGCACCTTTTTCGCCGGATGCCTCCGGGGAAGTGGTTGCCAGGGTTTCATGGAGCCTGTGCTCTCCACCCTTCTTTATAAAATTGCGCCGGGCGTTTCCGGTGCGGGGCAAATGTAGGGGGTGAATCGTTACGGAACAAATGATGTAAGGTTCATATGTAATGCTTTGCTCCGATCGCAAAAAAGCACCGTTTCGCACGTAAGGTCTGAATCCGGGGCTGGCGTACCTTCGCCGCCATGTCCGCCACCGTCCGCCTTTCCGCCCTCCAGTTCCTCCAGAATGCCGCCTTCGCCACCAGCGTCATCAGCGTCGGGACCTACCTGCTGCAAACGCTCGGTTTCAGCGGCCGCGAGGTGGGCATGGTGTACGCCACGAACGCAATCGCCGCTACCGTCGCCCCGCCGGTCGTCGGGTGGCTGGCGGACCGGCATTTCAGCGCCGACCGCATGCTCGCGCTGCTTAACGTCGGCGCGGCGCTGGCCCTGGTTGCCTGCTTTTTCGCCACCTCTTTCTTCTGGTTCTACGCGGCAATACTCGTGTTCAACCTCTGTTTTATGCCCACTTTCAGTTTGCTGTCCGCCATCTGTTTTCATCAACTGGAGGAGCCTTCAAAAAGCTTTCCGGCCGTGCGCGCCTGGGGCACCGTATCGTTCATGCTGGTGGGCATCGGGCTAAGTTATTTCGCGGTGGAAAACTCCGCCCTACCCTTCCTGGCCGGTGTCCTTATTTGTGCCTTGACCACGCTTACGGCCCTGACCTTACCCCGCGTGCCGCCCCGGCCCGGCTTCAATTTGTCGATGCTGACCGGGCCGGAGGTCGGCCGCATTATCCGCTCGCCGGGCATGATCGTGCTGCTGGTAGCGACGCTGTTTTCCTGCGTACCGTCCTCTTTTTACTACAGTTTCGTCAATCCGTTTTTAAACGAGGTAGGGTGGACGAACGCGGCGGCAAAGATGTCGCTCGGGCAATTTTTCGAGATCGGCGTGCTCGTGCTGATGCCCTTTGCCTTCCGCCATTTGCGGTTTCGGCAAATCTTCTTTTGGGGTCTCTTCCTGTGGGGCGCGCGCTATTTTTTATTTGCCTTCGCGCGACCGGGCTACTACGAGCCGCTGCTTTATCTCGGCATCATCGTGCAGGGTTTCACCTTTGCCTGGATCGTGATCGCGGCGCAGATTTACGTCGACAACCGCGTGCCGGTTGCCCTGCGGAGTACGGCCCAGGGCCTCGTTTCCTTTGCCAATCAGGGCGTCGGCATCTTCGTCGGCAGCTGGGTCGCGGGCGAAGTCGTGCTGGCTAATACGCTGGCGGACGGGTCGCACGATTGGTCGGTCATCTGGCTGGTGCCAGGAGTGGTCGGCGTGCTGGCGGCATTCGGTTTCTGGATGTTCTTCCCGAAGGCCGCGCGGCTGCGGGAGGATTAGGGCGGGGAACGCGGGTGCAAAGGGGGGGGGGAGTTAGAATCGCGGATTTGAACGGATTACACGGATTAACGCGGATTTCGCCGGTCAAAATCCATGTCAATCCGCGAAATCCGTCTAATCCGTGATTCTAAACGCGTAATAT
>ENA-ORXT01001301-ORXT01001301.1-marine-metagenome-genome-assembly--contig:-NODE-1301-length-34156-cov-5.573667_pt1 | contig 34156 bp, 29 predicted proteins | sample MGYA00237868_ERZ511482 | MGnify/ENA metagenome assembly ERZ511482 | reverse complement strand
CCTCCTCGCCTGCGTCTGCTCCTTCCACCGCACGCAATCTCGCAAACAGTCGCCGTGCTTCCGGACGGTCGGCCCGCCCGACCCCATCGGCAGCCACCTCAAAAAATCGAGAAGCGGAGGCGAGGGTGGGCAACCTTTAAAAACAATACGCCGCAAGGCGCACACGGGGCGCCCCACGCCCACCCTCGCCGGAGCGCAACGAGGGCTGGAGCCGCGGGGAACGCGAAGCGGGGGAAGACCGGTCGATAACACAGGCGAAGTGAAGCGGCTGCGACAGGCCGGACGATGTGGCGACGATAGGAGCCGCTGAGTGAAGTGGTGTCGGAAACGGAGCCAGTAAAATCTGCTTCTTATTAAAGTCGTTCTCGGTGGGCGGATTGTTGTTTGATGGTGAGCTCCAACCGGGGCGAAGCCCCGGTTTCCCCTCCTCCGGAGGAGGGGAAAAAGTTCATTTTTGTTGATTGTCAGGCGGCCTTTGTCTCCTGCTCTTTCGGTCGGTAGAGCGACCATGGCGTCGAGTACTCGAGCGCCTGGTGCTTCCTGTCGTGATTGTAGTAGTTCATCCAGTCATCGACGTCCCTGCGTCACTCGCTGGTGTCCCGGTAGCTCCACAGCCGGAGCTTCTCGTACCTCACGCTCCGCCACAGCCGTTCGATGAACACGTTGTCCATCCATCGGCCCTTTCCGTCCATGCTGACGCGCGCACCGCTCGACAGCACCGAGTTCACCCACTCTTCGGAAGGAAACTGGCTGCCCTGGTCCGTGTTGAAGATCTCCGGCGCACAACCCGCGACCCCTTGCGCACGGCGTAACGCCCGCAGGCAGAACGACACATCCATCGTGTTCGATACTTCCCAAGAGAGTACCGCGCGAGTGTGCCAGTCCATCACCGCGATGAGATAGGCGTGCCCCTTCTCCATCGGTATGTACGTGATGTCCGTGCACCATACCTGGTCGGCACGCTCGATCTTCAGGTCTCGCAAAAGGTACGGGTAGATCTTGTGCCCGGGGGCTGGCGCGCTCAGCGAGGGCTTCGGTACCATGGCCTCGATCCCCATGTTCTTCATCAGGCGGCGACAGCGCCGGCGCCCGATCCACCACCCCGATTCCCGCAACTCACGCACGATCTTGCGCGCGCCCAGGAACGGGTGAGCGGTATGGATCACATCGATCTGCTTCATGATCTCCTCGTCTTGGACCGTTGCCTTCGGGCGGGGCGGATCAAGTCGGTTTCGGTTGACCCCGAGCAGTCTGCACTGGGTTCTCAACGACAACTTTCCGTGCTCGCGCTCGATCATGGTCTTTCGCTGAGATCGACTCCCAGCTGTTCGCACTTTTTTTCCAGGAACTCCTTCTCGATGACGAGCTGACCGACCTTCCGCTCGAGCTTGATCTCCCGGGCCTCCTTGCGCGCCAGTTCACGGGCGGCTTCGCCCTTGCCTTCGAAGATCTCGTCGATCCTGCCCTCCAGTTCCTTCTTCCACGTGCTCACCTGTGCCGGTGCTACGTCGTTGTCTTGGGCGATCTCGTTGATCGTGCGAATGCCCTTGAGCGCTTCCAGCGCGACACGGGCTTTGAACTCGGCAGTCAGATGCCTTCTCTTTCTTTTCATTGTTCTGTTTTCGGTGGTTCCTCCCACGAAAAACAGCCTCAATATCTCAACAGGGACTTGGCTCCGTTTCGTGGGGCCACTTCATGGAGAACGCCGGAGGCGCTGGGTCCCACCCCATGAGCACGGCGCGTGCCGCAGCGGTCGATTGCCGGACAGCCTTGGTAGTTGGATTTGCGCGGCAGCGGGACGGCGTGGGTCAGGGTTTGGCTTTCCCTCGCATTATGAGCCAGGCCAGCAGGCCGAGCAGCGCGGCGGCACCGATCAACACCGGTATTAGCAGGATGGAACGCCCTGGTTTCGGGGCTTCTGGCTCGGCTGCCTTGGTCTCTGCCGGGGTTGGAGGCTGAACCTCGTCGCTAGGTGAGCGCATGGAGCCCTTGACGGGGGCTTGGCTAGGCAAATCGCTAGCGGTCGCTTGAGGAGGTGTCTTTGGCGGTTTCTGTAGAGCCTCTATTGCTCGATCTATATGAAAACTCGGCGGGGTATCGACATGGTCAACATGTATAGGATAACCTTGCCTTTCGATAAATTCAGCAGGGGTGTATGGCTTCCAATTCGGGGCAGAAGAAGTGTAATCTTTGAGATTAGAAAGCTCGATTCCTTCGATGAGACTCTCCCTCAACTCAGTATTCGAGGATGTGCGAATAGCTTCAAACTCGTCATGAGTAGCATCGATTCCCACTTCCCTGTGCGAGGTCTGTAGACCCGTCGGATAGATTGTTGTGTCAATGATATACTCTGTATGCGCTTTAAGCGGGGGCGAATCGTAGTTTGCTGAGTATGAACTGCGTAGCACTGTCTTTCCAGCGACCGCTTTACCCGCTAGTCGGGAGATTCCCTTGATGCGTATCTCCCCTAAGTATCCATTTTCCGGATCGGTGGTGAATAGGTGCCAATGGTTTGGGGCAATTGAAAATTTTATCGCCACCTCATCACTTCCATCGCCGAAGAGGTCGATGAAGTACCTGAAGACATATCCTCCGTTGCCAGAAAAAGCCCATTGCTCACCGGTTCCTTGCTGCTCGTCAATCAAAATTGCCTGGAGCAACTCCGACGGGGTTTCAACGGAGCCCGTCTGTGCAGAAGTAGCACGAACACCTGTAAATAGTGCTGCAAGCGTTAGCGCAACTACTCTTATTCTACCTCGCCACATACTCTTTCGACATAGTTGAACTGGTGATTGTTAAAGCGGCTTAGAGCCCAGGCTGATTGACCGTTGTCCCAGTAACAGTACTGACCCGATCCCCTGCCCAGAAGAAATCCCGGCACTGTTCCAGGATCAGTAAAGTTTACACCCGGCCTACTGCCCCCGTTATAGAGCTTAATTGTGCAAGCCGACCTGATGTCCTGACTTGTAGATTCAGAGAACGTCACACTGGAAACGGTGTGATCAGGAATCGCGGTGCCATTTGCATTACTTGCATTTTCCTGCCGGTCCATCCATGCATCTGCCCCGACCGGGAAGCCATTCACCACATCGTCCGTATTTCGTTTGCGAGAGATTATAGCTAAAGCGGCTACCGAACTAACCTGCCAATTCCAAATTTGACCACGTGATATATCGACGTCCGCATTTGTGGGAGAGCCCGTTACCTGAAACATTCCGTATCCTCCAGGGCCGTTGGGTGAGCCATCGGCGTTTCGATCATCGCCGAAAACTGGTCGCCCAACATGGGTGCGTCGGCGGTCAGCGTAGTTTTCGTTATCGGCCTCAGGAAGGCTGTAGAACTGATTATAGCGAGTATCTTCACCATTGTAATCAGCGGACTCACTCTTAGCTACCGCGTAAGTGAACCAAAGGTTTCCATCTGGCCCGGCCTCCTCAAGAGTTTCTATGTAGGTTCTCCCGCGAGCAGGCTCGGGACTCTCGCCGCCAATGCGAAAGTTTATGGTCTGGGGAGCCAGAACCTCAGCACCATCCTCGCCGAGGAGTCGGTAAGTTAGTGTGGCATCACCACCGAAAAAGCCCTGATCCCCGGATGTGGTGGGCCCCGGTGACTCGCCGATTTCCACAGCCCATTCGGGCTCATCGTAAATTCTCCAGGTATCCCCGGTAACCGGAGCAAAGCTGTCGCCACCTGGTATCTGCACTCGGTCTCCGGGCTGGGTGCGCGGCTCCCGAGCCCCGTTGCCCCGAGTGTATTCCACTTCTAATTTTGCTTCGATTGTAATCCCCGAGGGCAGCCCGGGGATTCGCAGCTCTAACTGTGGCATCCTAGGGGAGTCGTCTTGCTGAGAGGTATGAGCGTCGATCCAGGCGATATTCTCGTTGGTGATCTGCTGGCTCGTGTCCCAAGGCGAAATACTTACATCGTCGCCCTCATCGGAGTGGTCGTTGATATCTACTACCTCAAGAGGCAGCAGGCTGATCATTTTTCCGTCAGGTGGATCGAGAATTAGAATACCCGATTTAGTGTCGTTCGCTTTTATTGTCAGCTTCTCTATCGTTACGCCCTCCTGGCTTCCGTCTTCGCCTTTAGTTATCTTTACCCAAGTTTTGGTGATCTCTTCGGTTATTGGCGCGCTTCCTCGTTCTAATTGAATATGGTACCAAGAAAAGGAATGAACGGAGAAGTCGTAGTCGCCTTCGATTCCGTCGCCTACGGACGCAGAGCCAGAAACTTCCCGAGTGCCTGAAGCGTGATAACTTTCCGAAGTGGACTTTACAAGGTCCAGCCCTGCTAATCGAGACTTGAGGCTTGTAATTTTTTGATTTCGATAGTCTCTATCTCCGATCCACTCGTAATGTTCTTCATCTGACTTTATGCCATCGCCGGCAGAATCTCCCCAACCACCATCTCCTATTGGGTTACTGTAAGTGTTGGAAGAATAGGTGGCGTACACCCACGAATTCAAGATCTGGTATGGCTTTGAAGGAGTAACTGTTCCAGGACCTGCTACAGGAATCGTCCCTTGATTTACCGCCTGCTCGCTGTCGTTCTGGCCGTTCCCATCCAAATCTTGTCCTCCAGCTGCCTGCTGAAAAACATCTATGTCAGGTGAACCAACTACCGTTTCAGCGGATGCTGGGTTCAATTGATAGAGAGCCTCCAAAACATTCGAAATTCCATCACTGTCGAGGTCTGTGAAAGCGTCATCAGGATTGAGTGGATCCAGCCCATTTGCGACCTCCCAGCCGTCGTTCATGAGGTCACCATCCGTATCATGGTTGACCCTTGCCGTTGCGTAGATGAAGTCTTCATCGTAATCGGTAAGCCCGTCGAGGTCCGTGTCGTGCCAGATGGTTTCCGAGTCCGTAGTCTCCCCTCTATCCCAGTCCCACTCTTCGTGTGTCACGGAATACTGATCTCCCCAGATGCTGTAATCAGGTCCGCTCTCGTCCCAGTAGACAAGATTTCCCTCAGTGTCATAGCTACTCGAACCACTATATTCGTCGTGCGACCAATAACTATCGTAACTCCCGTCAGGATAGTTCCACTCTTCATTGTAGCCGCCCCACTCTGAGTCGTAGTAATAGCTGTACTCGCTACCATCAGGGTATTGAGCGCCACCAGACTCCCCATTGGAATCGTGGGAATCCCAGTATTCCGTACCGTCCGAGGTGATGGTACTTGAGTAGTAGTTGCCTTCCACATCCTGAGAATCGGTCTGGACGGTGCCGTTGGTATAAAGTGCGGACGACTCATAGCTGCCATCGGTGTAGGACCACGACTCGAACAAGCCACTGGTGGTGGTGTTCCATGAGTAGGTTGTTCCGGTTTCGGGATGTGTGTAGATGCCACTTGGAGCGTCATCTGGTCCGGTAGGCTCTCCAGAAGGCGGATCGTTCGGGTCGATGGGATTGGTTCCCCCAGCTACCTCTTCGCTATCGCTGTGACCATCCCCATCCGTGTCGGGATCGTCGATTTCAGTTCCGTAGGTGAACTCCTCGTCGTAGTTCGTGAGACCATCCCCGTCCGAGTCGTGCCAGATGGTTTCCGATTCACTCTCACCCGTGTAGTAATCGTAAGTCTCGCTGGTCTCGCTGTAGAGGTCGCCATATACGCTGTAGTAGCTGTCACCGTAATCATAGGACTCGTAAAATTGATAGAGTGTGCCGTCCGCATCGTAATAGTACTCAGTGGAGCTATCGTCGCCGTACTCGGAGGTGTAGTAGCTGCCGTCGCTGTTCGTGTAGGTGTCCGTGGAGCCACCCCATTCGTGGTAGGTGGTACTGGAGCTGGAGCCGTCGGCAAACCACTGTGAGTAGGTGCTCTTGTTGGCATAGCTCTCATAGGAGGAACCCGATCCGTCCGCGTTGTAGTACCACTCCGAGTAGTCCCCAGTCTCGCCGTCGTGGCCATAGGTGTAAGACGACCCGTCATCGTAGGTCTCGCTGGTCTCCTGCCACTCGGCGCGGGCAATGTCTGCCGTGGGGAAGGAGCTGAAAAAGGCAAAAGATCCTGCCAGAAAAGCAAGCACTAATGAGAGGGGGGCGCGTCTCATACCTAAAGATCAGCAATTCGGGCGCGGTTCGGCAAGAATATTCGACCTTTTTTTCTTTTTTCTCCTCGGGGGGTTCGCTGGGGTCGGGCTTCGCTGGGGTCAGCCACGGGGAATCCCTCGGCTTCCTCGACCAATCCGCCATCGGATCTCATCGCTTCGAACTGAAGCCACTCTTTCGAAGCGGGGTCGCCCTTGAGATAGGCATCCCGGAACCGGGTGCTGATCTTCTGGATCGCCGGGTGGTGGTGAGCGATCTGCAATCGAGCGGTGAGGAGTCCGCCGTCGCTGAAGGCAGAGTGCTCGGCTCCGTCGAGAACCAGCTGGTACTTGTCGCCTTCGGAAAGTCCCGCGTAGACCTTGCGCCGAGACTCGGCGGTGGTCGCAGGGGTGAGAGCGATTTCGTCCTTGGGTGCCGGTCATCAGAAGAACGGGCGCTTCGACATGCCCGAAACTCTCACGTGGGCTCATGAATTGCGGGGCCGACGGGCTCACCGCCAAGAAAGCCCGTTTCGCGAGCCACCCTATCCTTGTGAAAGTAGAATCACCGGAGCTGGTTCCCTGGTGACCGGAACGTAGATTTTCACGGGCACCATGCGATCCCGCTCGGCATCCTTCGGTTCCAACAGCAGTTCGGTCGATTTCTCCTCGGCAAGGAGGCAAGCAGTGCAGGACAAGCGGAGAGCACAGAGGGATCGCAAAGATCGCATACGGCATGGAACCCGAGATCGATGACAGGGTTTCGCTGATCGATCTACGAGGAGCATCCCAACGCGCATGTCCACCCGAACGGCTTGCCTTGAGGTAGGGACGAGGGTCCCTCCTGGTCCGGGGAGGAGCGAAGCGACAAACCGCCCGCGTCATAAGGCAGCTCGCAGACGGTCGCCTTGGGCTCCCTTCGGAGGCGCAGGGACGCACCTCCCTACCCTTTCGTCCCAGAGTCGAAACCCGATACCGCCAATTCAACTAATATCGCCCACTAGGCGGTGCGTTGGCCAAGGCATTGCGGGCAGGCAGATGCTCTGGCCATATTCGGAAATCTCGGCGAGGGAACAGGGCAATGCGAACCATCCGCCGACTACGGTCTAGCTTCGCAATGCTGGCGACGGCTCTGCCTCTACCACCGCACCAACGATCCTCAGGAACACGTGAACCTTGCGACGGATCCAGAGCACGCGTCACGCATGACGGAGTTCGCTCAGCAGCTTCCAGTCCAACTCGCTCCCCCTGGTCTTCGCCCCAAGGACCGTGACATGTTGCGGCTGATCAAAGGGAGCGAAGAATTCCGCTGGGAACTTCGCTAGCGGATGTGACGTCGCCCACCCAAGGGGGCGTTGCTGGGCCTAAGGGCCCGAGGGCCTCGGCGACTCCTACGGGCACCCTACTCCCTCGCTCCCTCACTCCATCGTACTCGTCGCCTCCAAAGTCTGGCGAATTCGGCTACAGGGAGACGCCACGTTTCCAGGGGCGCCAGTCGTCCTGCCCGAGCTGGACCGCGGCGGGGGTGAATCGTCCGCTCGCGGTCTCGATGACCTGCTCGAGGAGCGCCTCGCCGAGCTGCTCGATGGTGGCTTCGCCGCGAATGACGGGGCCGGCGTCGAAGTCGATCATGTCGGGGAGACGCTCGGCGAGTTCGGTGCTGGTCGAGAGCTTGAGCGTTGGAGTGACGGGGTTGCCGGTGGGCGTACCCAAGCCGGTGGAGAAGAGCATGACGTTCGCTCCCGCACCGGCCATCGCGGTGGTCGATTCGACGTCGCCGCCAGGGGTGCAGAGGAGGGTGAGGCCGGGGCGAGTGGCGGTCTCGGGGTAGTCGAGGACGTCGACAACGGGAGACGTGCCACCCTTCTTGGCAGCGCCCGCGGACTTGATGGCGTCGGTGATGAGGCCGTCTTTGATGTTGCCGGGCGAAGGGTTGTCCTTGAAACCGGAGCCGTGGGCTTCGGCCCGCGCGTTGTAGGCCTTCATCAGAGAGGCGAAGCAATCGGCCAATTCGTCATCGACGCAGCGGTTGCAGAGGCTCTGCTCGACCCCGCACAGCTCGGGGAACTCGGAGAGGATCACCGATCCCCCGAGAGCTGCGAGGAGGTCGGAGCAGTGTCCGATCGCGGGGTTGGCGGAGATTCCGGAAAAGCCGTCGGAGCCTCCACACTCGACGCCGATCCGGAGCTTGGAGAGCGGCGCGGGAGCCCTCTTCAATTTGTCGGCTTCGGCCATGCCGAGGAAGGTCTCGGTGATGGCCTTCTGTAGCATCACTTTCTCCGAGGCAAACTTCTGCTGCTCGAACACCAATAGCGGCTTGTCGAAATTCGGGGCGCGGCGTTCCAGCTCTTCCAGCAGGGTCGAGACCTGGGCGTTCTGGCAGCCGAGACTGAGGATAGTGGCACCCGCCACATTGGGGTGGTTGACGTAGCCGGCAATGAGTCCGCAGAGGGTGCGAGCGTCGTCGCGGGTCCCGCCACAGCCCATGCCGTGGTCGAGAAACTTTAAGCCATCGACATTGGGGAACAACCGGTCGTTCGCGGGTTCGGCGTCGATATCATCGAGGGTGCGGAGATGATCGGGAGCGACACCGTTTCGATGGGCCTCGACCAGGGACTCGGCAAAGTTCCGGTAGGGATCCGCTTTCGAATAGCCGAGCGTGCGGCTCAGCGCGGCGCGGATCATGTTGAGGTTGCGCGATTCGCAGAAGACCAAGGGCACGACGATCCAGTGATTCGCCGTGCCGACCTGTCCGTCAGTACGATGATAGCCGTCGAAGGTGCGGTTCGACCAAGCGCTGACGTCGGGCGGCGTCCATTCGACCTGATCCGTCTTGCCCGAGTACTCGGACGACTTGTGGGCGACATTGCCGACATGGAGGAGTCCGCCTTTCGAAATGGCCTCGGTGGCGGTGCCAACGAGCACTCCGTACATGATGATCTGGTCTCCGGCCGCGAGATCGACTGCTGCCAGCTTGTGCTTCGCCTCGATCGACTCGGCAGTTGTCAGTCCGGGCTCGACCTCGGTGCCTGAAGGAAGAAAGGCGAGCGCGACAAGGACGTTGTCGGCGGGGTCAACTCGGATGGCGAGCGGGTGGGACATGGATGGAACTAGGCTTGAAGGCCGAGACAGAAAAGGATCTCAAAGAGAACAAAGTGAACAGCGCCGAGCGCGAGGTAGCGGTTGTAGATCACCGATGGCGGGGACTTGGCAACCAGCCAAAGCAGGAGAAGTGACAAGGGCAGGACGGCGCAGGGCCACAGTCCGGCTTGGGCGTGGCCTCGCTGAACCCAGAACCATCCGAGTGCGTAGGGTGCGAGTAGAAAGAATGCGAGCAGACATTGGCCGCAGGCGGGTCCGAAGCGGACCGCCAGGGTATGCTTTTGGGCGGCGCGGTCCTCGTCGACGTCACGGAGGTTGTTGATCTCGATCAGGACGGCTGAAAGCAGGCCGGTTTGCAGGCCCGCGACCATGGCCTCGGGCAGCCATTGGCCGGAGTGCACGAAGACGGTGCCGGCCACGGCGATGAGTCCGAAGAAGAGGACGACGAAGAGTTCGCCGAGTCCCAGATAAGCCAGCGGCCAGGGACCTCCCGTGTAGCCGTAGCAGAGGAACAACGAAGGCATGCCGATGGCAAGGATCAGCCAGCCGCGCGCATGGATCAGGGGCAGCGCCAGGGCGCAGGCAACTCCGAGGCACAGCAGGCCTGCAATCAAGACGGTGCGGCCGGAAGCGTCGCCGGAGACGGTGGCGCGCCTGGGACCGATTCGGTCCGCCGTGTCGGCTCCCTTCTGAAAGTCGATCGCGTCGTTGAAGAAGTTGGTGGCGATCTGGAGGAAGAGTGCGCTCAGCAGAGTGCACGCGCCGAGCATTGGAATCCACGAACCGGTAAGGACGTGGGCCAGCACCGTCCCGACGATCACAGGGAGCGCCGCCGCCACCAGCGTCTTTGGGCGAGTGGCAAGAATCCACGAGGTCAAGACGGAGCGGTTCGGCATGAGGCAGACACCGAGCATTCACTCAGGCACTCCAACCACAAGGTGATTTTCCCTCTGTGGGACCGGGGAACATGCCGGGGCAGCGTCTGAATGGCGACTACCGAAGCGCCTCGCGCTGACGGGCGGTGAGGAACGACTTCGCCTTCTCTGGGTCGGTTCGCGCCCAGGCATTGACTTTGGTCGCCTGCTCGGGGCTGAGGGAGAGCGCGACGAAGGCGGTGCCGGGGAGTTGGCGCTTCTGGTCACTGGCCTTGGCGGCGCGGTAGCTGTCCGAACCGAAGGCTCCGACGCGGAGGCGGGCGGCCTTCGCCAGTTTTTGCTCCTCCTTGGAAGCGAGATAGACGGCCGAGGCGCAGTCCAGCGCCTCCGCACGAGCAAGAAGATCTTTGAGTGCGATGACCTTGGGATCGTAGCGCACCCGCACGACTTCTCGGCCGTCGTACCAGCCTGACTCGGTGGTAGCCACTCCTCGAAGAGCGCCAAGCCGGACCTCGCCGGTCCAGAAGCAGTGCATGGCAAAGACAGCCTCGCGAAGCTTGGCCGTGCGAGCCCACGCATGGTTCTGAAGAGCCGTCGGCACTGCACAGTTGGCGGCGCGGAGCGCTTCGACCATGCGAACGGCGGTGCCTCCGGTCGTCCATATCTTGTCTTTACGAGGGATGAGATCCTCCGCCTCCGAGTTCAGATATCGGATCACCTGGTAGTTCCAAGCTGGTTCCTTGAAGTGCTTGAGGAGAATCGCGTCTTTTCCGGCGACATTGTTGCGAATGAGCAGCGGGTGAAAAAGGTCCTCCGCTGCCTCTACAAGAATGGGGTCGCGCAGCACCTGCTGCCCGAAATCGCGGCATCCCTGTCATCCCGGAACTTCCTGGAAGAGAACGAGGATCGGCTTTCCGCTCTTCTCCGACTGGATCTGCACCTCCTCCAGATCCGTAAGCCACTTGATGTCCCCAATCTCAGGAGGGGGATCGGCGACGAGCATCGTTGTAGTTACAAAACTGCAGAGCAGGACCACGACGCGTATTTCGCGTAGGGCGGGTGAAAACTTCGGTGAAGTAGCCGTACTCATGGGTTTAAGACAGCCTGGAACCAAATTTCTTGCACATTCCGTTGAAATCGATTTGACCGAAGTGACTTTCAATGTACATACTATGTCCTGCCCCCGCAGAAATTCCTCTGGTTCGGATATTGATCAGCCCATCCGGCCAAAGGCACATAAAAACCCCTGGAAAGGCGAGCTTCCCCCAGCTCGTCTTTCCTTATGCATAGGTGTCCTGCACCAACCGGATCCTGCAGATTTCGATGATCGTGGTGCCTTCGAATGATCACCTCGTGCTAAAGCTCGACGCGTGCTCCGTTGTTTCGAGCGCTCTCGTAGATGGCGCAGATGAGTTCGACCGCCTTGCGAGCCTCTGATGAAGAGGTGCTGGGCTCACGGCCTTCGCCGATGGCAGCGACGACTTCCTCGAAGTTAAGCTGGTGCTGGTAGAAACTGATCGCGTTGGGATCATTGGCCCCGACCCCAGCTTCGGCGCCTTTCATGAGCGTGCTTTGGATTTCAGCATCCTCCGGCTTCTCGTTCATGAAGTCCCAGATCTCGAAGGCCTCGTCGGCGAGAAAGACCGATCCTTCGGTACCGGCCAACTGGACTCGAGCCGGATGTCCGTCCTTGGACCAGGTCGCGGTGGAGCCTTCGATCACTCCCCGCGCTCCGTTCTCGAATTCGACGACAGCGACGGCGACGTCTTCGACTTCGATATCGACATGGGCCAGGCACGCGGTGGAGGCCATCACGGCCTTGACCGGACCGGCGAGGTAGAGGAGCGCGTCGATAGTGTGGATCGACTGGTTCATCAGGGCGCCGCCTCCATCGAGGGCCCATGTGCCGCGCCATCCGGCGGAATCGTAGTAAGCTTGATCGCGGTACCATTTCACATAGGCGGAGGCGGAGGTGAGCGTACCGAAGCGCCCTTCGTCGACCGCCTTCTTGAAAGCATTCATGCCTGGGTGAAAGCGGCGGTTGAGGACAGCGGCGACGGTCTTCCCATTGGCGGCAGCGGCGGCCACGAGTTGGTCAATGCGTTCGGTGGTGATCTCGAGAGGCTTTTCGCAGATGACGTGCTTGCCGGCGTTCAGCGCGGCCAGCGAGGGGTCGAGGTGGGCTCCGGAGGGCGTGCCGACCGTCACGATCTCCAGTTCTGGATCGGCGAGAAAGGCATCGATGTCCGAGTAGGCGGTGCCGCCATACTCGGCACAGAGCTTGTCGGCTGTTTCCTGTCGGAGGTCAAAGACCGACTGAAGCTCTCCGTTGGCCATGGCCCCGATGGCCTTGGCGTGATAGTGGCCGATCATGCCGGCTCCGATGATTCCAAATTTCATGTTGGGTTAATCGTGCGTTGCCGCTTTGGATTGTGCAACCTTCGAAGGACCAAGGTTGCAACGGATCGGGGAGCCCATCATGGTCCGGCTCCGATGGCCGCCCTCTTCGCCACCCTCACCCGTCTGTTCTGGCTATGGACCATTCTAGGGGTCGCCTGGGCCTGGCACTCCCCTGCTCACTTCGCCTGGTTCAAGGACTACATCTCGATTGGTTTGGGCGTCATCATGCTTGGGATGGGACTCACCATCTCCGTAGCCGATTTCAGGGCCGTCCTTCGCCAGCCCGCCATCGTGGGGCTTGGAGTACTCGCGCAGTTCGTGGTCATGCCACTCCTCGGGTTTTTCATTGCCCGTACTCTGCGGCTCGAACCCGGACTCGCTGCGGGGCTCATTCTGGTAAGCTGCTGTCCGGGAGGCACGGCGAGCAACGTCATCGCCTTTCTCGCGAGGGCCAACGTCGCGCTGTCGGTGCTCATGACGCTCTGCTCGACGCTTCTGGCGGTGCTCCTCACTCCGTTGCTTACCAAGATCCTTGCGCAGCAGTATGTCGAGGTCGATGCGGGTGCGATGCTGCTGAAGGCGCTGGTGGTCGTGCTTCTGCCGGTGGCGGCCGGGATTGCCATCAATCTGCTGGCTCCGCGTCAGGCGAAGGCGCTGTCGATTTTCTCTCCGCTCGTTTCGGTCATCGTGATCGTGCTGATCGTGGGATTCATCATCGGCGCCAACAAGGTCAAGATTCAGGAAAACTTCGGAGTCCTTCTCCTTGCTGTCTTTCTTCTCCACGCGCTCGGCTTTGCCCTCGGGTATCTCGTCGCCCTGCTCAGTGGTCGATCTGAAGACTACCGTCGCACGCTGGCGATCGAGGTGGGCATGCAGAACTCGGGTCTTGGCGCAGCGCTCGCGCGGACTCTTCCCAGTTCAGAAATGGCAGCCCTGGCTGCGGTGCCCTGCGCTCTTTCGGCAGCCTGCCACTGTCTCATCGGCAGTCTGGTCGCCGCCGTGTGGCGAGCGGTTCCGCTCACCGTTTGCGAGGACCCATGAACTCGCTCGGACTCGCCGCTCTGTTCGCTGTCGCGGCCCTCGCGTACGCGTCAGCGGGCCTTGGGGGAGGCTCCGCCTACGGCGCGATTCTGGGACTGGCCGGGTTCGAACAGCATCTCCACAAGACTCTTGCTCATGGGTGCAATCTAGTCGTGGTGGTCGGGGCAATGGTGATTTTCGTCCGGAAGGGGGTGGTTCCGTGGAAGCTGGCCCTGCCCCTGGCCGCGCTCTCCATGCCCCTCGTGATCGTCGGCGCGAAGTGGGTTGAGCTCCCCTACCCCGTGTTTCGGCGAGCACTCGCTCTTGGTCTTCTCGTCTCGGCGGCCGCCCTCTTCCTGCGGGGAGCTGCATCAACCACTTCGGAGGTCGCCCCAAGATCCACCATGAAACTGGGGCCCTATCTGCTGGCGCCTGTTTGCGGTCTGATCTCGGGCGTTACTGGAATCGGTGGAGGCATCTTTCTCGCCCCCGCCCTTCATCTCATGCGTGCCGCTCCGCCCGCTGGTATTGCGGCTACGGCCAGCTTTTTCATCCTCTGCAACAGTCTCGTGGGACTCTTTGCTCAATTCTCGCTTCTCGATGGAACCGCTCGATCGTCGCTCGTCGCATCTCACTGGATGCTTCCGGTCGGTGTCTTCGTGGGCGGACAGATCGGTTCACGACTCGCAGCTGGCCAAGCTTATGAAGGCATGGTTCGCTGGATCACAGCCCTGGTCGTTACCATCGCGGGACTCAAAATTCTGCTCCTCGGGTAGAGGGCTCTATCCGCAATGCGTTTGGTTCGCGGCGGGCTCACGTGTTTGCCTTAAAGGTGGAACTCGACGTCCCCGGCGAGTTGCGGGTGAAGCCCGCGCCTCGTCCTCTGGCAACGCCAGCGCGCCGGGACGTCACGCTCCACCTGAAGGCAGGCACGGTCACCGGGGTCTCTACCAATGCTTCTCTCGCAACGGATGGCGCACCCACTACCAAGAGAGCAGACAGGCGTATTAGCGATCCTTCCGGTCGCGGCCCCGCTCTTTCGGAGGGAGCGGAGCTTCGAGGTAGGTCCGATCTTCTTCGGCACCGATTCCGTCCTGAGTTCCTCCAATCCGGCTGAAGTCACGAAGGCTTCGAAGCATCATGGCGACACCGGCGCCGAAGATCGTCATCATGAGAAGAAGCGTCGAACTCTTCATGTTGATCTTCGGTCTCATGCCGCTGAGGAACTCGATCGCGAGGATGATCAGACTGACAAAAAGAAGAATCCAGGGCCACTTCTTGGAGGCGTCGTAGAACAGGGCGATCACCGAGATCACGAAGGGGACAAAGAGAATCCCGAACGAAACGGTGCTGCCTCCGCCTCCGCCCCCACCACGCCCGCGTCCCATGGCGCGGCCGATGATCCCGCTGCCGTGACTTTCAAGGCGCACGGAGTCGAAGAAGAAGTAGGCGGCGAGGGCTGCCAGCATGAAGCCGATCCCCAGCATGAAGATGGAGCCACCCCCATCCGTTCCACCGGGACGGAGACCCCCACTCTGATTTGCGTTGCTCGACATGTCGGCACCGTAGCGCAGCGACCCCGTCCGTCAACGCGATGCACCTTGACCCCGAGGGGATGCTTCGGTGAAGGTGGAGCCATGCGACTTCCTTCTCTCCTCGCGACTCTTCTGCTGGGCGCCTCCAGCGCAGGTGCCGCTGAAAAGAACGTCATCTTCTTCATCACCGACGACGAAAGCCCGACGCTTGGATGCTACGGCGACGACGCGGCCGCAACCCCCGCCATCGACGCCCTCGCGGCGGACGGCACGGTCTTCCTCAATGCCTTCGCGACGACCGCCAGCTGCAGCGCGAGCCGGTCGGTCGTGATGTCCGGGCTGCACAATCACCTCAACGGCCAGTTCGGACATCAGCATCACTACCACAAGTTCGGAAGCTTCTACGACGTCGCCCAGTTGGCGCTGCCAAGGGTCATGGCCGAGGAAGGATACCGCACGGGGCACATCGGCAAGTATCACGTCGCCCCGGAGGTGGTCTACCACTTCGAAACCTACGTGAAAGGCAACGGGCGCAACGCCGTCGAGATGGCGGAGAACGTTCGGGAGTTCATCACCTCGAAGGAAGACGAGCGGCCCTTCTTTCTCTACTTCGGGACTTCGGATCCGCACCGCGGCGGGGGCAAGGACCAGAATGCACCGGGCAAGCATAAGCCGGATCTCTTTGGCAACCGTCCGAACCAAGGCAACTTTGAGGGCGTCGAGGAGGTCATCTACGACCCGAATGACGTCATCGTCCCCCCCTTCCTCCCCGACACGGAGGCCTGCCGCCTTGAACTCGCCCACTACTACCAGAGTGTCGCCCGGATTGACCAGGGCGTCGCTCGACTGGTCTCGATCCTCAAGGAGGCCGATCTCTACGACAAGACGATGATCGTCTTCACCTCGGACCACGGCATGGCGTTTCAGGGAGGCAAGACCACCGTCTTCGAAGGCGGGCTGAGAGTGCCCTTCGTGGTCCGAAATCCCTACGAGAAAAAGCGCGGCGTCCGTTCGGAGGCTCTGCTCAGCCATGTCGACATCACGCCGTCGATCCTCGACTTCGCCGGCGGTCTCGATTCCGAGACGAATGGACCAACGAGACTCCGGACGTCCAGAGAGCTCTACACGGAACTGGGCCTGTGGAAGTTCATCGAGAAGGAGAACCGCAATGGCGGCAGGAAGTTCACCAGCTACCACGGCAGGAGCTGGATGGGCATCCTCGGTGAGGAGGACGACCTTTCCCGTGACTCGATTCACGCGTCGCACACCTTCCACGAGATCCAGATGTACTACCCCATGCGGGTGTATCGGGACCGCAAGTACAAGCTGATCTGGAACATCGCTCACGGGCTCCCCTACCCTTCGGCGTCCGACCTTTGGAGTTCCTCGACTTGGTTGGCCCAGTGGGACCAGGGAGAAGACGCGCCCTATGGTCAGATGACGGTCGGCGAGTATATGCACCGCCCTGCTTTCGAACTCTACGACATCGAGATTGATCCTTGGGAATCAACCAATCTCGCCGAGAACCCCGAACATGCCGAGACCCTCGAGGCCTATCAGGCGAAGCTGAAGAAGTTCCAGCGGGACTACCATGATCCTTGGGTCATGAAGTGGGACTACGAGTAGATGAGAGCTCTGCCCACGGATGGAAGCGCTGCGCTCGTCGTCGTTGACCTCCAGCGCTACTATCTGGACCCGTCGGCCTCCTACGTCGCGTACCAGCGGCATCTCATGGGGAAGCTGGTCCTGCGTGAGATCCATGACCGCGCCACGGAGGTCGTGCTTCCCAACGTCGCCAGCCTGCTTGGGATCTTCCGGGCGCGCGGCTGGCCGGTGGTGTTTCTGGGTCTGTCGGGACAGGCCGAGGATCGGTCGGACCTGATCCCCGTCTTCCGTGATCTCAATCTCGAGTCGGAAAAGGCGGGGTTTCCCGCTTTCTACCCGCTGCGCACGGACCCGCTCGGGCAGGTCGCCGAGGCGATCGCTCCGACGGCAGGCGAGGCGATGATCTGGAAGACCAGTTTCAGCGGCTTCAATTCCTCCGACCTGCACGCGCATCTGCAATCGCAGGGTGTCCGAAAGCTGGTTATGACGGGGATCTGCACGAGCCTCTGTGTGGAGACGACCGCCCGCGACGGCATCGACCACGGCTACGAGGTCGTGATGGTGGAGGATGCTCAGGCGGACTTCGACGATCAGCGGCACTACCTCTCGCTGCGCAACTCCGCCGCGATCTGCGGCGGCGAGATCGTCTCGACGGCTCAGATCGTGGCGCGATATGGCACCCGCGCAGACGCGGCTCAGAGTTGAGCAAGGCTAGCGCTGCTGCTCCATCGCCTCGATCCTCTCCAGCACGGGCGGATGCGAGTGGTAGAGGAAGGAATAGAATGGATGCGGCGTGAGGTTGCCGAGATTGGCCACCGAGAGCTTCTTGAGGGCCGAGATGAGGCTCGCGGGGCCACCCGTCTTGTCGGCAGCGTAGGCGTCCGCCTCAAACTCGTGCTTGCGACTCCAGATCGAACTGAACACCGACAGGATCCGGCTCACCGGCTTGAACAGGAGCGTGAAGAAGACGAGCCCGAAGTAGATGGTGGGCTTCTCGATTCCGAAGGCCTGGAACATCTCGACCTTGCCGAGGAAGAGGCTCAGGAGAAAGAACACCACGCCCATCTGGATCATCATCACGATCATTCGCTGCACGATGTGCTTCTTCTTGAAGTGGCCGATCTCATGCGCGAGCACGGCGACGAGCTCGTCGGTCTCCTGCTGCTCGACGAGCGTGTCGTAGAGGGCGATGCGCTTGTTCTTGCCGAACCCGGTGAAGAAGGCGTTCGACTTGGCGGACCGCTTGGAGCCGTCCATCACGGAAAGTTCGGCGAGCGGGAAATCGCAGTCGGCCGCCATGGAGTTGATGGCGTTCTTGAGGTCGCCGTCCTCGAGCGGCTCGAACTTGTTGAACAGAGGGAGGATGACGACCGGGGCCAGCCAGCTCATCAGGAGCGTGAACGAGGCGAGTGCGATCCAGGCCCAAAGCCAGCCGTGGTCGGGATACTTGCCGAAGAACCAGAGAATCAGTGCGGCCAGAGGAAGTCCCAGCACAGCGGAGAGGCCGATGTTCTTGATCTGATCGACCCAGAAGGTGCCCATGGTGCTCTTGTTGAATCCGAAGCGCTCCTCCAGAACGAAGGTGTCGTAGAGTTCAAAGGGCAGCGATAGTAGCGAGCTCACGACGAAGAGCAGGCCGAAGCAGATGAGACCCGAGACCACGGCACCGTGCCCCAAATCGGTGAGCCAGCCATCGAACCAGCGGAAGCCGCCGAGAAGCCAGAAGAGGAGGAAGACGACGAGGTGAAAGGTCGACTGCACGAGGTCGAAGCGTGTCCCGGTGCGGGTGTACTCCTGCGACTTGCGATATTTCTCCGGGTCGTAGACGTCGGCGAAGCGGGCTGGGAGCTCGGGTCGGAGTGCCTTGAGGTTGAGCAGGCTGGCCACCGTGTCGAGCAGGTAGAAGCCCACGACCGATGCGAGAATGATGAGGAAGAAGAGGTTGTCGAAACCCATGGCCCATCATGGATGCATCCGGCGACGGTGCAACCGAGTCAGTTGGCGGCGATCGGAAGTCGGTCGGCAGTGCTCAGGCGACAGTCGCCTCTTTTCCGCGCTGCGAGACCCAGTCGAGGTATTCGGCTGCGATGTCTTCCAGTTCGGTGATCGACTCCACCTTGGTGAAGCGCTGGCGGACCATTTTGCCCCCGACGAGACCGCGGCTGTAGGACATGAGGCGCGAGCGCATGGCCTGCATCGTGTGCAGCTCATCCCCGTAGCGGCCGAGTTCGATGGCCATTCGGCAATGGCGGACCACATGCTTCCAGCGGACGTCGGGCTCGACTTCAGGAAGCTGCTCGCCGGTGTCGAGGTAATGCCTCGCCTGGCGGAAGACCCAGGGATTGGTCATGGCGGCGCGACCGATCATCACCCCCGAGAGCTGGGATCCCTGGAGCCGCGCCTCGACGTCGGCGCCGGTCTTGAGATCGCCGTTGCCGACGACCGGAATGGCCACGGCTTGAGCCACCTGTTCGATGACGTCCCAGTCCGCTTCTCCGCGGTAGCCCTGTGCGCGGGTTCTGCCATGAACCGCGATCGCGGCAATGCCACAGTCCTCGAGGATGCGACCGACTTCCGGAGCGTTGACGCTTTGCTGATCCCAGCCGATGCGAATTTTCGCCGTCACGGGAATGCCGGCCCCCCTCGCAATTTCGGTGGCGATCACTGCCAGGGCCGGACAGTCCTTGAGAAGAGACGATCCGCCGTTCTTCGAAACCACTTTGTTGACCGGGCATCCGAAGTTGATGTCGATGAAATCGGGCTCCTTCCAGTCGATCACCTTTCTCGCCGCCTCGGCCATGCGAACTCCGTCCGCCCCGAACAGCTGTACCCCCACGGGACGCTGCTCATCGGTGAACTCCGTGTAGGTACGTGTCCGGTCGTCGCGGCGAATGATCCCTTCGGCGGACACGAACTCGGTCACCATGACATCGGCGCCCAGTTCCTTGCAGAGGGTCCGGAAGACCACGTCCGTGACACCCGCCATCGGGGCGAGGAAGATGGGCCGGGGACGCCCGCTCTGGAACCAGGGAAGCACGGGCACAAGGTTGGGATTCCGCCTTCCCTGTCAACGGAGGTCTGCCGCCTGCCTGCTGAGGCTGGCCATGGGTTTGACAGCATTCAATAAAGTGACAAAACTGACTTCTGCGGGACCGTGGCCAGTCCCCTCACGATTTCCCGACGACGAGCGACATGCAGCACTCCAATTATCGACGGTTGGCAATCAGGTTGCTCATTCTTGGGGCCGCCACTCTTGTCTTGCTGGAAATTTCTCTTCAGGCGCTGTCCTACGCCGCCTTTCGCTGGACAGCGGGCAAGGACTCGACCGGTTCAGCGGAAGAAGAAACGGCCGAACTCGGCGAACGACTGCTGTATTGCGTGGGCGATTCGTTCACGTTCGGCTACGGCTCTTCGGATGCGGCGACCAGAAGTTATCCTGCCCAACTCGTGCAGCTTCTGGAGGAAGGCACGGGCGAGCGCTGGAAGGCAGTCAATCTCGGCCATCCTGGAAACAACACGAAGCAGATGGCTGAGTCTCTGGCGAGGAAGGTGCACGAGCAGAGTCCGGACCTCGTGATCCTTCTCGGCGGCATCAACGACATCTGGAGCCGTCCTTCCCTTGTCACAGGTCTCGATGTAGCTTCAGTGACGCCCGAAAAGCCCGGTTTCCGCTGGGAGTATCGTACCGGCCGTCTGCTCAAGACGTTTCGAAGCGTTCGACCCTACGAGGGACGCCAGAACGATGATCGTGGGGCTGCCTCAGCGCCGGTGCCGGTGCCGGTGGCAGCGGATGCGACACCTGACAAGCCGCCGTCTGATGCCAGTCTCGGCAAGGGAGAACGGGCCTGGCAGCTTGCCAATGAGCGGAAGTTCGAGGAAGCGATCGCTTTGTTTGAAGAATCGGGATGGTCTGCCGAAACCGTCGCCACCGGACTCGTCTACTGCTACGCGCATCTCGGGTCGGCCTATGCGGATCAGATCGAGTCTCAAGTTGAGATCGTGAAGACGATGTACGCCGATGATCCGAGTCTGCAAAACGCAGTGGCACTCTTCAGCGTTCTGGAATATTCCCATCGCAACGAGGAGCTGCTTGAGGTCGGCAGGGAGATCACGGGCCGATTTCCTGAGGACTTCAGCCTCGCGGCCCGGTACGGGCACGTCCTGCTGCTTTGCGGACAACCTGCCGAGGCGCGGGTGGAACTTGATCGAGCACTCTCCCTTCTGCGACCGGAGAACGCCTCCGAAATTCGAAGGATCAGTTTCTGGACCAGTCGCCTGACCGCTTACGGTTCCCATGCTGGTCTTGAACCAGATCCCGAGGAGAAGTTCTTCGCCGCCATCCGGGCCATGGAGGTCCATGGAGGACCTCCCCGAGCGGCAGACCTGCAGAATTTCCTGCATGCCGCCGACGGGGGAGGCGCCAATCTGGAAGCCGCGATCGCGAGGAGTGAGCTCACCGCGGAAACCGAGAAGCGCGTGAGGACGATCTACGAACAGAGCCTGTCGGAGTCAGCGAAGGCGGATGCGATGCAGATCACGGAGGACAATTACGTCGCCATGGCCGAGTTCGCGAGATCGAACGGTGCCAAGACCCTCATCTGCAGCTATCCCTTCAATGCGCCGGAACTCACCATCGCGGGCAAGCAGGCTTCGCAGAGAGCACGATCGCTCTTCCTCCAGATCAACGATGATTTTGAAGAGCGCTGGGCGGAAAAGGGAATGGAGACCTACTTTGTAGCGGATGGGCACTGCAACGATGCCGGGTATCGGTTGATGGCGGAACTGATGGCGAAAAAACTGCTGCCAATCCTATCATCGTCGGGTGTGGAACCCCCTCGACCCTGACCCGCGGCCTCGCTCCACCGGTCCATGCTCCCGCTCCAGTTTCGTGACCCGAGCCGCCTGGAGGCCGGCGTACCATCGGCTCCTGTTTTTCACTTGGACACGCGTGCAACCTCGGTTCATGGTCGCGCCCTCCTCTGCTCATGAATATCCTCGGTATCTCGGCCTTCTATCACGATTCGGCGGCAGCTCTCATTGTAGACGGCACCATCACGGCCGCCGCCCAGGAAGAGCGCTTCACCCGCAAGAAGCATGACCATGAGTTCCCTCGGAACGCCATCGACTACTGCCTGCAGGAAGCGGGAATCGAGATCGAGGACATCGACTACGTCGTCTTCTACGAGAAGCCTCTGCTCAAGTTCGAGCGCCTCGTGGAGACCTACCTCGACTACTGGCCCAAGGGGTTTTCGAGCTTCCGACGCTTCCTGCCGCTCTGGGTTCAGCAGAAACTGTTCCTCAACCGCGAGATCCGTAATGGTCTCGACAAGCGTTTCCAGGGCCAGATCGTCTATCCCGGCCACCACGAGTCGCATGCGGCGAGCGCTTTCCTGCCTTCGCCCTACGAAAAGGCCGCGATTCTCACGATCGACGGAGTGGGAGAATGGGACACCACCACGCTGGGCGAGGGCAACGGCAACGAGGTCAAGCTTCTCAAGACGATCCAGTTCCCCCACTCGCTCGGACTCCTCTACTCGGCGATCACCTACTACACGGGGTTCCGCGTCAATAGCGGCGAGTACAAGCTGATGGGCCTCGCGCCCTACGGCGAGCCACGCTACGTCGACAAGATCAAGGATCATCTCATCCACATCCGCGACGACGGATCGTACTGGATGGACATGGAGTACTTCTCGTACGCGGAAGGACTCACCATGACGGGAAAGAAGCTCGAGGAACTTTTCGGGCGTCCCCGTCGTGAGCCCGAAGGCGAAATCGACAACTTCTACATGGACGTCGCCGCCTCGATCCAGCGCGTCACCGAGGAAGTCGTGCTCAAGCTTGCCGCCCATGCCAAAGAGGTGACGGGACATGACAACCTCGTACTCGCTGGAGGCGTGGCGCTGAACTGCGTCGCCAACGGGCGCATTCTCCGCGAGGGACCGTTCGAAAACGTGTGGATCCAACCCGCCGCCGGTGATGCTGGCGGCGCTCTCGGGGCCGCCCTGTTCGTCTGGTACGACCTGCTCAAGAACAAGCGCACGCCCGGGTCGCCGGATGGTCAGACGGGCTCGTATCTCGGAGAAAAGGCCACGGACAAGGAGATCGTGGATTTCCTTGAGAGCAAGGGAGCCGTCTACGAGCGCTACGACACCGAGGAGGAGGCGGCCGCGCGCATCGCCAAGCTGATGGCAGAAGAAAAGGTCGTTGGGCTTCACCAGGGACGGATGGAGTTCGGTCCTCGCGCCCTCGGCGGCCGCAGCATCATCGGCGACGCCCGTTCGACCGAGATGCAGAAGACGATGAACCTGAAGATCAAGTTCCGGGAGTCGTTCCGGCCCTTCGCTCCCGTCATTCTCCAGGAGAAGGTCGACGAGTATTTCGACATGCGGCCCAACGAAGAGAGCCCCTACATGCTCCTGGTTGCGCCTCTCAAGGAAGACAAGCGTCACGACTGCGCCGAGGAAATCGCCGCCGCCCGCGGGCTTGAGAAACTCTACGTCAACCGCTCGACCGTGCCAGCGATCACCCACGTCGATTTCTCGGCTCGGGTGCAGACGGTCGACAAGGAGCGGCACGGCCTGTTCCGCAAGATCACCGAGGCATTCTACGAGGAAACCGGTTCACCGGTCATCATCAACACCAGCTTCAACGTCCGTGGCGAACCGATCGTGAGGACCCCGGCCGACAGCTACCACTGCTTCATGGGCACGAACATGGACGTTCTCGTTCTGGAAAACTACGTGCTCCTCAAGGAGGACCAGCCTGATGCCGAAGAAATCGACATTGAGAAATACCTCTCCCAATTTGCCCTCGACTAACTCCAGCCATGATTCAGCTCGACCTTCATCCCGACGACAAGAAGCTCCGACAGTTTGCCCTGTTTGCGATCCCCGGCTTTGTGCTGGTGGGTCTCGTGTTCTGGTGGCGCACGGGAAACGTCAACTGGCCCGAAATCACCGCCTGGTCGCTGGCCGTGGCCACTCCGATTCTGTTCTTCATCAACAAGAAGCTCGCGCTTCCCGTCTACTGGTTGCTCACTCTCATCGGATTTATCATTGGCTCGATCATCGGCCCGATTCTCATGGGCCTGATCTTCTTCGGGCTGTTTTTGCCCTTCGCCTTGTTTTTCAAGCTGACCGGACGGGACAAGCTGCGACGCCGCAGAAGCTGGCTTGAGGCCGAGACCTACTGGCAGGACGTCGAAAAAGGAGACGCGGCCAGCTACCTCAAGCAGTTCTAGCGCTGCCCCACCTGTGAAAGTTCCATGATAGAACATCCAACGATTTTCCGTTAGAAGCCACATACTGTCATGCGCTCTTCTCTAACAGGTACGAACCGCCGCCGCTTTCTCCGCGGTCTTGGCACGATGATGGCACTTCCTACCCTGGAGACCTTCGCCGCGAAGGGTGTCCCCGTGCATCCCACCCGCTTCGGTTTCGTCTACACCCCGAACGGGGTCAATGTCGATCAGTGGACGGTCAAGGGTACCGGAACAAGCTTCGAATTGTCCCCCACTCTGAGCCCGCTCGAGGCCCAGAAGAAGGCGATCCAGGTGATCAGCGGGCTTTCGCACGACAAGGCACGTGCGAACGGAGACGGAGGCGGCGACCACGCCCGGGCCACGACAACCTTTCTCACGGGAGCTCAGGCCCGGAAGACCGGCGGGGCCGATTTCCACGCGGGAGTTTCCATTGACCAGGTTTTTGCCAAACACCTCGGCGGTGAGACCAAGCTGCCGACACTCGAACTGGGTTGCGACGAGGTTCGAAATAACGGCCGCTGCGATTCCGGCTACAGTTGTGTCTACCAGTACAACATGTCCTGGAAGTCTCCGACGCTCCCGATGTCCCCGGAGACCGATCCCCGCCTCGTGTTCGAGCGTCTTTTCGGGAACAACGACCGCAAGGAAAGCGCGGAGAGTGCTGCTCGTCGCCGTCGTCGCCAGAACAGCGTGCTCGATTTCGTGATGGAAGATGCAAAGTCAATCTCCCGTCAGGTCTCCGGTGCGGACAAGCGCAAGATTGACGAGTATCTCGATGCCGTGCGAGCCACCGAGCAGCGGATCGAGCGTTCCGAGGCGATGGCCAGTGAGCTTCCAGGAATGAATTCCCCCACGGGGATTCCGGCGTCGTATCAAGAGCACATCCGTCTCATGTACGACCTGATGGCCTACGCTTTTCAGACCGACACCACACGGATCTCCACCTTCCTCGTGGCCCACGACGGCTCCAACCGGTCGTTTCCCCAGATCGGCGTGCCCGACGGTCACCATCACATCTCACACCACGGCCGTGATCGGAAAAAGCTCGAGAAGATTGCCAAGATCGATCGATTCTACGTCGAGCAGTTCGGCTATTTTCTTGAAAAACTTGCCTCGATGAAGGAAGGTGACGGCAACCTGTTGGAACACTCCATGATCTGCTTTGGCGGAGGGATCAGCGATGCCGACCGCCATGACCACAGCCGGCTACCGGTCGTGCTCGCAGGAGGAGGGAGCGGCACCCTTCAGCCGGGGCGTCACCTCGACCTCGGCAAGGACGTCCCCATGTCGAACTTCTACCTTGGCCTCCTTGAGAAGGCGGGCATCTCAGGCGAGACTAGGTTCGGCGACAGTACGGGGATCGAGCGCTCAATCTAGGACCACCGCAGGCCTAGGGGCAATGGCGCTTGGTTAAGCACTTGAAGTCGCCATGTAATCAACTGGCATCGGAGCCCCAAAGGGGCGTCCCATCATAGCCTGGGGCAACGCCCCAGAGATCAGCGACAGTATAAACTCAAGCCCTGTAGGGGGCGCTCCATACCTGCGGGGGCGAGGTAGTTAGGCCGCCCCTTCAGGGCTCATGTCTTTTTCCGTCCACGAACCCCGGGCGATGCCCGGGGCTAGATTAGGATGCCCCTTTGGGGCGTCTCTACCGTCGAAAATCCTCGACACCCCCACGAACCAAGCGCCAATGCCTCTAGTGCGTAATCTTCTCAGCTGAAGTCTTGAAGCAGTACAATAAAGAGGGTAACGAAGCTGAGGAACGAAGATCCGAATCGGAAGGCGTCCGTGCTCCATGCGATCATCCACCAGATGCCTTGCGCACAAGACGAGGTGGGCTTACCCAGCGGTCAGCCTAAACGACCGCCGGTGACGATTCTTGAAGAGAAAGTGGCAAGCGCCTGGAGAATCGCCGCCGCCGAACTCACGCTTCGTGTGTCTTCGCCGCCGCCGATGTTAGGCGACCATCAATTCGTGGTGGTGCTCCGCGACTTCGGATCACCAGCGGGCACATTGATCGCAGTGCTTGGGGAACCATCCGAACATGCAACTCCACCCGAAGATCCTCACTTCTTTGCATCCATCCTCTCTGATTCGTATGCAGGCTACAAGCGGCGACTCTTCATCGACACGCTCGACGATTGGGGATACTTTGGGCCGTCGAGCCGTCGACCTGCTTGGTACTCTGGCACGAATTGGACCTCGCAGGCTTAACGAAGCGGCGGATCTGACCCCGACTCTGGACTCTCCAAATGCTGATTCATTGTCCAGAATGTGGCGGCCGTGCGTCGGATGATGCGGATGGCTGTCCGCACTGCGGGTACCGCATCGCCGGACGGGAACATCTCCGATACTGCAAGACATGTCGCCGCGAAGTGATGCCGGTGCAGAGCGCACATGACACGATCAGTCGCTTCTGTCCGCAGTGCTCCAAAGCCATCACCAACCTTGGTTGCCGTAGAGTCTTTCTCGGCGCTTTTCTGGTGGGTTTCGTTGTCGTGGTGGCGGTCGTTACGAAGTTTTTCCGCTTCTGGTAGCCAGGTCGAGCCGACCTCCGACGCTGTTGCTCGCTGCGGGAGTTTCAGCCTGGGATCGGGGCGCTCGATTTTTTCCAAGGATCTCTCTGTCAGGATCGTCCTAGAGACGAACCCATGCCGCCTCTTTCCTCAGACGACGATGCTGATGCTGATGCGGAGGACGTCCGCCTCGCGAAGGACGGCGACGTCGATGCTTTTGGGCGTCTCTTCGACCGCCACCACGATCGTGTCGATGGCCTGCTCTACCGTGCGGCCCCCTTCGAGACTGACCGTGCGGACGTGGTGCAGGGCGCCTTTATCAAGGGAGCGCAGGGCATTCGTTCTCTGAGGGGGGACTTCCGGCCGTGGATCAATCGCATTGCCATCAACCTTCTTCGTGATCACCAGCGGAGCGATCTCCGGAGGAGCCGGCGGGAGGCTTCTTACGTGGCGCTGAATCAGCCCGAAGATGCGCGCGCGGAGCTCGAGGGCGTCGTCGAAGCTGTTGCTGCTCTGCCTTCCCAACTGGCTGAGGTCGTGTCTCTTGCCTACTTTGAAGGCCACACTCAGGCGGAGATCGCTGAAATGGTCGACTGCCCGGAGGGGACCGTGGCCTGGCGAATTTCCGAAGCCAAGAAGGCTCTTCAACGTAGTTTGCGAAATCATGCCCACTGATCCTAAAAACTCGGACGCTTCTCGCTTCCCCAAGGCTTGGCCGGGGGAACTCGAACTCCTGCGCCGGAGCGTGCCTCCGGTCGAGGAGGAACGCCGTGCCGAGGCACGGGCCGTCGCTCTGGAAGCCTTTGCCGAGACGGGGCCCGCTGCATCTCTGGGTGGGACCAGGTGGTCGGCGAAGGCCCTGGTTCTGCTGGCAGCGGCGGCCGTCGTCGCGCTCGCCTTTCTCGGCGGAATTCGATTTGCGGGCAAAGACTCCGACGCAAGCTCGGTCAGCTCGGCAAGCTCGGTCAATGAGCGGGAACTCGCCACCCTGCTACACCACGGCGGCGAGATTTTCGGATCACGCCTCGCGGGCTTTGTCATCGGGAAGGAGGGGCCGGAATGGAGTCTCACGACTTCCGGCGATGGCGAGAGCTGGAACTCCAGAGAGGGTGCTCCCTCGGCCTACTCACTGGTGATCGAGGGCGAAGGAGGGGAGGAAAGTGTCCTCGTGCTCCGGCCCGGCTTTCCCGTCGAGATCGGCAAGTACCGCGTTGAGCTTCTTGAGCAGCCGGCAGGGGATCCGATTCTCCTGGGTGACACTTTCTTATGGGAAAATGGGGTCCTCGTCGGTGAAGGTCCTCATTTCAAGGCGGCCGCCAAGGCTCTTCCTCGATTCTTTTGAAACTGCCGCTTCCATTCTTGGCCTGTCTCCTCTCGGGCTCGATTGCTTCCCTCTCCCCTGGGGAGGAGCGGGTGGTGGTGCTTGGAGAATCGTCGTCGACGGTGATCTTCCTCGTTGGCCAAGGTGCTGATCTGGTGGTGGTGGCGAGTGGCGAACCGGGTGGCGGAGGGAAGGTTCTCTCTCAGCGCTTTGCCCGATCAGGCGCAACCGTGGCGCCCCTGGGGGAACCGGAGGTGGCAGGGGATCTCCTCTTTCAGGCCTCGGGACGGGGTACGCTTCGGATCCCGGTCAAGGCTTCGGCGAAGCCGCGCCGCATCCTCGTCCGTCTGTTTCTCGAAAGCCCGGGAGACGAAGTGGCAAACAGGGTCGGGGTGATCGAACTTGTCCACATCGAGCCGCCCGTCCTCGATGTTGGATCCAAGATTTCGGTGGCGTCGACCGTGGACGAAGCGGCTGGTCTGGTGGCGGTCTTCCGTGAACTCGGTCTCGAGGCAAGTCTTGTTTCGGGACCGCCTACCGGCGCTTGGCGAGGAGTTCACTTTGGCACCCTCTTCCCCGAGAATCTCGATAGGGAGCAGGGGCAGGGGCAAGTCGTCTGGCAGGTCCCTGAGTCGCGGGCGATCGTAGGCGGCGATGCGATGACGTCCGCCCGAGAGCCTTCGCTTCTTACCAAGAATGCTCAGGGCGGTGCCGTCCTGCTGGCAGGGATCCCGGATGCCCGGTCTTTTCAGACGAATCCAGGCTATCGATTTCTGCTTGCTCGTCTTCTACAGCTTTCCGTTCCCGAGCCGCCAGCCAAGCCATGATTGTACACCGATTCCTTCCTGTGATGAGCATTACGACTCTCGCGACCCTCAGCGCCTTCTTGACGTCCTTTTTCTCGCCCTTGTCGGCGGAGGAGGAGAAGTCCCCATTGAACGTGGCCGTGTTCGACTTTGCGGACGGCGATGAGTCCCTTGCGGGTACGGGGGTCAAGGTTGGCCAACTTCTGAACGCGTTCCTCTCTGCATCGGAGGGCGTACTCCTGGTCGAGAGACAGGAACTCGACCGGATCCTCGAGGAGCAGGAACTTCAGCTCTCCGGCACGGTGGATCCCCAGGCAGCGGTTGGGATCGGGCGTCTCACGGGTGCCGAGGTGCTCGTTTCCGGCCGGGCTTTTCTGGTGGGCAAGCAGTATTACCTCGTGGCTCGTGTTACCAGTGCCGAGACCGGCCGGATCTTCGGGCAGACGGCGAAGTTCACCGATGCGGAGGATCTGGGGACGGCCAGCGAGGAACTTGCGGGGAAGATCGCTGCCGTTCTCCTCGAGAAGCGTGCTGATTTGGTTTCCCCTGCCGAGACACCCGAGGCCCGACTCGCGCGACTCGCGGAACTCTTGCCAGAGGGATTCAAGTTCCCAACGGTATCGGTTTCAATCCCCGAGACCCATCTCACCCGAGCGGTGCCGGATCCGGCAGCGCAGACGGAGATCCTCCTCACCTTGCAGGAGGTCGGCTTCTCCCTTGCGAAGGAGGGAGACGGCAAGGCGAGCATTCGCGTCACCGGCGAGGCTTTCAGTGAACGGGCTGGTGCTCGTGGGGGACTCATTTCCTGCCGGGCCCGTTGCGAGATCGAGGTCTTCGACAAGAAGGGGCAGCTTCTCTTTGTGGATCGTGAGACCGAGGTGGCGGTCGACGTGGCCGAGAATGTCGCCGCCAAGACAGCGCTCCAGAAGGCAGGGGCCGCGCTGGCCGAACGCATCGTCGAGCGGCTTGCCAAACGGTAGCGCAGCTGGCTCTTCTCCTGATTGTCTTGATGGAAACCTTTCTCCAAAGAGGCCACGCCCCCGGAAAAAGCGGCCTCTGTCGTCGACCTTCGCGGTACCGCTGACCGTCATGCATAGGGAGTTCGCCCGCCTCCCGCTCGGGGAGCATGAATGGCCTCCGGCGTCTGGATCGATCTCCGGTGGGCTTCGGCTCGCTGGAGTCTCGGAGTCTCGGACCAGGGGCCCTTTTTCCTAAACAACAAAAATCGAGTGCTTCTGTATCTTCCTCTCGATCAGATCATTGCCTTCGCCAGGGAAAGTGAGCAAAATTGGCTAGTCGACAGGCTCCAGCCGTACGGGGGCCGCTGCGGAACCGGTCTCTGAGCCCTGTGATGTGAAAATCTTCCTAAGATCTGCGCATCTTCGCCCGTTTAATGGTAGATCGACATGCCTCTTCCCCGTCCTTTTGCCATTGCAAGACCCGCCGAAACCGAAGACACTCCGCTTCCTGTCTGATCAGACCTGCTACTCATGAAGAAACTGCTTCTCTCGCTCTCCTTCGGCCTGCTCCTCTTTGCAGTCCCGTCCAGCTCTCAGGCTCAGGCTGAGGCTCAGGCTCCGACCGACAACCCAGGTGCTGATGCACCCAGCAATGTTCGACATTGGACGGACAAGCAAGGCAGGGCCCTGCACATGCAGTTTCTTCGTCTGGAAGGCAACAACGCGGTCATGCGCACCCCCGATCGCCGCATTCATACCTTTCCCCTCTCGAATCTGGCCCCGGCCGATCAGGAAATCGCCAGACAGATGACGCCGATCAGCACCAGTCGCTCGGCGCCGGGCGACCACCGCCAGTCGGCCTCCATGATCGACCAGCTCGTCGAGACCAAGCTCAAGGAAAACAAGCGCACGCCCAATGAGCGGACCACGGATGAGCAGTTCATTCGCCGCATCTATCTGGACGCGATCGGTCGGACCCCGACCTACGAGGAGACCGTCGCTTTCTTGAACGACAAAACTCCTTCCAAGCGCTCCGATCTCATCGACACGCTCCTCGCGTCCGAAGGCTACACCTCGAACACGTTCAACTACATGGCTGGAGTGCTTCGCCTCCGCGACCGACTCAGCGAGAACGCCAACTATGTGCCCGGGCAGCCTTACTCCCAGTGGGTCAAGGACTGCATCGCTGAAGGCAAGCCCTACAACGAGATGGTCTATGAGATGCTCACCGCCACGGGCAAGGTCTGGGACAACCCGGCGGCTGGCTACCTGTTGATGGATTCGGGAATGCCGAACGACAACATGGCGAACACGCTCTCGATTTTCCTCGGTACCGAGGTGGCCTGTGCTCAGTGCCACGATCACCCCTTCTACAAGGAAGACTGGACCCGCAAGGGCTTCTACGAGATGGCCGCTTTCTATGGCGCCACCTCCACCCAGCGAAGCTACCGCGACATGGAAGGCGGCGACGCGCGCAAGCGCATCGAGGAAGAGGTCAAGACCGTCCTCCGTGGCATGGGCGTGAAAGTGGATGGCTCTGCCAAGGATATCGATCCCAAGTGGGCCCGGGTGGACAATGTCCTCGGGAACGTCATTGGCGCGAACCGCTACGACATCACCGACATGGAAGAAGTGAGCACGAAGCTCCCTCACGATTACCAGTACGGCGATGGGAAGCCCGGTGAGTTGGTTTCTCCCAAGTTCCTCACTTGGTCCAACATTCCCAAGCAGGACCACGTCAGCATCAGTATCGCAAAGGAGGACAATCCACGCGTCGCTTTCGCCAAATGGCTCACTCATGAGGACAACCCCATGTTTGCCAAGGTGATCGCCAACCGGATGTGGCAGCGCAGCTTCGGAGTCGCCGTGGCAGAGCCAATCGACAACCTCTTTGATCCTGAGACCAACAACAATCCCAAGCTTCTCGAGTTTCTCACGAGTGAAATGAAGCGGGTCAACTTCGACCTGCGCGAGTTCCAGCGTATCATCTTCAATTCGAAGACGTACCAGCGGCAGGTGGCCGAGGAGCCCTACGAGCCCGGCACTGAGTTTCTCTTTGCCGGACCGGCCCTGCGTCGTCTCAATGCCGAGCAGATCTGGGATTCCTACCTTGCTCTCGTCATGGAGAACCCCGAGGCACCCAAGGGCGATAATGGCACCTACATGGGACGCACTCTCGACATGGATCTCGATTCCGTGGACGGCCAGACGGCTCTCCTCAAGCTCCAGGCCTACATGGACCGGAACAAGAATCAGATGATGACCATGGAGATGATGAACGACGGTGGTGTCCAGAAGCGGAACGGCATGACGCTCATGCGCGCCTCCGAACTTCCTCAGCCGACGCCCCCGGGTCACTTCCTGCGCGAGTTCGGCCAGTCGGACCGCACGGTCTTCGACAACTCCTCCACTGAAGGCACGGTCCCTCAGGTGCTGATGATGATGAACGGCACGGCGACAAGGATGCTGACCCAGCGTGACTCGCTGATCTTCCAGAAAATGGACAAGGTGAAGACGGACGACGAGAAGGTCGACGTCGTGTTCCTTTCCATCTTCAACCGTCTCCCCACCCTTCGCGAGAAGGGCATCGCCACGAAGGAAATCGCGAAGTCGGGTGAGACCGGCTACGCGAACCTCATCTATTCTCTCGTCAACACCCGCGAGTTCCTCTTCGTCCAGTAGTCCACCCAGCGACCGAGCCCCGCCCAAACACCAACGATCAACGATCAACGAAACCACCAGTCATGAACAAATCCAATCTGATTCAGCTCGATCCGCTCTCCCGCCGCCGCTTTGCGGCCGGAGCTGCTAAGTCTCTCCTCGGAGTCAGCATGCTTCCCCACCTCGCGGGGAAAGCCCAGGCCGAGGAACGGACGGGACCCGGCAAGGCGACGTCGATGATCTTCCTGTACATGGGTGGAGGAATGACACACCTCGACACCTTCGATCCCAAGACGAATGCGGAGATCAAGGGACCCACCACGCCGATCTCCACCAACGCCGACGGCGTCCAGATTGCCAATCACCTCCCGCTTCTCGCCAAGCAGGCGGACAAGATGGCAATCATCCGTTCGATGACTTCCACCACCGGAGTTCACGAGAACGGCAACTACATCATGCACACCGGCTACCGCCCACGTGCCACGATCACTCACCCCTGCCTTGGTTCTTTCGGACAGAAGCTCGAGGGGCGTCGTCTTCGATCCCTGCCCGACTCGGTCACGATCGGCGCCGGCAGCCGCCATCCCGGTGCTGGATTCCTTCCCGCCTCGATGAAGCCCGTACCCCTTGGCAACCCCGAGGAGGGTCTGAAGAACATCAACGCTCCCGTTTCCAAGGACATGTTCGATCACCGTCTTGAACTCGCCAACGAGTTTGACGAGGCGTTCAAGGATCGTTTCAAGCACCTGAACGTCGAGCAGTACACCGATCTCTACGACGAGGCCGTCTCGCTGATGACCAGCGAAGACCTCGACGCCTTCAATCTTGGTGGTGAGAAAGCCGCCATGCGTGAAAAGTACGGTCGCAACAGCTTTGGTCAGGGATGCCTCCTCGCTCGCCGCCTGGTGGAGCAGAAAGTCCGCTATGTCGAGGTCAACCTCGGTGGCTGGGACATGCACAATTACATCGGCGAGGCCATCACCGGTCGCGCCGGTACTCTCGACCAGGGGCTCTCGGCTCTCCTTGAGGACCTCAGTCAGCGAGGCCTCCTCGAGAACACCATCGTGGCCCTCGGTTCCGAGTTCGGGCGCACACCCAACATCAACATGAACGGCGGCCGTGATCACCATCCCCGCGCCTTCTCCACCATCCTTGCCGGCGGCGGGATTCGCGGTGGTCAGGTCTACGGATCGACCGACAAGAAGGGTTATGCCGTTGAGAACAGCGCTGTTTCCATTCAGGACTTCCTCGCCACGCTCGGCGCGGCCATGGGATGGAACACCGAGCAGCGGATCTTCTCGCCCACCAACCGTCCGTTCACGGTCGGTGACACGGGCAAGCCCGTCATGGGGCTCTTCGGCTAAACACCGAGCGACGATACCGTCACCCCCGCTTCTACGCTTCCGACCGGCCTGCTTCGTGCAGGTCGGTCTTTTTTTTGCAGGCCGGCAAGCTGTCGCGGCGCGCTTGTTTGCCACGAAGTTCGCCAGCCGATGCCCCGTTCTGAATGGCTCGTTTCACGTGCGCCGCAGGGCTTTGTACAGGAAGAGCTGCGAACCGTGCAGGCTCGGATCTCGCTCGTCCAATGCTCGTCGTTCTGACAGCATCTCATCCATGAGGACTTTGAGCGTCGTCATTTTTGCCAGCCTTCTTGCAACGGCGCTTGGTGAAAGGCCACCCCGTTCGACGTGGGGAGTTCCTGCCACCGAGATGAGCATTTGAAAAGACCCCGATGACCGTGCCTGCCTTTAGGTGGAGCGTGACGTCCCGGCGCGCTGGCGTTGCCAGAGGGCGATGGGCGGGCTTCGCCCGCAACTCGCCGGGGACGTCGAGTTCCACCTTCAAGGCCAAAACGCTCAAGCCTGACGAGGAATTTGAGACGATACCTTTGATACCCGCCGCTAATTCCAACCATCTAACTTTGCAAATGGTCTAACGCCTCGCAGGCCCTTCCGGTGATCGTCGATTTCTGGCACCATGGTGTGGCCCCTGCAAGACATTGGGCCCCCAGATTGAGGCCGCTGTGACCGCTGTGACCGCTGCGACCGCTGCGACCGC
>ENA-ORXT01001300-ORXT01001300.1-marine-metagenome-genome-assembly--contig:-NODE-1300-length-34165-cov-11.383507_pt1 | contig 34165 bp, 30 predicted proteins | sample MGYA00237868_ERZ511482 | MGnify/ENA metagenome assembly ERZ511482 | reverse complement strand
GCTACCGTATCTAATTATCAGCCTCAATCAGGAGACTTGCTAAAATTATTCCGATTAGTAATTGTTGAAGATGTGGCCAAAGAAGAAGCTGCTACCTTGTTTCCTTCTACTGGGTATTTCAGGAAAACTTATAAGAACCTAAAGGATAGATTATTAGATGGAATTTTGCTGAATAGTTTTAAAGGACTATCAAGGGTACAAGAAAAACATTTTCAAATAAGGCGTAGAGCAATGGAAAGTACCATGCTTATCCATTTGGAAAAGAAAAAAGCGGGTATTAAGGTGGCGGAAGAGACCTATTATTTAGCCGAAAAATATGGTCTAATAGACGTGGCATTGGCTATGAGTAGAGAATTAGAAGTTCATTATGGTTCTGTAGAGTTAAGTACGGTAAAATGGAAAAAATTTAGAACAAGCACTAAAAAATATAGAGCCTACTTTGATGCGGAATGTCAAGCACAAAGTTTGTTTGGAGAGTTGGCGCATTGTTATCAAAAAAAACATAGTATAGCGCATATACCTGAAGAATTAAAAAGACTAAGCTTACTTTGTAAAAATAACAAAGAATTACGTTTTAGATTCTATTATTATAGTGTTAAGAATCTCTATTATCGGATTTTAGAAGACACCCAACAAATTATAGCAAATTGTAGAGAAGCTATTCTCTTCTTTGAAAATATAAAAGTAGACTTATCCTATTTGATGAAATGGAGTTTTGCCTACCAACTTTTGCCAATCTATATTCAACAAGGTTCTTATGGGAAATCTGAATTAATGGTCAATAAATGTCTTAGTTATTGTATAAAAGGTACTTATAATTGGCATTTAACGCTGTTTTATAAAGTTGTTTCGGGTTTCTATTCTAATAAACCTGCCATTTCTTTACAAGCATGCCTGCAAGCAAAATCAGTAACGAAAAAATTCGATTCACAAGCCATTTCAGAGCGATGGAAACTAATCGAAGCTTATTTATCTTTCTTTTCCAAGTTAGGAAAAATAAACTATACTACTAAATTTAGATTATACAGATTCTTGAATGAAGTGAAGTTTACAAACTCTTTAAATTTAATGATCATTGAATTATTAACCTTATTAATCAACGGGAAAAAGAAGATGTATATGCAGCGTTCAGAACGAATAGAAGATGTAATACAAGCTAATAGAGGTTATCCACGGGCAGCTTATTTTTTGAGAATGTTGCGCGCAGTAGAACTTGGTGACTATAATAGAATAAGAGTTTCTATACATGCCAAAAAACATGTGGGATTATTAACTCATTCCAAGAATAAAAAATTAAGTCTCAGTATATATGACACAGAACCTGTGCCTTATGAAATTTTATGGGAGAGCGTCTTGGAATTTTTAGAAAAGAAATAATCTCCTATACTGGATTTTAGCTATTGGTCTTTGGTCTTTTGTACTCTAATGCTTGTTAGTAGCGTACTAAAGGCCAAAGACTAATCAGGCTGACCGTTAATAGCAACGATATGCCAAATTTTCAGAATTTGGCATATCTAAATGCAAGAATATTAGCTATTTACGCTAAATTTAAATTTGCCAAATTCTGAAAATTTGGCAAATTAGCCTATTCACGGTCAGCCTGTTTAGTCTTTGGTACGCTTAAACTTGGTAGTAGGAATTAGCTAAACACTTTCTTTACACTCGCATAAAAAAGGCGAGGGTAAACTAAGTATTACGCCAAAACCCTAGCACTTGGCAGGCTGCCACTAAAGACTAAAGACCAATGGCTAAAGTTCAGATAAGGTAGGGTAGCATTATTAATTCTTCCATCGTTCCTTACTTAATCGGTCGATTCTGCGCTACTCTAACGCCTACGAATCGTTACTTGCACAGGCAAACAAATCGGAACTTGACAGGTTGCCATAATCAAATAATCTTCTACTCCTCCTGATGACACTTGACCAGAAGGGGTCATATTGTCGGTATGGCTTAACCTTGCTCGGAATCCTAATAATTGGTTGAGAGGCAAGTTTTGAGGCACATTAACTTGAAAAGAACTTTGCCCAAAATTACCAGCTCCATCATCTGATAAATCTGCCACCATCTCTCCTAAATCATTAAAGTCTCCATCTCCATTCCAGTCTATCCAGACTTCGTAATGGGCGGTAGTTCCCGTTTCATTGATCACGTCAATAGGTAAATTTAGGATTCCACCTGGGACTATATTTAGGGTATTTGGAAAGTTGAAGCCATCTTTTCTCTAACCCCATGAGGCTACGGTATGCACACAAATAGTCACGATCCCATTTAGAGGAAAAATCTTATTATAATAAGACCTCGAAATATAAGGTTTTAATATTTTCTCTCTAAAATTTAGTTGCTACAAGGGGGTGGGGGGATGTTTTGAACAAGAACGAAATACCACCGATCTGTTACGTATTCCTTTGAATTTGAAAAAAACAAAGTGTCAACCGAATGGATAAAATTGTCAATATTTTAGTGTAACCTTTAATGAAAAAACCAGTAATTTTTGAAAAATGTGACAGTGCAATTATTAAAGTATCTATTTTCGTGCCAAGTCAAGATAGTGACTTTCTCCCAAACCCCTACTGGACAAATTCCATTATTCAGCAAATTAATCCAAAGAAGAGATACAATTTTATATCTTATGAAAGTCTCGTTACGGTGTAAATTGGCTGTAAACTACTTTTCCTATCTGAATAAACTTATCGCAATTTTTAAAATAAATTCAATTATTTACTCTGTAACCGACCTATTCTTTTTTTTTAAGGTAAATTTGGGTGTAGCGTAAGTATACACACATAAACATCAACAAATGATAGGAGATATTCCATCCAAGAAAAAAATTCCTTTTCCAATAAAAACACCTTTATTAAGCTATCTTAAAAAGTGTGGACGAGCAACTACACTACCACTTCAATATGAAGATTTGACAAGGATGACCACTTCTGTTGCTTTATTGGATGCAGAAGGAACGGACACTTTGTGGGAAACAGCTTATTATAATCCTTCGGATACGAGAGAAATTAATGATGCGCTCACCCACATCTATGCGCTGCTTAAAACAGATGGAGATATGGGCGTAATGGAACATCTAAAAGTAGCGAGAATAGATTATTGTACTTTCGGAAATACCAAACCTTTTCGGATTAGAATTATTAATGGGCTGAATGATAATTATGACCACTTTTATGTAAAGCGGGCAGATGCTTCTAGATTGTATGGACTGGAATTAGAGGATCTATTGTCCCCGAATCGAATTACTTATTTAGTGGATGGAGAAACCTTGATAGAGGAACACGTTGCAGGTATTCCTGGAGATGATTTTATGGCAAAAAATTTAGAGGTAACTGCTTTTAATAAAATTCGAATTGCAAAGGAATTTGTTAAATTTAATGAACGCTGTTTTGTGCGCTTATTGGGAGATATGCGGGCTTATAATTATGTAGTAGATATTACACCGGATATAGAAGGTTCGCAATACAGAATCAGAGCAATAGATTTTGATCAGCAATCTTATGAGGGCCGAAAGAGTTTTTATTTGCCCCAATATTTTAAGGAAAATAATCCGATTGTTTTTTTAGGGGTAGGGGAGATGTCTTCTAAAACAGTTATGCAGTACCAATTGGAAGAACGTAGTTTGATTGCAGCGAGGATTAAACGTTCTAGAAAACGAATTGATCAATTAATGCGAGTGATGGTCAAGGATACGATTTCTGATAACCGAAAAGTCGATCAGTTAAGAAAAGAATTGGCTTATCATCATAAGAAGGACACTTTTTTGCAATGCAAAACGATGGGCGAAATTGTGTTGAATAATATACAATTAATATTAGCTAAGGATTTTAAGCAGAGTATTTTGTTGGGGGAGTAAAGAAAGTACTAGTACGTGCTATACATTTCTTAACAGACATTAGAAAGGTATTATTTATCAGTTCAGATTTAATTTGGTGGAATTCCACCAAATTAAAATTCCTTTTATGTACCTTCTCCCAAACACCCAAACACCCAAAAAATGAATAGTGGAATTATTACGCAGCCAATTTCTAATATATTCTCCTGCATCACCTTCAAAACCTTTTCTTCTATATATAGTCCCTTTGATAAGACCCGTTAAACTCTCCATTACTTTCTATATTATTAGAATTATTTGGAGAAGAAGAAGGCTTATTGTTTTTTAGCTTTGCTCTTTCGCTCTCTAACCAATCATCCACTTGATCTTTAATTAGTACATGATGTGCATTAGATATAGTTTCTAGTACAGCCTTATTATTTGACAATTCTTGTTCAATGTCTTGTTTATTTATTTTAGCTAAGACTTCAAACTTTTTATTATGAGCATGAGTAGCAAGATTTATAGTATCCTTCGCCAATATCTTTACTTCATATTCTTTGACATCCAACATTGTCATAATTGATTGGGCTTGAATCTTAGATTTATATTCACTTGCATCTAGAAGTGCATCATAAGGACCTCTTGGACTAATTAACTTGACAAAAATAGGAGCTGTTTCGACTACTATAAAAAGGAGCATAATAAACCAACTAACTTGTGCAATTAGATTATTTTTTTCTGATGCTATTGATAATGCTTCTATCTGATCTATTAAGGAATTATTTTCGAAATTGCTAATTACACCAGAAGCTAGTCTATCAAATTCCTCAAATTCTATCTTTCTATCTTGGTTCATTCCTGTAATTGCTCCATTTACTTGATTTTGCAATGATTCCAACTGATTATTATATGTGTCAAATTGTTGACTTATCTGTTCTTGAACTTCTATTAATTTTTTACTGACTTCTATAACAGGAGCGTTATTTTGCCAAATTTTTCTTCCTATTTTATCTTTTTCCTCTTCTAATCTTTCTATCTCTTTAAGTAAAAAATCGGAAGTTGGGTTTATAGCTTTACTAAAGACTATTTGTTGTTTAATACGATTAAGATGAAAATTATGTGAGCTATTTCTCTTACTCGCTTTTTTTCTTTCATTTTCTTCTTCTTTTTCAAGTTCTCCTATTTCTTTCTGTAAGGATGCTAAAAGTATAGGTTTTTCACTCTGGAACTTTGTTATTTTCCCTTGTTCAGTACTTATCCTATTTGAATAATTATCCTCGATTTTTTTTCTTTTCTCTGCTATAGCTTCGTTCTGCTTGAATATATTAGAGCTTAGAGTTTTATTAATATTTGTCTCTAATAATTTTACCTCTAAGGGTTTTGAAATAACAACTGCAATAACTAGTGCAAGTAATATTCTGGGAATTGCCATCTTGAACTGTTGCTTCCAGCTACCTCTTTTTCGCATACTAGAAACAATAAGTCTATCTAAATTGAAAATCATTAATGCCCAAAACAATCCGAATAATATTGCGGCAGGATAACTTTTAAATACAGTAAATAAAGCATAAGAACCTGAAATAAAAGCCAAAATAGTAGTAATTACTATCGTTCCTCCTATTCCAGCGTGTTTGATAATTTCTGTTCTTGGACACTCTTTTAAAATTTCTGCACTTGCACCTGAGCAAAGAGCTAAAATTTTTTCAATTGGATTATGATAAGTAGCTTTTTCGTTTTTGTTATTATCCATTTGGTTTAAAAAGTTTTTTGATGTGAGTAATAATTTGCTGGTTTACTTTTAGTTGTTTCTTCCAAGTTTCTCTAAAGGATGGTTTTATATACGTTGTTTTTGACTGAAGAGGTTTAGTGTCAAAAGCAGGAATTATTTCACTATCCTCCGATTCAGTAATTGAAATTAGTGGTTGTGTTTTAATAATGGTAGGCTTATTTGAAGTGAAAACGACTTTTAAATCTTTAATTTTTGGGAAATTAATCTTTCCTAAAAGTGGTGTATCTAACAGTTCTAAAGTAGATGGAATACTTACATTCTCAAATGTAAAATCCATCTTTAATTCTATCGGACTAGGAATAGGTGCTTTAAATGTATCAAATTTAGGTACAGGTGTAACATAAATATTTATTTCTTTGTCAATCCTTCTATCTCTATTGAATGCTTCTATTATACAAGTTCTACTAGCATTGGAAGGGATGCCTGTCATTCCCGACGAAACATTATATTCTTGTCCATCAACAAATAATCTATCAACATTTTCAGCAACCCATACAAGCTTAACAGGCTGTCCTTCAAAAATATGATAAGCCTCAATTTCAGTAAACGACTTAGCATCTATCCATGAATCTGAAGTAAATCCTTTGGTATACAAAGCTAAATCAATGGAAGGTTCTGTATATAGCTTTATCTTTAGCTTTTTTACTATTTCTTGTCCTTCTTTCTTAGCTACTAAAGTAAGTAGGGTTTCTGCGTTTATTTCTAGTACTGCTTTACCCGTAGAATCTTCTGATTCCAATACGCTATCTATTTCATATTCGTCTGCATTTTGAATATTCCAATAGATTTCTACTATTTCACCCTTTTGAACAAACTTTTTAGTAGGGAAGAATTTAATTATAGGTAGGTTTTTAGGCGTGTTATAGAAGTTAGTTTTGGGAAGAAATTTATGAAAACTTTCTAAATAAGAATCTACTATTTTAGGGTCTTTAATTACGACAATATTTTCTTCATTTCTGTTTTCAGCACTAAATGTCCAGTTATAAGAACCAGTAATCACCACTTGGTCGTCAATAATGCAATATTTGTTATGAAATTTCCCATTTCGAGCTGCCCTGTAAGATAAAAGCGTTACTCCTGAATCTATTAATCTTCTAGGCAGAGCTTCATTATTAGGGTATAAATCTATGAAAAAAGGATTGTCATCCCATACGATTATTTCAACTTGAATGCCTTCTTTTGCTATCTCTACAACTTTTTGGGTTAAAGTTTTACTAGTCCACCAAGCCATAGCAATCTGTATAGAAAAAGTAGCCTTCTCCAATTCTTGCAAAATTCTTGATTCAATACCATCAAATACAGCTTCTATCTTGGGATTAGAATAACTCATTTAGAGTAGTTTTGTGTTAATGCAAAGGTAGGTTAAGAGAATGGAATCTTCTAAATTGCAAAAAATCTTAGATAAAAAAAACAGCATTTACCTCAAAAGGTCATTTTTGCTAGAATTAGGTAATATTGGTTTAGGGAAGAGGAATTTAATTTTCCAATGATTTATCAAAAATGGGCAGACCAGATAGTTTGTCTAGGATGGTAAAGAGGAACAAATTCTTGCTTATCATTTAGGTAAGTACCAATATTTGTTCCTTTAAAATTATTGCAAAATGGACAAGCATAGGCTAGATTAGAAAGGATGGTTTTCCCATTATGTTTGAGTGGAATAATATGCTCAATATGGAAAGTATTAAAAGCATCTTCTTCATGGAAAAGACAGTATTCACATAAATTATGCGCTCGTTTAATAATTTTTTCACGCAATTTTTCAGAAATATAAACACTCATAGAAGTAGTTTTTTCCTAGCACGAGCCTTTGCCAAGCGGAATATATGCTCTAAAAAAAGGTAATGATCCAATTCAGATACTTCTTCTTTAGTTAATTCTTCCTGCTTTTTTTTGGTAATTAATGCTTCTAGCCTATTCATAGCAGATTTTGGGGGACGAAAAGCGATGATTTTTTCAGGAGGCATACCTGAAACAATAAAATCAATCATTGGGTCATATACTTTTGCAGTTATCATAAATCGTTATTAAAACTCGTAAAGTTTAATTTTTAATAAACCTTATCAAGCAAAGTTTTAGAATAAATAAAGGAATACTAAATTTGTATCCCTACTACAATTTAAGTTGTACTTAAACCAAATCCTCATCTTTATATTTCTTTCTAGGTGTTGGACGAGGCTTCTCCAAATCCAAATACTCATCCATATCTAGGTCCTCATCTAAAGGCATTGTTTTCTGAGGAGGCGTGTTGTCCCACCTATCCTTTGCTTCCATGCGGCGTACTTCTTTTTCAATTTCTTTTTCTTCCCATTCATCTTCATCCTCCATGCCCGGAAAACCATAGGCTTTTACATAATGCGAAAATAGACCAAAGCCCCAAAATAGGGCTACCATTGCCCAAACTCGGAACAAGGGTCGAATCATCATACTCATCAGAAAGAAGATGCCCATCGTAGAGAGATAGGATTGTAAATGCTTATTAAATTTTTTCTTTTCTGCTACCTTTCGCTTGGCCTTGTCGTAGTAATCTGGTCTCATTTAATAATTAATTAAGAAGTCAGAAGTCATATCGTCCCTTCAGGACTTTCAGACGTCAGAATAGACTGGAAGTAATTCTCAAAATCAAGTGCAGAGAATCTATAATAATCAATCAACCACCAACTTCCATCCTTTCTAAAAAATGCAAGGCTAAAAACCCAGCATCTACAGTAGTAAACGAATCATCGGCGGAATTAGTTAAAAGAGCAGTGAATTTTTCTATAGATAGGGTGAAAATTTCTATAAATTCTGTACTATCTAGCTGTTGTACACTTGTTTTTTCACAATCTAATGCTAAAACGCAAATACGCTGGTCTACTCGATAGGCCATTCTGAAATTCTTTAAGAGGACTATCTTTTTAGCACGGTAGCCTGTTTCTTCTTCCAATTCTCTTGCAGCCGCAATCATCGGAGACTCTCCTTTTTCTATAGCGCCTTCTGGAAAGCTAACCAACACCTGTTCTGGACCTGGGCGATATTGTTTAACTAAAATAGCTTCTTTGGATTTGGTAAAAGCAGCTATAGTAACAAAATCACCTCCTTTCAACGTGTCAAAGACGGCTTCCTGACCCGAGGGCAGGATAAATGTTTTTTGTATGATTTTTCGCCATCCATTGAAAGCAATTTTTTCTTTTATTTTTTTCCAGTCCATAAATTTAGAATTGAGAATGGAGAATTGAGAATGGAGAATTGAGAATTGAGAATTGAGAATTGAGAATTGAGAATGGAGAATTAACTAGACGTTATTAAACGTTATCAGATGTGTAGGATAACGTCTGATAACGTCTAGTTAATTCTCCATTCTCCATTCTCAATTCTCAATTCTCAATTCTCAATTTTCCATTCTCCATTCTCAATTCTCAATTTACTATTATCTTCTCGGACTCCGCTTTATTCATTTCCATAGTAGCCAAATAATCCCGTTCAGGTGAATTCTTGTTTTCTTGAAAATTATATAAAGCTTGGATACCTCTATCATCCATAATTTGACCATGTATTACTTCTAATAGAGGGGTAGTTAAACCACTAGCATCTGCTAATTCTCTTAATGCTTCTCTAGATTTATTTCCTTTCATTAAATCAAAAACAGAACGGATACCCACTGCTCGAAGCCTTTTAATATCCTCTTTCGCATAGCAAACCAACTTAGCCTGCCCAATCCAATCTAATAATTGCCGAGCATCGAATGGTGTTTCCGCAATCATTTGCGTTAAACTAGCCGTAGCTAGGTTTTGGGCATTATCAATACCGATTTCTTCCAATCTTTCTTTATGATAAATACTAATGCCTTCTATATTATATAAAGAAAGCGATTTTTCCGTAATACTATCTTGTGCCACAATGGCTTGAAACCTGCGCATTAAATAATCCAAAATACGCTGTGGAAAGATACCTGCTAATAAGGATAAGGCAGGTAAAGAACCTTTTAAACCTAAAACGCTACTGGATTCGCTTCCAAAAAGAAAAGACAGTGCTAAAGCTACAGCGGAGGCTAAAATAATCCGAATACCTGCGCTATAATAGACACTTGGCGGTAAATCATTGGCAATAAGTCGCCGAATAATGTTTTGCGCTGCATACACAAAACTACCTAAAAAGGCATAAGCTAAAACGGATAAACTTTGATTCGCTATGCCTGCGTTTTTTTCTCCAAAAAAGGCACCCGATAAAAATAAGCTATCTATAATATCCTCGCCAGCTGTACCAAAGACAAAAGAGACTATTGCCACTAAACATATTAAAAAGGCAAAACCAACAGGCAAAATATATTTACCAGGAGAGTAGCTATCTCGTACGGTTCTAGAGGTGCTAATGCCCATCTCCGTGATAGATTTAGTGAAATCTCGTTCCTTTTGAGGCATCATAATGGAGAAAAAGGAAATGGCTGAAATAGGTATGAAACCTGCCACTATAACCACTAGGGCCATTTGTATAAAGGGAAATAAGGTAGTCCAATCCATCTAGTATGTTTTTTTAGGCTGTTTAGTTGTTGATGTTGTTTATTTGTTTAGTAATGATGAAAAAATAAATCCGCTTTTAGATTTTTGAATTGACCATTTTTTCTATGATTTTTCAATCATACAAAAAATACTCATTTCAAAAATGCGGATTTATTTTTTCATCGTTACTTAAAGGGGCGATTGCTTAAACAAATAAACAACCTAAACGAATAAACACTTTTCTCAGGTGTGAATTTATAAAAAAATAACATAAATTATTAGAATAGAGCGCAGAGAAGCGAGAAGAGAGACAAGTTCCTGCTAAATTTGGCAGATAAGCTATGTTTTAATGAAGAATTTGCGCACGCTATTCTCTACTCTCACTTCAATTTTTCATTATTTGCATGCCTTTCTTTATCCCTAATAGATTTTTTTACTAAATTTTTTTCCAATGCAGTTGTTAAATCTATGCCCGTTTGATTCGCTAGACAAACTAACACAAATAACACATCTGCCATTTCATCTGCTAAGTCTTCTTTAGCGGTTGCTGCTTGGCTGGGCTTTTTAAAGGATTGTTCGCCATATAAACGAGCCATTAAGCGAGCGACTTCTCCTACTTCTTCCATTAGAATGGCTGTATTGGTCAATTCATTGTAATACCGAATACCAATGCTGTTAATCCAATGATCAATGGTGCTTTGTGCTTTTTTTATGGTCATAGTTAAAAGGAATTAGATGTTTAGTAGTATCGTATTTTTTTATCTAAAATAGCGGGTAAAAAGTATATTTGGCAGAAAGCTTTTTTAGAGGGAGTAAATTAGTTTTGTTTTTTTGCAAAAAAACAAAACTAATTTACTCCCTCTAAAAAAGCTATAATGTAGATAATATATGTAATTGGTTAATAATCAATAATAAATAATGAAAAATGTTAATATCTCTGGAATTAGTGTTAAAAAAAAGAAAGATAGTGCCTTCCTCACTTTTTATCTCGTCTGATAAAAGCATTGATTTGCTAAAAATAGGCATAATCTATCGTCTGTTTTAAAATCAAATTTTCTACTTTGTGCCAAAATAAGGAGATTAATAAAAAGGTTTATTTGTTTGCTTGTTTAATTGTTTATCAAATCTTAACAATTAGTAGACTCAAAGAAATAAGCGTTTTAAATAAATAACAAGCCTACCGATAGTAGGGCAATTTTATTAAATAAATTTATCACTTATTTGTAAAAAAATACAATCCTTTTACTACCTTTATCCTAAGACATACCTAAAATTAAGTTAAAACTCGACTATCCCCCAATATCCACGATCTAATACCCACATAATTTTTTACACAAAAATGTACTAATTTTTTAACAATTAATTTTTTAATTTAAAAAATTCAATCATGTCTTATTTACCTTTAATTATTCAATTGGTTAGTGGTGCAGTAGGTGGTAATGTTGCTGGTTCTTTAATGAAGAACTTCTCTTTAGGCACGCTTTGGAATTCTGTTGCAGGTATCGCTGGTGGCGGAATAGGTGGTACTATTCTCGGTATGTTAGGTCTAGGAGTAGACCAAAGTGTTGGTAGTGGTCTAGATGTTTCTGGGATTCTAGGTTCTTTAGCTAGTGGTGGTGTTGGTGGTGGTGCTGTTATGGCTGTCATCGGTATGATCAGAAATGCAATGAACAAGTAATTTTATTGGTAGATAAGTGTAGAAAAGTCGTAGACTTATATTCTACAATTACTACTCACTAAAGCTTTTTGTATTCTATTATTGCCAGTCTCTTCTTGGAAGGGCTGGCAATAATCATTTAGGGGAGTACTGTTTTGATTTTTGAAACACAAAAAGCACAAAAGAAAACAAAAGGAATTCACAAAAGGAAAATTTAATAATACTTTTGTGAATTCCTTTTGTTTTCTTTTGTGCTTTTTGTGTTTCAAAAACCAAAATAAATGCGTCGAGAATTTCTATTGAATATTCTATTTTTGGTTTTTATCAATTTATTGGTGAAGCCTTTTTTTATTTTTGGAATTGACCGAACTATCCAAAATAGGGTAGGGTTAGAGGAGTACGGCATTTATGCCGCTTTATTTAATTTTACGTTTCTATTGAGTATTATCAATGACTTCGGTATCCAGACTTTTAATAATCAGCACATCTCCCAACAAAAAGAACGCTTACCTATTTATTTTCCGAATATTTTAATTCTAAAAATAATATTAGGATTCACCTATACCTTAACGGTGACTGTGGCTGCTGTTATACTAGGCTATGCTCGTTCTTATGCGCATCTACTTGCTTTCTTAATCATTAACCAGATATTGCTATCTGCCATCCTTTATTTTCGTTCTAATATTTCTGCCCTTGGGTTTTATCGAACGGATAGTTTAATGACTATATTAGAGCGAATTTTGTTAATTAGTATTTGTGTCCTATTATTATGGGCAAATCCTTTTGCAGGGCCTTTTCAAATAGCTTGGTTTATTTATGCGCAGACTTGTTCCCTGGCGATTACTGCTGTGGTAGCTTTTGTTTTAGTCTATCGGCAAGTACCTAGCTTTCAATTTCAATTGGACATAAAAGTATTAAGGACTCTATTAAGGAAAAGTGCTCCTTTTGCATTGGTTATTTTTCTAATGACCGTGTATACGCGTATTGATTTTGTGATGATTGAACGACTGTTAGTGGAAGGCAAAAAAGAGGCGGGCATTTATGCTGCTGCTTATCGCTTGCTTGATGCGGTGAATATGGTAGGTTTACTCTTTGTGGGTTTGTTGCTACCTATGTTTGCTAGGTTATTAAAAGCAAAACAAGCTTTTGCCCCTCTACTCCAAATGAGTGCTAGAATGATGTTTTGTGGAACTATTAGCTTAGCTATTGCGGTTTGTTTTTTCCGAATTGAGATCATGGATTTACTTTATGAGCATACAGATAGATATGCAGCTGATGTATTGGGTCTGCTTATTTTTACTTTTATTTTGGTAGGTGGCGGTTATATTTACGGTACTTTATTGACTGCCAATAACTCCCTTAAGGAATTGAATCAATTGTTTTTTATTAGTGTGCTATTAAATATAGGTTTGAATTTTTACTGTATTCCTAGGTGGGGTGCATTGGGCGCAGCAGGTACAACATTATTTACACAACTATTCGCTTTTATAGGTCAAATTCTAATAGCCCACAATCTATTGCAATTAAAAACGGATACCATTTTAATTGGACAATTATTGGGCTTTGCTTGCTTAATGCTTGGTATTACTTATCTCGGGTATTGGTATTTTCCCTTTGGCTGGATACTTAATTTTTTATTGGTTTTGTTGCTTGGAGCTATCCTAGGCTTTGCTATAAAATTAGTCAATATAAAATGGTTTGTCGCTTTATTAGGAACTCGATTAAATACGGAATGATAGAAAGATTTTTAATGAGTAAATGATAGAATGATAGAATGAGTAAATGGGGGTTGCTCATCTGTGAAAAAGGATCTGCTTTCCCGAAGATTCAACATCTATTTCCTCATTGATTGTTTACGTCCAACGTAATTGCCAAATTTATTGGGACTGTAAAATATCTGGATCAAATATATTTTGGGGTCTTTTTTGGCGTAAAATATAGGAGCGTAGCTCCGACCACGTCTGTAGAAATGGAATATGAAACCAGGTCAAAGGAGCGTAGCTTCGGCAACGTCTGCCGCACGATTTTACGTTGCCGAAGCTACGCTCCTTTGACATAGTTCCATATTCCATTCCTACAGACGTTGTCGGAGCTACGCTCCTATATGCCAACAAAAAAAACGATAACATAAGCTGATCCAGATATTTTACAGTCCCAATTTATTTGGCAGATTCTACTCGTCTAGATATGTTTAATAAATAGCAAAAAGTAGTTGACGCTTTAAGAATTTCAAAAAATGGATTTAAAATTAATAATTTAATACAAATCCATTTTTTAAATTCTATAGTGTAAAACGCACTAGGAAACGTGCCTAGACGAGTAGAATCTGCCAAATAAATTTGGCAATTACGTGAAACGCAAACAATTTCACATTATTGAGCATTTTTTAAAAGAATAAGCGAATCATGAAAACCACTACACTAATTGGTTTAGTCTCCGTTAACCTGCTCTTTTGGGCATTTATACTATTAATCGGACATATAATTACCTGGACACAAGAGCCATTTACGACAGAAGATGGCTCTTTTTATCCCGCTTTCCATTGGGGGCTATTGACCCATATTATTCTTTTTTATTTCAATGCATTATGGCTTTATCCTAATCGAAAAAAAATGCAAGTGCCTTATTGGTTAGTAGCATTTTTATCAATTCTAGGACTGGCTTTTATACAGTCAGTCGGCGATTATCAGTTAGTACATTATTTGGGCATAATTGACAGAGTAAAAGAAGTTTTTGGAAATGTTGCTGATGAACAGCTTTGGAAATTAGCAATACTTGGAATGACAATCGAAAATTTTTTCATACAACTTTTATATTTTGTTTTATCTTTTGTTTTAATTTTTTTCTTGAACAATATAAAGAACCAGCAAATTCAACAATCACTAGAAAAAGAAAAATTAAAAGCAGACCTCAAATTCTTAAAAGCACAAATAAATCCTCATTTCCTTTTCAATGGCATCAATAGTGTCTACTTTTTAATAGATCAACAACCAGCCATCGCCAAATCTACCCTATTAAAATTTTCTGATTTATTACGCTATCAACTCTATGAATGCCAAGATGATTTTATACCTTTAGCAAAAGAAATAGCACACATAGAAGATTATGTAGCTATGGAAAAAATTCGTAGAGGAGAAGATATTCGGATTACTTTAGAAATACCAGAAGCGGAAACGACCGCTACTATTACGCCCTTACTATTTACGCCCTTTATAGAAAATGCTTTTAAGTTTGTTAGTAATTACGATGATGGCGCACAGAATCAAGTGGATATATCTATTCGATTAGAAACGCACACGCTACATTTTGAAGTAGAAAATACGATAGATCTATATAATGATTCTAAAAAAGGGGGCATTGGAATAGCAAATGTAAAAAAACGACTAGATTTATTATATCCAAAGAAACATCACTTAGATATATTTGAGAAAAATGGCCGATTTATTGTTCGCCTGTCTCTTCCTTTAAATTTGCGTAAACAAACTATCAATGAAAACACTTAGTTGCCTCATTATAGACGATGAACCCTTAGCTAGGGCAGGTATAGAGCAATATGTACAACAAATTGATTTTCTAGTGTTAAAAGGCGTTTGTAAAAATGCGATGCAAGCCAATACTTTATTGCAACAGCAAGATATTGACTTGTTATTTTTAGATATAGAAATGCCCGTCTTATCTGGGATAGATTTTTTGAAATCTACTAAAAATGCGCCTAGCGTTATCTTCACCACTGCCTACCCAAAATATGCTTTAGAAGGCTATCAATTTGATGTGATCGATTATTTATTAAAGCCTATTTCATTTGACCGATTCTTGCAAGCTTGCAACAAAGCACTCCGTTTGGTTAATATATCTACTGGCAATACTTCAGCCGAAGCACCATATATATTCGTCAAGACAGATAAGCAGTTAAGAAAATTAGTTATTGCAGATATTCTCTATATTGAAGGCATGCAAAATTATATCCTTTTGCATACTGCCAAAGAAAAGATTATGGCATTAGTCCCCATGAAAAACATTTTTGAATTGCTTTCTAAGGAGGAATTTATTTCCATTCATAAATCTTATATCGTTGCTAAAAATAAAGTGGAAGCGATTGTTGGAAATCAAGTACTGATCAATCAGCAACATTTGCCGATAAGTACTAGAATGCGGAAGGAGGTACTAGAAAAATTGACGGGGAATCGTTTGTTGAAGAAGTGAGTAGGCTTGTTTATTTGTTTATTGTAGTAACACATTTTCACAACACATTACGGACTAAATACCAAAGGAGAAAAGGAAGAAAAAAGTAAAATTTAGAATAAAATTCTAAATTTTACTTTTTACAAGATCCTAATCTATTTCAACACTTTCTTAACAGCCGCCGCCGCTTCTTTTAATAAAGTAGCAGACTGGACTTCTAAGCCAGATTCATCGATTAATTTCTTCGCTATATCGGCATTCGTACCTTGTAGACGAACAATGATAGGCACCTCAATGTTACCCATATTTTTGTAAGCATCCACTACTCCTTGCGCTACTCTATCACATCTTACGATACCACCGAAAATATTAATTAAGATAGCTTTTACATTTGGATCTTTCAAAATAATTCTGAAAGCTTGTTCTACTCTTGCCGCATCTGCTGTACCACCAACATCTAAGAAGTTAGCAGGTTCTCCACCAGACAATTTGATAATATCCATCGTCGCCATCGCCAAACCAGCACCATTTACCATGCAACCTACATTGCCATCAAGTTTCACATAATTTAACCCAACTGCTCTTGCTTCCACTTCTGTTGGATCCTCTTCATCTGTATCTCGCATCGCCTCAATATCAGGATGACGGAACAAAGCATTGTCATCAATGCTCATTTTGCAATCCACTGCAATAATTCGGTCATCACCCGTTTTCAGACAAGGGTTAATTTCAAATAAAGAAGCATCAGATTGTACAAAGGCAGTATACAACTTAGCAATAAATTTAGTCATATTCTTCATTGCCGTGCCGCTCAAACCTAAGTTAAAAGCAATCTTTCTCATTTGAAAACCTTGAAGACCTAGTGTAGGGTCAACATATTCTTTAAGGACCAGATGAGGCGTTGTTTCCGCAACATGTTCGATATCCATTCCACCCTCCGTAGAATAAATAATGACATTTTGCTTTCGCTCTCTATCCATTAAGATAGAGACATAGTATTCTTTACAAGCATCAAAATCAGGTGCATACGCATCTTGAGCAATTAACACTGTTTTCACTAGTTTACCAGGGCCTTCCATACCTCCTGGTGTTTGAGGTGTTTTAAGCATCATGCCTAATATATCTCCAGCATGTTGTTTAATCTCCTTAATACTCTTGCCCAATTTAACACCACCTCCTTTACCTCGACCACCAGCATGAATTTGTGCTTTTACCATGCCCCATTTTGTACCCGTCTCTTTTTTCAATTGTCTAAATGCCTTCTCTGCACCAGAGGCAGAAGTAGCTATAATGCCTTCTTGAATTGGAACACCGAATTTTTTCAGTATTTCTTTTCCTTGATACTCGTGTAAATTCATATTTTAATTAATTACAGGTTGGAATTTTTTTTTGAAGGGGCAAAGATATAATTTCTTAAATCAAAATTTTTAAATAGTTGTAAATTAGTTATCTTTAAACTTGTTACGTAGGTATTTAATAAGTAGAGGAGGATAAAAATAAATGAATAAATGGGCAATCTTTCCCATTACAAAGAGTTATAAAAATTACTAGGATGCCTTTATTAATTCATTTACTCATTGAGTATTTCCTGTATTACGTATTTTTGCATTATTACAATTTCCTGAACATCCTTACCTCTTTAAACGTATAGTCTTTAGCTATTAATCGACAATTAAAAATTTTAAAACATGAATTTTCTGAAGTATGTATTTTTCTTCATCTGTATAGGCTTATTTGTGGCTTGTGGAGGAGAAGACCAAAATAGTGCTCGTCAAGCACCTATTAATACCCAATCAGCGCCTGCTACACCTGCGCCTGCTGTTCCAGCAGCAACTACACCAGCAGTAGCAACTACACCTGTAACACCGCCGCCGCCAGCAGAACCTGCTCAAAATGCAGAAGGCGTATGGCATTACACTTGCTCGAACGGATGTGCAGGGGGAGGTGGAAGTGCAACTGCTTGTGCAACTTGTGGTAGTACTTTAGCGCATAACTCTGCTTATCATGGTCAAGCAGCTCCGCCAAATCCAGCAGCAGCTGCCGCAGGAGCAGCAGCAGGGGCAATACAAACAGTAGGAGGTACACCACCGACAATGTTTGCCGATCCCTCTAAGCAACCAGTCAATGCTACGGTAGGTACACCTATCGCTCCCGTGCAAGCTGCCGAACCACCTCAAAATGCAGCTGGAGTATGGCATTACACTTGTTCGGCTGGATGTGCAGGAGGAGGTGGAAGTGCAACTGCCTGTTCAGGTTGTGGAGCAACTCTGGTTCATAATACAGCTTATCATCAGTAATATTAATTGAGAATTGAAAATGGAGAATGGAGAATTGAAAATGGAGAATTGAGAATTGAGAATTTACTAGATGTGAACTAGACGTGTGCTAGACTTGATAGGGACGTATTTTTCTTGAAACACAAAAGGCATAAAAGGTTGTTGTATTTTTTTGTAGATTATCGAATTTAATAAACAACCTTTTGTGAAAATCTTTTGTGAACTTTTGTGCCTTTTGTGTTTCAAGAAAAGCGTCCCTATTACGTCTAGTTCAAGTCTAGTTCAAGTCTAGTTCAGTTCAAGTCTAGCACACGTCTAGCATACGTCTAGTTCACATCTAGTAAATTCTCAATTCTCCATTTTCAATTCTCAATTATTTACTCATGTATATGCTTGATTAAATCCTCCAATTGCCAAGCATCTTCTATTCGTTGCGTACCTATTTGCGTTCGACGCAAAGCCGATAGATACCCACCACTTCCAAGCATTTTTCCAAAATCATAAGCGAGCGAGCGAATATAAGTTCCTTTACTACAAGACACTTTGAAATCCACTTCTGGTAATTCTATTCTTGTAAACTCAAACTCATATATACTGATAGGTCTTGCAACCACTTCTACCGCCTCTCCTTTTCGTGCTCTTTTATAAAGCGGAATTCCATTTTTTTTAATAGCAGAAAAAATAGGGGGTAACTGCTCTAGGTTACCAATAAATTCTGCTCTTGTCTTATCCAATAGAAGGTCATCAATATGCTCAATAGGATAAGTCTGGTCTACTTCTGTTTCCACATCGTAAGAAGGAGTTGTTGCACCGAGCGTTATTGTGCCTGTATATTCTTTTCCTAGTCCCTGAAACTCCGTTAGTTTTTTAGTAAACTTTCCTGTACATATTATTAATAAGCCAGTAGCTTTAGGATCAAGCGTGCCTGCATGGCCTACTTTTATCTTCTTTACATCCAATTTTTGTTTTAAAGCATAGCGCACTTTATTAACTACATCAAAAGATGTCCAGTCTAAAGGCTTGTCTATTAGCAGGGTGGCACCCGCTTGGAAGTCGTATTTCATTGATGAGAGCTTCTTTAATATTGTTTATTTGTTTAAAGTGTTTATTTGTTTATCAAACATAGCGTGTAAACAAATAAACATTTTAAACAAATAAACAATTCTAATAAATCCACAAAAATAGCTTTAAAAAAACGGTAAAAAAAAACCAATTTTTAACACTTTTTAAGGTTTGGTCGAAATTCGATCCGAACTTATCGTGAAAATTGGCACTTCATCGACTTTTTGAACACTTTTGTAGTATAAATAATTATTCAGTGAACAATTTTATATTCTCTAATTAAAAGTAATCAAAAACTTTCAGTCATGTAATAGTCAAACATCTCTTTCGTAATTCTTTAGTACTCAATTTTTCACCTGTATAACCTATAGGTTTTAATGAAGAATGAAGAATTAATAATGAAGAATATACTAGACGATAGCCGCTAGGCATTAAAGTCCTTGTAACACTTCTTCCTCCTTATTTTTCACTATTCATTAACAATTTTTTCAATGAATTTCCATTCATTGATCCTCTATAGCTATTGCCAAAAACTAGAAAACAATCGAAGTAGGATTCAAGTCAAATAGACTTGAGTCTACCTTCACCCAGATCCAATTAACCACATTTACTAACCCTTGAGGTGACTATTTAGGAAGGTTTGTTTTGAAAATTTTCAATTTTCAAAACAAACCTTCTATCTAGTTGCCCTTAAATTACTAACAATGAAAAAGATTCAAGGAAAATTTAATAGCAAAATGCTGATATATGGAATAGGAGGGATAGTTTTATTATTCTTATTAACCCTATTAAACCCCTTTGGATACAATGACTTAGGCTACAGAGAGGTAGTAGAAACCCCTACTGGACAGAAATATGTTATTTTCAATAATGGGCTTTACTGGAAAATACCTGGTTCAAAAGTCACTACTTATCCCAACGTTATAACAATAAGTCACCGAGGTTCTGATACTGGTTCTACTGTAAATGGCACGCAGATTTTGATCCGATTTAATGACGCAACGGAGGCTTATGCCCAAACGGTTGTTCGTTTTTTATTACCAGATAAGGAAGCGGATATGATTGTTTTACATTCTGAATATGTCAATAAAGAATATTTAGCTTTAAAAGGTTTACAGCCTTATACGATAGAATGTGTTAAGAATTCCGCTCAATTAATGGATTCCGAGCAGCATTACTCGGGAGGAAGAGCGCAATTATCCCAATTCTTTCAAGACCAGTTACAAGACGGTTTATACCTTTTGGATGTAGAAGAGATTGTGACGAGAGATAGCATGACTAATGAGGTAAAGCGGATATATACCAGCAATATTAGACTTGCGCCAAATGGAGATAAAGTAAGAAAAAGTTCTGATTTAACCCGCTTTGGTATAAGTATAGCTAGTGCGACTATTGAAAATGTGGATTACGAATCACAGGTAGATGAGAAATTGAAAAAGAAGATTGAAGCAAGTACAAGAGAAGCGGTTTCTAAGCAAAACTTAGTGACTGCTCAACAAGAAGCAATGACCGCAGAAGCAGAAGGGCGCAGACGTTTGGTAGAGATAGAGTACGAAGAACTGCAAAGACAAACACAAGCGGTGGTACAAGCAGAAACGCAAGTAAAATTAGCTTTACAAGATAAGGAAAAACAACAAATTGCGATGGAAGCCGCAAAATTGGAAGCAATGAAAATTAAAGAATTAGCGGATGCTGAATCTTATGCGAAGCAAAAGATGATGGCAGCGGATGGTGCTTTGGAAAAGAAGTTACATACGTATGAAGAAGTACAGCGAATGTGGGCAACTGCCTTCCAAAATTATCAAGGTGCTTTAGTTCCTACTTTCCAAAATTCTGGTGGCGCAGCCAACGGTAAAGGAAATGCAGGCATTGATTTTATGCAGATTATGGGTGCTAAAGCAGCGATGGATTTAAATATGGATTTGCAGGTGAAGAAGTGAGGGCGAGAATAGAGAAGTGAGATTAGAGAAGTGAGATGTGCATATCTCTATGTAAGAGGTTAATCTCTTAAAAAGAGTGAAATTCTCTACTTCCTGTTCTCACTTCTCTAATCTCACTTCTCTATTCTCGCCCTCACTTCTCTATTCTACAAGACTAGCTAGTTATTTTTCTACTCTAGTATAGAGAGAAGAATACTAAATCGGAGAGGTGGCGAAAGCTGCCTCTCTTTTTTTGTGACTTCTTTTTTACATGAACTTACAGGGTACTGTAACAGGAAAAACTATCTTTACTCTTTTAAGAAGTCAGCGGTCAGAACACCCTTACAGGACTGTCTGGAGTCAATAAGTATTCGATAGAAAGGCGATGCTGGGAGATACTTTCATACTTACGATTTGAATTTGAGCTTGACACTTGGATTTGAACCTCCTCCAAGCTGACTACGAAGTGAGCTGACTACTGACCGCTAAATTAAACATCTACTCCATGTTTTTCCTACTCAAAGCCTTACATGTATTCGGATTCGTTGCTTGGTTTGCTGGCTTGTTTTATCTAGTCCGCATCTTTGTTTATCACAGGGAAGCAATGGATAGAACGGAACCTGCTCGTAGTATATTGATTAAAGAATTCAATGCTATGCAGTGGAGAGTGTATAAAATAATCTGTAATCCGGGTATGATGATTACTTGTATTTGTGGATTAGGGATGCTTTATATCCATGGTTGGGAATGGTTTCGGGTAAATTATTGGATGCACGTTAAGTTAGTCTTATTGCTAGGCTTATTGGCCTATCATTTATATGCAAAGCAAATTATTTTAAAACTAGAGACCGGTGCTAATCCATTTACCTCCTTTCAGTTTCGCTTATTGAACGAAGTCCCTACCCTATTTTTATTAAGTATTGCTTTACTAGCTGTTTATAAAAATACCTTGAATTTCATCTATGCTTTTTTAGGTATTCTTTTATTTGGTTTTTTACTAGTCATATCTGCAAAAGCTTATAGAAATTGGAGGGTTAAGAATGAAAAATGAATAATTGATAATGGAAAATTGAGAATTGAGAATTCACTAGACGTTAGCCTCGACTTTAGCCTTTATAGGCCAACCGATAATAATAATTTTTCAAACTTTCAAAGTCTTCAAGACTTGGGTAGTTTTGCTTATCAAAGAATTAGACTACCCAAGTTTTGAAAACTTTGAAAGTCTGCGCATTATCGGCCAGCCTAATTGGTCTTTGGTACGCTATTTTCTGGAGCGTTGTTGGGAGATAATTTCCCATTATCTTTCAACTTAGAAAGCGATTACTACTCAATTAAATTGAAAGATAATGGGAAATTATCTCCCAATAACGCTACCTAAAAAACATAAACAAACTTTTGCACGCTATATTAACGTCTAGTGAATTCTCCATTCTCCATTCTCAATTATTCATTTACTCCTCCGCATCTAAAACTTGTATCACCTCTTTTTCTATAAAATCAGTAACTGACAATTTGTGGTGTCTTCTAAACATACGAACAAATACTCCTTTAGATTTAAATCCACACTTATTAGAAATTTGTGTTAACATGTATTCTACCGCCTCTTTATCTTCATAGTCCTCTAAACGAAAATCAGGATGAAGTAAAAATTCCGCTGCTGATTTTACCCGACGAGAATTAATAAAGGTATCATAATCTTGACCAAAATCAGATTCCATTATTGTTTCTACTACAGACGGAGTCGTTCTAAGCAACCGAGCTATTTCAGTATCTGAAATTTCTGGACTTAGAAAAATAGGTTCTTTTTCTATTAGTAAAATTAAACGGTCTTTATAGGACAATAATTCTGGTTCTCCATCTGTGTTTTCAATAGCAGCAGGTGCTGTTTCTGTTTTTACTAAGTCTTTGCTCATTTGAGCCATTAAATCAGTATTAGTTACGCCTACAAATAGAAATAGCGCAAAAACGATAAGTGTATTCTTTTTAAGCATAAAAATTTTGGTTGTTAGACGGGATTAGCTCCCGCCCCATTATTTAATAATTAGTGTTAAGTAATATCTAAGGGCATAGAAATGCCCTACCATTTGCGTAGCAAATAAATTGTTAGCTACTACTCTAGGCGGATTAAACTTTGGGAATTGTTTTATAAAAAATCACCAAAGTTTAATCCACCTAAAGGAGTGTTCTTTGTTAGTCAGCCTTGAATAGAAGCAGCTATACATAGAAATCGCCTTTAAAAAAGCAGGCTTGCTCTTCTATTTCCATCCTTATTATATAGGAAGGCATAGCATTCTAGTACTTCAAAAGGCTCATTCCTTTAAAGCAATAATTTTTAGGAGGCATTAATAGAATTTATGCGGATCTTTTTTTGTATGCAAATTCTTAATCACCAATGAAATGGTTGATTGGTGTGTTGCACACACCAATCCGCATAAGGTCTAATTAGTTTACTAAAGTTGATTATATACTACAATTTACAATTTAGGGATAAAGCTTGATGGGGAGTTGGAGCTAAGTAGAAAATTAATTCCGAAAAGATACATTAACTAATTTTATAAAGTTTATTAAAAACAAAATCAATTAATTACAAAAAATTATAATTTTAATATGTTACTAGTTATGACTTAACATTTAAGTCCAAAGTCACACATAAATTGAAAATTGTTGTAATTGAGTAGGTTTTAAAGTTATTATTGATGGAGCAAAATAAATGAAGGCCAATGCAGGTCATTCAGCATTGTAATTGGGAGGTAGATCTCTTTTTTTTAATTATTGTAAGTGGTATGTAAGCTAATTGCTAAGAAGATGGGAGAAATTATACGTGGAAATGAAATGTTGCTAATGTGGTAATAAAAAGATAGGAAGTTTTCATTATACATGCAAGTTACAAAAAAAAAAGATAGCCACAAAGATTAAAGTAATTTTTAATTAGAGACCCGTAATTAATTGTTTATTTGTTTAGAATATTTTAGAATATTTATTTGTTTACTAGACTACGTATAGTACCTAAGGCAAAGTGTAAGAATAAATTGGTCATTTTAGGCTAGTCATTTTTTCTTCTAAGGAATTCCAAAAAATTAAGCATAGCTGGGCTACGGTTCATTTTTTAGGATTTCTTAGAAGGAAAAAGGGCAGTCTAAAATGGCTAATTTATTCTTTCACTTTGCCTAATAAACAAATAAACATTCTAAACAAATAAACAACCTAACTCATATCTTACTATTCAAATATTCTAAGATAGTTTGATGGTTTTCTCTTTTTGCGATGCTCAAAGGCGTATCTCCATTATCCATAGAAGCATTAATATCCGCTCCTTTCTGTACCAATAATTCTACTATTGAAAAGTTCCCTCTATGCACTGCAGAGTGTAGCGGACTTACCCCTTGAACTTGTTGTGCATTAACATCTGCCCCATGTGCTAATAATAAAGCACAGATATTAGAATTATTCTTGACAATAGCAGCGTGTAAAGCTTGTATCGCCGACCCATTAGTAGCCACTAACCCAACATTTGCCCCTTGTTCGATTAAATAAGTAGCAATCGTTTCTTTTCCAAAATAACAAGCAAGACTCAATAAAGGAAAACCGTCTGGCGCAATTGAATTTAACAAGGAAGGATCTTTCTCCAAAAATTGTTTTACTAATTCAAAAGCACCACAAGCTGCTGCTTCATGAATACTAAGGTCTTTTTTTAAAGGAAGTATTTTTTCTACTACTTCTGGTAATTGATAATAAGCAATTAGTAACAAACCAGAGATGCCTTGTTCTGTTTTCATAGATAAAACGGCAGGCGTTCTTTCTATAAAAGTAGTAATTTTATTGGTGTCGCGGGTTTTTAGTAGTTCTGCAAGTTGTGTGATAGCAGTCATTATTGTTAATATTGATTAAGTAGTCAGACAAAAATTGTTGAGCCTACTCTAAAAGTCGTTAAGAGCGCAATTTGACAAATTTTTAGAATTTGTCAAATTTATAAATCGCTCTTTTTTAGGGTGTTATAAATTTGCCAAATTCTGAAAATTTGGCAAATTAGCCCCAATCAGACTTTTTAGAGTAGACTCATTGTTTGATGGTTTGATGGGTAGATACAAGACGTTGACAAACAGCCACCTAGCCATTATTATCGTAAGTGCTCAATCTGTACTAGTTTCTAGTGTCTTGAAGGAAGTCGAGTCATAAGAAGGGGATAACTTAAAGTTATCCCCTTCTTATTAATACCATCGACTCGTTATCAGTAACACTGTATTGAGAACTTACTTATTATCCAAATAAATATATCCGCCTATTTAAGTTATAGGAATGCCATAAAGCGCAACTCTATTCAGCTAATTTTCATCTAAAAATAAAAGAACTTCATAGATAAACAAACATAAATAGCTGATAGAATCGTTATATTTGAAATATAATGACAAAAATCAGAAAAATAGCGTCTAAGAATAGAGAAGCGAGCACAGAAACCGTCCTTAAAAGAAGCATTTCTTAGGATCTGTTCTCTGCTCTCACTTCTCTGTTCTAAACAGAAAAATTAAATACTTCATGATAAATAAAGTCAAAAAGTGGTTAGGTATAGAAGGCGTAAAATTAGAATTGATTTTACCAGAAAAAATAAAGGAATCATCAGGTGTAGTGACTGGAAAAATCCGTTTCTCCTCCATGAATGAGCAAAAGATTACTGCCATCAAAGTAAAAATGGTAGAAAAATATAGTAGAGGTCGCAGTAAAGAAAAACTAACAGATGAATACGAATTGGGAGAAATCACCTTTAATCAAAGTATCACCATTCCAAAAGAAAAAGCCATACAAGTAGATTTTTCCTTGCCTTTTCAATTGAAAAAATCTGAAATGGATGAATTAGCGGATGCTAATATTTTTTACGGCGGATTAGTGAAACTAGCTAAAGGTTTACAAGGAGTCAGCTCGGAGTTTTATATACAAGCAGAAGCGCATGTAAAAGGAACAGCACTCCATCCTTTTGACAAAAAAACTATTAAATTAGAATAAGTATTCAGAATAGAGAAGCGAGAAGCGAGAATAGAGAATAGAGAATAGAGAATAGAGAATAGAGAGTAGAGAATAGAGATAAAATCGTGCTAAACTAATAGTATAAACTATTAAGAATAACTCTGCTATCCAGTTTCTAATCTCACTTCGCTGCTATCTATTCTGAATAGTCACCTAAATTTTAAAATACAAAACCCAAATTCCAACCGTGATGTGCACTCGCATTTTGCGTTTAATAGCACGGTTGGAATTTGGGTTTTGTATTTTGGAATTTAGATTTTATTAGTCTGATTTTATCTTCTGTGTTTTGGAATCTATTTTTTGGGTTGTGGAACTTGGTTTTTGAGTTTTGGGACTTGGTTTTTTATTAAAATCTTGAATAATTTCTTCATCGTTTTTACCGAGATTTTTCAATAAAAACTCGGTATCATCTGCAAAATCATCATTTGGGAATTTTTTTAGAAATTCCGTATATAAAGCCTTCGCCTTATCAAAATCTTTTAAATCATTGTCATAAGTAAAAGCTTTAAGAAACAATGCCTGAGGGGCTTTTTCAAAGCTAGGATACTTAGCATAGATTCTATCATAGATGTTAATGGCCTGGGGAAAGGCACGAATTGCTCGTGCCGTTTCTCCAGCCTTATGTAGATAGTTTGGACTCTGAGAGTCCTCTGGTTTTAATAAAGCATATAATTCGCAAACTTGAATAAAACTTCCTGCTACCTTTATATCCAATTTATGCGTCTTCTCGTTATACATTTTCCCACCGATAGCGTCTATATGTTCTGTGAGTGAAAGATTGTCTTTGTCTATTATTTTTTTAGCATTCGCTATATGTTTCCCTGTAGGAAATTGCTCTACATATATTTTGCAGATCGTTTTTGCAGTTGTAACATCTCCTAACTGTTGCTGATAAATATTGGCTAATGACCATACATTTTCAGCTGTTGCTGGTGCCGCATAGTATTTACCAATACCGTCCTTTAGGGTTTGTACCGCTTCCGCAACTTGCTTGTTTTTAAGTTGTAAACTAGCAATTTTTCCAACCGTTATAGCATTGGCAGTTACTGCGTTAGGTCCATCTTTAAGACTATTTTTATAGGCTGTTATTAATTCTTGTGTAGATTCTGGAGAAGAATTCGATGCTACAGTTTTCTCCAATTGCCCAATTGCATTACTAGTAGAATCTGCTTGACAGGCAATCAGTAATGATATCGTAAAAAGTACAAGTATAAATTTATAGTGATACATAAATGCTTGCTTATTATTTAAAGCCATCTAAGTTTTTATAGGTAATCCAAAATCTAACCTTCTGAATTCCTAAACCTAGACTTATTTTCTCGAAGCTAATGTACAATTCTTTTCTTGAATGCCCAAATTCATTGCAAATAAAAAAATATATTAAATTGAGTTGTGGTATAACTAGACATTTTCTGAACTAAAATAGCGGATAAAAAGTATATTTGGCAGAAAGCTTCTTTAGAGGGAGAGAATTTGATTTGTTTTTTTGCAAAACAAATCAAATTCTCTCCCTCTAAAAAATACAAATCACATCAATTTATCATAAAATACTTTTTCCGTCACTTCAGCCCACTTAGTAGCTCTTTGCTTAAATGCAGACATAGATGCATATACTTTTTTGGCAAAAGGATCTGCGGCAGTAATCTCCGCTAGTATTTCTGCGGTGTATCCTTTTAGGGCATCTAATACCTCATCAGGGAACGTCCGAATATCTACTTTTTCTTCCCGAATTAATTTATCCATAAATAAATTATTCTTTGCTTCAATTTCTGAAAGCATCCACATATTTAAACGCAAAGCAGCAGATTCAACAATTACTTGCAAATCTTTGGGAAGTGCTTCATATTTTAATTTATTGACAAAACACTCTAGAACGGTACCTGGCTCATGCCAGCCAGGTGCATAATAATATTTTGCTATATCTTGAAAGCCCATTTTATAATCGTGAAAAGGACCTATCCATTCTGTTGCATCAATAACCCCCCGTTCTAAATTTGTATATATTTCGCTACCAGCAGATAAAACAGGTGTACCTCCTGCCCTTTCTAAAACTTTCCCTCCAAACCCCGGTATTCGCATTTTCAGACCTTGTAAATCTGCAACAGAGTTGATTTCTTTGTTAAACCATCCGCCCATTTGCACTCCTGTATTCCCTGCTGGAAAAGGAATTAAATTAAATTTAGCATACAGTTCCCGCCACAATTCCATTCCACCGCCGCTCAATAACCAAGAATTCATTTGTTGCGCATTCATGCCAAAAGGAATAGAGGCAAAAAACTGCGCAGCAGGTGCTTTTCCTGCCCAATAATAAGCACCTCCATGTGCTAAATCTGCGGTACCACTTGTGACTGCATCAAATGCTTCTAATGCAGGCACTAACTCTCCTCCTCCATAGACCTTAATATTTAATCGCCCGCCCGACATTACTTTTACCCACTCTGCAAATTTTTCACATCCCTCTCCAAGTATTGGATAATTCGGCGGCCAAGTCGTCAACATATTCCACCTATACTTTTTTCCTGTTTGGATAGCGGGTGCTCCAATTTCTGCTGTACTTGCGTCCTTTCTACAAGCACTTAAAGTACTGATACCAAGTGTGCCGACCGCCATTTTTTTTAGGAAGTCTTTTCTATTAAGGTCTTTCATTTTGTAATTTTAATAGTTTCAACTTAGTATCTGGTAAAAAGTATATTGCTATATTGTTCTATTGCTATATTGTTCTATTGCTATATTGTTCTATTGCTATATTGTTCTATTGCTATATTGTTCTATTGCTAGACGCTGGCAATCAGCAATAAAACAATAAAACAATAAAACAATATAGCAATTTTGGCCATTTACTTACTGTTTATCAGCAGAAGTAAAAATCCGCTCCCAATTAATACCATCTCGCATATTGGCGTTTTTGGTCGAGAACCAAATAAACAATGGTTTTCCTACAATATGATTTTCTGGAACAAAACCCCATACTCTAGAATCTTCTGAATTGTGTCGATTATCCCCCATCATCCAATAATAATCCATTTTAAAGGTGTATTTAGAGGTTTGTTCGCCATTAATGTAAATCCTTCCATTCTTCACCTCTAATTTATTTCCTTCATATACAGAAATTACTCTACGGTAAGCAGGTAAATTGTTAGGAGTTAAAGTAATCGTTACCCCTTTTTTAGGCACCCAAATAGGCCCATAATTATCTACGTTCCATCCTTTATTCTTAACAGGATCATGTGGAAATAAACGGGTTCCCTCTTCATATCTTTCTACGACCATCGTACTATCTGAATTGGATAAAGAAGCAGCTTGCTCATCGGTTAAAGTCAAGAGCAATCTTTTAACAGAATTGGCGGACCGAACATTGGCTTCATCTATCCCCCATTCTTTCATACGAGAATTATCATATCCTTCTGGTACCGTGACCCAATACATATTATTGGGAATAATTTCGATACTCGCATCTAATGCCTGAATTTTTTCTTTCTGCTCTTCATTCAAGACCAACATTTGGTAATTTTCTCCTTTACCATTCGGAAAATTTTGATCTTCGGCAGAAATATTCCAGTCTGAAAATTGCTTCTCATTAATTGGACCCTTATGTTTTACTAAATAACGATACTGTACATAGGTAGGTACTTTCCCCGGTTTGCCATTAATAAAAACTTCTCGATTTCTAATTTCTAATGTGTCTCCTGCTATTGCAATACATCTTTTAATATAATGGTCCATTTTATCAATGGGTCGAGTTACCAGAGGTTCTCTACCGGCTTTAATTCTAGCAGCAACGGACTGAGGGACAGAATTTCGTCGATAATCATAGATACTCCAAGTTCTACCGGGGGTAACATACACGCTATCTCCTTCTGGGTAGTTGAAAACTACGGGGTCATTTCTATCCACCGTTTCTAAAGCTGGTAATCTTTTAAAAGGCAAACTTGGGCTTTTCAAATACGATTCTGCATTGAAAAATGGCAGTCGATTATGTAGTAAAGGAATCATTGCAATCGTCTTAGGGGTTCGAATGCCGTAATGTGCTTTACTAACAAATAAATAATCTCCTACATTTAAAGACCCTTCCATTGAAGAGGTCGGAATAACATAGGCTTCTATTAAAAACATACGAATAAATGCCGCTGCAAATACGGCAAATACAATCGCCTCTGCCCATTCTCTTATCTGCGATTTTTCGTAAGGATTTTTTACTTTTAACTGATTATAGGTGTACATATCCTCATTGGCAACTGCCTCTGCCATTTGAGTAGCATAAGCTCTTTCTTTGATTAAGGTAGGTCCATCATAAGGCTCCGATGATTTACCTAATTTAAAAAAGGATAAAGGTGCATATATGACTGCTAGTGCACTATCCCAAAAAGAATATTGTTTAAAGGAACGAACCATGTCTACGCACATACCCGCATAAATAAAAATATTTACGATAGGCAACAGCAATAAAGCGGCCCACCAACCTGGTCGACCAATTATTTTACACCATTCTACAAAATTAAGTCCCGGAATAAGTGCTTTCTTAGGGTCTACTCCCGCTTTTTCAAATAATTTGTATAAACTTAAACTTAATAAGATATAAGTAATAACCAGAAATAATAAAATTGTCATTTAATTGAAAATATAATTTAGGTAAGGTTCTTTAATTGTTTAGCTTGTTTATTTGTTTACCTGTTTATTAGACCATTGCGTAAAAAAGGAATACTTCCAAATGTTTATTTGTTTAGCAGCGTGTTTAGTAAACAAATAAACAATATCAACAAATAAACAAATAAACTTATTAAACAAATCAACAACCCTACTTAAGTATTGATTTTTTTTTTGCAAAGATAACCGAATTTACATCACATTCTCTCCTTAAACAGAATACATAGAAGAAGTGCGTGTTTTTTTCGATGAATAGGAATATTTTTGATGTTTTGGTAACGAAGAAATAATAAATCTGCGTGAAAATACTTTTAGTAGAACCTTTTTTTACGGGTAGTCACCAATTATGGGCAGAAGGCTATCAGCAATTCAGTAAGCAGGAGCTTAAAATTTTGTCTTTGCCTGGCCGTCATTGGAAGTGGCGGATGTATGCAGGGGCCGTAGAATTAGCAAAGCAATTTTTAGCTATGAACAATTATAGCCCTGATTTAATTTTGGCTACCGATATGCTAGATTTGACTACTTTCTTAGCCTTAACTAGAAAGAAAACAGCCACTATTCCAACGGCCATTTATTTCCATGAAAACCAAATAACCTATCCTTGGTCTGCAACCGATCCTGATGTAGCGTTAAAAAGAGACAATCAATATGGGTTTATTAATTATACGAGTGCCTTAGCAGCAGACCGTTTGTTTTTTAATTCTCCTTATCATCAGCAATCTTTTTTGAGCGCATTACCTAGTTTTCTCTCTCAATTTCCTGACTATAAAGGGAACGAAAATATTGCTAGTATTGAACAAAAAAGTGCTCCCCTACCCTTGGGCGTTAATTTGTCTGCTTTAAATGAACACAGAACTTCCAAAAAAAATGAAATTCCACTATTATTATGGAATCATCGTTGGGAATATGACAAAAATCCTGTTCCTTTCTTTGAAGCCTTATTTCAGTTAAAAGAAGAAAAAATTCCTTTTCAAGTCGCTATTCTAGGCACTTCTTATCATAAAAAACCTGCAATCTTCAAAGAGGCAAAAATTAGATTAGCCGAAGAAATTGTTCAGTTTGGCGCAGTTAAAACGGTGGCAGAATATGCAGATTGGCTGTGGCGGGCAGACATCTTGCCTGTTACGAATGCTCAAGATTTCTTCGGTCAAAGTGTGGTGGAAGCTATTTATACGAATTGCTTCCCTATTCTACCCTATCGACTTGCCTATCCAATGCACATTCCAAGTACAGAACATAGTAAGCATTTCTACTATAAAGAAACGGATTTCTATCCGCTTTTAAAGAATGCTATTAAAAATATAGAAAAAATTCGCAGAGAAAGCTACCAACATTTTGTCAGTCATTATGATTGGTGTACATTAGCAGCAGAATATGATGATCATTTGAGATTAAACTAAAAATGCCAATAGTAAAATATAGAACACATAAAATCAATTATACCATACAAGGAAAAGGTCCAACAATTGTCTTTTTGCATGGATTTGGCTTAGATCTTAGAATGTGGGCAGATTTCACGCCTGCTTTTGAAGATTACCAAGTAGTGTGTATTGATTTACCGGGGTTTGGGCAATCAGAGAATATGCCTAATATGTCCATTCCGCTGATGGCCAAAGCGGTAAAAGCAGTTCTTGACCAAGAACAAATAGAAAAAAGTGTACTGATAGGTCACTCTATGGGCGGCTATGTTAGTTTAGCCTTTGTCAAAAAGTATGAATATTTACTGAAAGGTTTTGGATTATTTAATTCTCATCCATACGCAGATACACTAGAGCGAAAAGAATATAGAACTAAATCTATATCTTTCGTAGAAAGACATGGAGTACCGATTTACTTAAAGCAAATGATACCTTTATTATTTGCCAAGAAATTTGCTAAATCGAATACTTTTATCCTTGAGAAGATCTCCTTTTATGGCAGTCAAACTAGTAAAGGAGGAATTATAAATGGCTTAAAAGCGATGCGAGGTCGTGTAGATAATAGTAGTGTTCTAAAGAAAACAAGCGTGCCTGTGCTATTTATTGTAGGAAGAAGAGATGCTGCCATACCTTTAAAAAACAGTTTAAATCAACTCTCTTTACCTTTGCTAAGTTCGATACATATTTATGAACAGGCTGGACACATGGGTATGTTTGAAGCAAAAAAGGAAACAATTGAAGCTATTAAAGATTTTACCAATTTTTGTGAAGACATGCAGCAGAGCGAATTTTAATTTTAGTTCTTTGTCAATTTTTGTAGCGGCGACTTTAGTCGCCGAGTGCGTAAGTCGGCAACTAAAGTCGCCGCTACATTAAATTGCATTTTGCAAAAATTGACAAAGAACCAAAATTTCCAACTGCCAGAACTTTGGTAAAAATTGGATGATGATTGTCAATGTTTTACAAGCATTCAACATTCTTCATTCACAATTAAATCTAATGACTCCACTATTAATTATTGCGGCCATACTACCAGGCTTATTACTCTGCTTACTTATCTATTTTTTAGATAAATATGAACGAGAAGATATTCTGCATCTACTTATCACTTTTTGTTTAGGAATGCTGTGTGCTGTACCTGCTATTGGCATCCAATTTTTAGCCTCTAAAACGGGTATTGATAATTCCACAAGTACCCTCTTATTTTTGGTCAATGTCTTTATAGTTGTTGCCTTTAGTGAAGAACTAGTAAAGATGCTTGCGTTATTAGGATACCCCTACCGACAAGATTTCTTTAATGAACCATTGGATGGCATTGTATATACAATGATGATAGGTCTAGGCTTTGCAACCGTAGAAAATTTAATATATGCCAATAAATTTGGTATGGAAACCACGCTTATTCGTTCTTTTACTGCGGTGCCAGCACATGCTATTTTTGCCGTAATTATGGGCTATTTTGTTGGACTCGCCAAATTTTATGAAAAAGAGCGACGAAAGTTTATTATCCGAGGGTTTCTGATGGCATTTGTGGTACATGGCATTTATGACTTTTTTCTTTTGCAAGAATATTATGATTGGTTAATGGGATTTGGTTTGTTGACAATTATTTTAGGTATTATTTTGTCGTGGCAGCTAATTCGTATGCACAAAGAACGATCTCCATTTAATGAAAAGAATATACAGCCATAGTACTGGTAACGCAACTCTCCGAGTTGCGCCATGAATACCACTTGCGCAACTCGGAGAGTTGCGTTACCAGCACCTATTGAACGGATTCGGAATCAAGGAAAAATAAAATGAATATTTTGTTTAAAAAAAAACCAATCCCTATAAGGGTTTGAGTCTTATAAAATATAATTTATTTTATTGCCGTTCCTAATAGGATATTTAGAGCGTATAATTCC
>ENA-ORXT01001298-ORXT01001298.1-marine-metagenome-genome-assembly--contig:-NODE-1298-length-34250-cov-8.521230_pt1 | contig 34250 bp, 19 predicted proteins | sample MGYA00237868_ERZ511482 | MGnify/ENA metagenome assembly ERZ511482 | reverse complement strand
GTCGCAATACTGAGCTTGGCGAGCTTTGCAATTTCGTTTAGATCTTGTCGCTTTAAGCGAGCTCTGGTGGTGGTTTTTTGGTGGTGGCTTTTTTAGCAGTGGTTTTTTTGGCTGCAGTTTTTTTAGCCGTGGGCTTTCTGGTTATTGCCTTTTTAGCGGTGGTCTTTTTAGCGTCGAGCATAATGAATTCGTTTTAGTAAGTAGTTAATATTTGATATACAATTATATCAGGTATCAATTGTTATAAAAAATAAAAACGGGTTTTGCTTTTAGTTGCTTTGTATTGTGAGGTTGATCTTGAGAATCGCCCGAAAAAGAAAGGTCTGAAGGATCGAGTATTGACGGATTTGTTGGGGATTACGTCATCGGCTTGGTCCAGTGCTGAACGGGTTACGAGTAAAATCTGTGTTAGTAACCTGAAGACGGTCGACCAAAATTTTAATGTTAGTTTCTCGTGGCTAGACAACGGAGAAGGGAGCCAATCGGTGTCGATGGCTGCGGAACTGGGCGACGGGAAGTTTGCCCAGATATTGATTACTTCCGAGATGCTGGATAAGAAGACGACTCTGGCGATTCTTAAATACATGTTTAAGCCCACGCTGCAGTTTGAGCATGCACTGGGCTATATGACTTCTAGCGACTTACCGCCGGAGATGAACTCGTCTACGACAAAAGTTGTCCCGGCGAATTTAGAAAGCCGGTTTGAGAATGGGAAGGAGTAGTTGATGGCGATTGATGGTTTGCTAATTGTCCAAAAGGTGGTGAAGGTAATTTCTGAGAAGATGAAAGAAAGTTTAGATGGACGGATTGGAGTGCAAAGTGGATTGCTTTAAGGTAAAAACAGAAAAGAGCGATTGAGGTTTGGCGAGTTATTTTGAATAGGGGGAGAGTGAGAATCAAAAGAGGATACTATTAGGATTCAATACATTTTTTACCTAATAATTAGGAGACCATAGTAATTTCGGGGGATTATTCTATTTTAATTTTGGTAATCAATCTGTTTTTTATATCTTTATTCTTACCTGCCTTGAGAAAGCTTACCGTATAGAATATGTGACATCTCTTCTATGTCCAACCTATGCATAATTGCGTAGCGGTACCCACTACAAACAAACAAGCTGAATACTCAAAAAAGCCATGAAAAAACTTCTCAAAATTATTCTCCATTTTCTTTTGGTGCTATCCTTGCATGCTCCTCTTATCTCTCAAAGTAATTACCAAGTAACACATTTAACCGTAGAAGATGGACTGCCTAGTCGAAATTGTTTTGGTGGCTTTATGGATAAAAAGGGATATATGTGGATCGCCACCGACTACGGCCTTTCCCGATATAATGGTATTTCCTTCAAAAATTATCTGTTTGATATAGAAAATCCTGAGGCATTAGGTTCCTACGGGGTTCGAGATGTTCTGGGTATTTCTGAAAATATATTATTAGTCCTGACGGCAAATTGCATGTATCGGTTTCATAAAGAAACAGAAACTTTTGAAGCCACGAATCTTTGTTTTAAAGATAGTGAAAATCAGGGGCAAGTTGAACTGAAAAAATTATCCTTGCTAGAAGAAAATACGCTGTGGATTTGTGCAACCAGAGGAGGTTTTTTTAAATACGATATAGCGCAAGATTCTTACAAACAATTCAACCTGGTGGAAGGTAATTTAAGCCCCCGTCAACAATTCGATAGAAACCGGGTAAATTCTATCAAACCCTATATTGGAGATAAAAATAAACTTTGGATAGGCGGCTCAGGACTCTATATCTTTGATAAACAAACAGAATCACTGGTCCAAAAATTATCTAATAGAGATGAATTACATGCACTTTATACTAGACGTAAAGGAGAAATTTGGTTCGGGACTTACGGCAACGGATTTTGGCGACTGGACGAAGATACAGAAGAAATTGAAAAATTTAAGGTTGATGATTTTATAGATTATGGCCCAAATGTTATGATGTATTCTATAGAAGAAGATAAGGATCAATTGTGGATAGCTACAGGAAGAGGACCCATTCTATTTAATCTTGATACAAAAAAATTTACTTTCCCGGTAGCCGACCCGAAATACTCAATCAATACAGATGAAAACTATCTAAATACATTGATGAAAGATCACCAGAATCGACTCTGGACTTTTTCGTGGAATGGGATTAAAATATATGATCGGCAAAGCCTCCTTTTTAAAACCTACCTTGTCCCGAGAGACGATCTGAATAAGGAAGATAACGGGGTTGCAATTACCGGCCTGGACGTTGAAAGTACTGGTGCGTACTGGTTAACCGGATATCGGGGAAAAGTTTTTTACAAACTGGATTCGCAGTGTTCTACCTTCACTCCTCAGGCGATCGGATTTCCCTATAACAATAAAGGGGTTTCCTACGAATTTTACGATGTTTTAATAGATAGCCGTGATGACATTTGGCTAAACAAGCAATTGCTTTATAAGTTTAATAGAAAGTCAAATCAACTGGAACCATTCAAGGAAGCGCAGATAAAAAAAATTGGACGTTTCTATTTATATAATATGATTGAGGCGCCAAATGGAGATATCTATTCGGGGACTACGCATCACGGCATAATTAGATACGACCGAAAAAGAGATACCATTATTCAATATCTTAACATCCCAAATAATCCGAATACGATAGACGAAAAAAGTATTTGTAAACAACTTTTTTTTGACCATAAAGGAAAGTTATGGGTCTCTACCAATACCTATAAAATCTATATCTTTGATCCGGAAACAGAAAAATTCATCGATAAAATTTCAGTAATCACCAAAGATAATTCCGTAGAATTCAAAACCCCGGAAGCACTACTGGAACGCAGGCCCAACGAAATATTGATGAGTACCAAAGGAGCAACCTTCTTTGTAAATCCACAGGGGAAAATTTTGGAATCAATCAGGGACGAAAACGGTGTTCCACTCGATGATGTCATTGGTGCGGTTAAAGATGATCACGGAGGTATCTGGATACTGAATAAACTGGGTTTACACCATCTGGATACGCTTGGACGGGTAAGCAGTTACACCGAAAATGACGGGATCGATGAACTGGAAGGATGGAATACCTACATAAAAAAACTTAAAAACGGAGAAATATTTATCGGAAAAAAGAACGACCGTTTTAATCTTTTTCACCCTGATAGCCTTCCGTATAACCGAACGCCTCCAATAGTTGTTTTTGACGAAATCCTGGTAAACCGAAAACCACTGAAGCTGGGTAAAGACATTAATTATCTCGACAAAATCACTCTAAATTTTGAACAAAATTTCTTTAGCATCTCCTTCGCTGCTTTAAACTTCACCCGTCCAGACAAAAATCAGTATGCTTATAAGATGGAAGGACTTAATGAGGACTGGGTAATGAATGGCAACGAAAACAAAGCGGCATTTACAAATCTGGGAGAAGGCGATTATACCTTTCGGGTTAAGGCAGCCAATAATGACGGGGTCTGGAATAATGAAGGAATCTCTATAGATATCAAAATATTACCTCCCTGGTATAGATCAACTTTAGCTTACTTACTATATCTAGCGTTAATCGGAGGAGGATTATTTTTGTTCTGGAATTATCAAAACCGACGACGAAGATTACAATTTCAGCTACAGTTGGAGCAATCTGAAACAGTCCGGCTTAGAGAACTGGACGAAGTTAAAAATCGGCTCTATACAAATATCACTCACGAATTCAGAACGCCATTAACGGTCATCAGTGGGTTAGCGGATAACCTGGATGGAAACAAAATTGAAAAGAAAAAGATTCTCGAAAACAGTCAAAGCCTTTTACACCTGGTCAACCAGATGCTCGACCTTTCTAAACTACAATCTGGACAATTAAAATTTGAACCAGTTCTTTTTGAAGTTATTTCGTTTTTAAATTATTTGACTGACTCTTTTTCTTCCTTATCTAACGAAAAACGGATTAGCTTGAATTTCCATTCCGAGATAGAAAGGCTTGAAATGGATGTAGACGTTGAAAAACTAAAATTAATAATCGGAAATTTAATTTCCAACGCAATCAAGTTTACCCCGGAATTTGGTAAAATCCTGGTAACCGCTCAGCAATCAAAGAATGAGTTAATCGTAAAGGTAAAAGACAATGGAATCGGAATTCCTGACGATAAAGTTTCCAAAATTTTTGACCGCTTTTACCAGATAGACGATGAAACTACCCGGGAAGGAGAAGGCACCGGAATTGGTCTGGCAATTGTCAAAGAATTTTCCTTACTCATGAAAGGAACAATCAAGGTAAAAAGTGCAGTAAATAGAGGAAGTGAATTTATACTGACTTTACCGATTACTAAAAATGCCGAAGCGGAAAAAAGTAAGATCTACGAAAAGCAAAATCTGGAAAAGTCGCTTAATTTGGTCGACACTACCTCCGATATTGCTATTCCCTCCACAAAAAATAATGGAATAACCATTACCAAAAATAATAACATCCTGATTATCGAAGATAATCTGGACGTAGTTTTTTATATCCAGAGTATTCTTGATCACCATCACCATACCGTCCATATGCGAAATGGCAAACTCGGAATTGAACAGGCCATTGCATCCATTCCAGACCTCATCCTCTGCGATGTGATGATGCCAGAAGTAGACGGCTTTGAAGTATGCGCTACTTTAAAAAAGGACGTACGAACAAGCCACATTCCCATTATTTTACTGACGGCTAAAGCTACCCACAGAGATAAATTGGAAGGTCTCAAAACCGGGGCGGATGCTTACCTGATCAAACCATTTGATAAACAGGAACTATTGGTTCGAATCAATCAGCTCATGAAACGACAGGCACGGCTCCGGAATTATTATTCTAAAAATGATGCGCTACCAGTAGAAAAACAGGTAGAAAACAAGTTTTTATCAAAAGTACTTTCTATCATTGAAGAAAATTATGCGGACGAAGACTTTGATATAACCCGTTTGTGTCGTGCTGTTCACCTGGAACGGACACAGCTATATCGAAAGGTTAAAGCGCTGACAGATATCTCTCCTTCCCGATTAATTCGTAAAATACGAATAGAAAAGGCCCACCAGTTATTAGTTTCTTCCAGTGCTTCTGTTGCTGAAATCGCTTATAAATGTGGTTTTAAAAATCCCAGCCATTTTTCTAAAATTTATAAAAACCATTTTGGCACTTCTCCCAATGCAACACGTAAATAACTTATAATCAACTTTTTACATTTTACATTTTACAACAAAATGAAACAAACAGAACAGTCAATTTGCAACTAATTCAATACTTTTCACAACCAGAATATTTTTTTAAAGAAAATAAAGACCAGAGATTTGTCTTTGTAAGGTAACCTGGTTTTCATCAGGTTGAAATCTTTAAAAAACTAACCGAAAATCATGAAAAGCTTCTTACTACTTCTCTTTTGCTGTATATTCTATTCGACATCCGCCCAGGATGCCATGTCCAAAATGACCGAAGGAATAGCAGCCATTCAGCTGACAGAATACAGCAATGCAAAATCAATTTTTAAATCAGGAAGAAAATTAGCCCGAAAAAGTGGTCAAAAAGATTTAAAAAATCGCTTTAAAAAAATGGAAGATCTTGCCAGTTCTTATCTTAAATATCAGGGTAAAATAGATGATGCGCAAAAATCCATTCAATCGGGTAAGTACCTTGGAGCGCTTAATGATTATATGGATGCCAAACAATCGCTAAATGCCATAGCCGCGTTTAACACGACCGAACTGGATACCTACAACGATGGATTGATGAATGAACTGGAAACCAGTACCCAAGAAACCGAAGCAAACCGGATCGAACGATTCGAAACAGATTTGGCCGAGGCCGATAAACTCTTTGAAGCCGAACAATATAGCGAAGCCAGTAAAGCTTACGCAAAGGTCAGGCAAAATTCGAGGAAGTCGGAAAATATTAAATTTGGTATTATCGGTAAAGCCAACCAGGCAAAAGCATGGAGTAACCTTCAGTCGGGTGATCGACTCTTAGCGAAAAAACGTTACCGCAAAGCGCTTGCCTCCTACAAAAAATCAAAAAAGGCATACGCACTACCTGTCATAGAAGATAAACTGGCCGAAGCTACGGATGCTATCTGTTCTGAAATCCCAACTGACATTATCGGTATCATTGATCTGGGTAAGAAAGAAGTCGATAAACTGGATGGGGAAAGAATGTTGTTCAAATATTCCTGCGATCCGGATCGCAGTAAAATGATAAAAAATGCCAGTAAGTATTTTAAAATTGTTGGAAAGGCAGAAAAACTGGAAAAGACCAATAAAAACGGCGCACTGGAACAATACCGGGAAGCCCAAAAACTGGCGGCAACCGATTTGGTAAAACAGAAAATAAACCAGCTTTCGCCAAAGGCCATTTTGGCGCCGGTATCCGTTAGTACGGTCACCGCCCCCGTCAGTTTTGCTCTGCTTACCGAAATAGTATCGGTGGATAAATCCCTTGGAGAGTTCTGTCCCAATCGAAAGGATCACAAAGTGTCAGGAAATAATGAATTTGGCAGTGGACCTTTCGTAAACGGTAAACTGGATTTTACCCACGACGGAAAAAAGGTGTATGTCAGTATTACCCTGGAACTTGCCGCACCAAACAACGGTAGTAAAATTCTAGCTGTATGGAATAAAAACCTGGTATACACTTCCCCAAAAAAGATCACTGGATTTGCCGTCGAGGGTAAGGATCCTTCAAAGGTTGAAGTGGTACGCAAGGTAACGTCCTATTTTGGTAATACAGGTAAGGACAAAAGCGGACACAGAACGCCCTTGCCAACGGCTGGAGCAGAATTTATGAGTTGTAACGAGGGCAAGGCTTACTGGCTTACTGATTCGGGTACTATATCTTATGAGGGTAATGAGATGCGTGATATCAAAGCTCGCGTTAATTTAATTGGGGATACCGGTGGTAGTGATATCAGTGATGACCGGGATTGTCGTTGCGATGCCAAAATCAAAAAGATCGAGATCACCGGATTACAGGTTCAAGTCGAAAGATAAATTTTATTAAAATCAAGGTTTTCATAATCTAATGCTCGCGCATTAACAAAATTCTTATGTCTAATCTCAAAAAATCAAATGATGGAAAAAAGCTATACTAAAACGATTTTGTTAACCTTTTTTTTATGCTGGGGAATACATTCGGCTACAGACGCCCAAAATCTGGAAGCTATAAAAGTACCCGATAAAAAAGATTTGTTCGGAATTTCTGGCAATCTTAATATCGGTGCTTTTTTATCTTCTTCCAACCGATCATCTGGTATTGCTACTCCCTTTGGCTATCATCTGAGTGGGAATATTAATCTGAAATTTTCAAAAATAAACGTACCTATCAATCTTAGCTTTACCGATAACAGGTTTAGTTCCAGCTACAATATTCCAACCTTTCAGCGAGTAGGTATGAGCCCCTACTACAAATGGGTAAAGGTGCACGCGGGATGGCGTAATATGAATTTCTCCAAGTATACTTTAAACGGTGCCAGTTTTTTAGGAGGAGGAATTGAGCTTTCGCCAAAGGCTTTTAGATTCTCTGCCATGGTAGGAAAACTGGATCAGGGCTGGAACAGATTTGATCTGCAAAACGCCATTCCCATCGAAGAAGAAATTATTTTGCCACAAAGGATGGCTTACGCCGTCTCCGTCGGATTTGAGAAAAACAGCAACCAGTTCAAAGTAATATTTTTTGGGTCCAGAGACCGCAATAAAAATACGGTATTGGAAGATCTCCAGACTTATAATATTACCTCCGGCAGTAATTTTTCTTTAGGAACCAAGTGGAAATTCCGACTCTCAAAGCAGCTTACTTTTGAAGGCGACTGGGCGACTAGTACAGTAACGACCAATAATGATTCTGCCTTGCCAGGAAACGAGAGCGGTAAATTCATCATGAACCTTTCGGATGCTTTTATACCGATCAATCGGTCCACGCAAAGTTTCTTTGCCGGAGAGTCTAAATTAAACCTGAGAGTAAAAGCGATGCGAGTGGGTTTTAAATTTCAGCACGTCGATCCTTTTTTCACAACTTATGGTTTACAATTTATTAGAAATGATTTTCAAAATTATACCGGAAACCTTGGCTTTGGTCTACTCAAAAATAAAGTGAACATCAACTTAAGCTACGGTTACCAGAGAAATAACCTGGAAAATTTAAAAGAAAGAACCAGTACCAGAAAGATATTTTCGGGAAATGTAAACGCGCAAATTTTAAAACCGTGGAATCTTTCTGCCAGCTATTCCAATTTTACATCTGACCAAAAAGCGGCTTTACTGGAAGTGAACGATACGTTTAGAATTGCCAATGTGAATAAAAACTTCAACCTCGTACAACGGTTTCAACTGAAAAGTAAAAACAAGCAATCGATCAGTCTGAATTTTTCCAAAAATCAATTTACTTCCTTGACCACTACGCTGGCAGACTCGGAAAACAGTAGCAATACGGTCAGCCTTTCACACCGGATTAAATTTAAAGAGAAGCATCTCCAGATTAAAACTGCCTTGACCACCAGCAACAATAATTTCCAGGATCGATCCACCAAAAGATTCGGTGGAAATATTTCGGTGAGTAAATTATTGCTCGAAGAAAAATTATCTACCAGCCTCCGACTTAGGTACCAAAGAAGCCTTTTTGAAGATCAACAGGATGGCTACGTGATAAATTTTGGTCTCAACCTGAGATACAAAATCAGTCCAAAGCAATCGCTGTCCTTTAATAATAATCTGCTCAATAGAAGAGCAAGAGTACAAAATTCTTTAAAAAGCTGGAGAGGTAATCTCTCTTATTCCTTATCCTTTTAGACAAAAAATATGAAAACCTTGAATTTACAAAAATCCTTAATACTACTAATTGGAATATTTTACAGCACCCTGTTATTAGCACAACCTGTGGGCACCATAGAGATGGATGTTGAGGTACTGGAACCGGCTCCCAATAGTATTTCCGATATATTTAATGCGCCCAATAATTTACAAATTACATGGAATTATACTGGAACGGGTGAAATAGTAGCCCTGGCAGTTACGCTGACGGGGACCGCCGGACAAGCTAATAATCTATTGCTGACTTATAATGACTTTGAGCTGTCTATTGAAGAATCAATAGGAACTCAAACTTTCCAGTCGGGTATAAATCTGGAAGATTTAATCGGAGAAATAACGGAACTAAATCCGGGTATACCACCTCCTCCACCGTCTATCGGATTAGCACTCAGCGAACAAGGTGTGCTGGCCCCGGGGGAATACGAACTTTGTGTTGAAGTTACCCGTGTCAACATGGAGATTATCACCGATTGCACCAGCTTTACCGTTGAGGAATCTTTCAACACCGGCCTGCAGGTCGTACCTGTGATGAACGATCAGGTACTAATCAGTATGCAGGAAAATAATATCACGGTCACCAACGATTACCGCGAAAATCAGGAAACCGTAGATCTTGCTAACGTTTTTCAGGAAATCAAAATTGAAGGGATGGACGGAAATGCTCAGGGCTTACAAGTCAGTTTTCCATTAACGTTTGAATGTGAACTGGATCTGGAAGGTCTGCCAATGGAAATCATTCCTTTCCAAAATGCGTTCTGTCCTACCATGGACGTACCGGATTATAATATCCAGGGAGGAAGCACGGCCCAACGCGCTTTATTCAATTCGGGTAGCTGGCCCACGGGTAATTATCAAATCTGTCAAACGGCAAGTATCCGTTATCAATCCGTACTTTATCCGCTGTCCGCTACCACCTGCCAAACGGTAGAAGTGATCGTTCCCCTCGAACTGGAAATCACCACCGGAGCCCCCACCTCCAATTTAATTAACCAACTTACGGAACGTCCCAACTTACTAACCATCCGCGCCAATAATATCAGCACTACTCCACTGGAAGACGTCAGAATGCAACTGCAAATTACCGGAACATCCGGCCTGGCCAACAATTTGGTAACCACTCTCCCCGATCTGCCTGATTTAATTTCCAACGAATTGATGCCCGGAATAAATACTTTTACCGGGATGAATCTGGAAGACCTCTTCGGAGAAATTTCGGGTGACGATTTAAATACGAACGCCGTTGGCTCCGGACTACAAAGACGGTTCTTGAGATCCGGTTATTTACCTACCGGAAATTATAACTTTTGCGTACAGGCCTATCGGGGTACAGGTAATAATCCAAATCCCCTCAGCGATCAAATTTGTGCTACTTACGAAGTAGAGGAACCAATCAGTTTTTCCGTCAATTCGATGGGGCCTTTCGATGGTTCTATCCAAAGATTATTGTCCGAATCGGGTTTACTCTCTCTGGACATCACCAACGATGCCCTCGTTACCACCGAAGACCTAGAAGTCTCCCTGGTCATAAAAGGGCCCACCGGAGTCGGGGGGCAGTCAATTGAATTTAATTTTACTTCGGACGAGATTACCGCAGTCCCCGGCCTGACGGCTTATACGGGTATGCGGTTTGACGATCTATTCAATGGTATTGATAATAATTTGTTTATTCAAAATGCTACGGGACTTAGTACGGAACAGGAAACAAGCCTGGAACAAGGGCAGCTACCCAATGGTGTTTATGAATTTGAATTTACCTTGAACCGAAGACTAGTAACCGGTCAAAGGATAATTGGTACCCCGCAGTCCGCAACGCTGACGGTGGACAATAGTCTGGAACTGGAGATAACGGTAAATAATAATATTGGATTACCAATTAGATCGCCAAATCAGCTCTTTGATAACTCCGGCGTATTAGCGGTGCAAATCAGCAATTCGTCAATGGCTGAAATTAATGATCTTGCTTTTCAGCTAGTCATCCGTGGACCGAGGGATCAGGGAATGAATTTACTGATAAACGCACCTGTAAATACTGGTCTCCTGACAGAAAGTGACGTTCTGATCAGCCCCGGAATGGGTACCTACAGGGTAGAAGACCTGATCCCGGGCAGTTTCTGGGTTATTGTAAATAGTAGTCCCCTTCAGGAAAAACTGCTGACACAAGAAAGCGCCTTGTTCCCGGATGGAAATTACGACGTACAGCTACTGGGTTTTACCAGAGTTAATGAGAATGATTGGGTTCAGCGATACACTTCTAACCTGGAATCATTTACTGTAGAGAATACCATCAACCCTCCCGACATCACACAAATTGGTGGAATTACAGATTTGGATGGAATTGTAGAGATGTCGTTTAATGAAGATAATGATTTTATTTTTAATCTCAACTGGAACTTGTTAGACTTTAACAACAACGATATTGTATATAATCCAATTTTTAAAATACTTCCCCTCTCCGTACAGCAGGATCTTACCACAATTGATAGTTACCAGAATGATGATCTGTTCAATTATTTAGAATCCGTGCCGGGACAAGAGGATACCATCAGGGTCGAACGGACACTTGCTTATCAGCACGATGGTTCCTTAAATTTTGAAGAAGACAAAATTTACGCCGTGAGAATTACCGCTTCTTCTCCTACCGTTAATTTTAATAATGACGGGTATAGTCAGATTGTATTTTTTACTTTTAAAGATACGGAGCCAGATGTTAAAATTATTGATGAAAGTGTGGTGGTGATTGAAAATAAAAATTATCCTCAAGCAAATGATACGCTGCCATTCACCGTCCATCCTTACATTGTAAATATTAACCAGGATACTTCTTATCGGTTTTTTGATTTTTATCAGCACGTTCAGAAAAAAATGGGTGATGATTATGCCGACTTTGGTGATTACATAATCTATCATGGAGACAATGACTGGAAGCCCGACGGTCCATTAGAGTTTGCGCGTAAACGAGATGGCATAGGAATAAAAGACGCGGCTCAGGCGTATCAGTTTAGAGTCAATGATAAAAATTATACATTGGAAAGAGGTCAACAATACGGATGGAAGTTTAACTCGACGCTTACTCGGGAAGACGACTCAGAAGAGACAAATGAGTTCATGATTGATTACGTTATCGGGATGCCGATGCCTAGACTTGATTATCCGGGAAAGGATAGCAAAGTTCAACCTGGAAAAATAAATCTTATCTGGAAAACGGGAAACACGCCAAAAAAACTGATGCCTCTTTATCAGACGGTTAGAGCAGAAGGCACAAAAGGATCAGTTGAGGAAGAGATTTTTTCCGATGTCAAGGAAAGATACGTCGTACAAATTAGTTCCGACAGTATTTTTACCGACGTCAAAGAAGCCTTTTCCGGTACGCTGGTTTTTAATGATCCACAAGAAGAAACAGACGATAGAAATAAATATATTCCTTCCAATATTGCCTCCGCAATCTATAAACCGATGAACGACAGCACAACCATCACTCAAACGGGCGATTATTTTTGGCGGGTCGTCTATTTAAGTGAACCTGGTCTGGGCGAAAACGATACAAATTTTGATTATAAAAATATTGATTCGGATGATTTTTACAGAAGTAGTCCCGTAAATAAATTTACTATCACGGATGAAATTCCAATCGATACGGCTACCGCTAGTTGTGCTTGCGATTTTGTTTTGGCCGATAGAGATATCGTGGAACAGGGACTGCAATCAGCAGCCAATTATCGATATTTCAAAATGGGACATTTTAAAGTTCGGGTCGATGAAGAATCCTTGTCAAAATCCGGAAATATGATCAGTGGTACCGGACTGACCGAGCTTCAGCTGCAGACAACAGTCTTCGTGAAAGTAAAATTTGAAAATGTACAATTAAACAAATCGGGACAGGCGGTGAGTGGTACCGTTTCCGCCGTTGAAGATACGGGTCCTCTACAAATAGGTGAATTCATGCCCACCGGGAGTAGCGAGCAATCTACCATGTTTGCCAGTAAACTCGATGAGCTGCTCAAGGAATCTGGAGACCATACTGGAGAAGCAAGATTACTGGGTCGTATGGGTAATTCAAATCCCGATAAACCCATTGGTCTTCCTCTGGGTATCAACGAAGAAGTAGAAGGTTTCAAGATCCTGACCGCTTTTACAGAAATGACTTTTGAACCAACCAGGGCTAAAACTACCTTTGCCGTAGAGGTTACCTTACCAAAGGAATTATATGACGGTGGTGCTAACAACAAATTTGCGATCGCCGCCTCTGACATTTGTATTTCGACCAAAGGTCTGGGACCGGAATACACTTTAAACCTGTCCGATGATCTGGTGATTCCCCTGGATAATTCCGAATTTCTGAGAATCAAAGGAAATAAAACCGATCCAGAGAAGGCCACACATTTTAAGATGGATTGTGAGGGATTTCGCAGTGCGTCCTTACGAGTAGAAGTAGAATTTCCCAAAGATGTCGTAATCCCCGACGTAAAACAGGCACCAGATGATTCGGTAGTGAAGGGAACGTTTGCCCTGACCGTACAAAGTAGCAGAGCCAAGGATTTTGGTTCCGCGACCGCCGCCGCAGCGGCCAGTAATCTCGGTTTGATCGCAGAATTTTCAATGACCCCCTTTGAATTTACCGCCCTCAAGGGATTTGGGTTTACACTCAACGAGGGGTACATTGACTGGTCGGATAACGCCAATCCGGAAAACATTACCTTTCCCAGTAACTACAAATATGATACTGGTGGAGACCAGGAGGGTCTCAAAAATACCTGGAAAGGGATCTATCTCAAGGAACTCTCCGTTCGCCTGCCAAATGATCTGGTAAAAGACGAAAATGCATCCATGGACAAATTCGAGGCGGGCATCAGAAATTTCATCTTCGACGGCCAGTTTACCGGAGAAGCATTCGCCACCAATATTATCAGTATTGATGACGGAGCCGTCAACGGCTGGGCCTTGTCGGTAGATACCTTCAGTATATCAGTAACACAGAATACCTTTTCCACCGGAAAGCTAAACGGAAAAATCAGACTGCCCGTGCAGGACACTTCGGGGTACGTACAATACAACGCCGTTTTGGGACATCAGGCCACCTCGGAGGAATCCGAAGAATCGGACAGTGAATGGGGTCTGGTCCTGACGGTAGAGGTAAAAGAAGAACCAATTAAAATTCCCATGATGGTAGCCGAGGCCGTGATCAACGAAAATTCCTACGTCCATCTACAGATGGGAAAAGTGGAAGGAGATTCCAGATCATCGGAAGGCAATTCCTTTATGTTTGATGGAGAGATCAATATCGGTGGAGACAACCTGGACGGAGCCGGTGAAGCCATCGGAAAAATCGCCACGGCGATGGACTTCAAGGGCATGAAATTTCGGACCAAATACACCCAGACCTCCGGCTGGGATCAGGACAGTACCTACTTTAAGCTGGCCAGTCCCCAGAAATATTTAGCCAATTCATTCGGCGACGAAGAAGATGGTGGTGTCGGTGGTTTTCCGATTACTATCAAGAATTTTAAGGTAGAAAACCTGGATTCCGCGCTGGCGACCATTTCGGATGGCAAAGGCGAGATTGCCGGAAAGTTTTCGTTTGATATCGCCCTGAACCTAATGGGTGAAGGAGATGGTGGTTTCAAGGCCACTTCCAGTATGTCATTTAAAACGGGATGGGATATGGACAACAGTCATTTTATTCTGGATAAATTTGCCGTCGGTTGTATTGAGGTTGATACCGAAGCCAACGGGGTCGGACTGGAAGGAAAAGTTTGTTTTTATAAAGATGGAAAACCGGGATGTCCCGCCATGCCCGCGGAGGGTATCAGTGGTAATTTAGCCGTCACCTTACCGATGGCAAAAGTAGCCCTGGCGGCCGAATTCGGGGTAGCCAAAAAAACCGACGGAACAGATTTCAGGTATTGGTCCGTCGACGGAAAGGCCATTATATCGGGAGGTCTGTCCATGGGCACCGTCAGTCTGTACGGACTCAGTGGTGGCGTCTATTATAATATGTCGCCACAAACAACGACAAAGAATGTCAACGGTCAGGAGATTGATGCAACGTTGGTAGCTCAGGCAAATTCAATGGTACAGGAAGATATCACCGCCAACCAAACCAGCGCCGATTCTGAAGGAAATAAAACAAATACCCAGGGAGAAGATTCGGAAGAACCTGATCTCAGTTTACCGGTCGAATCTTCCGGATTAAAATTCTGTCCCTCGGAAGGCGCTTATTTTTTCAAAGCGGGTCTGGTAATGGGGATCACCGGAGAGCCTTCCACTTTTAATATGGATGTCGGTGTTTCCGTTGGTATAAAAAAAGATGTTGGGCTCAGCTATTTTTCCATTGTCGGAAACGGGTATATTATGGCTGATTTTAACGAGCGAGAAAAGGCGCCACTCATCGCGGATATCATCATTAAATACGCAAGAGATAATTGTGAGAATATAGTAACTGATGAGATTCCGGAGCAACTTTGTGATCAATCTTTTAAGGCCGAAATAAATATCTATCTGGATATAGCGTATCCGGAAGAAGACGCTTATCTGGTCCTGAGGGGTGCTACTCCAGATCAAACCACCTTTGCCGGTATCGAAAACCGAAGTCTGATGGTCAAGGCGGGTTTTTATATGGATGATCTCAAGAGAACCGATCCCACCTATAGTTTTAAGATGGGTTCTTATTTTAAACCTTCAGTTGTAAGGGGAAAATTACTAGATAATATAAAACTCAGCGCGTTATTTTATTTACAGGCCGGAGACAATATAGACGTTGGCATGATGAAAGCACAAGACTGGATTCAAGCCATTCTGGACAAGCCAGAAGGATCGAGCGAACAAGGATCCATTGATCAGGGACAGACCATTTCCAGCGTTGATCAGTTTTTACCGGATAAGCCCGTCTCCGGTTTTACTACCGGGTTTCAGCTAGATACCCAAATAGAAGTGGACTTTGCGATCATTTATGCCTCTCTCAGGGCTGGCTTTGGATTTGATTTTAATTTGTTTAAGAATCCCAATGGCTCCTATTGTCAAAGAACCGTGAGGGGTCTTACGACCACTATGCCAGCGGGTGAAAATGGTTATTACTCAACGGGACAAATCTATGGTGGAATCGAAGGTGAGGTGGGAATAAGAATTCCGATCATTGATAAAGAAGTTAGTTTATTTACACTAGGCGCAGCATTTATTGTCGAAGGAGGTTTTCCCAGTCCAACCTGGGCCAAAGGAACCGCGGCACTTAGCTATGACGTATTAGGATTGGTCAAAGGTAAAACCAGATTTGATTTTCAGGCTGGAGAAGTATGCATTCCTCCCAATACGGATCCTTTTGGGTTTAGTATTATTGAGGAAATAATTCCATCTGATGGAGAGACAAATATAAAACTGGATGCCAACCCGGAAGTAAGTTTTTCTATCCCTTTTGATGATGTTCAAAGATTTCCGATCATTGAAAATGTGGATGGCAAAGTCGTTAAGCGAGACTGGGTATTGTTGCCATACGTAGCCGAAGCAACTATTTCAAAAGGCAATGAGGTTATTTCCAGTTATCGCTACACCCCGCCTGCTAATTATGGAACGGATGCTGACCAGGGAATGGCAACAAAAAATCGGGCTAGTATTTACTTTCCCGAAGAGGATGATAATAGAAGATTAATCTATTTTAACGAGGCAGAGCTAGAGGAAAATACGGACTACGAATTTAAAATCACACTAAGAGCCTCAGAACTTAAAAATGGAAGATTCGTTTCCGCGAAAGTAATAGATCCCAAAAACCCAGACTTGGGTCTTCAGGACTGGAAGCACGTAGAATCTGTTAAGTTTAAAACGGGTATACTTCCGGATAATATTCCTTATTCCTCTTTACTGGCTACGACCCCTTTACCAAAACAGAATTATTTTTTACCCGATGATAGCAAAGAAATATCATTGGTATTTAAGAAAAAAACAATCGCTGAAAAGTATTTTAAAAACAAAAAACTTCCTAAGTCAGGTCGTGAAGTACTGGATTATTATGCCAGATTTATCCCCCTAGCCGGAGGGGAACAAATAATCGCTCCTTACACCGGATTGAAAAGCACCAGCGTTGGAGCATCCGGTACCAGTCTGGCCGCTACTTTTCAAAAACCGGTAAATTTGCAAAATGAGACCGTTTATCTCATGCAGATCGTAGCTAAAACCAAACCGTTACCCGGATTTACCGCGGGGCCATTCACCACGGGACCATTGACCATTGTGTCATCAGATATAGCAGGTTCTAATACTACGGAAGACCCCAATCCGACCCCTGAATTTTCATTTATGATCCAGCAAAATGAAAATTACGAAGATCTATCGGCGAACAATCCGACCGCCAGTACGAACGCCGTCTCAATGGCTTCCCTCGCCGCAGCTAGTAACAGCATTAATTTTGGTCAGCTTAACCAAGATAATTTTATTGCCGATATTATCCGACTTGATCCGAGTAAAGTACGAATGGACCTATCAGAATTTGTGATGTTGGATTTATATTTTAAAACCAGCAAGTATAATTCCATGGAGGAGAAACTGCAAACTGGAACGGTAATTAACACTGGACAACTGATGATCACTACCGACGAAAAATTCGATGTCTTTGATCTGTATGGTTTAGAAAAACCAGAACTTCTAACGGACTATCCAATAAATACGCAGGGAGGTTATCCAAAAGTTAAACCATTAATTAATATTAAAGCCAAGCCATCCACCAGCCTTCCCACGGATTATCTGGATGGATTAGCCAAGATCAAAAAGGAGGTACGAACGTTTACAAAAGAAACCGGTATCGTCAATACGAGATGGTCGAGTGGGTTTGGTTGCGGGAGAAATGACGGATGGAGTAAAGGTAAACTTTTACTTGAACCGAAGACCGGTCTGGTACAAATGGAACACTGGTATAATTATGATCGATCGGATAATAAATGGAAGCAGTCCGAAAAATTGTTTTCCATGCAAAATGCTTATGACAACAAATTCGATGCCAGCGAGAAGGCTATTAAAATATTAAATCCTCTTTCGGATGACCACCTTGTAATCAGAACAAAAATCAAAGAAGTTGTGCCGGGCGTAGTAGTTCAGGTCGATGACAGTAAGATCAGATGGTGGAAAAAAGTCAACTCGAATAGCGAGTCTATACCATACGAAACCAATATTTATGACGTCCATAGTTTAACGAAAGAGAAAAGTTTTAATGTTTTATTTTCTGATGATCTGGTTGCCCACCGTTTGGATCTGGATTATAGACCCGAAATTTTGAGTGATTATGAAGTAGATCAGGAACTGCTGAAAAATGCTTTGCAAATAAAAACAACCGATACAGAAGGTAATAATAACGCCAATGCATCTTCCAATGTCTCTGACCTCTACACTCAGGGTCCTGGATTAATTGGGAGAGTGACACAACAGACACGTGACGAAATAGATTATTTCAATAAAACATCATTCAAAACAAAGATCATTGTTCCCGACAACTTACTTACCGATGATTTTCAAAAAATTGACGATCATTATGACATTTGGACATATAGCGTAATTAACTCTGGAGAATTCACCTGGAAGACTCAATGTAATGATCCGGGAGACGCCAGTAAGTGGGTAGAAAGAAAAGGCTATGGAGTCGACGAAGTGGCCGATCCGTTTTTTTTAATTTTTCCTTTTCCATTCTATCAGGCGGCGGAAAAAATCGATCCTCAGATCCAGGAGAAGTACAATAACTTTAAAAGGCTTAGATCTTTTTATACCAATTTAAAATTGTCTGTTTATACCAAGAATACTCCCTTTTCAATTAGCCAAACACCCATAAAATACTAGATGATGAACTCAAAATTTAATAATCTTTTCTCTGTGTGCTTTTTTTGCTTTTGCATTAATTTTTGTTACGGACAAGTAAATCCAACGGTTGACAGCACTGCCGTCATCGACATTGGAAAAATCCACGTGATCGGAAAATACTACGGTGATTCCGTCGTCCTCCGGTGGGCACCCGAAAAGGCCGAAGACTGGGTAATCGCCAATGAATACGGTTATCGTATCGAAAGGCTGGATGCCTCCGGAAGTGGTAACGGAGCGAACAAAGAAACCGAAGTGCTCGCTACGGAAATTCGACCGTATCCCTTACCAGAATGGACCGCTTTGATTAAAGCCAATCCTTCACTAAATTATCCGGCCATTGCCATGGAATGTATCTACAGACAGCCTTCCGCGGAAGAAAAGGGCAACGGGATTGCTGACTTTTACAGCCAAAATAACACGTTGGTAAATCGGCATGGTTTTACCCTTTTTGCCGCGGATGTAGACAAGCAAGCCGCTAACCTGGCCGGTCTGAGATTCGTGGACAACAACGTGGTACCAAATAAGGAATATGTGTATTTGATAGTACCACTCGCTCCCATGAAAACTTCAAATCTACGAACGGGGGTTCTGGAGATAAACACAAATGAAGTGCTGCCTTTACCAGAAATCACCGTCTCCGCCGAGCAGTCGGGAAGCCGGGCGATACTCAGTTGGTCCCGCGCGGAAAACACGCCACATTACTCAGGATACTTTATCGAAAGGGCAGAAAACCGAGGCTCGTACGTACCGCTAAATACGACACCTTACGTGCACGGAACGGATGAGGCCGAAAAACTGGTCAATCCCTTTATTCGCTTTGCGGATTCGTTGCTCAACGAAAAATCTACCTTTAAATATCGGGTACGTGGTATCTCTCCATTTGCCGATTTTGGTCCGTGGAGTGAGACGCTGAAAGTGAAGAAAAGGGATTTGACGCCTCCGGCAAACGTGAGCGATTTGAGCGTTGTTTTTGTCCAAGATAAAGATATGTTACTCAACTGGAAATCAGATATTAACAATAAGGACATTAAAGGGTATAACGTCTACTATACGTACAGTCTGGACCGCGATTTTGTCAGGATCAATGATCAGTTAATTTCTCGAAAGGAACAGAAATATCGGCATCCCGAGGTCAATCCTTATATGGATAACTATTATTACGTCACCACGGTTGACAAGGATGGTAACGAAGCAAAATCGATTCCGGTCAAGGCAATCGTACGGGACCAAACTCCACCGGGCATTCCCCAAAATATAGAAGCGACCGCCGATACGAATGGTGTGGTGACCCTGACGTGGGACGCTGGAAAAGATATAGACATTTTAGGTTTTAAAGTATTTTTTGCCAATGCCGAGTACCACGAATTTTCGTTGATCACTGGTAACCCGATTGCTAGTACGACTTTCAAAGATACCATTACCTTAAAAGCACTGGATAAGTTTGTTTATTATAAGATAATGGCCGTTGATAAGAGTTTTAATTACTCCCCAAAGTCGGCAATGATCAAAGTAAAACGGCCGGATATCATCCCGCCTAGTCCGGCGCTTTTTAAGGAATACCGCGTAAACAAAGACGGAATTTATCTGGCCTGGGCCAGAAGTTCCAGTGAGGATGTGGTGGAACATCAGCTCTTTAGAAAAATGGAAAGTGATACGATTTGGTCTAAATATCAGACCTTTTATAAAAATGAAAAGACGTTTACCGATACAGATTTAAAACCCAATCTCATTTATCAATATAAAATTCAGGCGGTAGATGATTCGGGGCTAAGATCCGCCATTGTAAACCCGGTGAGTCTCAAGGCACAAAATCCCAACGAGCACCCAACGGTAGAAAAAATTTCTGCCGAATTGGAAAAGGAAGAGAATCATATATTCCTTAGCTGGGAATATCCGACATCGGAAGGAAATACCTTTTTGATCTTTCGAAAGATTGAAGAAGGTGGATTTAAAACATTGACTTCCGTAAAAGGCGATATCAATAATTTTAGGGATTTTGATGTGCAATCTGGCAAGACCTATAAGTATTGTATTAAAGTGTTACACGACGATGTTCACAGATCTAAATTTGGAAAAATAGTTGCTTTAAAATTACCTTAAAAAAGGAAGAAGGCTTATTCAAAAATATTAACCACCATCAGGTAGATGGCGGGAGCTAGAAATCTGGCTCCCGCCCACTACGCTCTTTACCAATCTAGCGGACAAACTCGCCACCTAATTCCAATTCCCCCACTCCAATTTTGCCATCCCCAAATCATTTGTTATCTTACACCCCTACTCTTGAGAAAACTACCCAGGACACCTCCCGTATCCATCTATTGATCTACAAAAATTAAATTTAGAAGGAAACTTGATGGATGGTGCTAAACACCTAAAAATCAACTAGATACCACTACTTAATTCTACTTTGAATATAACTACCGTATCTATCCAAAATTCCCAATATATTACCTTACCTTTGAAACAAGGTATTAGCATGTTATAATGCCTTTACCACACAGCAAACAAAATAAAATGACCACCTCCAACTTTAGATTTCTCAACGACGAATATCCCAACCTCGCCAGACTTGGCGCCCTGGCCGAACGGAACGTGTTCGACGATCCCAGTACCTCGCTCACAAAATTGAGAATCCTTTCCTCCTGTCTGGGTTGGAAGTTCCGTACCGGTAATTTTGGATTTTCTTGGTATGGAATCAATAAGTGATTCATCTGATATAAGAAATTTTCTTTTCTGTTTACTCCCTAGCCAAAATGGAGGAAGCGCTGTTGTTGCAGTTATTTCACGAACATTATTTATAGACCATATCATAAAAGGTCATTGGTTTAAACATAAGAAAAGCCAACCAATGAAACGAAACTATCAATATGTTTTTGAAGAAGAGCGATGGAAAAAACGAAGATATCTTAAGTCGTTTTCTCTTTTCCTTTAACACGTCCTTGTAGAGCGTTTTAATAAAAAATAAAATTAGAATCAGCTATGAAATTTGCACTAGTCAATGATTTAAAAACCCAAGCCACTAAAGGAGTTCGAGGAACCTGTTTAAATTGTGGTTCACCGATGATTGCCAATTGTGGCCCTATTAAAATTCATCATTGGGCACATAAAAACATTCGTAATTGTGACCAATGGTGGGAAAATGAAACCGCGTGGCATCGTCAATGGAAAAATAAATTTCCAAAGGATTGGCAAGAAATCTCTTTACTGGATGACAAAACCGGAGAAAAATATATTGCAGATGTACGTACTGAGCATGATCTAGTTCTTGAATTTCAACATTCATTTATTAAGTCAGAAGAACGAATTTCTCGTGAAAATTTCTACAAAAATATGGTATGGGTAGTAGATGGTTGTAGAAGTGATTTAGATAAAAGTTATTTTCAAATGGGATTGAGCGGACCGATTCAGAAAAGTCCTCTTGCATATCAAATTACGTGGTTAGGGAAAAGTAGAATTTTAAATAATTGGCGTGAATCTGAAGCGATAGTGTTTTTAGATTTTGGCGAGGATATGCTTTGGAGATTAGTCTCATTTGATAACCAAAAGAAAATCGGAAGCATTAGCAATAGTTCCTAATTGTAAGAGTAAGGCAATTATAAATGTAAACATAATTATAGGTTTTAAAGTGAGTAAATAAAAAATTCAGTTGGCTTTTTGGGTAATCCTGTTTTTAATTCCAGCGCCCCTCGTCCAAGTCTACCGCGTTATCCCAATCCGGGTAATCGTTTCCATCTTCATCCTTCTTGGTAGGAATCGTCATAGTCAAACGGCCAATCACTTTTAGATATCCCATATTCTCGTCACACCACTGTTGAGCATCCGCTTTGGTGAGCGCCTCGATCCCAGGACCACCCCAAGTCAGGAGCTCTCCACTATGCGGACAGATCGCCTTTATTTCCGTAACCCAGGTAAAAAAATGAGGATTTTTATTTTCCATGGTTTCTGGGATTCCCTGGAAATTCATCCAGAAAAAAAGCTCCCGATTTACACCGGGAGCCGAATGTTAAACAAACAAAAAAATATAAAACCTGCCTTCCTGCGTCGGCAGACAGGCACAAAAAACAGCACTATGCCACGTCATCAACACATCCCGTGAACAGTGATTGCTAACCAGATCCTGACAAGGAATAATCTGGCTCGCTAGGATTTAAAGCTTAATTTTTCTCATTGAGTGAATCGCTTCTTTTACTCCAGTTCTTTGGAGTGAAATGCGATTTTCAATCTCGGTTAGTTTCTGGAGGTGTTCTTCCAATCTTACCACCTCCTCTTTAGAAAACTTGTCGAAGGCTTCGAAAATCTTTAATTCGGTATCGGGCTTAACCGGTAGACTTCCATCGTTCCATTTCACCAGGGTAGAAATACTGAGCTTGGCGATTTTTGCAATGGCGGTTAGGTCTTGTCGCTTTAGACTAGCCCTCGTAATGGTCTTTCTGGTAACCGCTTTTGTTCTTATCCTTTTTTTAGCAGCGGGCTTTCTAGTCGTTACTTTTTTGGCGGTCGTTTTTTTCGCTACCGTTTTTTTAGCAGTGGACTTTCTGGTAGTCGCTTTTTTAGCTGTAGTCTTTTTAGCATCGCGCATAGTAAATTGGGTTTAGGAATTTTAAAATTTAGGAAAATTTATATTGGTAAAGTTTTAATGTTGCTTTTGTACTTGTACTAATCAGCTTTCATTTTTGCATCTGTATTTTGATTAATAATTGAAGTACAATTGTACTAGGTATCATTTGTTATTAAAAACAAAGACATGAATTGCAAGAATTTGCAGTAAAATGCAGGGAATTGCAGGCTATTGAAGGGGTTGAGATGGAAAATCGGTTGAGAAAAGGAATGCCTTATGTAGGAAGAAGCGGCGGATTTATTAGGGAACACGGCATTCGCCTGATCTAGTCCCGAACGATTTGTTAGCAAGATAGATTCTAGCAATATGGAGTTTACTAATTACAGTTTAACAGACTTCCGATAGATATTGCAACATGTAATCATCCTACCCTAGCTATTTCAGGGGATATCCAGTTTTTATTTTGGTAATTTGTATGTTTTTGATACCTTTAGGGATACTTACTTTGAGAAAACTTACCGGATAGAAGATGTGGCGTTTGTTTGATGTCCATTTTACTTTTCAATTTATAATCATTGCTGGATTTTCATTAGCTTTATTACAGCTGAATAGGAGCATGGGTTATCCTGTGAAGTCTTGAAAGTAGGTGGTAAAGCATAATTTTAATATTTGAATCTGACCTGAATAGAAAATGAAAGTGGAGATAGGGATGTATCGGGTGTAATAAAGTTAGACGTAAGTATGAAAATTAGAAAAAAACTGATACAAGGAAAAATAAATCAATCATAAAGTGATAACAAAAGAAAAACCATCAGATTGGAGAGACCTACAAAACAGGGTAGGTGAAGTTTTATCGAATTGTGGCTTTAATGTGCAAGTTGAAAAAAAACTTGAAACAGTAAGAGGGAAAGTTGAAGTTGACGTATATGCAGAGGAAATTATAAATGGTCGTAAATACTCAATAATTTGTGAATGCAAAAGGTGGAACTCAAATATTCCACAAGAAAAGATTCATGCTTTAAGAAGTGTTCTGGGAGATAGTGGTACCAATAAAGGGTATTTTATTACCACTAGTCGCTATCAAGCTGGTGCAAAAAAAACTGCAGAATCCACAAATATTGTTTTACTTAATTGGGAAGAGTTCCAATTAGAATTTTTAAAATCGTGGTATGAGAATTACTTCGAAAAAAAATTAAATGATAGTATACGGGTTATCCAAAAGTGTGATTTAGATGAATATTTTGTTGGTTGGTTTGAAACTTTGGAACGAACAGAAAAAAAACAGGTTCTTTTAACTAGAAAAATAATTCAAGAAATTGATTCTATCAGAAATTATTTCAATTTCATGGTAGACAAAATGATAAACAAGGATGCAAATATACCAAGATTACCATTGAATGAAAATTTTTATAAATCGCATCTTGAAGAATGGGAACAACCATTACTTCCCAAGGAATTGATTGAAGAAGAATATTATACTGAATTTTTAAAAGGACTGGTAAAATTTATGGATATAAAAGTAAACATATATTTAGGGGTGAAAAATAAATATAACAAAGAATAAAAAAACATTCGAATGAAAAAAACAGTTTATTTTAAAAAAATGTGTAGTTCTAATAACTCTGTTCAAGTCATTGACCAACTGTTAAAAGAAAAAGAGGATTTTTTAGAAATTAATAAAGATGAAATTGGAAAAATTGACAGCGAAGATTTGAGAGTTGACCAAGTACATCAAACCCAATCTATTTGTATTCTTAGATTAACATACTTCAAGAAATGAAATTAAAATCAATAGAAATCTATGATTTCAAATCGATTTCATATGAAAAATTAGAAATACATTCTAATCAAATCTGTCTAGTAGGAAAGAATGAAAGTGGTAAATCAAGTATTATTTCCGCAATTAGTTATTTAAATATAATTGAAACGGAATTAAATACATCACTTTTAAATAAAAGTTCTGAAAGGTACCCAAACGGACTTCCTATAATCATTGGTACATTTCATCTAAGAAAAAGTGTTTATGCGAAGCTATACAGGTTATTGATTGAACATATTTCAAAAGAAGATCTAGCCAAAGTGAATAAACAATCTGAGGACTGTTTATTGCAAATTAAAAGATGGGGAAATGGACTTTCCAATTTATCCATAAGCATTTTGTCTAAAGCAAAATTTGGAATTAAAGTTTCAGAAAAAATTAATGAATTAGCTAAATTTTATGATTCTTTCTTTAAAGAGAATATTTCTGATATTGAAGACTTTAATGACCTTTTTTCTGGAATTGACTGGTTCGGGATTGATGATATAGTTGAAGGCCTAAATTATCTTTCTGATAGTTTTTTAATAGAATTCCCTTGTACGCCAAACCATCAAGGTTTTACAGAGAAAAATGTTGAAATTACTAATAGCGTACATGTAATTAGAAACGCGAGTGGCATGATTGAGTGCGAGTTGAAGTTTATTACTGACGTTAATCTAGACTTTGTTCATCTTTTTGATCTTCTAGGAATCAGCCTTCCTATTACAGAATTAACAGATGAAATTTCAGTTATCTCAGACATGGATGTTACCGGCACGTTAAAGGCAACAATAGACGAACAAAAATGGGCAAATCCAGCTCTCTCCGAAAAAATAGTTTGGGCTAATGATGGTGCGGGTCTATTTTTTGATAATGATATTGTATTAGATTATAAAATATTTACTCCTCTTAACATAATTAAAGACAAAATTGCCGATAAATTAGGCGATGACTATATTAGTGAACTTATTAAAGAAATAATAAAAGAATCGGATAAGGGAGCCAATGTAGCAATTGGTGTTGAAGGGGTACTTACAATTGATGGAGCAATTGCTGTTATAAATAACGGTGGAGATATGGATGTAAATATACGTTTCTTTAGCACTAAAAATAACGGATTATTTGAAAGAGACAATTCTGACTCTGAATGGATTCCAATGAAGGATTGGAGTAGAGTTCAGCCTACCCCAAAAGAAATTTTCCACTTAGAATATACACATAATCTAAAATAATAATGAAAAACCTAATAATTCTCTGCCTTTTCATATTCAGTAGTTGCCATGCTCAAAAGCAATTTCCTGATAATCAATGGAGTGAACCGATAATGATTCGAGATTATTCATCTGAGCCAGCATCAATAAGTGCTACCAAATTTATGTCATCAACTGATTCAATCATCTATCGAGCATCTGTTAAACCTTCTTTAGTAATTGATAACCTAAATAGTGATTCCTACCAAAATCGAATGACGATCTTTATGTCTTCGACGGAGCAAGCCCATTATGACTCAATATATCTTACTGGACAAGCTCCTGTCATCAACCCAAGATACCAAGAAGGAAGATTTGATACTGACTATCTACGACTATTATTAAAAGTAAATATTGAGTATAAAGGAAAATCATATTATATCTTAAAGGTTAAAGAAAATATGTTTCTAAATAAAATTAAAAATAAAGACCGGACCTTTGTTTTAATAAAAGATGAACCAAGGAGTTATTATTTATTAACAGAATATCCCGATAAAATAAAACTGGTAGAAAATTTAATACTAGAATATCCCGAAGAAACCATATATCAGCTATTTCTTTACTCTACAAAAGATGCTAAACCTGTAATTAAAGAGCTAAGACAAATAACCTTAGATAAAGAACGACATTCATTGGACTTTGAACTTTTCTTGCTACAAATAGAAGAATGGAAAACAAATAAACAAACTGATAAACTCAACACACTTTATGAAAAATAATATATTATTCTTAACGCTAACATTGATCTTTCTTTCTAATATACTTTCTGCTCAAGTCCAAGTAAGGTTCGAAGCAACACCTTATCAAATTCAATTTTTCGAATACAGCAAGTCTGACAACATAGAGATTGATTATCAAACTAAAATAGAATCGACGGAGGTAGAATCTATCCTTTCGCGAGCACTTCATTTTGACGAATACAACAATTCAAAAGGATATTTTATAACTGGAAAAGGATATGATAAATACTTAAAAAATAATGAAAAACTTGGGCCAGCAATGCCTCTTAGTTTACTTCCGAAATTGCATAAAGGTATAAAGATTGTTCCAATCTATAAAGTTCGACTATTAAAAGATGATACTGAGCGAATCATCATTAACGTGGAAATGTTTTACAAAGACGAATATATAGGCACTAAAGTATACCAAGCTATCAAAACGAAGGATGGCTGGAAAAGAATCCCTTCTGGTATATCTGGCAGCCCGATTGATACCATTGTCGGATACTTAAATGCAAAGGCATTCCATCAAATTTTCGTTGAGCAAAAAGGGAATGAATTAATTACTGAATTGCTAGGGAGCGGAAAAAACCCCTTTAATGATCAGATTTGGTTAAATAAACTTCATTGGCATTTTATTAAAAATTCTAAAAAATTTAAGTCTTTTTGGGTTAAGCTTAATACTTCTGAAGACATATGGTGGGAAAAATATGTAGAATAAATAAGTAAAACTATTAGGACTTATAAAACATCGTTTTGATAATACATACCTTGCTTATTTATTTGTTATGTCTACTCATGTCAATTGTAGATCCAACCCAGGGAGTCTTTGAAAAGATTCTCGAAAAAATCAGTGACGTCTTAAATGCCGTCAGTGGATATTTTACCCGCTATAACACCACAAGCCAAACCGAAAAATAAAAGGTTTAAGAAAACAATAGATGCTCGTTTACACAGCTTGCCTCGGCTAAAAGCCAAGGTCCCGTGTAGACCTGCCTGCCGGCAAAGGCCATTGGCATCAAGTAAAATTTAACAAATATATTAATTCTACTGATGATTTTTGTTTTCGTTTCTCTTGACTACAATAATTTGCTAAATAAATTGTGGTCTCATCTTCGAATGCGATCTTATCTATTCTTTCAAAATTCACTTTCAAAAATTCAGCGAATTTAGAGAGACTTATAATCTCATTTTTCTTATCAAAAATTCTCACCAAAAAGAAATTATACCATCTTACTAAAAATAAACTTAGCCAAATCAATATCAGATAAAAAGTAATAATAGCTCTTGGTGGACTAATTTTTTTCTTCTTATTGAAAAAGTAATTTAAATTGATATTACTTTTCCAGCATTTGAAAATCATTTCTATTCTCCATCTGTATCCGTACATCTGTTGGATTTTTTTAGGTCTTAGAGTTTCTTGACTAATGTTTGTTACGTAAATGCACCAGCCCAACATCTCCAAATAATCTGCCGACCGCTTTTCTAACTTATCTTTCCGCATTTTGCGTTTACGTTGTTGTTCTATTTGAATAGGAACCCTTATCGCTATTATTCGCATTCCCATTTTCGCCTTTTTCCCTACTAACACATTCATATCCAATACATTAACTCCTTTTTTTCGAAGTCCTCGGAGCTTTTTATATAGCTGAATTTCTTTTTCAGTTATCGGATCAAATACTTGAGCTTGAAACTGTAACCGAGTTAAAAAATAGGCACCCTTTTCTTCTATTTGTCGAAATACATCTAATGACCAATATCCTAAATCTCGCAAAACCAAATCATTTGGTTTTAATACAGAAACAATATTAGAAGAATATGATTGATCATTATTCCGATAATTTAATAAATCAATATTGCTGTAATTTCCGCTCTTTAACTCAAGTCGAAGTTGTACTCTTGCACTAGAAGTTGCCCCTTTTTGATTAACCGTTCCAGGAAAAAAATCAAACATATAATCTGGCATTGGTACGCAAGTTGAATCTTCCAAATATACCTTTTCAAACGGATCTAATATGTTAGTTTTATCCTTCTTTATTTCTTGGTCGAAAACTAGATTACGTAACACATTTTTTAAAAAAAATTTTACAAATTTCTCATGTCGAAATTGAAGCTTGCCGCTCAAGCCTTGACTAGTAATTGGTAAATTCGTTAACTTGAAAATTTCACCAGCCCAATACTCAAGCGTATTCTTCTTCTGCATAAGCATATTGAAAAATCCATGAACAAATGATAATCCATCTATTTTACCATTCCTGTTTATTTCAAAACCATGCTCCATTGAGCACTCTTTTATTTGGTGTTTTTGAAGAATTGACTTAACTTTAGCGAACATTTTGAACTGTTTAGGTGTAATTTGATTTTTGCTAAATCTAACCTAGGCAGTTTTTTTTTGTTTATCCTAATATTAATTTTGATATATGTTAATTTTATCCTGATGCCAATGGCCGGCAAAGGCAGGTACAGCTCTACAAGCAAAAAATAGACAGGAAAAAAGGCGTAGTCAAAAAATTATTTTCCAGCCCAGCAAAAATCAGACTTACGGGTTTGACTCGATTGTCCATCCCGCTTTTATAGAACACTACCAGGGCATTACCGTCGCCGGAGAACCCTATCAAATTGCCTGGAAATCAGTAGAAAATGGAAAAACCGATACCGTCGAAGCACGCACCGCCAACGGACTCCCCTTCCCAGACAATATCCGTTTTGAAGATACCGATAAAAACGAAATTCCTACCGTCATCGATGGTCATATCGCCCGCCTCCTCATCACGGGCATAGGCGATCAGGTAGTCTACCCGATTTACGCCGTAGAAACGGGTGACACGGTAAAACTCGCCGGAAAACTGAATATTGTTAGCTATAATCCCAAGCCTATTAAGTTGGTGATCGTCCCGGTTAACGGGGTGACGAATTATCCTTTTGCTCCTGATTCGCTGGCGCTGGCCTACGAACTGCAAAAGATTTTCCAGCCTGCTTTAGTTGACCTTTCGCTTAGTATCGCTCTCAACTTCAACACGGATGATTTCGACGATGAACTGGATGCGGTGGCTACCGGCTTTCTGCAAAGTTATACGGGGGAGATGAAGGACATCTACAATGCTTACGATGATGCCAACAATCTGGACGAGGACACTTATTATATTTTCCTCCTCCCCCGCTTCGCCGATCCGGATCAACTCGGGTATATGCCTCGCAAACGCCAGTTTGGGTTTGTCAATCACGAGCAGCTTCAAAGTACCCAAGAACGCTACGTTAAAACCCTGGCCCACGAGTTGGCACATGGTGTTTTTGTGTTGCATCATACTTTTGAGCAGCATCCGCAATTGAAGGATAATCCTACGCAAAATTTGTTGGATTATAGTGCCACGGGGAGGATTACGCATCAGTATGCATAAATTACAAAAAAACTGTTTGTATCAAAACCTATTCGATAATACAGTTATCGTCGATAAAGAAGAGCCATTCTATCCAATTTACTGATATCATAACTGACACTGTAACAATGTGGTTATAAAATGTCATTAGCAGAAGTCTTATAAACCTCATCTCCAATCTTCACATACATATATCTAGTACGAATAAAAATATAATCCATCAAGGTGGGTAACCTAATCGATCGGTTTTCCTTTAATCAAAACACAAATCATTCAAGCATGACGATAAACATTAATTTTAAAATTCTCCGTAATTAATTTTCTTTAGCCGAAATTGGCACTAATCTTGAAAATTAACTTTCTCATAATATACGTAACAATAATATTGTTAACTATAGGGTCATCACTTAGGTGGGACGTTAAAGATTAAAACATAAATTAATATAATTTTTATACTTTAATACAATCATAATGAAACTTAAACTACTATTCGTATCCCTTTTCCTATCACAAATCCTTTCAGCTCAAATCTTTACCGCACCTACGGCTCAGGAATTTGAAGGCGTTTTGGAAAGTGCCACTGCCTTTGCGGATGTGGACGGCGATGGCGACCAGGATGTGATCATCACCGGATCTCAGGGTTTTGGGGACCGAATTTCAAAACTGTACATCAATAATGGAAAGGGCACTTTTTCCGAAATGCCTGATACGCCTTTCGAAGAAGTATTAGGAGGTACTGTTACCTTTGCGGATGTGGACGGTGATAATGACCAGGATGTGCTCATCACCGGACAGCACAGTTTTGGCCAGGAAATCACGAAATTGTACACCAACGACGGATTGGGCAATTTTTCTGAAGTGTGGAGTACACCTTTCAGCAATATTATCGGACGTTCTGTTGCCTTTGCGGATATGGACGGTGATAATGATCCCGATCTACTCATTTCGGGAAGGAATGGTTCGAACCTGCCAATTACGGTTTTATACACAAATGATGGGCAGGGAAATTTCACTGAATTGTCAGGTACACCTTTCGACAATCTGTGGGGGAATTTAATTACCTTCATGGATGTGGACGGTGATAATGATCCCGATGTGCTCATTTCGGGAACTACGGCAGCTGGACCGGTAGAAAAAATTACGAAATTGTACCTCAATGACGGGCAAGGTAATTTTTCTGAAATGGCGGGTTCATCTTTCGAAGGTGTCGAGGTAAGTTCTATGACCTTTGCGGATGTGGATGGTGATAACGACCCTGATGTACTCGTCACGGGATGGACAGGTTCCGGTAGTCCAATTTCAAAACTATATACCAACGATGGGCAAGGAATTTTTTCTGAAGTGATGAATACCCCTTTCGATGCGGTCAGTGTAAGTTCGATTGCATTTGCGGATGTGGATGGTGATAATGACTCTGACGTGCTCATCACGGGATGGAACACCTCTGTACAAGGAATTTCGAAACTGTACACCAACGATGGGCTGGGCAATTTTAGCGAAGTGACGGGTACCCCTTTCGAAGGTGTTGGTCATAGTTCCATTGCCTTCTCTGATGTGGACGGCGATAACGATCCCGATGTGCTCATCACTGGCAGAAACAGTTTAGACGTAGGAATCACCATTCTGTACGGTAATGACGGCCAGGGTAATTTCTCCGAACTAACAGAAACGCCCTTTGATGATATTTCTAACAGTTCTGTTGCCTTCGCCGATGTAGATGGTGATAATGACCTGGACGGGCTCATCACCGGAACAAACAGTGCCGGCTATATAACTACCAAGTTGTACAAAAACGACGGTCAGGGTAATTACGCCGAAGTAACGGGCGCGCTCTTCGAAAATGTTACGGGAGGTGATATTGCTTTTATGGATGTGGATGGTGATAACGATCCCGATGTACTCATTACGGGGACACTTGCCTCGGCACAGAAAAGTTCAAAACTCTACCTAAACGATGGGCAGGGTAATTTTTCCGAAGTAAGTAACACGCCCTTCGTGGATGTTACCGACAGTTCCATCGCCTTTATGGATGTGGACGGTGATACGGATTCCGATGTGCTTATCACGGGAAGAAGTGATGGAGGCGTAGCCATTTCAAAATTATACACGAACGACGGAAACGGTAATTTTTCCGAAGTGGAAAACACAACATTTGTGGGTGTCAAATCTGGTTCCATTGCCTTTGCAGACGTGGACGGTGATAACGATCCCGATGTGCTCATTACTGGACGGAATGATAATGACGAAGGAATTGCACAATTATACAACAACGACGGATTGGGTAATTTTTCCGAAGCGATGGGTACGCCTTTTGACGGCCTAGTAAATAGTTCGATTGCCTTTGCGGATGTGGATGGTGACAATGATGTCGATCTCCTCCATATGGGATACGACGGTTTCGACTATACAATTTCGAAGCTGTATAGCAACGACGGCCAAGGCAATTTCACCGAAATAACAGAAACTCCATTTATAGGTGTTTCATCTGGTTCGATTGCTTTTGCGGATGTAGATGGGGATAACGATCCCGATGTCCTGATCACCGGATTTAGCCATAGCACATTTCAACAATTTACTAAAATGTACCTCAATGACGGGCTGGGTAATTTCTCCGAATTAGAGGATACTCCTTTCCTAAATGTTGGTTCAGGTTCGATTGCTTTTGCGGATGTGAATGGTGATACGGACCTAGATGTTCTTATTACTGGAGAGGATGATTACGGACAGCGATTTTCGAGATTGTACACCAATAAATCTGTGTTAACTTCCATTGAGGAGGTAGCCCTCGAACTCGATTTAGAATTTACACTATATCCAAATCCCGTAGCCTCCAGTCATTTGAAGGTAAATTTCAATTCAACAAAAAATAGTGATGTTATCTTAAGATTGTACAATTCAAATGGCCAGCTTTTAATGCAGCAAAAAGAGTTTACCAATTTGGGATCACAGGATATTTTAGTCAATGTAAGTGGATTACCAGCTGGAAATTATTTTATCCAGTTAGAAGATGGTAATAGAACTGGTGTCGGTAAATTTATTGCGCTTTAGGAAAATATTACTTCTAAGATTTGTAAACACCTATCAATTAATACAATTAAAAAGAATTTATAATAAAACTTTTTAAAATTTGTTGACACCGCCAAAAAAAGCCAATCGCTCCGATTGGCTTTTTCTATTTATAAGCAATTGATTTCTAGATACTTATTTTATACCAAGATAACCGGTTTTCAAATTTCGCCCTTACGCCCCAATCGCAAAATGAAAGCCAAGGTCTCATGTAGACCTGCCTGCCGGCAAAGACAGGTACAGCTCTACAAACAAAAAATAGACAGGAAAAAGGCGATACCGTACAAGCCGGAGATTTTATGATATCAAAGTCGACGAAACCGGTCGGATGGTGGACGGGCGGATGTCCATAACTGACTCCTAGGCTTAAAATCTCAAATCGCCAGATCCAAAAAATTATCTACTACCATATTAATCTGCTCATCAATATTTAGCATAACTTCAAATTTTTTGAGTAATTATTTTTCCCTCGTTATCCGAAATTTGGATACAAGCTTTTTCATTTTAGTTACCAAATATTAGTTTACAACCTTATATTCTCGCTGATTTTTAATGAACAATTCACTTTTAAGATTAATACAAAGCACACCACCCCACTACTCATCAAAAACATACATCGCCAAAACCAAGTCCTAATTCACAATCTTAAACACTTAAATAATCGCCTCCTTGGATAATAATAAAAAATAAGAGTTTGATAGTCTTACATTTCAAAAGAACTGTATTGATAACAACCTAAACAACAAAACAATAAAGAAAGATAAAGATGAAACTTTTGACCCCATTTGTTGAAACCATGTTGAAACCATCAAAAAAAGCCAATCAGAACGATTGGCTTTTTTGGTTGTAAGT
>ENA-ORXT01001297-ORXT01001297.1-marine-metagenome-genome-assembly--contig:-NODE-1297-length-34280-cov-10.740140_pt1 | contig 34280 bp, 35 predicted proteins | sample MGYA00237868_ERZ511482 | MGnify/ENA metagenome assembly ERZ511482 | reverse complement strand
ACTCGATTCAATCTTTGGTTTAAAGATATCTGAAGGAGGTATTGCCAATATCTTCGAGACAGTTAAATGTCGTTTAGATGAGCCAGTCTTAGAAATTCTTCAAGATCTACAGAAGTCAAAATTAATTTGCTCGGATGAAACAGGAGCAAGAGTCAAAGGTCAAAATCAGTGGGAATGGGTATTTCAGAATCAAGACGTTTGTTTGCATCTGATTCGACCTAGTCGCCGAGCAGAAGTTATTCAAGAGGTCATGGGAACTCATCGCCCTGATGTTTGGGTATCTGACTTATTCTCAGCTCAAAAAAATCACCCCGCGAAAGAATGGCAAGTTTGTTTGGCTCATCAACTACGCAATTGCCAATATGCCATTGATGCTGGAGAAAAGGTTTTTGCCCCAGTAATGAAGCGAATACTGCTTCGGGCATTTGTGATTCACCGACGGCATTTAACTCTTAAACCTTCAACTTTGTATCATTGGACTTTGGACAAACAACAAAATTGTTCGCAAATGGCAATCGCGAATTTTTTTTAATGATTAGTTTCCAATCTGAGCCGATTAGACTGCAATCGGTGGACTAGTAGACGTAGGCGGAAATAAGACAACCATTATGCGGTTAAAGCCTTACCTTTATAAGTCCACTTGAACGGTTTTGCCATCTTGTCATTGTAGTAAGCAATGAAATCCAAAATCTTAGCCGCTAAGTCTCCCTCACTCAGAAAACTGCTGCGTTTGAGAAGTTTACGCATCAAAATGCTGAACCAAATCTCAATCTGATTGAGCCAAGAACAGTGCTTGGGTGTGTAATGAAATACAACATTATGTTCTCGATTACTCAGAAATTCTGCTCTCGTTTCCATCGACTGAAGAATACCGTAGTGACCTTTTTTGCCTAGTGTTGCCCTCGGAATTCCTTCATTTGATGCAACCCAAAGAACTAAAGACTCAGACATATGGATATTTAAGCAGTCCATAACTAGATGCCATTTCTGAACTTGAGGGTTCACTCGAATCATTTGTTGTAGATGAGATAAAAAATCTGATTCAGTTCTGGTTTGACCAATACTTTCCTGTAAGATTTTTCCGCTACTAACATCGAAACTAGCAATTAAGGTTTGACGAGCGACCCCGCGTCGCCGACAGGCGCAAGGGAACGCGCGAGTGTTGAGTTCCGTGGCGAAGATACTCAAATTCTCTTTTGATTGGCTGCCCTGGTTTCATCGGTTTATCTGGAGACTTTCTTTCCAGAGCTTGAATACCTGTCATTTCATCCGTGCTAACCACTCTCTCTTTTTTGGCTCTTAAATTTGCTGCTTCTTGGTATAACCCACAGATGTTTTTTACTTTTGCTTCAAACTTTTCGTCGGGGGGGGGATTCAGCCAATATTCTGACTGTTGCGGTTTTAAAGTTGCTTCTGTTAGTAATCTTCCCACGTGCCTTGGTGAAATACTCTCTACTATTGCTTTTTCCATCATCACTTCAGCTAATTCTCTTGACGTCCAGTGACTAATTGGTTTTCCGTACTTCTCTGGTGGCTCACAGGCGATAGCAAATAATTTTAGCACTTGCTCAGTAGTGAATTTAGTTGGAACACCTGGTCTTTCTGCGTCCAATAGTCTTTCCGCTACTGAAACTTCATTTTGCCCCAGCTTTAACCATCTTTCACGCCACAGTCTTGCCATTTCTCTACTGATTCCCAGTTCTCTTGCTGCAGCGCATTCGCGCAGATCGTCGCCGCAAGCGACGACTGGGACGCGGAGCGTCCGCGACGATGATTTTTGCCTTGAGCTGCCATGACTATAATTTTGGCTCTCTTAGCGATTTGTTGACTGGTACTGTGGCGAGCCAGAATCTTTTCTAGTTCTTGGCTTTCGTCATCTTCTAACTTTACTGGTTTGGGAGCTAATCTTGGCATCTACAATCGGGCTTGCAATCTGATTTTTCTGCTCCTATATTTTACTTTGGTTTGACAATGACTTTAATTTAATTCAATGGTTGCTTTATCTAAGCCCACGTCTACTAGTCTGTTCGAAATTATCGATCTGATCGTTCCCTACAGCATTGGATAAATTCTCAACGTACTGTCAGAACAGCCGTTAGACAAGCCTTTAGGCAGAACGATCGCGGTAGTACAAAATTTAGGTAATTTTCCCTCTGGGAAGTGGTTATCTCTGGGAGTATTGCTAGGAATTGTCTTTTTGGTCACGGTGGTGCGGGCGCCTATTCAGCCTTGGATCGGTGTTTGGCATCATTGGGCGATCGCTCTTAAGGCGAGAAGAGATAATTTTAGCCAGGTGGTCGGCAAGATTTTAACTTTGCCAGTAGGCTACTACGATGAGAACAATCCTGGGCGTATTGCGGGCAGAATCGCGCGGGGAATTGAAAATCATACTTGGACATATCCAGAGATTTCGGGGCAGCTAATACCCAAGCTGGCGCGTATTCTGGGCATCTTTGTGATGATCTTGTTTATCGACCCAGCAATTGCGATCGCTTTTCTCTTTTCTTTTGTTCTCATTCTCGGCTATAGTCTCAAGCATTTGCGAGTAATAATCAGGAAAGAAGAATTATTAGAAAAGCATCAGGAGAATACTGAAAGCCGTACCTCGGAAATTATTACCAATATCAAAACAGTTAAGTCCTTTGCGACCGAAGCTGAAGAATATTATCGGCAGCAGCAGCGTTTTGAACGGGAGTTTAAGTATGTGACCTACCGTATCCATCGAGGCTATGTCGATCTGATTACCTGGTCGCGCACCGTCATCCAAACCTGCGTTTTTTTAATTTTGCTGTTCACTTTGATCTCTACCGTCAAAGGCAATATTACCCTCGGACACTTTGTTACCACCCTGACAGTCTCCAGCATGGCTTATGCAGAACTCGAACCAATTAGTCAGCTAGCAGAGATTTTTGCCCGTCGCTATGCTTCAATGCGCCGTTTCCATGATTTTATGAAGCTCGATGCTGGTACAGATGCAGCGAGTTTAGTTAGGGAAGATGTTAGAGACAATCCCTATCGGTTCAAGGGCAAGGTAGAAATCGATCGTCTCAGCTTTGGTTACGATCGCGAGCGTCTAATTTTGGAAGATATTAATCTGCTAGTAGAACCCTATCAAACTATAGCTTTAGTCGGGCGATCGGGTTCGGGAAAGTCTACTTTGGTTAAGCTGCTATTTCGCTATTTTGAGCCTCACCAGGGAGTAATTAAAATCGATGGACAGAACATTGCCGATCTAAACGTTGCTCGCTATCGTCGTCGTCTGGCAATTGTTCATCAAGACGTAGATATTTTTAATGGGACAGTCTGGGATAATCTAACCTATGGCAATCCCCAGGTTGAGCGAGAACAGGTCAAGCAAGCCTGTCACATAGCTAGGGTGGATGAATTTATCCACGAGCTACCCCAAGGCTATTTAACCGTAGTGGGAGAGAGGGGGGTGAGACTTTCGGGAGGGCAAAAGCAGCGTTTGGGCATCGCCAGAGCTTTAGTTGTCGATCCTGATGTCTTGATTTTTGATGAGGCAACTTCTAGCTTAGACTATGAGTCGGAACGTTCGATCCAGCTGGCGATGAAGTCAATTTTAGGTACTCGCACGACCATCATTATTGCCCATCGCCTGAGTACAATCCGTGAAGCCGATAAAATTGTCGTACTAGATGCAGGAAAAATAGTTGAAGTAGGTAGCCACACAGAGTTATTAGATCGATGTGGCATTTACCATCGTCTCCATTCTTTGCAAGAGTCGGGAGAAATTTTTAAGTAGTCTTTTGGCGATCGCTTTTAAAAATGGAAATCCCGTCTCTAATTTTCGCCCAGGTCGTCCTTTTCTACTTTCGGGACAATATCGGGTCGCTCCATGTTTTCCCAACCAGCAGGGCGTTTAGAGTTATACCAGGCAATTGAACCAATCGTTACCGCAGCAATAAAACCAACTGCATAAACTGCGACGAAATAGGTAGGAAATTCACCCGCCACTGCAAGTACTAAATTCATATCTTAGAAATAGTTTTTATATTTTATATTTTAATGCTCTGTAATCCTATCAAAGATCGTTTCTTTCTCAAATGTTGTCCATTGAGTCTAGAAACAGATTTGTAGATATTTATTTTAGAATGCCGATCGCTCTGATTACTAATTCGCGCTAGAAATTTTCGGTGGAGAAAGAATTAAGGCTAGCGATCGCCAGAGGAATAGCTACGAGACTTAATTTTAAGACCCAGGGCGCGCAGAATAATGTCACCAGAGAAAAGGTTAGGGATGTAAAGCGCATTCCTGCTTTAAAGACATCATCATTAATTTTTGAACTAATGTATAAAGCGATCGCGGCGATGAAAAGAGTCACCAAAGAAAGGGTGAGCATTTTATTATTCCTCTTATGATTAAATTATGGTGCATTTCCCGCTACTAAAAATGTTAATTCCTTAGTCTCAATAGTTTAAACGGTAACCAACCATAATATTAAGATATTATAACTTTGATTTTATTTGTCAATCCATAAGCATAACTGAACATTCAAAGTAGCTGACTGGGTATAATTACGGAGTGATAATTTACGCTTCGTGTCAGTAGAAATCGTCTTATAGGGTTAGCCAAACTTAATGCAAGCTTACCCAAAGCCCCGATAAATCGATCCTACACTCAATTTTCCCAGAAAAAATCGCCCCAGCGCGGTATAAGTTGTGAAAACTCATCCACTTCTCAGAATTTCATTAGCTTATTTTCAGGTGCATCGATAATCATAAATTTAAATCGAAGTTTGTCATCGGTTGCCAACTTTTGCGGTTTAACAATTCATCTCGGCATCAGTCAAATGCATAAAGATCTCTAGCGGATCGTATTGAGGTAGTAGTGATGCTGTCTTATCGAGGATCGGGAGACTTCAGGTCGTCTCAATATCGAGGATTGGAGGTTTACCAAACAATAGTTGAACCTTTGTCGTAACTTCATCGTCTAAACCCATAGTCGGAATCAAATTGATTGATAGTTGCAGGTTATTTATTTTGAAAAGATGCATTTGTGTCTGGAAATAAAGAGGCTCGTAATTAGTTAGAAGTATCGCTGACTTTTGAAGTTTATAAGGAGTCATAACTGTACAATGCCAAAAGCTAAAATTGCCAAAAACAACCTTAAAGGAAACTATTCGGTCGATATGGTTAGAACCTATCTGCACGAGATTGGGCGAGTACCTTTATTGACCCACGAACAAGAAATTGTTTATGGGAAGCAAGTGCAGAAGATGATGACCCTGTTAGCTACAAAAGAAGAGTTTGAAAGCGAACTCAGCCTGAAGGAGTGGGCGAAACATGCCCAAATGAGTGAAATCGAGCTTAATAGGATCGTTAAAGAAGGTCAAAGAGCCAAGAAGAAAATGATTGAAGCCAACCTGCGTCTGGTTGTCGCGATCGCTAAAAAATATCAAAAGCGCAACATGGAGTTTCTCGATCTGATTCAAGAAGGAAGTCTTGGATTGGAAAGGGGGGTAGAAAAATTTGACCCCACTAGAGGATATAAATTCTCTACCTATGCCTACTGGTGGATTCGCCAGGCAATCACGAGAGCGATCGCTCAACAGGCTCGTACCATTCGCTTGCCAATCCATATTACGGAGAAGCTAAACAAGATCAAAAAAACTCAGCGAGAGCTAGCCCAAAAACTGGGACGTAGCGCTGAGATCGAAGAAGTTGCGGAGGAGTTGGAGCTAAAGCCAGAGCAGATTCGAGAATATTTGAGCATTGCCCGCCAGCCAATTTCTCTCGACGTTCGGGTTGGAGAAAATCAGGATACTGAATTATCAGAACTGCTGGAGGATGACGGCATATCTCCCGATCGTTATGCTAGCCAACAGCTATTGCGTCAGGATTTATTCAATCTCATGGCGGATTTGTCCCCACAGCAACAGGAGGTGATTGCCTTGCGCTTTGGTCTGGATGATGGCAAAGAGCTTTCTCTGGCAAAAATTGGTCAGAGAATGAGCATTAGTCGCGAGCGGGTGCGTCAGCTAGAACATCAGGCTCTAGCACAGCTCAGAAGACGCAGAGGCTACGTTCGAGAGTATATGGCTAGCTAAATATCTAGACATATTTACAATATATTTTCGGTAATTACTGGCGATCTGCCCAAGTTTGTTATAAATTCGATCTATTATTCAGTAGATTTATATGTTTATAACCGAAAGGGAGGTCGCCAGCATCTTAAGATTGCCAAACAAGCAATTTAAACAAACCCCTGCTGGATACCCTGGTATTTTAGTGGGGGTTCGTGGCAAAATAACCAGCGTGCGCGATCGTTATGGTTTAGAAGGTGTCGGCTAGACCAATAAATTTAACGACCCGAAGGATTTTTCTTCTCGATTAGAGATAGATTTCTCCTCAGTGAATTCTTAATTAAGTGGTGTAGGAGTATACAGTGACACTATTCAACGAAACTTTAAATGGCAAAGACAGTACAAATATGTCCGTTAATCTAAACGGTCAGTCGAACATTCTCAGTACCCCTCCTAGAGCCGAGGCAATCCAGGGATGGCTAATCGATAAGCTAGCGGAAGTATTAGAAATTGAGCCAAATCAAATTGATGTCGCTCAAGATTTTGAGGAATATGGTTTAGAATCAGCCGAAGCGATTAATCTGTCGGGAGATTTAGAAGATTATCTTAGTTGTCGCCTGCCTCCTACCCTACTTTGGGACTATCAGAACATTGAATCATTAGCTCAATATTTGGCTAGTGGCAGTTTATCTGTCGAGCGAACCAGCACCAGCGACCTCAATTCTAGATCTACTTTCGATCGAGATTGCACTTCCAGCATTCCTGTAGAGAATTATCAGTTCGACCAATTTCCTGAATATAAAAAGCTATTAGCCCAAAGGCAGCAGGTCGAACAGCTAGGAAACGGCAACCCGTTTTTTGTTGCCCAAGAAGGAATAGTTAACGACCGCACCACGGTCAATGGTCGGGAATTAATTAACTTTGCTACCTACAACTACATCGGCATGTGTGGCGACCCAGAGGTAACTCAAGCTGCTAAAGATGCCACCGATAAATATGGAACTTCTGCCTGTGCCAGTCGCCTGATCTCTGGAGAAAAACCCCTACACAGGGAGCTAGAAAGGGAGCTTGCCGATTTTATTGGCGTTGAAGATAGCATTATTTTAGTTGGTGGTCATGCTACTAACGTGACTACTATTGGTCATCTGTTTGGTAAAGGCGACTTAGTAATCTACGATGCTTTGAGCCACAATAGTATTCTCCAGGGCTGCTTTTTGTCTGGAGCAAGTTTAGTTGCTTTTCCCCACAACGACATAGAAGCTTTAGAAAAAATTCTTAGCGATCGCCGTCACCGTTACGAGCGCGTTTTAATCGTAATTGAGGGGGTCTACAGCACCGATGGTGACGTTGCTAACCTGCCTCCCGTAATTGAGCTTAAAAAGGAGTTTAAGACCTTTTTAATGGTGGATGAGGCTCATTCTATCGGCGCGATCGGGAAGACTGGTCGAGGCATTAGCGAATATTACGATCTTAATCCCAATGATATCGATCTGTGGATGGGAACTCTGAGCAAGTCTTTTGCTAGCTGCGGAGGATATATTGCGGGTTCTGCTGCTTTGGTAGAATATCTCAAATACACTGCTCCAGGCTTTGTCTTTAGCGTTGGAATGTCTCCACCTAATGCTGCTGCTACCTTAGCTGCGGTGCGGGTATTGAAAGCCGAACCAGCCAGAGCAACTACCCTTCAGGCTAGAGCCAAACTATTTTTGGATTTAGCTAGAGAACGGGGATTAGATACGGGCATGAGTAAAGATTCTCCCGTCATACCAATTATTGTTGGGGATTCTCTTAAGTCGATTCAGCTTTCTCAGAATCTATTTAAAAGAGGTATCAATGTACCCTTCATGATTTATCCTTCTGTACCCCAAAATGGCGCGAGGCTGAGATTCTTTATTACCTGCAACCATACTGAGAAGCAAATTCGTTCGACAATTGAAGTTTTAGCCGAAGAACTACAAAAACTATAATTTTATAGTTCAATATAGCCAAATTCGCATTCAAATATTTTGATAGCACAGGAATAGTAATTACTATTCCTGTTGTTGTATTAGCGAAGCTATTAAAACCTGTTTTTTTTTATTATATAAAGTTAAGATAGATGTAGGCATTATTACTAGGGCAAATGCTAGCAGATATAGTTTCAACTACTCATTCTATATGACCTGTAGGCTTGCCTTTTTAATTGCAAAATAGATTTAAATTGAGTACTTTATTGAATCTAATAGATTGCAAATAGCCAGATTTAGAATGCGTATTTGTTCGTAGAATATAAAAAACAAATTAAGTTTTTACGTAAAACAACCATGGCGTAGTTTCTACTCTCCACAGAAAATGAGATTTAGATTCACATAAATAGATTGTCGATCCTAAAGACCTTTTGTTATGGCTACTCAAACTCTTAGTTATCGTTGCATGGAATTGCTTCAAAATTACCATCGCAATCCTTCTTTAAAATTACGCAATAAATTAGTTGAGTTAAATATAGGTTTGGTCAGAAAAGTAGCACATCAAATCTGTCGCAAATGTGCCGAGCCTTATGAAGACTTGGAACAGATTGGTTACTTGGGTTTAATTCGAGCGATCGAAAGATTTGACCCCCAGCAAGGTTCTGCTTTTAGCTCTTTTGCTATTCCTTATATTCGCGGTGAAATGCTGCACTATTTACGAGACAAAGGTAGCATGATGCGAATTCCTCGTAGATGGCAAGAACTTTATACTAAAGGTAAGAAGCTCCGCAAAGACTTGATCGAAAAGTTAGGTCGTTTGCCTAGAGATACGGAATTAGCTGCTGGTTTGGGTATTCCTCTAGAAGAATGGAGTGAATGTCAGTTAGCTTTACAAAACCGCCTGCCAATTAGCTTGGATGCGGTAGTAAATAATTCAACAGATTCTTCAATTACCTTTGGTGATACGATCGCCGATCCAAACTATATTAAACAGCGTAAGTTAGAAGACGATAAGCTCCAGTTACAAAGAGCTATGAGTCAGCTTGAAGATAAGACTAAAGCGGCGATCGAATGCGTTTTTCTCTGGGATTTGCCCCGCAAAGAGGCTGCCAAACATATTGGCATTAGTCCGATGACCGTTACCAGACATTTGCATAAAGGCATCGAGCAATTAGGTACAATGTTAGAGCCTCAGGTCGCTTAAAATATACTTATCAAGATTGGCTATAGTTGATTTTATTGGTTGGAAATATAAAAGTATCGGTTCATATATTGTTATCTATTCTAAAACTAAGTATCGAAAATTATTGCAGATCTAAATATTTTTAGCTGTCGATCGAACAAGCACCTATAGTTATATAAGTGCTTGTTTTTATTATGCATGCATTCAAAAGTTTGATGCTGTTTGAAAAAATGAAACTGTTTACTTCTTAAACGTTGTCTAAAGCCGCGATAATTTCAGCAGGATCTAATCTCTGGGTATAGTCAGCATTGGCAAAACTATAGACGATTGTTCCGTCAGCAGCGACAACATAAGTAGCAGGTAAAGGCAATTCAAATGTAGAGTCGCCATTATAGGCGGGAATATCGATACCAAAGTTGTTATAAATTGGTCTTAATGATTCGGGAAGGGTAAACACTAAGCCAAGCTCTTTTGCATATACGTTACCGCGATCGCTTAATACTTCAAAAGATAGTTCGTTCTTTTCCTTTGTAGATAAAGAGGAGTCGGGGGTTTCGGGAGAAATAGCAACTAGGGTTGCGCCCTTAGCGATTATATCTGGGAGAGCCTGCTGTAAAGCACGTAATTCCATATTGCAGTAGGGACACCAACCGCCTCGATAAAAAGAAACTACCACCGCGCCTTTTCTCAACAAGGAGTTTAAGGAGATTTCTTCACCTAAAGCATTTGGTAAGCTAAAGTTGGGTAGCTTTTGTCCCTTGCTCGGACTGCTCTCGGCAATTTTGCTATTAATCAGATCGGTAGTAGCCTGTGACATTACCTCCTTGATTTCTTCTGGCTGACTGTCTTTGAACTTGGCTTTATATTGATTTAATTCTTGAGTTAGATTCATAATTGGCTCCTATTCTTGAATGATTATTCCAATATCGAGTAAAAAAATAGATGGTGTAACAAGATAGTTCAACCTAATCCAATACAGAAAGGATTACATCAACGATATTATCTAGAGTTTGGCGATCGCGATTGACTTTTGCCATTACCCTTAAGCCTTGCAGACTAGAGGTAAGATAATTTGCCACGCTGTCTAAATCCTTCTCTGGTGAGATTTCGTCTTTAATCTGAGCCTGACTGAGAGCGTGTTTAAATGCTCTAGCTATTTGACCGAAATGAGTATTAATTCGATCTTTCGCCTCTGCATCATGGGAACAAACCTCAACTGCGGTATTGGTCATCAGACAACCATAGCAATTTTTTTCTTTTGCCATACTGACTACTAAATCTCGAAACAGGTTAACAATAGTTTGCTTCCCTACCTCCTCTGCCGTCAGAGATGCGATCGCCCGATTGACTACTGTTGATTCATAGTGAGCGATTGCAGCCATGAAAAGCGATCGCTTATCGCCAAAAGTATCATATAGACTACCTCGGTTGATGCCCATGTTTGTAACGAGGGTTTGCATTGATGTTCCTTCATAACCAAACTGGAGGAAGGTATACATAGCTTTGCTCAGTACTGCTTCACGGTCAAACTCTTTTGTTCTAGCCATTGCCTCCTTTTTGACTCTTAAAATTAAAATAACATATTTATTGAACGATCGTTCAATAAATAGACGGATATCAAAATAACAGCTAAGTTTAACTTTAAGCAGCTCGAATATGACAAGTAACGGACGACGCAGCTAAATCTTGTCTCTGATAAATCGAGTCATAAAAGTAAGTTGCTATAAGGTTATTCTTATTGTCTATGAAACGATCCTATATAAAATTAAGCTATTCCAAAGATTAAGTGAAAGACTAGCATGAAAGAAGCTAACGTTAGCTTGGTTGCTTTTTATGGTGACAAACCAATTGAATTAGTTGATTCGATCGCCAGATTACAAACATATTTAACAAATCATCAGTTACTTCAAAACAAATTTATTCCCTATCAACTCGAACAAGTTCACGGGACAATTATCGGTTGTGAAGGATCTAAAATAGATTTAGGTATTGCCAGCCAGTGGTTTGAGCAAAAAAGACAGAAAACAAAATATATTAATTTTTCTGGTTTAGTTAACTATCTTCAGCAGCAGGTTAAGTTACCTCTGACTATTCGCATTGGAGGATACGATCGCCAAACAGACTACAATTTCTTAAGTCGCGATCGCCCTCTATTTGAGCGTTCATTTCAACTCCAGCCAGCAGAAAATCAGGCTATACCAGTTTTGATTGGTTGGTCATGGCAAGATAATGCTGTCACCTTAGAAATAGATAATCTGCGTCGTAGTTTTCAACAGTTTGGCTTACTACACAAATATCATGCTATGCCTGATGCGGTGGACAATGATTTCTATCTGCGTTTGGGAACGATTAATACTCAACTATCTACCGAAAAAATAAACTTAATTGCCACCGATATTCGTAACTTCTTGGCAACTTCCTCAATATTAATTCCGATCGATCTAAATAATTTAGCCTTTGCTCAATATCAAGACTTGCAGCTTACCCCCGCCACTACAAAAATCATCCCTGCAAACACGATAACAGCCAGCCAGCTAGAACAACTTTATACCGATTAACTACATACACTAACTTATTGTCTTTTCCCGTTTGCGCTTTATAAAAGAGGGTATATCTCGCCTATCTTAACAACGATCTGTCTAGAAAAGAGACGACAAAACTGCATTATTCTTCGCGTCTTTGCGTCTCTGCGCGAGACAATAAACAAAATTCGATCGCAAAACAATGAAAAAGCTTTTAGTTACAGGTGCAAGCGGTTTTTTGGGCTGGAACTTATGCCAACAGGCTACAGCCAACTGGGAAGTATACGGAACATATTTTACTCACGCAGTAACAATACCAGGCACAAATTTATTGAAGACCGATTTAACCAACTTTTCCGATTTAGAAGAACTGTTTAAACAAGTCAATCCCGATGCGGTAATCCATACTGCTGCTGCTTCTAAGCCAAATTTTTGCCAAACAAACAAAGAAGAATCACACGCTATCAATGTAGATGTTGCGGTTAATATTGCTCGTCTTTGTAGCGATCGCCATATCCCCTGTGCTTTTACCTCAACAGATTTAGTTTTCGACGGCAAAAATCCTTTGTACAAAGAAGACGATCCTGTCTGTCCGATCAACGTTTACGGAGAACAAAAAGCGATCGCCGAACAAAAAATGTCTGAGATTTATCCAAAAATAGCTTTGTGTCGGATGCCTCTAATGTTTGGTGTGCCTTCTCCCGTATCTCCTAGCTCTATTCAGGGAATGATCGGCAATCTCAAAGCGGGCAAGGAAATAAACTTGTTTACCGATGAGTACCGTACTCCTGCCAGTGGTAGAGCAGCATCTCAGGGGCTTCTATTAGCCGTAGAAAAACAGGTGCAGGGGATTTTGCATTTGGGCGGTAAGGATCGTATTTCTCGCTATGATTTTGGTTTGTTATTAGCAGATATATTGCAGGTATCTACAGATTTAATCGTGCCAGGAAAACAGGCTGATGTAGTTATGGTTGCCCCGAGATCGCCCGACACTTCTCTTGACAGCAGTAAGGCATTTGCCCTGGGATATCAGCCTTTATCTTTAAAAGAGGAGCTAACCCATATCCTAAAGAGCTAATAATAATGTTTTTAGCTATGACCAGTCTGCTAAGACAATTTTACCGATCGCTTTTCCTGCTTCGATCCGTTGATGAACGCTTCTGAGGTTTGCTGCGTTAATCGGTCTGACTATATCTTTGCAGGTAGAGATTAAAGTATCGCGATCGATTAGCTGGCTAACTTTATCGAGCAGTTCGCCCTGTTTTGCCATATCCTCAGTTTGATACATCGAACGGGTAAACATAAATTCCCAGACTAAACCCGCGCTTTTTTGCTTTAAAACATTCATAGATAGAGGTTCTTGGTTCTCAACCACAGAACAGATCGTACCTTGAGGTTTTATTGCTTGAGCGATCGCCTGCCAGTGTCCATCGGTATCATTGAGACAGAGAATGTAGTCAACAGTTGGATAGTCAATCTTCTCTATCTCCTCCGCCAGATTATGCCGATGGTTCACAACATAATCTGCGCCGAGTTTTTGACACCAGGCAATAGTTTCGGGACGAGAAGCAGTGGCAATTACCTTTAGCCGAGCTAGTTTGGTCGCTAACTGAATGGCGATCGAGCCTACTCCCCCCGCACCATTAATAATTAGAAGCGATTTACCTGCATCTGCTCCATCTGGGCTAATATTCAAGCGATCGAATAAGGCTTCCCAAGCGGTAATGCTGGTCAGGGGTAAAGCTGCTGCTGAGGCAAATTCTAAACTCTTGGGCTTGTGACCGACAATTCTATAGTCTACTAACTGAAATTCACTATTGCTACCAGGGCGAGTTATGTCTCCTGCATAGTAAACCTCATCCCCAGGCTGAAAACCAGTTACCTTCTCTCCCATCTCTCTTACTATTCCTGCCGCATCCCAGCCAAGAATACGGGGTTCATCTGGTTTAGATTTAGAACCGCGCACTTTTGTATCGACAGGATTTACCGAGATAGCCTTGACCTGGATTAATAAATCGTGTTCCTTGACTATCGGGCGATCGATTTCTAGATCCTGCAGGCTGTTTGGATCGCTAATCGGCAAATATTTGGTCAAACCAACTGCTTTCATAATTCACTCTCTAAGATTCAAAGATCGATCGCTGCTTCTCAATTATCCTACCTCCATCAAGTTAGACAATTTTCGGGCAGAAGAAACCGTAAAGCGATCGCAAATATGAAATGCGATCGCGCTTTTATAAGAATTTAAATTAAATACTCATTGCAATCCGCAAGCCAAAAGCATCTGACTTATTGTGAGGAGCTGATTTAAAACGTTGCGCCGAACGGCAAGAACCAGGTAAATGTAGCCACGAACCACCACGAAGTACGCGCCTTTCCTGAGGATGACCGCTAACCCAAGAGCTACCGTCAGTAGGTGCATTTTGATAGTTTGGATGCCAAGTGTCAACACACCATTCCGCTACGTTGCCGTGTAGATCGTATAAACCAAAGGGATTTGCCGAAAAGCTATCGACATCGGTAGTTGACTGACGGTTTTTTCCTTCCATACCCGCACCATAAATATCTTCACCGTTGTAATTTGCCAGTTCGGTACCGATTGTTGCGCCAAAGTGAAAGGCAGTTTTCGTTTGACCTCGACAGGCATATTCCCATTCGGATTCTGTTGGCAGCCTAATTTCTCTGCCAGTTAGCTTGGCAAGTTTTTCGCAAAATAAGCTGCAGTCAAGCCAAGATACGCGTTCTACTGGCTTTTTGCTGTTAATTACGTCCGAATCGGCAAAGCGAGAAGGATTATTATTCATTACTGCCCACCATTGAGCCTGAGTAACTGGATATTGTCCCAGCATAAATGGACGAATTGTTACAGGGTGCGAGGGAGATTCTTCCGCTTCTCTTTCTAGCTCACGTTCTGGAGAACCCATCAAAAATCTACCTCCAGGAATCCCGATTAGGTCAATGCTAACCTTATTTTCTAGGCGCAAAGTTAGGTATTTAGCCTTACCCGAAGAGCGACTTGTAGACAAGCCAACTTTCTTACCCATAATCAGACAGGGATCGTCAGAAATTCTCGTATATTGAAACTCAATAATTTGTAAATCGAGCTTCTGAGTTTTTTTATGTCCTCTAGACTTCGGGGTTGCAGGTTTTGCTTGACGGCTCGACGACTGTTTACTCGAACGTTTAGAGGTCTGCTGTGGCGAACGAACCACTGGGATAATTTCGCCAGCTAGAGCTTTTTCTACCTCAATGGCAGATTGAAAACGTCGTTTGGTTGCGCCTTCAACTAGCTTATCGAGAACATGACTTAGCTCATAGTCGATTTCGTTATCTTGTAAATGCGATCGCCAGTTCCATTCTCCTTCGTCTGTATCGAACAGATTCAGAGGTTCAATATTAGTCAGCAAGTGTAGACAAGTTGCACCTAAGCTATAAAGATCGCTAGCAAATTTAGCTTTTCCAGCAGCCTGTTCGGGAGCAATGTAAGAAATAGAGCCAATGATAGTACCAACTTGAGAAGTATCATCAGACATCATGGCTTCTTTGGCAGCACCAAAATCCACCAAAACCAATTTACCGTCTTGATTTCTTCTAATAATATTTTCGGGTTTGATATCTCGATGAATTACATTATTTTCGTGAACAAACTTGAGAACATCTAACAAATCTTCAAGCAATTCTTTAATCTGATGGCGATCGAAAACGCCCTCTTCTGAGAGAACCTTGAGTAAATCTTGTCCGTCAACATATTCTTGAATTAAATACTTGTGTTCTTCCTGGTCGAAAAAAGCTAATAAAGACGGAATCTGTTCGTGCTGACCCAAATCATCCAGGCGAGAAGCCTCTCTTTCAAATAGTTCTGCTGCTTTTTTTAGGGCTTTTTCCCCTTTAACTTCAGGTAAAAATTGTTTAATGACGCAGCGTGGCTTGGATGGTTTCATTTCATCGATCGCTAAAAAAGTTCGACCAAAACCACCCTGACCCAAAATGCTGACTGCGCGGTAGCGATTCATCAGTTGCAATTGGCTGTTGCATCTTTGGCATAATTCTGTATTTTCTACGTTTACATACAGACAATCGGGATTTAGGCACTGACTAATCATGATTAATTAACCAAAAATTCGCCTTCAATTATAGGCTTGTTCCCAAGCAGTAAGCCTCACTCAATCTACGGTATTTATTATATTTAAAATATTTTTTATAGTAATAAATATGTGATATTACTTATAGTTGCTGTTTGTTAGATAGACCTTCTTCTTAAATAATTATTTTCTAGATTTTAGCTCTTAAGTTTAAAAAGGAAGCAGACTCTATCAAAATATTTTTGCTATCTATTGCAAATAGCTTAATTATTATCTTCGGTAGCTGGCTGAGCGATCGCAATGTAGCCGAACTCTAACTATTGAGCAGATAAATCGTCTTGTTGATAAGCCAAGTAAATAGCTTCTAAAAATTGACTGTTACTATAACCTTCGGGTACGGCATCTAAAAGGATAATCTCTAAAACCTGTTGTGCTAATTTACGACTAAGCTGATGTTGATATTCCAGCATGATACTTTTGCGTCTTTGAAGAAAATCGCGAATTGTTGCAAAATCGTCTGGCAACAGGCGATCGAGTTCCGCATCTACTTTTAACCGAACTGCTAAGTTTTCAGCTTCAGGATCGATATCAACCTGGGCTACTTTTGATTCTTCTTGAACCACAACCGTTCCTGCCACCATATCGCCCAAACGTTTTTCTTGTCGGGTAAAGATAATAAAAAATGAGCCTACGGAAGTGAAAACATCAACTGGTCTTAATAAGCCTCGTAAAATTGCCTGAGGCAGTCTAGCTGGCTTGCCATCATCACGAATAACTCTTATTTTTGTCCACTTCTTGCCTAGAGTTTGCCCTCCCCAAACTGTTTCTAAAACTACAAAGTAGCCTACCGAAATAGCAAAAGCGGTCATGGATTGGATAGCGACGATCCACTGTGATAGTTTATCTGGAAGCCCAACTCCAGTTAATTGAAAAAGAACAAAAAATCCTGTACCCCACACCAAAAGCATAGATAAACTAACAATAATATAATCAATTAATAGGGCTAAAGAACGATTACCTATTCCTGCCAGGGTAAACTCAAGCTCAACGCTTTCTGGAGTTTGTAAATTAATCTGATTAAAAAAACGCATATCTATTTAGCAGCCTGTAAAAATTATAGTAATTAATTTAGGCTTTGAGTCTAGCTTTACTGCAGCCAGGAAACTGTGATTTTAAACGCTGTTCCTAGAGTTTTACAGAGTCGATCGCCTGTATTTGAAATTTGGCTTGATGAGCTTTTGTCGATCGCTCTGGGTAAATTTAACGCCCTTGGTACTTCTTTTTGCTCTACCCAATCGCTAAAGATCGATGTTTAATGATGAATAATCGATATTTTCAACCCACATTATATTATGTCCGCAGGGTCATTCAGACAAGATGGTTTAGGCTGGCGTATTAATTTAATCAGACAAAAATTTAGTGAATGGCTAGAATACAGGCTATCTCGGCCAAATATAGATGGAAACTCAGATTTTGGTTCTAGTTTCTTCTGGCAAATTATTAAATTCTGTCTTTGGACGCTGATTGCCATTTTGCTAGTCTGGATGACTTGGCAGCTATGGTTATTGTTACGTCCTTATTGGAAACGCTGGCAACGAGAAGATCGCAATTCGGCATACACACCACAGCCGAAAACTCATCAGCTATCAGCAGCAGACTGGATCGAGCGATCGCAATCTGCCAGAATTGAAGGCAACTATCGCCAGGCAATCTTTTGTCTCTATCAGGCAATGTTACAACTGCTGGATGAGCGAGGCGTAATTCCCGTTCAAAAAAGCCTGACGGATCGAGAATATCGGCGATCGCTATCGGCAATCAAAATATCTCCGCTACAACCCTACGAATTATTATTATCAATTCACCAAAGACTTTGTTTTAGTAATGCCGAAGCCACCCAGAGTATGTTTGAAGAGTGCCAGCAGGCATATCGGCAAATAGAGAATTGAAACATTAGCGATCGAGCATGAGCAATAAAATCAAAATTAATATATTAAATTCTTATAGATAATGCCAAATTTTCGTCAGCGCAAATGGATCTTCGTGGGAATTGCGATCGCCGTAATTATTGTTTTAACTTTGGTTGCAGCTCCCAACAGTAGTGGACAAAAAAATAATAGTGGCTCTACCTACAGCAAAGCTGCCGATGGCTATGGTGCTTGGTATGAATATATGAGCCAGAAAGAGATGCCGATTAAACGTTGGCGCAAACCTTTTGCAAAGTTAATTCAGAGTGATATTGAAAATGTTACCTATGTGCAGATTCTCAGCAAAGATTATTACTTTTTAGGCGCAGCAGGTATATCTAGCATCGAATCAAACTGGATAAGTAAAGGAAATACTCTGGTAATTGTTGGCAAATACGAGCCTGCGACTGCTGCACCCTTTAACAGCTCAATTCCCTATCGCCAAGAAACTTTATCCAGTAATCAGATCGAAATAGAAACTACCCGTCGTTTTCGACTACCCAAGCAAGAGTATAAAAAATCAAAGATTAAAGCTATTCTCAACGATCGCTATGGTGCAGTTGTTTGGCAGGAAGAAATTGGCAAAGGCAAAATTATCTACTGCACTACTCCCTATCTGGCTGCCAATGCTTATCAAAATAATCCCGATAACTATCAATTTCTAGCAGGCTTGGTAGACGATCGCCAAGCTATTTGGATAGATGAATATATCCACGGTTATAAAGACAAAGATGCGATCGCCGAAGAAAAGCAAGAAGATCTTCTTAGTTATCTTGCTAAGACTCCCTGGCTCTTCATCTTCATTCAAACAGTTATAATCGCTTTTATCTCTGCTGCTACCGCTTTTCGCCGTTTTGGTACGCCAGTTAAGTCAAAAACTGCGATCGCCGATAATAGTACTGCCTATATAGATGCTCTGGCGGGAGTTTTAGAGAAAGCTAATAGTACTGATTTTGTAGTTGAAGCGATCGCTAAGGATGAACAGCGCAAACTACAGCAATCGCTAGGTTTGGGTAAATCTTTAATCGATCGAGAGAGTTTAATCGCTGCCTATAAACTTCAAAAAGGTGAATCCGCAGCAGATCTAAATGAGCTGTTAAGAATAGGCAGTATCAAGCAGAAAATTAGCGATGCTCAGTTGATTACCTGGATTCAACAATGGCAAAAAATCAACCAGAATAATTAATTGGTTTTGTTACATAGATTTCAAACAATACTGTGATGAAACAGTAAATTAAAAGAAAACGCACTATAACTACACTCAGTAGTAGGGAGAAAATTAATTTAGCCGAACAATCGGCAGCTAGATTAGCAGAATCGATTTGTAAACAAGGCTTGAAGGATAATGCGCCAAATTCTTTGTAAGAAGCGTGTCGTGAACTTACAAAAATACTTTAGTTAGGTTTTATGTAACGATAATGTACGTAAGAAAGTATCTAAATATTTTAAGTGGAGCATGATGACAACTGGCTGGCGCTTGCCATTGGTAATTCTAGATTACACTGGGCATGGTTTAGGCATCTTACCTTGGTTGAGACATGGAACACCCACCATATGGCAATCTCAGTTAAACCCGCTCAGTTACCACACCTGATGCTACATAGCGAGCTTGTAAAATTAGGTTTAACTCATCTTTCGGTATATTTAGCTTCTGTGGTGGCGAATCAATCAAAATACTGGCGTTATTACGATAATTTGACCATAATTCGCTTGAAAAATATTAAACTAACAAATACTTATCCTACAATGGGAGTCGATCGCGCTTTGGTAGGTTGGGGAGCGGTATCAACCTATCAGCAAGCCTGTCTGGTGATCGATGGGGGAACAGCTTTGACTTTTACGGGAGTAGATGAAATAGGAACCCTGATCGGAGGGGCAATTTTACCAGGATTACGCTCGCAATTACTCTCCCTCAAGCAAAAAACCTCTGCTTTACCTGAAGTAATGCTACCAGCCAGTTTACCGCCTCGTTGGGCATTAGATACAGATTCGGCGATCGTCAGCGGTGTTCTATACTCGACGATCGCAGGAATTCACAGCTATATTGTTGATTGGCTTCAGCAATTTCCCCAGAGTCAGATCATTTTCACAGGGGGAGACGGGGAAATATTGTCACAGTTTTTACACCAGCAATTCTCCGAACTGAAGGGTAAAACAGTAGTCGAACCCAATTTAATTTTTCAAGGTATCAAGCTTATCTATCAGCAAGAAAATTCCGAATGATTCCTCGATTACGGCGATCGCAAAGCTATTTATTCATGGCGATCGCTATTATTTAAATCAAAACCGAGATTTTTTGGGCAAAGAGCGTTACGATCTTTACTAATATACATAAAGTTTTGTAACCAAGCGTGACTGCAACTCAACCATTTAATCTTTACACTGCTCCTGGTAGCTGGCATTCCCTCGACCCTATTTGGTCTGGCGATCGAGAAGTCGTCCAGCAGGGATTACCCCACGAACAGCTATCTCCTACCTGGCAAATGCTCTTATTAGGAGATGGTTCGCCAACTCACCTTTTGCAGTTGTTGACGGGGGAAAGAACCGAGGTAGACGTAATTGATATGTCTCTGATTGGCAAAAAGGACGATGGTGCGCCAGAAGAGATTGAAGAGATCGCCGAACCACGATTACGGAGACAGGTATGGTTGCGTACGGCATCGGGTCAAAGATTGGCTTATGCAGCCTCTTGGTGGAATGGTAGTAACGTTGATGATTATCTGCAAAATCGTTCCTTACCCGTCTGGCGTAGCCTATCCAATTTACATACAGAACTATATCGAGACGTGCGTGGAGTTTATTATGGCAACTGTCCAGAATTAGAAGCAGCATTTGGGCAAAAAGCGCCTTTCTGGGGTCGCCATTACCTGTTTTGGCACGATCGCCAACCTTTGACTCTAATCTATGAAGTATTTTCTCCATATTTGCAGAAATATCTTGGAGAAATGCAGCAAAAATAGGCTCATGAATATAAAGTCTTTATTAGTTCTTGACTGCGTTTTAACTTAAGGACTCTATACTTCTTTCAAAGTGCAAGATTATAAATTGTGCTTTTGAGACAAAACAAGAGGAATTAAGCATATGGGTTTCTTAGGAAAACTATTCGGCAAGAAAGAAGAAGATAAAGCGAAAAAAGCGGGTAAGGTAGCCGTATCGTCAGCAGCAAAAGATAACGATATTGCTCCCGAAAAAGTTGGTTTAGACGGTCAGTTCGACGAAAGCGGTCTAGCAAAGCGTGTTGCCCAAGCATTAGACGAAGCTGGTATTTCCGATAGCGTTGGTCTATGGGTAGCTCAAACAGGCAGTACTGTAGTTTTAAAATATAATCCCGATGCTGAGAGTGTTCTATCTAAAGCAGAACAGGTTGCTAAAGGAGTAGAAGGTGCAACTGCGGTAAATACTGTACCTAATAGCTAGTTTTAGTTACTTTTGAAACAGGATAGGACTAGGATGTCATCGCATCTAGTCCTTTTTTATTATCAGGTGCGATCGCGCTACGTATGGCTTTTAGACAATCATATTATTAAGCGATTGATTTTAAAACTCTGGTTGTAACAATATCGTTTTATTTGGATTGAGCATGTGTTCGCAGCTAGCGATAGGCGAAGCTTTGGTTATATAATAAGTCGCAATTTTTAATTGCTTTCCAGATCCCTTTCTTACCTCAAATTGAAATACATCTGTAGTATATGGACTGCGGTAAAGAGTATGCCACTTGGGTACAGTCACGACGCTTTGGAAATTTCCATTATTTTCTACCAGAATATGATTACCCATTTTTGCCCAGATTAGAGAATCATCGGGAAACCGAAAAAGCCGAGGCGAACTGATATTTATATTTTTAGGAAAGGGAATAGGTTTTGTTGAAAGTTTATCTGTCAATTCCAATAAAAACTGAGAATTATTTTGAATACCAAAGTTTCGTATAAACAGTCTTTCTTCTGATACTTTTGATAAAGGTTGGTTAAAAACGATTGGCTCAATCACTTCCCAGCTTTCAGGTTTGTTATTTGAAACAAAATCCTTAGATATTTCAGTAATTTGATTACCGTCGTAGAAAAGAACCTCGGCTTTAGAACCCATAAGCAAAATTCCTCTTAAAGAAGGAACTTCTCGAACGAGGTATTCAATTTTCCGATCGAGCTTTACAATAGTTTGCCCATTGTAGAAAAACATTTCATTTTCTTCTCCCTGAAGCATGACACCATTTAAAGACGGAATATTTTTAACAAATTCTTTTATTCCTTTTGGTAGCTGAGTTGTTTTGCTTCCATCATAAAAAATTACGTCATTGTCAACACCTTTAAAAAAAACGCCATTTAGGGAAGGACTATCTCCAGCAAAAGATTTTATTGATTTAGAAAAAGGTAATGTTTCACTCTCATCATAAGAATTACCAAGCTTTGATTCAATCGTTCCCCACCTATGTTTACCAGACATCTCGCGATAACCAGATATAAAGAGACGATTTAAAGTCGGACTATAATTAAAACTGCTAGCAGTACAGTCGCCAAGAAACCATCTTAATCCGACGCATTTCTGCTTGTAAATCTTGGGGTATGCCGATACTTTAGCTAATTTTATTTCAGGATATTCTAAAATTTTACTAACATAGTTGTTCATACGGGTTCCCATTAAAACCGTATTATCTTTGCCAATCTCTATATACCTAATCCATTCATCTTTTTCTCGAAAAGAAGTTGGTATTTTAGAAATCAATTGACCACTGATTCTATCTTTTATATGTAATTCTCCTATTCCTACTATTTTTTCCAATAAATACTCTTTGCCATTGAGAGAGAAAACATATGCTGCGAAAGGTATTTTAGGAATTGCTTCTATTTCAGGTTTGACTCTGGATATGCAGTAACTGTCTATGGATTGAGCTAAGACGCTGTCAGAAAAGCCGAAAAGAAAAATTACGAATATTTGCCATAGCTTGAATTTATTCAGAGAACGAATAATAGATAGCATAATAGAGGAGTTAATTAGTAATATTTAATTTATTGCGATCGGGATTACCTAAATACCAGCTATTTTCTTGAGCTAGATTAGAATCAACTGGTTTTAGCTGCCAAGGCTGGACTAATTCATTCAGCAAACTATCCTGCTGCTGGCGTAGATATGTGGCTGGACGACCATAGTTAATAATGCTGAAATAAACCCGATCGCGATCGCTCGTCGGAATTACTCCAGCTAAAGCACTAACATTATCTAGAGTTCCCGTTTTAATAGTCGTACCCGTCGGTATGCCTCTATTCTGCACTGTGCCGACAATATCTCTACCTGCGGTGGGAAATAGATCGCCCGCGTTATAAGAGAATGGTTGTAATAGGCGATCGATCGCGATTAGCATTTGGCAGACAGCACGGGGAGATATACGATTTTCTTCTCCCAAACCCGAACCGTTGATTAACTTGATTTCTGTAGTCGGAAAGCCAGCTATCTCTGCACTAGTTTCGGCTACCATATTCGCGCCACCAACAAGATCCGCTAGCATTTGCGACATCTTGTTATTACTGTAAATGTTCATCTGTCGCAGTATCTCGGCTAAAGGTAAAGAGCGATGGCGGATTAATAATTGAGCTTTCGGAATTTGTTCGATCGATTTTATCGAGCCAGTAATCTTAATTTCAGGCTGTTTTGTTCCTGACTGCATTTGTAAATATTGTTGCGTAACTGCCGATTGCCAGCGATCGCGATCTAAAGCCTGTAATAATAGATTTCCTGCCTTAAGAGACTCAGATTCAAAGTTCATATAAAAGCGATCTGTAACTAAAATATTCCCTCGAACTTCTTTAATACCAACTCGATCGAGAGCATTTCCCAAAGCGATCGCTTCTTCCCAAACAAACAGGGGATCGCCATTACCTTCAATAATCAGATCGCCTGTAACAATTCCTCGATCGATCTCACCTGTAACATAAACATTAGTAGGAAACTGATGCTTTGCGCCCCATTTACTCAAGGCAGCCAGAGTTGTGGCAATTTTGGTCAAAGAGGCAGCAGGCAGGGGAGTTTTGCCCAAATTACTGGCGGATACGTCCCAACCAGATTGCACCCATACCCCCTGAAGCTCGCGATCGAATCCCTGCTGAGTTAGACTTTCCAGATAATTATCGGCAATGGCGATCGAAGTGCGATCGCGATCGAATTTAGGTAGCTGAAAAACGGCTGACTGTTCCCAGGCAAGTAATTCTAAAGGCTGTAAATTTGATTTGGCTGGCGAAATATTAAACCAAGCAGCAATACCAGTTATGCCCAAAACGATAAAATCTAACATAGAGCGATCGAAATAGTTGAGCCAAAGTAAAACTACCTGCAAGCTAAAATAACAATTATTGCCGATATTTTTGTTTTTTGAGTCCGCAGATCCGAAAATCGTGGAGTCATTTTCGCGGGAGATTAGGAATCTTTGACCTTAGACTGTTAAAATTTGTAAGGCTTATATAAAATTTGCTACATGGGATTAACACGCGCAAGAATTGCAGTGGACGCTATGGGGGGAGACTTTGCCCCTGAAGAAATTGTTGCAGGAGCAATCCAGGCTTCGGCAGAATTGGAGGTGGATGTCTTGCTTGTCGGAGATGAGAAACAGATAGAGCCTCTGATTAAAAAACATGGTGGTCAGGATTCAGAACATGTAAAGGTGGTTCACGCAGAAGACGTAATCACTATGAAGGAAGAACCTTTAGTCGGCATACGTCGTAAGCCAAAAGCCTCGATTAATGTGGCGATGAATTTGGTTAAGCAAAAAGAAGCTGACGCAGTGGTTTCTGCGGGGCATTCTGGCGCAGCGATGGCATCGGCGCTGTTGAGATTGGGGAGAATTAAGGGTATCGAACGTCCTGCTATTGGTGCAGTCTTACCTACAATCATTCCTGGTAAATCAGTAATCGTCCTTGACGTTGGCGCAAACGTTGACTGTAAGCCAAAGTATTTAGAACAGTTTGCTTTGATGGGTACGATCTACAGTCGATACGTTTTAGGTAGAGAAGAACCGCAAGTCGGATTGCTCAACATAGGCGAAGAGTCTTCTAAAGGTAACGATCTGGCTTTAACTACCCATAAATTGTTAACGGACAATCCCCAAATTCCTTTCTTGGGTAACGCCGAAGGCAGAGATGTATTATCGGGTGAGTTCGATATTATTGTTTGCGATGGCTTTGTTGGTAATGTTGTGCTGAAATTCGCCGAAGCGATCGGTGAAGTTATGATGCAGATTATGAAAGAGGAGTTACCCAAGGGCTTACACGGTAAGGTAGGAACAGCAATCCTCAAGCCAAACTTAATGAACATCAAGCGTCGGATCGATCGCGCCGAACACGGTGGAGCATTATTATTTGGTGTAGCGGGTATTTGTATTATCAGCCATGGCAGCTCTCGTCGTGGTTCGATGTTTAGCGCCATTCGTCTAGCCAAAGAAGCGATCGACAATGAAGTACTAGAAAAAATTAAGGCTAATAATCAGCCACGGCTAGAAGCCGATAAACAGACTGAAGCCAGTGCTACTTAGAGGAAATTATTAAAAGACGGTAGATAAATAGCCCAAACAAGTAATGGAGTAAGACATTGGATAACGCGGGTGTGGGGATGGCGATTACTGGATGTGGTTCGGCTGCACCAGAATCAATTTTGACTAACGATCATCTTGCACAGATGGTAGATACCTCCGACGAGTGGATTAATACCAGAACAGGCATGCGAAATCGTCACATCGCCTCACCCAGCGAATCCTTGAGTCAGCTATCTGCCGTTGCCGCCCAGAATGCGATCGCCATGTCGGGTATTTCTTCTACAGATATCGATTTAATTGTCTTGGCTACCTCCACCCCAGACGATTTGTTTGGTAGCGCCTGTCGTATCCAAGGCTTAATTGGGGCAACTAACGCCGTGGCGTTCGATCTTACTGCTGCCTGTTCGGGCTTTTTGTTTGCGCTTGTCACCGCTTCCCAGTTTATTCGTAGTGGCACATATAAAAACGTGCTGGTTATCGGTGCGGATGTACTATCTCGCTGGGTTGACTGGAGCGATCGCACTAGCTGTATTTTGTTTGGTGATGGCGCCGGTGCAGCAATATGTCAGGCAACCGAAGATAACCGCCTGCTAAGTTCTGGTATGTACAGCAACGGCAGTCAGAATGATTCCCTAAACTTGAATTACCAGGGAGAGGGTAAACCTCTTGTTGACGATATCGTCGCTCAACATGGCTCATATAATCCTATTAGCATGAATGGTAGAGAAGTATATCGCTTCGCCGTCGCTAGAGTACCCGAAGCCATCAGTAAGGCAATGTTTCAGGCAAATATTACTGCCGATGATATAGACTGGCTGTTGCTCCATCAGGCAAACCAGCGGATCATGGATGCAGTAGCAAAACGACTCAAGATCCCCGCGTCAAAAATTCTGAGCAACATTGCCGAATATGGCAATACCTCCGCTGCTTCTATTCCGCTTGCCCTCGACGCTGCGGTAAGAGACGGCAGAGTTAAGCCTGGAGACACGATCGCTGCTTCTGGTTTTGGTGCTGGTTTAACCTGGGGTGCAGCTATTTTCAAATGGGGATAGTGCAAAGCAGTGCTTGCACGTACATAATTACAGGGCAATATTAGGTTTTGTTAGGGTAGAAAGAAATAATATATTTTTGTTTCTTTACTTGATAATGAATATTTTTCAGAAGCTAATTAAGTTAATGGGAATTGGCTTAGTTGTGTTTATTATTTTTAATTGCTTACTTATCCCTCCTGCATCAGCTAATGATATCCCTGCTGGTTTTGGTGCGGGAACAAAGATCGCTACACCGACGGTCAATGTTGCAGTCGAGAATTTGCAAGTAGGCGATCGCGTAATTGGCTATAATTTTGAAACTCATCATCAGCGAGAAAATACAGTCAAGGAAATAAAGCAACACTCTTCACTTAGTTATTATTCGATCGACAATAGAACAAAAATTGCCAGTCCAAACTTAATCTACGTAAGAACTTTAATTGCGCCAGAATTAGTTAGATTGAATCAAATAAAACCTGGAAATAGATTACTTAGTCTAAAATCTGATTCGACAGTCGTTAATTCAATCGAGCAGTTAGTTGGATCTACAAACGTTTATCAAATTGTTCTCGATAATAGAGTTGGGAATATATACGCAGACGATATATTAATCCACGTTGGATTTGAATTACCTGCTTATTTCAGAAATCAACATATTGATTGCCAGCCTGGAACTCCTTATTTTAAACAGTGCGCGAAGATAAACGCCAAAACTCTTCCAGGATTTTTAGCAGCTTTGGGTATTATCGCGATCGGCTTGTCTGTTGTGAGCAAGATTATAGAGGCATTATTTAATTCCGGCTCTGACATTACCTGAATTAATGTAAGGAGATAAGAAATTAAGTCAAATTGCCGATCGCCAATTGGTAGATAAAAGGAATAAACAAGCAACCTTCGATCGGGATGCTATATACCCAACGGGGTGTATTGGTATTTACCAGCGTAATATAAATTAAATTTACTGTGGTAGCTAAAATTAATTCTGGACGAAAAGCGATCGCATTACTATTAAGAGAGAAAAGAACAATTAAAATTACCGATATATTCATTGCCGATAAAAGTAATTTTGTACCCTTAACGCCGATCATAATTGGCAGGGTAACTACGCCTTTTTGACGATCTGAATCGAGATCGCGAATATCAAATATATGAGAGTTGGTGACAATAAAGATAAATAAACAAAGAGTAATTACTGCTGTACTAAAATCGAAGCTAACTCCAGCATAAGCAATAGGTAGAGCAACAACAGCGTAGGTAATGATCGAACCAACGATCCAGGCTTTTGAACCAGGAATATCTTTGAGTCGATACCAGCGCCATTCATCGCCTTTTAGGGGAAACACTGGCGCACCGTATAGCAAGGGGAAAATGCCAGCAATACTGACGTATCTAACATTTTGAGGGGCATTAAATAGCAGAAATACCGCCCCTGCGATCGCTATAACTAATAAAATTAATACAAAAGGCTGGCGGAAAAATAGCTGTGCTTTATCATCGGGGATAATCTGCACATAAGAATCAAAAATGCGATCGAGATTATAAGGAATTAAAGCCGTAAAGAAGATCAGTAAGATAGGTTGCCAATCACTATTTAAACCCAATGTTGACTGGGTATAGATGCCCAAAGAAGCGATCGCCAAAGCTACCCAGACGCTAGGATAAATAATCAACTCTAAAAAGCGATCGTATGTTCCCTCAACGATATAGTTTATTGCTTGTCTGTGGCGATCTAAAACCATTTGCTCGATCTAAAAATTTCCTTTGAATCTGCTAATTGCGAGATTATTGACTATCTAAATCTGTATCTCTATTAATCTAGCTAGCTTTTGACTATTGCGGAAAAATTAGTTTGAGAAAGCGATCGTATTTTTATAATCGGGGAATTTTAAAGAAGCTCTGCGGTAAATGATTACTCTAAACAAAGCTATCTCTCCTCTCCCTACTTGCTCACATTAAGGCTTTTAAATATTACTGTGTAACTTTCCCTTGCTTGTCAATCTCCCAGTATTCTGTTGAATTAGAAGCAAACTTGCCTGGGGAAGCAGGAGTTGTCTGACTGGTTTGAATCTTTTGTTCTAGATGTTCGGTGGTTGAAACTAGACTACCCAAACCATCAACCAAATCTTTGACGTTTTTAAGAAAAGCAGGATCGCCTGTCAAAGATTCGAGATCGGAGGTGATCTTTTGAGCATTATCAAAGGTAACTCTCGCCGAATCTAAAGTTTGTTGGAGACTCACTACACCTTGTTCGCTACCCAGGCTGTCGGTAATGTTTTTAAGGTTGTTAGAAGCCACCAAAGCATTGGCAGTTAATTCGTTTAGATTAGTTGCCAGCTGTTCGGTATCGGCAGCGTCAACGGTTCTATCGATCTTAGTTACCAAAGTTTGTAGGCGATCGCTTGTCGTACTAATACTAGCTAAGGTAGTAGATAAATTCGACTCATTCTGGGCAATCAGCTGTTCGACATTGCTGGTGAGCTTGTTAACCTGTTCGGCAGTAGTTTGAAAGGCTTCGGCAGTAGTAACTAACTCTTGAGAAGTATTCTTAACTTCTTGCTGCAAATCGCCAACCAAAGCTGTGGTGTTCCTAGTCAGATCGGCAACCTCAGAGGCTGCTATGCCTGCATTTTCTACGGTCGAACCTACTTTAGCTACAAATTCTGGTTCGCCATAAGATCGACTAAAGCGGTATGTATAGGGCAGTAGATCGTCGATGGTAATGCCCTTTTCTCCCTGAAGACGAGCTTTATCGCAAACTATCTGCGAAGAGTCGCAGTTTGAGCCGATAGGACTCATGTTAGCAGCTTTGGTAGGCAGAGGTGACTGAGGAATAATTGCCACAAAGGTATCACCGATCAATCCAGAACTTTTAGCTTCAAAATCAGCATCTTTAGGAATCAAAAAATCTGTCGAGTCAATTTCTAAGACGACATCTACTCCATTAGTGCCAGGCTGAATATCTTCTACTCGACCAACTTGAAGTCCTCGATAGCGTACGCCATCGCCAATCTGTACGCCATTGACATCTGGAAAATCAACCACGACTTTATAGGTTTCTTTGCCAACAGCGAAGCCTTTGATCCAGAGAGTTAAACCGCCAAACAGTAAAACACCAAAAATAATTAATAAACCAACTGACCCTTCTCGTAAGGTACGCGCTCGCATACGACTCCTCTTTTCTTAATTACTTTTATATCTAATTATTGTTTGTCAATTAACCCTAATTGGACCTTCAACGCTGCCGCTAAAAAACTGTCTCACTAGGGGATTATCGGTAGTATCAATATCCTCAACTGTACCAATCCACTGCACTTTCCCTCCGTAGAGAAAAACAATTCGATCTGCTGTCCGTCGAATCGTACTGTGTTGGTGACTAACCATAATGTAAGTGCCACAGCCTCGTTTTGTACACTGTAAATCACGCACCAAATCTTCAATTACGGTTGAAGCGATCGGGTCTAAACCTGCGGTAGGCTCATCATACAGGACAATCTCTGGTCTGCTTTTGACGTTTTCGGGGTTAAAAATAATCGAGCGAGCAAAGCTGACTCGTTTACGCATTCCTCCCGATAGTTCCGCAGGAAAACTATTGTTCGTCCCTGACAGACCAACCATTTCTAGCTTTTCATCCACCAATTCTTTAATTCGACTGCGACTAAGCTTGGAGTGCTGATAGAGCAGAAAACCTACATTTTCCTCTACTGTAAGGGAGTCAAACAAAGCAGCCTGTTGAAAAACCATGCTAATGCCGATGGGGTCACTTTGATCTTCTATTAAGCCTTTGCGCTTTTCACCGTTGATATAGATAGCACCCCGATCGATGGGCATTAATCCAGCAATCATGCGGAGAATGGTAGATTTTCCCGTTCCCGAAGGTCCAATGATGACTAATGCTTCTTCTCGATCTATTTTGAGATTGACACGATCGAGAATCACATTATCGCCAAAAGCTTTACTCACCCCTCGCAGTTCAATTAGGGGAACTTTGGGTTCGGTCTTCGTTACCTTAGGGTTCGCTGTGGTTACTGCCATAAGCTCAAAGTGTAATCGATTGTGTCATTCTACTCGCTAATCTTACAGAAAAGATCTTCCTGTGTACTGATTCTACTCCTCTAGTTCTAAACCGAACACGCGAGCCACCGACTTTGATACCTTGTAACCCGAATCAATTGATTCTAGGGGATCTTTGCGTAAGCGGTGGCGTAGACAAAGCACGATAACTCGACGAATATCATCGACGGTAACTTCAGTGCGTCCTTCAAAAGCAGCGATCGCCTTAGCAGCGCGGTTGGTGACAATATCACCTCGTAAGCCGTCTACGTCAAGTTCGGAGCAGATTTCGGAAATTTTCACTCTCAGCTCGTAATCTAGCTGTACAGAAGGCAATAGCTCCTGTGCCTTAACGATCTTTTCTTGGAGAGCTGACTGTGACTCGCCATATTTTTCACTAAAGGAATCGGGATTACCGTCGAAATCGCCTCTTTGTTCGACAATTTGGACTCTGAGGTTGGGTTCTTTAACCGTACGAATCTCCGCGTGCATTCCGAAGCGGTCTAGAAGTTGAGGACGAAGTTCTCCTTCTTCGGGATTGCCAGATCCGACCATCACAAACTGAGCGGGATGGCGAATAGATATACCTTCTCTTTCGACCGTATTCCAGCCACCAGCAGCAGAATCTAATAAGACATCGACTAAGTGATCGTCCAGGAGATTGACCTCATCTACGTAGAGAATGCCACGATTTGCTTTGGCTAACAGTCCTGGCTCAAAAGCTTTGACTCCATCAGACAGGGCTTTCTCGATATCAATCGTGCCACATACGCGATCTTCCGTTGCACCAAGGGGCAAATCGATCATCTGCACTTTCTTTTTAACCGTCTCGATTTTTTCTCCTCGTTCGATCTTGTCCTTGACTTCATCACTCATTAGATCGGCATCTTCAGGATCGCTATTGAATGGATCTCCTGCCACCACATCAATTTCTGGCAACAGGTCTGCTAATGCGCGAATAGTTGTAGATTTGCCCGTACCGCGATCGCCCATAATCATTACCCCACCAATTTTAGGATCGATTACGTTGAGCAAAAGAGCTAGTTTCATCTCTTCTTGTCCCACAATTGCCGTGAAAGGGAAAACCTGGCGACGAGTTTTAGTAGGTGTGGGGAGTGTTGCAGTCATATTAATTTTATTAAATCGAAGTAAGACAGTCGTTAAATTTTTTCTTAAATAAACGTGTTTTATTGTCCCATATTTATATGATACTAATCTATTAAAGATCGTTGCTTGGTTCTAGCCTAGAATTGAGTCTGATTCTGCTGCTGATTATTTGTCATCACTGAGGAATAACAATAAAGCCTTCGCCTATATTTCCCAAAACCATGTTTTTTGCCGTTCCCCAATACCACCAGTGGGCAGCAACATAGGCACAGAGCAGACTATCCAATCGATCTTCGATCGCCTTTAATTCTCTGCCCGTTTGTTTCGGTGAGATCGCAGGAATATTATTTATAGAGGACAAACTTATGGCTGGCTCTAAGCGGGGTAGGACATCAACAATATAGTGGCGCAATTTATTTAATTCTTTTGTGCGCTCGGCTAGCTTCCCTTTTTTATATTTTAAAATCCTGGCTAGTCCAAACAAATTTATGGTTGCGGGATGGGGAAATACTTCTATCTGATATCTACCTAACTTCTGTGGCTCGATTGTTACTGCGTGGTCAAACTGTCTATCACTCAGACTTCGACTAAATCCTGTGGTGCGGGGAGTAAATTCAAGACCCAGATTAGCTGGATAGCATCCTGCATGATAGCGACCAAAATGCTTATGAGTTAGCTTGTCTGCTAGCCTCATGCCCGTTGGATTAATAACGATTGTCGGCGCATCTACGGCAACCATAGCGGGAGTGTCCATCGGCGCTCGCTCGTCGATCCAGGTTAATATGCGATCGACTTCCAAAATTGTGGTCAGATCGACAATTTCCAAGACGCGATCGCACCATTCCAAACAGCACAGCCCACTTGCCCCAGACGACCAGCCAAGATCGACTCCAATAAATTTCATGAGAATTTTCGTTAAACTTCCAGACTTCTTTGCTTCTCTTCAAATGATGATACGCGCCATCGTTAAAAACAAAAGATAAAATTGTTGACCGTAAAAAATATGCTATGCTGATAAGTGATTCGGACTCATGCAGTATTAACGCCCGAACCTTGTCAGGGTCGGAAGGCAGCAGCAATAAGGGATGCTTAACACAGGCGTGAAATCCGAATCATCTAAATATTTTGGATTAACTCGTTTCAAAGTTCGATCTAAAATGCTAAGGTTCTAAAATATTCTCGTTTTTGGCGATCGCAGTGGCAATAAGTGGCGGTATTCAAAGGTTTCTGGCTTTCAACTGTTTATTTTTTGGTCTAATTGCAAGCTGTGCTGAATCTCAGAACTATGGAGTCGAGCTGAAGTATCGCCCCAACAAGTCTAAATCTCAAAACGTTAATAGTTCGGAGTTGGTAATTTCGGCTGCTGCAAGTATGCAGACGGTGCTGGAGGAAATTCGGATTCTTTATAATCAGCAATATCCCCAGGCAAAAATAGTCTTCAATTTTGGTTCGTCGGGTTCATTACAGCATCAAATAGAACAGGGCGCACCAGTCGATATTTTTATTTCTGCTGCCTCGCAACAGATGAACAACCTTTCTGACAAGCAGCTAATTGTTTTGGAGAGTCGTCAGAATTTGGTTAAAAATCAGATGGTTTTGGTTGTGCCAAAAGATAGTCAGGCAATCAACAGCTTCGCCGATCTAGTTCATCAATCAGTAGAACAAATTGCCTTGGGAGAACCGAAAAGCGTGCCTGCAGGACAATATGCCCAAGAAATTTTGACCAGCCTCAACATTGTTGATGTCGTGAGATCTAAGGCTGTATATGGCAAAGATGCCCGCCAAGTTTTCAATTATGTTGCCACGGGCAATACCGATGCGGGAATAGTCTATCGTACAGATGCCTTAAATGCGGAGCAGGTAAGAACAATCGACATTGCACCTGAAACTGCGTATTCAGATATTATTTATCCCGTAGCTATCGTCCAGGAGAGCCAAAATATTCAGGCTGCCCAACAACTGCTGCGATTTCTCTTTTCTACTGAAGCTCAAGCTGTTTTTCGGCGTAACGGTTTTATCTCCCTGGAAAGCGATCGCTGATATTATTGCAAACAAGTGAGATCGGGCAATTATCGATGGCGGATAATAACAAATTAAATGCATTCTCAGCTACAAATTCCAGCGACAAAAGAACTTGGTACTCTCCTGTTGCTGATATTTATCATGATGCTAGACCCAGTTATCCCCAAGCTTTAATTGACTTTGCTATTGCTCATACTCATTTAAACTCCGACTCAAAAATTCTGGAAATTGGATGCGGTTCTGGAAACGCAACTGTTCCTTTCGCTAGATCGAACATCGCGATAACCTGTATTGAGTATAATCAAGAGTTTTGTGGCTTGGCAAAACAGAACACCAAACAATTTCCTAAAGTGGAAATATGCCACAAGGCTTTTGAAGAATGGCAGCTAGAGGAGGGGAAATATGACGCAGTTTTATCGGCAAATGCTTTACATCAAATACCATCGGCGATCGCTTATTCTAAAACAGCAGCAGCTTTAAAAAATAGAGGCTTTATTATCCTACTGTGGAATCTGACACCCGAACTAAAATACCGAGTCTACGAGCGAGTAGAATCAATTTATCAAAATTACGTACCTTCGTACCTTCTCTAGTTAGATACGAAGGAACAGAGACACAAGAAAAAATATTACAAAATTTCCAGCGTAATGTGCTTTATTCTGGCTACTTCGACAATCCTATTAAACTACAAAGATCCTGCCAAATTACATACACTGTCGAGCAATATCTAAATCTATTAACTGTAGTTTAGACTAAAAAAATCATTAGAAAACAATTCAACCAGTTAAAAATAGCTGAATTGTGGATCTAAGCT
>ENA-ORXT01001293-ORXT01001293.1-marine-metagenome-genome-assembly--contig:-NODE-1293-length-34382-cov-9.131060_pt1 | contig 34382 bp, 30 predicted proteins | sample MGYA00237868_ERZ511482 | MGnify/ENA metagenome assembly ERZ511482 | reverse complement strand
TTAATCTCTATTTTCATGCCTACCGAAAGTTTATCTTCCGACAATTCATTGAATAAGATTTTACCTGAGGTTATTTCTGCCCATTTAACGATTTGATAGGTGCCAAGGACATTCGGTAAAGAAGAATCAATGTCACTAATCAAGTCTGTTGGAGTTACTTTGTAGCTTTCTGAAAGGTACTGTCCAGTTTCTAATTTCATGGTTTTTTATATACACATATAATACCGCAATTTTCAAAGTGTGACAATATTCTGAATAAATATTTAGAGTTTTCAAAACTAGATTTTATTAAGCAACGGTAGGCAGTATTGGTTTTCATGGATGCTCGGAAGTCCCACAAGAAGGTTTTGATTTTGATTTTTATGAAAAAAGAAGTAACTTATAGTTGATGAGACATTAATAGAAGATGTAAACTCCGTTTCACTCATTTCCCTACCGATTAATCATTTAAGAGTTCCAGCTTTATAAACATCAAAACTAAAGTAATGAGATACATATTCTTGTTCTTATGGTTTCTGCTAGGTTTGGTTTATTACATGGTATCAAAAAAATACTGTTGTAATCCTGTTCCTGTAGAAAGCTCAACGATTATTACCACGCCTTGTCCAACTGCTGGGCCATTGACCTTCCAATGGACTGCAGCAACTCCCGATTTATCAAGCGATTGGGAGTCTATTCGTACAACACTCACTAGCGAATTGTTAGAGAATCAAAAACTTCAAATTACTGGATTACAAAGAACCGGAGAACCAAAAGACGGAGAAGATTTAGGAATGGCGCGGGCACGAGAGGTCGCCAAATTATTTACAGGATTAGATGAAAAATTACAACTTGAATCTAAGACTGTAGACAAGGGAAAGGAATCTAATGACTGCGCATTTAATGGAGTGAGTTTTAGAAAAATAGTGGTCTCCGAAAAGATTCAAGAAATCGATGATCGAACCTTGATTTACTTTCCGTTTGACTCCAATCAAAAATTGGCAGATAGAGAAATCGAAAATTATCTTATCAAGGTAGCAGAGCGAGTTAAGAAATCCGGCGAGCGTATATTACTAACAGGTCATACGGACAATTTTGGTACCCCTGCTTACAACCTTAGCCTTGGTCAAAGTAGAGCGGATATCATAAAGGTTTACCTGCAAAAACGAGGTGTAAGCCCAGCAAAAATTACTGCCACCTCTAAAGGTGAAACAGCTCCAATAGCTAGTAACGACACCGAAGGAGGTATGGCAAAAAATAGACGAACTGAATTGCAAATTTTAAAATAATCAAGATTATGATAAGCTTAAATATTCTATTAGATTTTTGTAGTTATTGGTGGTTATGGTGGATCCTTCCATTTCTTCTTGGTTGGTTATTTGGCAGGTCTTTAATGGCCAAATGGAAACGATTGTATGAAGAAAAGGATGATGAATTGAGAAAACTCAAAAAATCCTATAAAGGATTGGAAGGCAATCTTCAGGATTGTGAAAAATCCAAACATGGACTACGAAGTGATCTTGCCTTGCAAAAGGGCAGAATAGAAGAAGTGGAAAGGGAATTAGAAAGAAGAAACACAGAAGACAAAACCTCAATTGCTGCAACTCCTGCAGCTGCTGCTCCGGTTGTTTCTTCTTTGGCTGGAGTGACACCGCTACCCGTTGAGAAAGTTGAAGAGTCGAAACCTGCTCCGGCATCATCAGCTAGTAAGCCCAGTAATCCTGGTAAATACGCCAAACTCAAACCAGACAATCTCCAAATTATTGAAGGCATCGGTCCTAAAATGGAATCTGTTCTTAAAGAAAATGGTATTACATCATGGACAAATTTAGCTAGCCAATCAAATGAAGATCTCCAAGCAATTTTAAATAAATATGGAGATAAATATAAGATCATTGATCCTTCTGATTGGGCTGCTCAAGCAAGCTTTGCTAAAAGCGGAAATTGGGACGGATTGATAGCAAATCAAAAAGAGGATGGTTCTGACTCGAAAGTTGAGAAGTTAATGATAAAGCTAGGAATCATTCGTCAATGGCAGAAAAATGACTTGAAGGCCATTGAGGGAATTGGACCCAAAACTGCAGAACTCCTTGCATCCTCAGGTATCGATACTTGGGAGGCTTTAGCTGATAGTTCTATCGAAAAGATTCAAAATATATTAGATGGTGCTGGAGCTAAATTTAAATTGGCTGATCCTGGATCATGGCCTCGACAGGCAAGATTGGCTGCTGATGGTAAGTGGGATGATTTGATGGCATTGCAGGACGAACTGGACGGAGGAAAGTAATATGGCAAATAAGTAAGTAAAGAAATCCCCTTAGTCAAATAAGGTTATTTTTTGTTTTTAGTCTATTTTCTGCCTAAGTATTAATTCTTCTTTAACGATTATTCACATGAATAAGGTTATTTTTGTGATTATAAAACAAGATCAGATGAAGATTATATACACATTCATTTTTGCAGCAATAGCGACCATTGGGTTTACACAGGATAAAGTTAACTGGATGTCCTGGGAGGATGCAATGAAGGCATCAGAGAAGGAACCGAAGAAGATTTACATAGACTTATACACAGATTGGTGTGGTTGGTGTAAAAAAATGGATGCAAGTACTTTTGTTGATCCTGAAGTTGTGAAGTATATGAATGAAAATTTTCATTCTATTAAGTTCAATGCAGAACAGAAAGAAGACATTGTATTTAATGACCATACTTTTTCCTTTACTGCTTCTGGCAGAAGAGGAGTACACCAGCTGGCCTATTCTTTATTAAATGGTCGACTTGGATACCCTTCATTTGTAATTTTGGACGAAGAAAAAGCAAGAATTTTAATTTCTCCAGGATTTAAAGATGCAGCTGGGGTTATGATGGAATTGAAATTTGCGAAAGAGGAAAAATACAAAACTACGAGTTGGGAAAACTTCAAGGCAATGAATACTCCGCCAAGACCTTCAGCTCCTTCACCTGCAACTGGAGCGGCTAAAGCAAATCCTAAACCATCAGCTACTAAAACGAATGTTGTAAAAACGAAAACGACTACAACAACTACAAATTCTAAGCAAGTAAACAAACCTAACGAGAAACAAAAACTCAAAGAGGAAAGTCTTAAATCTAAGGAGAAAGCTGCTATTGATACTAAGGAAGTAGACAAGACCACAAGTAAAGCGACCAAAGCAAAAAAAAAATCAAAAACCAAGAATAAAAATTCAAATGCTAAGCCAGTAGTCAATAATAAGACTGAGGTTGAGGAGGAAGAAATTTTTAAGGTTACACAAGAGATGCCGAGATTTCCTGGATGCGAAGAAATCGGAGTCGCCGGGCAAGAATTAACAAAATGCTCACATGCTAAAATGTTTGAGTATATCCAAAGCAATTTAGAGTACCCCAAGGAAGCAAAGCAAAAGAAGATAACAGGTATTGTTGTTGTGCAATTTGTGGTAGGGAAAAATGGGGCTTTAAAAAACATTTCAGTCCTTAATGAAGTAGGGGGAGGATGCAGCGAAGCAGCAGTAGCTATGGTCGAGAAAATGCCAAATTGGGTGCCGGGAAAACACCTGGGTAAAAGAGTCTCAGTTCAATACAGTTTACCTGTTAGATTTGAACTATAATTAGTTTAATACAAAGTTGATTGTAATTGATCCGCATTGTTCGTCAATTGAACTAGCGGTAAACACGTACTTTCTTGCATTCTTTACTCCAAGATCTGCTAGATATTGATCTGTAGTCGTTGAGCCTTTTTGGGTGTATTTGGCTGAAGTAACCTTGCCTTGACTATTTACACAGACCTCAACAACGACCTTCCCAGTTTTCTGACTATTGTCCTTTATTTCTGGTTCGAAAACAATACCTCTGCTATTGAGACCATCTCCTGTGGTACCTTTTCCAGAGCTCATAGCATCTAAGGCACTTGCATCTGGTTTTCCGAGCTCATCCCCTTTTTTAGCTTCCTCAGTGCCAGTACTTCCTTGACCAAATAATGAACCAAATTTCGATTTATTTTCCTCCAGGGCTTGGGCTTTTGCTTCTGCCTCGGCTTTTTCTTTTTGAGCTCTTTGAGCTTCTGCTTGTCTTTGTTTTTCAGCTGTCTCTCTTTCTGTTTTTTCCTTCTTAAGACGCTCAAGCTCTTTAGAATTATCAACTACAGGTTCAGAAATTATTTTGACTTCTTTTTTTACAACGATTGGACTTTCCTCTTCAACGAGTTTACTTTCAGACACAGCTAGTACTTTCACCTTTGTCGGTTGAGCCTTTGATTCTTGTGCTTGACTTTCAGTCTTTTCAATTGGTTCGGTAGAAGGTTCTACTTCCGCTTCCGTCGTGGCAGCTGAAGCTTCAGTGGTTGGTCGATCGATTTCTTCTATTGCAATCCCTGCCTCTTGAACCCCAAAGTCAACAACGATGCCTTGGAAATCTTCCGTTATTTTTTTAATAGGAGCTAGAGGAATACATAATAGAAGTAACAGCAATAACATGTGTATTGCAAAGCTGGTCATCATACCAGTTTTCTTATTTTCTTCTTCGTCCTTGCTGTATAAATATGCGTACATGATCTTAGTATTTTGGGTTTACTGTTGATCTAGGCTGGGATGATTATAAACCTATTTGGGATCGGTAAGGATGGCGTCAACTCCATATCTGTAAGCTATGTCCATGATAGCTACGACATATTCATTTGGAGTTTCTTCATCCGGTGAAATAATTATGGCAAGTTTACTATCTGCTTTTTTTAACTTTCGTACTTCTTGCTCTAAACTTGATCTTTTAATTTGAGAACCGTTTAAATAGTAAGTTCCTTTCGGAGCAATCTTTACAATATTCGGTTTGGTATTCGTCGGTGGGGGATTAGCATTTGACTTACCTGGTAACTTTAGATTTAAAGCATTAGGCACAATCATAGAGGAGGTAAGCATAAAAAATATCAACAATAGAAATATGATGTCTGTCAACGAAGACATACTAAATTCAGCACTAACCTTTGATCTCTTTTTTAATCCCATTATTTAGAAGGTTGTGTTGCGATGATTGCTTTCAAGCGTAATTCACTGGCAATTTTCATTACCTCATTTACTTTTTTCCAAGGCACACCGACTTCTGCTATAATTGTTACCGTGGCGTTTTGTACATTGGTCTGTCCTGGTAAATCTTTTTGAATCAATCTTTTAATTTGATTTAATCTAGCTGCACGACCATTAAAAGTTACTCTGCCATCCTTAGTCATCATGACTGCAATGTCTGTAGGTGCTACAGTTTTTGAATCAGATTCAGGGAGCTCAACATTTATTTGAACAGCTGCGGAAGTTAACATGAAGAAGATCAACAATAGGAATATGATGTCCGTCAATGAGGACATGCTAAATTCTGCGCTAACCTTATTTCTTTTCTTCATTGATTAGTTACTTGGTTCCTGTAGTAAATCCATAAAATCGACGGCAGTCTTTTCCATCTGGAAAATTACTTTGTCTACACTAGCAACTAGTAGGTTATATCCTACAAATGCAAAAATCCCTATAAATAGTCCACCCGCAGTAGTATACAAAGCTTGATAGATACCTCCAGCCAAAACATCTGGAGTTACATTTTGCTCAGATGACATTTTATAGAAGGCCAACATCATACCGGTTACTGTTCCGAAGAAACCAATCATGGGAGCGGCTCCTGCAATACTAGCAAGTGTTGATAATCTCTTCTCTAATTTGAATAATTCAAGATTACCGACATTTTCTATGGCTGCATCTATGTCTCTTAAAGGCTTACCAATTCTTTGTAATCCTTTTTCTACGATTCTTGAATAGGGAGAATTTACATTTCTACACACAGCCTTAGCTCCATCAATATTTCCAGCGGCCACTGCAGATCGAATGTTTGATAAAAATTGCTCATCAATCTTCCCTGCCTTTTTGATGGTGAGATATCTCTCAACAAAAATAGCGATGGCAAGGAAAGACAGAACTGCCAATATCGCAACAATAACTAAACCCAATAAATCTCCTATTTCTCCATCACCGATCAATTGCTTAAAGAAACTAACCTTCTCTTCAGCTTTCTCTGCCTTTTGGAAAAGGAATATCTGTAGTGTATGCATGCCTAAATTATTTACTTTCTAACGAAGTGAAATTTTGAATAATTGCAAAGTTAACATAATATATACATATGACAACTAATTATAATATGTATTTAATATTAAATCTGTCCTTAATTATGTCTATTTGTTAATGCGAAGGCTACTAAAAAAGATTAAAAATCTTTTCTTTGAGGAAAATTAAACCAAAATGGCTAAGATACTAATCAATGATGGGATGCATAATACTGGAATTCAGATGCTTAAGGACGCTGGACATACGGTGGACACCGATAAAATCCCTCAAGACGAGCTGATGGAAAAGTTGCCAGCATATGACGCGATCTGTGTCAGGTCAGCAACAAAGGTGAGGTCTGCATTGATTGATTCTTGCCCAAATTTAAAAGTTATAGGAAGGGGAGGTGTAGGTTTAGATAACATTGATGTAGAGCATGCCAAATCAAAAGGTATAGCTGTTGAAAATACTCCAGCTGCTTCTTCTCGATCCGTCGCTGAACTTGCCATGAGTCATGCCATGTCAATTGCCAGATCCCTTTTTATTTCTAATCAAGAAATGCCGAAAGAAGGGAACACCAACTTTAAAGGTCTTAAAAAGAATTATTCTAAGGGTTTCGAGCTTCAGGGAAAAACTTTGGGTATTATTGGATTTGGTAGAATTGGGCAGGAACTGGCAAAAATTGCGATGGGCTGCGAAATGAAAGTTTTAGCCGGTGACGTTGTGAAATTTACAGCAACTCTGGAACAGAAAGTTGGATCACAGACCGTTTCCAATGAAATTTCTACGATTGATATTGAGGAAGTTTTAAAAGAGGCTGATTTAATCTCATTACATATTCCCTTTACAGGAGCTGCTGTTTTAGACGCAGACGCTTTCGCAAAAATGAAAGACGGCGTTGTTATTTTAAATGCGGCTAGAGGTGGCACAGTTGATGAGGCAGCCCTGCTTAAAGCTTTAGAAAGTGGCAAGGTAGCAGCTGCAGGATTAGATGTATTTGAAAATGAACCAACCCCTCGCCAGGAGTTACTTGAACACCCACGTGTTTCTAGTACACCTCACATTGGAGCATCAACGTTAGAAGCTCAAGAAAAGATTGGGATTGAACTTGCCAGTAAATTGATTGAGCATTTAGGTTAATGCCTTTCTCCTTCTCCTATAGGTTCAAGTTCAAGATCACTGGTCGCAATTCTAATACTTATGACCCTTGTCTCGTCATGCCAGGCTAAGAGTCGCAGTGGTCCCTCATTCCTTAGAATATCAACAATTTGATCTCTATTGGAATTGGAAATATCTCCGGTGATAACATCATTGTCATCAAATCGAAGGCTATTCATGCTTTTACCTTCTTTTATAAATCTGAAATCTCCAACTCTTTGGGTTCCTTTCCAAACAGCGAAATAGCCCATAACTGGAGAATCTATGTTCTTTAATTCTACACTTAGAGTATAGGAATCAATAGGAATGCTTACTTTTTCCATTTTTAGGATTTTATTTTACCAAAGTATTAAAATCCATTTGCAAAAAGCATAAAATTACGATCAATTGTAAATGCGATAAAGGGCTAATATTATTGATTTTCCTCAATAAACAGATCAACGTTCCGCTCTAAGGTGCTAAGCGGAATAGAACCATTTTCCAAGATCATGTCATGGAATAATCGAATGTCAAAATTTTCTCCTAATTCAGTCTCTGCCTTCTCTCTTAATTCGCGAATTTTTAGTTCACCGATTTTATAAGAGACCGCTTGACCAGGCCAGCCGATATATCTGTTAATCTCAGTGCCGATCTCATGTAACGATAAGGCAGTATTTGTTTTCATAAATTCAAACGCCTCTTCTCTTGTCCATCCAAAATAATGCATGCCCGGATCAACGACTAGTCTACACGCACGCCACATTTCATAAGTAAGTCTACCAAAATCTTGATAGGCTGTCGTATAAATCCCAGCTTCCTTTCCAAGATATTCTGCGTATAAACCCCATCCTTCTCCAAAGGCGCTCAAGTAAGTGTTGGTTCTGAACTTTGGAAGGTCTTCTAGTTCTTGAGCAAGCGAAATTTGTAGATGATGACCAGGCACTGCCTCATGTAAAGTCAAGGAGGGTAATACAAAAATAGGCCTGCTGGGTAAGTCGTAAGTATTTACCCAGTATTGACCCGACCGTTGATTTTTCATACTGCCGCCAGAATATCTACCGGTTGTATAGTTGGGCGCTATAGCATCAGGAACTGGATTGACTGTAAATGGTAATCGTGGTAGCCGAGTAAAATATCGAGGTAAGATCTCTTCTGCTTTTTTTGAATACCATGATGCTAATTGCAAAAGTTCTTCTCCTGTTTCTACATAAAATTGTGGGTCCGTTCTCAAGAATTCAAAAAAATCACTGAAGCTTCCTTCAAAGTTTAAATCTTTAATGATCTGCTCCATTTCAGCTCTAATTCTCTTAACCTCATTTTGACCTACATCAAAAACTTCCTTGGGACTCATGTCCAAGGTTGTATAATATTGCACCCGTTGCTCGTAATATTTCTTCCCACCCTCATTATAGTGAATACCAACAACCTCTTTGCAATTTGGTAAATATTCCTTTTGAAGAAAACCATGTAGGTTTTTAAAGGCAGGCATAATTTCACGTTCAATAATATCCTGAGCCTCGTTTTGATAACTAGAATTTTGCAGTGGGTTTAATAGAAATAATTCCCCAGAAGGAGTTTCCAAATAGGATTCAATAATACCTATACATTTTTCTATGATGACCTTTGGAAGACCTTTGTTTTCAGCAAGTCCTCTGGCCAGCAACTCCTTTTTTTCGTTTATAAAACGTGGCGTAGTCTTTAATTTTTTAAAATAATTATCTTCTGCTTCTTGGTTTTTTAACCGCAGATTTTGTGTAGCATACACCATTGAGGTTAAGAACCCTCCCTCTGAACTCAAGGGCATAAGGTAGGATTCATATTCAAGATTGAAAAGTTGATCTTTTACAATCAATTCTAGCATGTCTTTATTAATCAAATCAGCATCTGAAAGGGTGGCTAGATCCACCTTGCTAAGATTTTCAATAAATCCAGCTAGAGTAGATTTTTCAGTCTTAATAGTTTCTGGTAAGAAGTCTGGCCACTGAATTTTTTGCCTTTCGTTTTGCTCATCCTTATATTTATGATAATCATCAATGATATCTTGAAGACTGAAGGTAGATTTTGACCCCATATAGTCCTTTTTACTTGATATTTGAGATTGACATATCGAAGTAAAAAGAAGAAATATTCCAAGTAAAAGAATTCTCATATTTGTAGATTTTAAAGATCGAGATCAATTTTTTTCACGGTGAGGTCAAGTCTACTTTCTTCTGCTTGAAAAGCCATGAGATGGCTTTCCATAGAAGACTCTAAGTTTGAACTTAATAAATTTTCGTCCTGTTTATCTACGGCATTGAGGAAATCGGAAACCAATCCATAATCTCCTCCTCCATGCCCTGAAGTTATGTCTGCATGTTCTTTGGTGATCCAATGCTCTATTTCTTTTGTTTTGAAATCTGATATGTATAGATCTTGCTCGTCTCCCACAATACATCCCATGGTTCCCATAATTCTTGTGCGTCTTCCCCAGTAATCGGTAAACGCCTCCATGCTGAAACTCGCCGTTATGTCATCTTTAAATTGCATATTCACAATTTGATGGTCGGCAACATTGTTATCGCATCGATAAACGCATCGACCGTATGGACCAGTCTTTAGATTTTCCATAATTGCAGATCCCTGCTTTTCTTTTTCTTCTGGCAGGTCAAAAACATACAGCCAAGTTCTTTCGTCAAAATAAATTCTCTTAGCGGAATATGGACAGCTTGACTCTATCGTACAACCATCGGTACATCTTGCCGTACTTCCTTCGGGCGCGTTACTATCTTTAAACCATTTAAGAGAGCCAAAGGAACTCACGTATTCACATTTCCTGTCAATCCACCAACGTAGCATATCCATATCATGACAAGACTTTGCCAAAATAATAGGATTCGTATCTTCTTTTCTCCTCCAATTACCTCGAACAAATGAATGCGCCATATGTACGTATTGTATTGGTTCAAAATGCTGCACGCTTACAAGTTCTCCCAATCTTTTTTCATCTAGCACTTCTTTAATTTTTCTGTAGTAAGGAGAATAACGCAAGACGTGGCAGACAGCGACAATCGCATCTTTTTCTTTCTGGAGTTTTAAAATATCATGGCATTCCTTCCATGTTTGCGCAATCGGTTTTTCGAGTAATAAATCATAGCCTTTTTCTAAAGCAGCCATAGCTGGTCCATAATGTAGATCATCTGGGGTTGTTATGATACAGATATCTGCCATTTTTGGCTTGTCAAAAAATTCTTCCCAGGTATGAAATTGATTTTCCTTAGGAATATTATGCTTTTCGGAATATCTGGCTCTTCTAATTTCTATTGGTTCGGCTACCCCAACGATATCTAGCTCCTCTGGAAATTTTAGAGCATACCCACCATAGGTATTGCCTCTTGCTCCAGCACCACAGGTGATCGCAGTAAGTTTACGTCCAGTCTTCTCTTTTCCAAAAGCATAGTCCGGTAAATAATTTTTGGAACTAATGATTTTAGAATCGGCGCCAAGGCCTAAACCCAGAAGGCCCATGGCTTTGATTGATTTTCTTCTGGATATATTTTTCATACGGTTGTTTTAAGAATTAAAAGATACGAAAGTCTTCTAGCTTTCATCTGCCTTTCGACAAATTTTCATGCGTACTTTAAGTTGGATTTATTTCTAATCTTTGCAATTCTATGGATGAGAGAAAACATAGTTTTTTTGAGCTTTTCAAAAAGGCTGTAAAAGGCGAAGAACAGGATTATACCAAAGGCAATATAAATGAGGCTTTGATCTTATTGGCCATTCCTATGATCCTAGAGATGCTGATGGAATCGCTCTTTGCCATTGTTGATGTTTTTTATGTATCTAGAGTTAGCAACAATGCAGTGGCGACAGTGGGTTTAACAGAATCCGTATTGATGCTTGTCGAGTCAATTGCTATTGGGATTACGGTTGGAACCACAGCGCTTATCGCCCGACGTATTGGAGAAAAAAATTCTTCAAAAGCTTCAGAATCTGCGGTTCAATCCATTATACTGGGAGTTTTCGTTTCTCTTATTACCGGTGCCGCATGTTTTTACTATGCAGAAGATATTTTACGTCTGATGGGTGGGGATGAATTGTTGATCCAAGAGGGGAAAGAATATACTAGAATCATCCTTTCGCTGAATGTAATTCTCATGTTGCTTTTCGTCTTTAATGGAATCTTCCGGGCAGCAGGAAATCCTGCGATCGCAATGCGTACTCTCTGGCTTTCAAATGGCTTGAACATAATTCTTGATCCTATATTTATCTTTGGATTAGGCCCCATTACAGGAATGGGAGTAACTGGGGCAGCAGTTGCAACTTGTATCGGTCGAGGGGTAGGCGTCTGCTATCAGATTTATTCTTTGGTCGGAGGAAAATCAATCATTAAAATCACCAAAGAAATCTTTAAACCTAATTGGGAAATAATGAAGAACCTCATCTCCATTTCTGCAGGAGGTGCGGGACAATTTTTAATTTCCACGGCCTCATGGATTTTTCTTGTCCGGATCTTAGCAAGCTTCGGTTCATCAGTCTTGGCAGGCTACACCATTGGCATTCGAATTATCATTTTTTGTATTCTACCTTCTTGGGGCTTGGCCAATGCAACAGCAACACTTGTAGGACAAAATCTGGGCGCAGGCGAACCTAATCGTGCAGAAAAGACGGTCTGGAAAGCAGGCCGATTTAACATGTATTATCTGGTTAGTTTAGCCATAATATTTTTCATTTCTGCTGAGTGGGTAACCGGTCTTTTTTCATCAGAAAAAGAAGTGATTGATGCTGCAAGTCTTTGCTTAAAAGTATTGTGCCTCGGCTATGTATTTTTTGCCTACCAGATGATTGTTATGCAATCTTTCAATGGGGCAGGAGACACGCGCACACCGACCATTTTGACTTTCATTTTTATGTGGCTCATACAGATTCCATTGGCCTACCTCCTAGCCTTGTATTTTAGTTTTGGACCGATTGGGGTATATTCTGCGATTTGTGTAAGTGGAATGCTCATGACACTCGTTGCGATATATTTATTCCGCAAGGGTGTTTGGAAGGAAAAGGTAGTTTGAGGAATGAGATTATAATTTCGAATCAAGCAAAAAAAAGCAGCAATAAGTTTTGCTGCCTTGATACTTTTGAAAATGGCCTTTATCCGAGAATACAGTTATATTAATGGAGTTGTTTTTGTGCTTACGCAAATTCTAAAGATTGGCCTTGTGATGTATTTTATTATTACTATTAAAATCAATAGTTATGAAATTATTTAAATTAGGAAGACTTAATCTTCCTACTTAGTCATTGCTTAAAGATCATCTAATAGAACAGATTTTCTCCCACACAGAAGGGTGGTTTTGTATTAATATAATAAACAACTAGGCTTAGTAAAAGATGGATTGAGCTCTGAGTAAGAAATTGATTTGCTTTAAGCGAAACTTAAAATACAATGGTTATAAAATACTACCAACTAATTCTGATCTTCCTTTGACATCGAGCTTGGTATAAATATTCTTGGCATGAAACTTTACAGTATTTATTGAAATGTATAAGACATCTGCGATCTGTTGATAGGATAGGCCCTTCAATAAACATTCAATGATTTTAAATTCTTGATTTGTAATTTTTTCTTTGCTGATTTGATTCAACTTGTTAATGTCTAGACCCTTGTTTTCTTTTGCCTTATTAAAATTCGATAATGCAGTTTTAATTGTCGTCAACAAGGTTCGTTCCTGGAAAGGTTTCACGATGTAGCCATAAGGTCCAAAACGTTGAGCTTGATTAAGTGTATCATCATCATCAAAAGAAGTGAGAAAAATATACGGTATTTCATGTTTTTCATGAATAACTTTCGCAACTTGAAGACCAGACATACCGCTACCAAGATTGATGTCAAGGATGACAAAATTGGGATTTCTATTTTTAAGCATGTCTAATGCATCTAAACCATTGTGTGCAACGCCGGTAACAGAAAATCCTTTATCCTCTAAAAGCGAATAAATATCTTCTGCGATGATTCCATCATCCTCAACGATCAATACACGTGCATTGTCTGATTCCATTTTTACACGACTTTTTTGTAATTCCCGATGGTCAATGAAACAATGGTTCCATCTTTTGATTTGATATCAATATCAGCATCCAATTTATTTTTGAAAGCACGAATGAGTGTGTGGCCAAAGGAATCTTTTTTTATTCTAAGCTGATCCTCATTCAATCCTACACCATTGTCTGCAACCTTTAGATGTAAAGCGTCGCCTACTTCTTTTAGGACTACGTCAATCCTTCCGTCTCTATTTTCAGGGAAGGCATATTTAAGCGCATTGCTTATAAGTTCGTTGACTATTAAGCCCAACGGAATTACAGATTCCACATCCAATTTCAAAGGATCAATTTCATTATTGAGTGAAATTTTACCTTCAGAAATATTGTAGGTATTAAGAAGGTCTCGTGTTAGATTTCCTAGATATCTATCCATCTGCACGCCTGTTAGATTGTCTTTTTTGTATAAATCTTGATGAATCAGCGACATTGAATGCACCCTGGTTTTGCCTTCTAGAATGGCCTCCTTAGCCTTTACATCTTTAATGCCTCTAGATTGAATGCTTAGCAGGGAGGATATTACTTGAAGATTATTTTTTACTCGATGATGAATTTCTTTTAACAAGATTTCCTTTTCCTCAAGGGATTTTGTGATGATCTGATTTTGGTTTGAAATTTTCTTTCTATTCAGATTGTTTTTATACAAAAGAAACAGCAAGGATAGCAACATGGCACTACCAGCAATGAGCCCATTCCTTTGGAATGTTATTCTTTGTTCGGCGCTTGCTATACTCGCGTCTTTTTTCTCTGTCTCATATTTAATTTCTAAATTTTCTATTGATCTTACCTCTAATAGGTTTCGCAAGGTATCCTTGACACTTAAATAATTCTTTAAGGAATTAAGTGCTTTTTCATCATTGTCTAATAGATCAAAGTGTTGCGATTCCAATCTATAAAATCTGGCCTTTTTATGTAGATGATCCTCTCGATAAAGTGGTTTGATTAGTTCATAAATTGTAGAACTGAGTTCTCTATTCTTATTCTTAATGGCCAATTCCCATCTAGGAAAATAATAGGCAATCTTCAATTGGTGATTATCATCTTGGACAAGATTATCAGCCTTGTCCAACATTATTTCTGCTAATTCTGGTTTATTGTTTTTAATTAGGATGGATGCGTATTCAGGATAGTACTCCAACAATCGCCTAGAATTATTTTTTGATTTTTCAAGGACTTCGATGCATTCTGCCATTTTATTTTCTGCTTCTTCATAGTTTCCTTTTAAGTAGTCCAATTTTCCTTGATGGCCTAGAGTATTCCCATAGGTAAGGGGATATTTTGAATGATTGGTGTATGCCAGGGCAGTATTTAGATACTCATCCGCTCTGTCGTAATCGTTGATAGAGATCAGAGTCGAAGCTAAATTTATATTTGCTTTATTGAAATGTGAGCTATCTTGTTTATCAATATATTCCACCACAATTTTCCGATAATAATAAGCAGAGTCAAATTGTCCAGTGATGTGGTGTAGAACACCAAGATCATTATGTACTGTTTCAAATGGGCCCTTAAAATCTACGTATTCAAGAAGATTTTTCGCTTTATACGAATGCTTAAAAGCTTCTTCTAAATTTCCTTGGTATTGTTCAATATTTGAAGCCGCAGACATTAATGCAGAAAGCGATCCCAGTTTACCATTTTCTTCATAAACATTATAAGCCTTAAAAATATATTCCTTAGCCTTCTCTAGTTCGCCTTTATACTGCAATAAAGTAGCAATATTTTCTAGAGAACCAACGAGCACTTGAGTTTCTCCTTTTTCTTTAGCCAGTACCTCCAGTTTATATAAAATTGGAAAAGTTTCAAAATATCTATGTTGCTTATTTAAAACCCATAAACTATCCCATAAAATTTGAACTGAAGGATCATCAATAGGGATTTTTGCATAATCTATCCTTTCCTTCTGCGCTGTACCTAGAAAGGGTAAAAGCAAGAGACAGAGGAAGGCCTGGAAGTTGACTTTATTCCACATAATTGTTTTTTGGTAGGTTACAAATAAAAATAAAAAATTTTCAATATAAGCCACCCATTTGTTTAGGCTTTTTCAATAAAAGCTACGTCCAAGGCAGATAAGAAGGATTAAACGAAGAAGCCTTTATTGCTTGAAAATTTAAAATAGAAAGTAATCATTTTAAGATCATAATTTTATTTTAAGAATCGATTTCGTTACTGCATTTGCATGCAAATGCACTACATAGCCAATTGCACACAAATGTAATTCATAAGCAATTGAATGAAAATGCGCTACCTAATAATTTCTGAACTAAAGGAATACTACACAAAGGTGTGGGCTAAATGTTGAAATCGCTCGATAATTTTGATTCATATAAAACGATGAAATTTTTCTTGTAAAGGAATGCTTCATGAACAACAACTCCACATTTTTTATAAATGTTTTAAATTAGAATTATTATGAGTTTTATAAAATATATGGCGGCCGCATCTGCCAATATTAGTCAAGGGATAGAAATAATTTCCAAGTTTTCTAACGGTAGCGACGGAGGAGATATCAATAATGATATTACACGACCAGGAGTCCCAGACTTTCAAGTTTTGCTACCTGAAGATTTATCGATGTTGAATCCAGAGGGGGGCCCTACGGTCGATATTGGAATTATAAAACCCGGTGTTCCTGATTTTCAAATTTTACTACCAGATGATCCATCCGTTCTCAGGCCAAGTGATGGTGTTGGAATATTTCCAATAGAATTAAGGGATCAAATTATACCAATGGCAGAGGCACTTCCGCACATGCCTCAAGGTACGACCGCCCTTGTCATACCTCAGGGCGTTGTGCCAACGGTCATAAATGGAGCTTTAACTCTTCTAAATGAAGGTGAAGTAACTTTATCAGAAGGCAGTTCTTCCTACGAATCAGAACCCGCACATTCCATAGATATAAGTGGGAACAATCACGAAGGCCATATTGACTTCCTTTCAGAATCTAGCTCTTCTCAAGGAAGCATTATTACAAATGATTTGGGCCAAATAATAGGTGAAGGTTCTGCTGAATATGAAATAATGATTTACGAAGGAGAAATTGAAGGATCAGTTGGCGGTTTAGATTATACAGCCTCCACTAATTTAGGTGTTGGTGCACAAGTAGAAGGTAATTTTATCATTGATCCTTTGGCCGGTAAAATAGAGGCAGAATTGGATATTGGTGCACAAATCGCTGCAACTTCAGAATTATCTTTAATCTATGAGTTTCCAGAAGGCTTAGGTAATGCTTATGCAAATGGACATGCATCAGCAGGGGCAACTATTGATGCAGAAGCAGATTTGGTTATTGATTTAGCTGAAGGTACTGCCGAACTAGATGCAGCATTCGATGCCTTCGCTGGTGTTGAGGCTGGCTTTGATGCAGGGATTGAATCAGAACTTGGGGATGTAGGTGTTAGTGGTGGCGCCTATGCCGGAGTCGGTGTTTCTGGAGAACTAAATGCAGGTTATGAGGATGGGAAATTAACCTTAGGAGGTTCATTTGGGGTAGCCTATGGAATAGGCGGACATCTCGGATTTGAAGTTACAATTAACGTAAAAGAAATAGTAGAAAATGCCATTGAAGCGGCTAAAGATTTCGGGAATACTGTGAAGGATATATTCTCAAAGGAAACAATAGATGATATGGTTTCTGGAATAAATGACGCAGTTGAAGATATTAAAGATTTTGCGGAAGATGCTTATGAATTTGGGGAGGATGCCATGGATTATCTAAGCGATGGATTCAATAATGCAGCGGACTCAATTTCGGACTATGGAAACCTTCTCATAGAAAGTGCGGAAGATTTCCTAAATGACGCAGAGGATTTTGTGACAGACACTTGGGATGATATTAAAGATACTGCAGAAGACACATGGAATGACGTAAAAGATACAGTAGAAGATACTTGGGATGACGTGACAGAAACAGTTGAAGGTGCCTGGGAAGATGCCACGGAAGCTGCGGAAGAAACTTGGGAAGATGTGAAGGATACTGCTGAAGATGCCTGGGATGCGGCCACTGATTGGTTGTCTGGGTTTTAAAATATAAATTGAATATTACCCAAATGGGTGGTCTACATTCTTTTGCTACGCACTACTTTCGAGTCATATAAAACGCCGAAGATTTTCTTTAAAAAGAGAATTCTTCGAGAACAACAATTCCACATTTTTAATAAATGATTTAAATCAAAAATTCTGATCTTTGGAGTGATGTGAAGGAAGCAGCAGGAGGTGTTTGGGAAGATGTTTCGGATACGGCCGAAGATTTTTGGAATGATGTAACAGACACCGCGGAGGACGCTTGGGACGATGTTCAAGATGCTGCGGAAGATGCTTGGGATTATGTAGAAGATGCTGCAGAAGATGTATGGGATTGGGTCTCAGGATTCTAAGATCACAAATAAATTCAATTCAACGGTACTTAATTATAGTCTGAGCATCACAAGAGCGTGCTAATTTTGTATTGTCAATCATAATACTTCTAGTGAAAGAACTTCCGAGGCAAACTGGTTTTTAAATTTTACTGAAAGCCAATTGGACCTAATAAATAAACAACAAAATAAAACTTCCTTTAACTTCTAAATTTTAAAAATTATTATGAGCAACATGTATGTATGTGAAAATCTTCGAACCCCCTTTGCAAGTATCGACGGATTCTTATCCCGAATCAATCCGAGATTGGTCGGTAGTTTATTGATACACAGATTACTAGAAAAGAATTCTTCTTTGAGTGAAGACATGATAGATGAGCTAATAATTGGAAATATCCTTGGTTCCAATTTGGGAGCTGATTTTGCAACTCAAGTTATAAGAACCTCTAGATTGAAAGATGACATCGAAAGAGGAATGATCAATTGTGGTCACATCACCGGATTAAAGTTGGTTGACTACGCAGTGAAGTCATTAACAGAAGGCCCGAGTGTGATTGCCGCAATGGGAATAGAAAACATTTCATCTGCACCTAATTACATTGCCAATGACAGAGTGAAGGCAGCCCTTGATGGAGAGGTTCCGACCTTGAATGGAGTTTTGAGAGATGCTTACTATGTGGACGAGATTAAAAACTTCGCCGGCCAACTCGCTGAAAACGTTTTAAAGAAAAATAAGTTAAACAGAGAAGACATAGATAATTATGTTCTGGAGTCCATTGCAAAAACCAAAATAGCTGTGGAGAGTGGAAGGTTTAAAAATGAAATTTGTAAAGTGAAAATAGATATTAAAGATGGCGCTGATTTTATTTTCACAGAGGACACAGAATTTAAAAGGTATGACCAGACCCCAGACATCACAATTTTAGATCCTTCCTTTAAGAAGGATGGTGTTCTTACTTTGGCATCTAGTGCTAGAAGTGCTGATGGTGGTTCCGTCGCTTTAATAGCCAATGAAGAAGCTGTGAAAGAATATGGTTTAAGACCGACAGCTAAAATCTCTGGATACAGCGAAGTCTATGGTAAAGCTGAAGACTACATCAAGTCTGGTGCCAAGGCAACGAAAAATGCCTTAAAACAAGGAGGCATAAAACTTTCTAATGTCGACTTCTTCGAGCTTCATGAAGACTTTGCATCAACGCCTTTAATTTATGGGAAGCAGTTAAAAATCTCAAGAGATAAGTTGAATAGAAATGGAGGTAGTCTAGGGGTAGGAAATCCAATTTCATCTACAGGCCTTAGATTGGTAAACTCAGTTTGTAATCAATTTGATAATAATGGAGGCACTAAAGCCATCGCAACCTTATGTGGACCATCTGGAGGTAGCGCTGCTTTATTGCTAGAAAAGGTATAACTCATAAAATAGTGATTCTATTTTGAAGGGGAATCCAATTTGGAGTCCCCTTTTTTATTTATTAAAGTTATATGGTGTGATCCTATTTATTGGAGGCAACCACTTTTTATTTTTCCGAAATTAACTCTTCTGTAAAGAATTTTTTATTCGATGCTAATAACATAAAGCCTCCTTCGGAAATCATTATTATTCAGCAGAATCTTCGCCTATTATTTGACCCAAATCATTTATAATATTGCTTCCAGCCCATCTCCTTACTTTGTATTTTGATTTTGGACGGATTGAATTCTATACAGCGATCTGAGCGAGCAGAATGTTAATGTCCATCGTTGCTATTTATTTATAGCACAAACGCGCTTGGAAAATAAGCTTGAATAGATTAATGAATAATTATCTGATGAATCTCAGAGTGGCTTATTGATTGTAATTTCAGAAAGTATGAACCTTTCGGCAAATTTGAAATATCAATCTTAGAATTAAAATTATTCTTTGAAATTAATTTACCGTAAACATCATATATTTCATATGATGTTGTTGTCCTTTCCGATGTTATATGAATGTAATCAGAAGTAGGATTGGGATAAACTTTGGATTCTGTCTCAAAGGATAAATTCTCGTTTGCAGTAGCTTGGATGCAGCCATTACTAATAGAATTAAAATTTTCCAAAATAGAATTTGGAGATAAATCTTTTCCTTCAAAACCTAAGAAATCTAAAGGGTATTTTTGAATGCTAAAAGTAATTGATGGAGGAGCAGTCTGAAACTGTGGAACGGGCCCAATAAAAATCGGATTCTGATATTGCCAAACCCTTTTCCCTTCTGGTGTTATTTCATAAAATTTACCAAAGCGACCCAAACAACTAATATAGTTCCCATTATTTAGTAATTGCGCACTAGACATAATTGGACTAAAAAATTCTTCTTCAGGACCTTCATATTTCCATTCCGGTTCGTCAGGACCGAACCTTCCATTTTCAAAAATATAATTGCCGTCAGAATCTTTTTGAGGAACAACTGTGAGAATGCTACTAGACGCTGAGTTGGTAGCATTCTCATTATTGAATAAGGACATTCCCTCTTGAGTATTTGGTCCATATAAATTCCAATTCGGATTATGCTGAACAAAGGTTTGTTGTAAACTGCTATCTTGTCCATATTGAGCAGGATTTCCCCAACGCCATAAAAAGTCCCCTCCGAACCCATAAGTACCACCTACACTATCAGCAGCTTCGCTCGTAGTTGTGCTATGATCAATGATGTAAATTTCACTAGAGCTTCTGGATGAAAAAACCAATTGATCAAGTTCTGGATTGTAGTCTACCCCATTGAAGTGTGTCCAATCTAACAAACTGTAAAGGGCAGAAGTGAAATTTATATTTAAACGACGAGGTCTTTCAGCGCTTTTAAAAAAATTATTTAAAAGCGGGTTCATATCTTGTATCAAATGATGCTTCAAATGCCATTCCCAAACCAAAGTGATTGAGTCAGGATCGCTGAGGTCAAATTCTGCAAATCCATCAATAACCATATGATCTTGTTGCTCGACAAATAGGGTAGAATCTACCCCAAGTTCTAAGGCCTCATTTATGGTTATTTTTTCGTCAAAAAGAATAATTACATGGCCATTGGGAAGAATCGTGAAATCATGATGAAAATTCATGTCCCATGCCTCACCTGTGAAACTAGTAAGACGATTTCCATCCCAATCGTAAAGTGAAAAGACTTCATTTCTTAGGAGGTGCAAATTCCCCTCGATATCTAAATATGAATTTGCTAGCCCTTCTTCAATCTCATGTTCCCATTCGCGAATAACTTGACCACAGTTGTTAATTAGAAAACTACGAGCTGAATACCATGGAGTGAAGAGCGTAAATCCTTCGGCTACCTCATCATTATCAATCCCTAAGAGACCTATGGTAGTTGCTTGTGCATGAAATATTTGCGCAAGCATAAAAGATATTAAGACAAGAATAAATTTTCTGCGGTACAATTTAATTTTTAATGAATCTGTGACTCTTCGTCGCATTAGTTATAAAATAAATTCCTTTTTCATAGCTAGATATATCTACTGTAATTCTCCCCGAGCTTGAAATTCCACGCCAAATAAGGTTTCCCTGAATATCAAATATTTTGACTATTTCATTCGGCATTAATTTTTCAATACTTAATATGTTGTTTGCTGGATTGGGGAATACTTTTAATGCAAGATCCTTGGACAGACTTAAATCCTCAGAACCTAGAATGCCAACATATTTTATGGAATAGTCCATGCAAATTGGTAAATTATTAGCACCAGAGATGCTTAATTCATCTGGTTGATAATTAGTAAAAAACATGGTTGCAAAGTCCTCATTTATAGTTAACCAGCCTTCATACTTAACCGTTTGACCTGGTTGGATTATCGTGTCAGGATATGATATATGTTGTCCAAGTGTAGGGACAACATGAGAAGGATAATAACTGATATATAAATCATAACAATTTATATCCATTGAACCTGTATTGGTCCATTCAAGTTCGTAATAATAATCTTTGAATCTAGTTTCAATAATAAAATTGGGTGTAGTATCATAAACGATATAATCATCTTTTAAGCAAACTCGAAAGACATCTAAATCAATGGTAGGACGTTCAACCTGGTCATTAAAACTAGCATCAATATTGAAAGATTTAAAATGGCCAAACTGAAAATCCCTTGACCCAAATTCAAAAATGTGATTGCCATGAAATCCCAAGGTCTTATACTGAAGATTTTCACAATCTTCTCTATGTAATAGGGTGAAGTCACTATCTGGACTTAAGTGCCAGACTAGATAATTTTCATCTACCTCTTCAAGAACATAAGATTGATAATTGGGCAGGCTAAGAATACTTTTTATTTTACCATTAGAGGGTGCATCAATACTCGTGATCACTTCTGTGTAGTCGCTATTATAAACAATAATTTTATTTTCTGTGCCGATCATTGTTTTGTTGTCACCTAAGGAAGAAGAGTGTGTTATATTAAAACCGGTGTCATTTTTAAGTAATAAATCAAGGTCATTACCTATGCTATATATTTTACCATCAAAAGTGCTTAAATATTTTTCTCCAAATTGATTTTCGTTTAGCAGTGCGCCAGTAGCTTGACTGATGGGTACATTATTAATAATTTCACCATTGATGTTTAACTCAATGAGTCGATCGTCGCTCACAAGTAAAATTGAAATATCTGTCAGGTATAAAATATCTGTTACAGAAGCTAAATAAAAGTCTTCATCATAATATTCAAAAAACTCTTGAGTTAATTGCCCATCGATGTATTGAAATATCCAAAATTCGCTAAGCAACGCATCATAGTCAATGATATTACTCATAAATAAAATCCAATCGTTGCCCTCTAGTTCATGAAATTCTGACCAATTTGAAACATAATTTGTGCTTGCCCACAGTACTTCAACCTCATTTTCATAAGAGATAAATTTGATCTTTGATTGAGTAGAGTTGTCGTGATAGAAGATTCCATCTTCTGCGGGTAAAAAGGATACTATTCTGTTGTGTCCATTCTTATGACTAAAGTGCTCAAATAAATCTTGAGCGGCTATCGAACCAATGTTTATGTATAAAAGAAAGAAGCAGGAGAATCGTAACATAACAGCTTAATTTCCATTAAAGTTATGTAATTGTTTATCCAATTATAGATTTAATAAATTTCTAAATGTTTTGCTAGACAAATTTATTCGGATTTAACTAAAATCAATGTACCAAAAATCCCGCCATCTATCCAGCCTCTATTTTTGTCTTCGCCTTCTACAACTTCAGAACCAATAAAATTCTCTCGTTCCTTACTTTCGTCATTATCGCAGTAGGCTAACGCAAAGCCAATTTTTTTATCCTTGGACAGGATTGCCGCTTCATTCTTTGAGCCATCTACAAACTGGTCATCATATAGTTTAACGGAGAGTTCCCAAATACTTTTATTTCCTTTCGTACGACGCTTGCAAATAATGTGGTCATCATAAAGATGTGGCTTTTCATCAGGCCCTAGATCAACAACATGATTGTCAAGAGCTATATGATAGGCAAAAGCATTATGATTGAATTGATGGTTTCCACCAGAATTGTCTTCATCTACAAAAACTTCCAAACAATCATCATCCCACCATAGTGTTTTTGGATCATCGTACTGATCGTATAGTATGTCATCTTTTATTTCTACCAACAGATGTATGGCTTCCTCAGTCCAAGTCAATTTATATCTGCCTTTAAAATCTTTTTTTGTGTAATCATTGCCTAACCACTTTTGATCAAGGATATACCACTGAGCTTCTTTCCAGCATCCATCTTTTTTATAACCATCAATCACTGGTGAACTTTCAGCTTTAATTACTTGAGTAATGCGATTGTTTGATTTCTGTGCTTCAGCTTTCGTACTGAGAAGTAAAACGAGAAACATCATAAAAATGTAGTATCTCATGGAGCTTTATAATTTTTTGATCTTTATGTTTCTAAACCATACAGGATCTCCATGATCTTGCAGAGATATATGACCGGACTTAGCCTCTCCATATCCTTCCCAATCCTTAAATTTACTTTTTGAAACCATCTCTTTCCATTCATCACTAAAGAGTGTAAAATCCACCACTCGATAACCATTTAGCCAAAATTGAACGGCTCCTTTATTTGAAACGATTCTGACCTTATTCCACTCTCCAGCTGGATTAACGGTTACAAATTTACAGGCTCTCATGTCGTAAAGATCTCCGGCTCGATGGGTTGGGAATCTTGTATCTGGATGACATACATTATCTAAAATTTGCATTTCTGGTCCCGTCTGCCAGCCGTAGTCAAAATTTTCATTTTCAACAACATTGAAGAAAATTCCACTATTCCCACAAGGCCCAATTTTCCACTCTAATCGTAAATCAAAGTTTTCATAAGTGTCTTTTGTTATGATATCTCCTCCATCTTTTGCCTGCCATTTTCCCTCTTCTCGTACGGCATTGAGATGTATGGCCTTATCTTCTATTACCCAAGAACTTCCGATGGTTTCTTTTTTAAAATTTCTAAAGTTTTTTAAAGATTTTCCATCAAATAGTAATTCCCATCCATTTGATTTTTCTGATTCGGTTAAGCTGTTTATTCCAGCAACTGCAGGTGCTTGAGTTTCGAACCCAGGATCACCAGATGGTATCTGATTCATGGTGTACCAGGCTTCCGTCGACCATAGCGAATGGTCTTGTTCACTTATAAATTTATTCTTGAGATGAATGTAAACAAGATGGTCTTCCTTCATTCCATCCAATTCTAAAAAGACTTTTTTCCTATCCTCACTAATGTTTACAGATTTAATATTCAGTGCTTCTTCATCTATTTTAGGACCACCATAATCTTTTGTCGGAAGGTAGTACCATTGCTTAACTTCGTAGTCTGAAGTGAGCCATCCTTCTCCGGGTTTGATGGCTTCCGTAAATTCAATTTCAACACCATTAGATTTGGCTCTGACAGCAAGCATTTCGAAGGTGCTTTTATCATTGTATACTAGACGTTGTAGACCATACCATTTCTTCCCGGTCTGTGCCCAGTTCCCAGGATTGCCAATGCCTCCGACATATAGAGATCCATCTGGAGCCCAGCGGAGTCTATTGACTCCAGCATCAAGTCCCTGAATAAATCGGAAGACAACCCCTTGAAGTTCCCCATTTATTTCTTCAACAAAAACTCTTTTTACTCCACCATTGGTTACCTCTCCATGAATCATTTGACCCTTGTACGGTCCCACATCAATATAAGACGGAGTAGATGGAGAATTACCTATTTCATCTTGTGGTAACCATACGACTGGTTTTTTCTCTTTAAGTTTGGCAGTTCCTTCAAAATCTACAGACCGTGATCCGAACCATGCATCTTTGGTGACATGAACAATTTTACTGGCTGGTAGCCAGTCTCCTTGATTATCTGCAACAAAAATTTCGCCATCATAACCTACGCCAATACCGTTTGGTGTTCTTAATCCGTTGGCTACAAATTCAATATTACTTCCATCTTCAGCAATTTTAAGTGCACTCCCACGATCTTTGTGCTGGTTCAGCATGCTTGCTCCACCTGGCATAATACCCGTAGCTAGGGTTGCATAAAAGTATCCATCCACATAATCTAGTCCAAAGCCAAATTCATGAAAATTGGCAGTTACACCCCAATCATCACATACGGTTTGGTATTCATCAATAATTTCATCCCCATCATGATCAATCAACTTTGTGAGTTCTTGTTTTTGCATGATGTAGATTTCATCATTCACCACTTTCAGACCAAGCGGCTCAGCAAAACCAGAGGCAATCATTTTGACCACAATATTTTCTGGATTTTCAGCTGTAGGATTTTTAATAAGATAGACCGGTCCTTCAGGATCCCAGGTACTAATAACACAGGTACCATCAGACATAAAATCTAAGCCTCCGACCTTTGGTTTAAAATCTGCAGGTTTCGCCTGAAATACATCAAAAGAGGGATGAACCTCCGTGAGTGGATTTTTATCGCCTGGAATCTTGTTTGCTTGCGCCATAGGCAGCGTCTGACCTTCCAATAAACCTTGCTGTTCTGGAGTATGGTAGATTTTAGCTACCGGAATTACCTCCCAATCAGGTGACGATTCTGGCTTGTAATTTAAGGATAGAAATTTACCACCACCTCCTTGAAAGAATTCTAATCGGAATGGGTGATAACCCTTTTTTAAATTCACATTGGCTTCTCCATAATCTGTTCCGTGTAATCCATCATTGTCAATGACCAGTTTATCATGAAGATAGAGAATGGACCCATCATCGGACCAGATTCTCAAGCCATACTGTCCATCTTCTGGAACATGGATAAAACCTTCTCCAACCAAGGCGAAGTTTTCATTTAATCCTTGAAAATCAGAACCAGAGATATTATCAAAATTGGGGAGAATCCCAGCGTACAAGGGATTTTTCTCATAAACACTTTTAGGAAATTTGCTGGTTTTTTCAATTTCCCAAGCCCTTACGATAGCTCCTGGAATCAATTGATTTTCGTCAAGTTTAGAAGTAGCAGCAGTCCACTCAGTTTCTTCCTTAACTGATTTTTGCCTCTCAGGATTACCTAGACTTAAAATGTATTTCACCATTTCCTTGATGTCACTTTCAGCGACATTGGGGTGAGCATTCATGATTTCTGTCCCCCAAATTCCACTTCCTCCTTTAACCACTTTAGCAGTTAATAAACTATAGTTGGCTTTTGTATCATTATATTTTTTAGCGATCGAAGTATAAGAGGGGCCTATGGTTTTTACCTTTTGATTATGGCAGGTTTTGCAATCATTTTTTGCAATCAATTTAAGACCGAGGGGCGCTCCACTTTCTTCAATTAATGCAGCTTCAGCTGCATTTTGATCTGCAATGGTTGCCTTGTCTATATTTACATTAAAAAATGTTGTACCATTTTCTAGAAGTAAATTTCCAGTTATATCAATATAGTTTTTGGATTCAAAATTTGATTTTTTTTCCGAAAGTTTTTCCCAGGCACCATCTGTCTCAATGTCTCCATCAAAAACAACGCTTGAGACTTTGGTGTTTAAGCTCAAATTTTGGTTTCTCTTAAGACCAGAAACATCAAAGGTCCGATTTAGAATCCGATTGCCTTTCTCATCTGTAATTACCTCCGGGCTCTCGCTAACTTTAACAACCGCGGCACCATTACTTAACTCATAATTAAGAAATACTCGGTCATCTTTTATTCGATGTCCCTTATATTGAACCGAGGCCTCTTTAAGTACTCCATTATCAGAAATACTCCAGGAGTTTTTATCACCATTGTCACTATAAGCATATCCATAACTGCTCGGTTGAGGACCATGCGCGTAATCATATACAGCACCTTCAAAACTAACACCACCATCCCATACTTTGTACATGGATGCCTTATCTGTATGATAGGCAATCCAGGCATTGGAATCTAAGGCGATGGTTATCATTCTAGGCATTTGATCAAGAACGGATCGAAATACCCAAGGATTATGAGGTCGGTCTTTTGCGGCTTTCGTACTTTTATCGATATCTTCAGAACATGAGCTTAAGTACATGGAAAGTACAAGGAAGAGGAGTATTTTTCTCATTTATAGGAAATTAATTAATCCAATATAAGAACTATCCTGTGAAATATAGTTGTTATAAAACTGAATAGCTCTATTTGCCTTTAAGGCTAAAAAAAAGAACATGAAAGCAATTAAATATTTACTCTTTATCCTGATCCCTCTGATTCTTATCTATGTACTACTCTGTGCCATAGGTCCAAAAAATGCAGAAATTACAAGGCAAATTGACATAGATGCTCCACCAGCTTATGCTTATAATCTTATTAATAATATTGATAATTGGGGAAAATGGTCTTCCTGGGTAGTAAATGATAGCACACTTGTTCAGACTATGAACGATCAACGCATAGGAGTAGGTGCTGGATATTCATGGGAAAGTGAACAGAATGGTAATGGTTCCTTGGAAATAATTGAGAGTGATAATAATCAACGCATTAAATCTAAGATGAACTTTGACGGATTTGATGGAAACTCCTATGGAGAGTATATTATTAATACAGAAGGGAAGGGAAGCAATTTATCATGGTCGATGAGTGCAGATAAAGATTTTCCTTTTTTGATCAGAGGATATATGTTGGTCAGTGGTTTTAAAAGTAAACTGAAATCAAATTTTGACGAAAGTTTAGTGATGCTGAAAAAGGAAGCAGAAAATCGGGCCAAAGGGAATTACAATGGATATAAAATTAAAGGAATTAAGATGCCCGAAAAGCATTTTGTAATTTCGAGAGCTGAGGTACCTATCGCTAATTATCAGCAATTTTATACCCAAAACCTAGGGGCACTGTTTGGTAAGGTAACCCCCACAGGAATTGAAATGGACGGAATGCCGAGTGGATTATTTTTTAAATGGGACGAGGCCAAAGGAACAGCAGACATGGCAGCAGCGTTACCTGTGGTGGAAAATATTGCAGTCGCAGGAACCACCAGTTATACCATTCCAGCCAAGAATGCCATTAGTTTAGATTTCTACGGTGATTACAAAGATACGCCAGTCGCACACGAAGCTATAGAGGAATTTATAAATGACAGAGGTTTCCTAACAGACATACCGATTATTGAAGAATATCTTTCTGATCCAACGACCGAACCAGATCCATCTAAGTGGCTCACTCGAATTATTTACTATTTAGCAGATCAGGAATAAATTTGAAAAGTATTTATTTACTACATATTGACACAGCAACTAAGGTATGTTCTGTGGCGCTTTCCGCAAATGGAGTCCTAATTCATGAGAAAACCATTTATGAGTCCAATAAGCATACAGAAAAGGTCAATCTCATTATTGAGGAATTGCTTCTTCTGTCTAAATTAGACATAAAGCACATTGATGCAATTTCTGTAGCCATCGGTCCTGGATCTTATACTGGCTTAAGGGTAGGACTCAGTGTAGCCAAAGGTTTAGCCTTTGGATTGGGAATACCAATTATAGAAATTAATACTTTACATAGCCTAGCTTATCTCCATAAGGGCAAGGGTAAATATATTTTACCTGCCTTAGATGCCCGCAGAAAGGAGGTTTACATGAATATTTATCATTCAGACCTTCAGCCCTATACTCAGACACACAGCTACATCATAGACGAGCCGAATCACCCAAAAGACTGGCCAGCTGCCTCAGATCTCATTATTTGCGGACCAGGAGCTGAGAAAATGGAATCTTTATTGGGAGATTATGGTTATACCTATGAAAAAACCACTTGTCAGGCAATTAATCAAATAGAAATTGCCTACAATATGTATTTGAAAGGTATAAATACTGATATCGCTTACATTAAGCCTTTATACCTCAAGCCTCCAAACATAACGAAATCCACTAAAAAAGCATTTTAAGGCGCGAACCCTATAACATAGGTGTTTATTGCCTTTTGACACAAACATTTTTTAAAGAAGCTGTTTTTGGTACAGTTTTGGATTAACCATCTAGGTATTCCGTGAACTAAAACAAAAAACTTACCTACATGAGAAACAAAAAGAACGAAACTGTTACTCTGAAGAAAGGTGGAAATGAAGTACAACTTGATTATGCAGATTTGCGTAAAGCTGTTCTTGTGCTTCGGGCTGTAAACCACAAACTACGTCAGAGAATCATCGATCTTTTGGAAGATGGTGAAACAATGACGGTAACTGATATCTATATCAAGTTAAGATTAGAACAATCAGTGGCTTCACAGCATCTAGCGATCCTAAGAAGAGTTGGTGTTGTACTAACAGAAAGACAGGGAAAATTTATCTATTATTCTTTAGACAAAGACAGATTAGCTCAGATAGCAAATCTTGTTGAAGATCTAGCAGGATAGTCGTTCAAAACTAAAAGTAGACATATAGAAATAAATTTACTTTATACTATTTCTTAGGACAGGCACTTATAGATTAAAAAAATATCTAATATTTCTTTTTTTATATTAAAGAAAATGAGATATTTGACCTAAGGTTGTCAAAATAAGAAATAATGAACGAAGCTAAAGTTAGGTTCAGTTCGGACAAGTTGTTTGTCTCTACTGAACTTATGCGAGCCATAGCTCACCCACTACGATTGAAAATACTTGAGTTCATAGATCAGAACACAAAAATTAAAGTAAATTCAATTTATGGTCATCTACATATAGAGCAATCCTTAACCTCTCAGCACCTTAAGATTTTAAAATCTGCAGGAGTAGTATCAGCGGAAAAGGATGGAAAGTATATGTTTTACTATATCAATTATCCAATAATTGAGAAGGTAAATAAAGCCATGATCAACTTCTTAAACACTGAAAAACTAATTGCTCAACGAGTTTAGAGTAAAGCTAAAAGACACAGTCCTATTCTTATTGAAGAATAGGACTTTTAATTTCTCCCTCCTCGGTACTAGCAACTTCCTCCTTGAAAAAACTTCGGTAGAATATAAGAATGGTGGCAACACCTATGGATATAGAAGAGTCTGCAATGTTGAATACAGGATTGAAAAAGGTAAATCTGGTCCCTCCTCTTATAGGTATCCATTCAGGTAGGATGGTATCAACCATCGGAAAATAAAGCATATCGACAACCTTTCCTTGTAAAAAAGGTGCATAACCCCCATTCTCTGGAAACATTGTTGCTAATCCTCCATGATATGGTGAGTCAGAAAAGATCATTCCATAAAAGGCACTATCGATAATGTTACCTATGGCTCCTGCAATAATCATAGCAAAAGCTGCGAGGAGACCTTTGTTTTCCTTGGCCTTTATCATGCCCAACACGATATACATCAGCACAGCAACAAGTATAATTCTGAAAATACTTAGTAGATATTTACCAAGGACCCCTCCAAAGGATAAGCCGAATGCCATCCCCTTGTTTTCTACAAAATGAAGCTTTGCCCATTCTAGACCGAATATGTTTACTCCACTACCATACTCAAAATGAGTTTTGATATATATTTTGCTTACCTGATCTAAAATCAGAACGACAGCAATTATCAGAAATACTAGGTGGGTTCTTTTCACAACTTATAATGAATGAGCTAAGTTAGTCTAATTATCTTTTTTGCTTAGCCTCTATACTAAGTGTTGCATGCGGTACAGCCATTAATCTTGCTTTTGATATTAATTTACTAGTTTCTCTGCACACGCCATAACTACCATTATTTATTCTAATCTGCGCATTTTGAAGATGTTGGATCAATTTACGCTGGCGATTAGCCATGGTATATAGCCTTTCAGTTTCAATGGTGCCAATGCCATCATCCAATCCTTTTACTTTGGCTTCTGGGCTCTCAGCAAGCTCTTCTATCTGCTTTTTGAAATAAGTCAACTCACTTTCAGCTTTAACTAATTTTTCTGATATTATTTTATCAAATTCGGCTAAATCCTTTTTACTATACCTTTTTTGAGTTGACATTTTCCCCCATTTATTAATTTACAAATTTAAAAATAAACAGAAGCCCATTAAAAAGTAGTTCACGGTATTTATTAAATGACGATTATCCTTAATAAGGTATAAGGTCAACTAGTGAATCAAAGGTCTTATTTGCACATGCTTATAAATATTTTACGAACTTTGCATTGAAATTATTATTCACGTTTCATGCAAAAGCGATGGGTAAAGCCTTATACAACAAAGTAAATAAAGAAGAGCTTCGTCTACAATTAGAAGCAGAGCCATACAAAAGAACCACGCTTTCTTTTTATAAATACGCTCATATATTAAACCCTAAACTGTTTAGAGATCATCTATTCATTCTTTTGGATGAACTCAAAGTCCTTGGAAGAATTTATATTGCCAGCGAAGGTATCAACGGTCAGATCTCTGTCCCTGAGCATAAATTGCTAGACCTTACTCAAGCACTTAATACTATAGACTTCCTCCAAGAAGTAAGACTCAATATTGCGATTGAAGATGATGGGAAGTCCTTTATTAAGTTGAAAATCAAACTGCGGCATAAAATTGTTGCGGATGGCTTAGATGATGAAAGTTTTGATGTTACGGACAAAGGCACACACATAACAGCTGAGAAGTTTAATGAACTGACAGAAAAAGAAGAGACGATCGTCGTAGACATGAGAAATCACTATGAAAGCGAAGTTGGTCATTTCAAAGATGCCATTGTGCCTGACGTTGAAACTTTTAGAGAGTCCCTCCCGATTGTTGAAGAACTGCTAGGAGGGAAAGAAGATACACTAATTATTATGTATTGTACTGGTGGTATTAGATGCGAAAAAGCAAGCGCTTATTACAAGCATAAAGGATATAAGAATATTTATCAACTGGATGGTGGCATTATAGAGTACGCCCGAGAGGTCAATCAAAAAGGACTTGAAAACAAATTTATCGGAAAGAACTTTGTTTTTGATGACCGTCTCGGAGAGCGGATTTCAGAAGAGGTGATTGCTCAGTGCCATCAGTGTGGAGATAAAAATGACAATCATGTCAATTGTGCCAACGACGCTTGTCATATTTTATTTATCCAATGCGAAACTTGTGCGGAAAAAAACGAAGGTTGTTGCTCTCAAAAATGCCGCGACTTTATTCAGTTATCGGAAGAAGAACAACAAAGGAAGAGAATCACGGAAGTTTTCAATGGAACAAAATTTGGAAAGGGCAGATATAAAGCTCATAGAAAAGATCACAATTTAGAACAATAATATGTACGTACGGAGAAACATTAAACTAGGCATAATTGCCAAATTCGCTTGATTCAACATTCTGATATTCACCCTCTGGTCCGGGGCAATCGTTTTTGCTTATCACTTTTTTGAGCATGCAGGGACTTCTATAGCAATTCCATTTTTGCCATTAAGCACCATAGGTATAGCCGTGGCTTTTTATATTGGTTTCAAAAATAATGCCTCCTATGATCGATTTTGGGAAGGTAGAAAAATATGGGGAGGCATCGTAAACTAGTCGTACTTGGTCCAATCAAGTACTTAGCTTTGTCAATAATAGGTATGCGATAGAGAAACTTTCTGAAGAAGAATTATACAAGGTTCACCAAAGATTAATCTATAGACAAATTGCTTGGATCAATGGCCTGAGGCACAATTTAAGACAACCAAGTTCATTTAGCATCAAACATCCTAAGTCCGTTAAATCAATCAATAAAGGATCTGCTGAAAGAAATCAATGGGATAAAGAAGTAGGGGATATTTTAAATGCTTAAGAAAACAACCATTTAATTGAACTTCAAAATACGCCCGCACAAATCATTCGTCAACAAGGAGAGGATTTAAAAAAATTAGAGCATCTTGGTTTGATTGAAGACTTTAGACATATAGCAATGATGCGTGTTCTTGAAGAGTTTTACAACCTTCAAGGAAAGTGTGAAAGAATAAAGAACACTCCCTTCCCTAGACAATATGCCTTCTTTAGTAAGATATTTACTTGGATATTTATTCTATTACTTCCGTTCGGAATGGTTGGTGAATTTGCAGATTTGGGTCACGAATCAATATGGTTGACGGTTCCCTTCTGTGTTTTAATTTCTTGGGTCTTTATAACTATGGAAATTGTAGGAGACAACAGTGAAGATCCCTTTGAAAACTTTATTAATGATGTACCAATGACTGCTCTTTGTCGTACCATTTAGATTGATCTCAGAGAAATGCTCGGAGAAACCGACCTCCCACCGAAAATTAAACCAGAAAACGACATTCTGTTTTAAAAAAAAACTCGCAACTTTCAAGTTGCGAGTTTTTTTAATCATTATAAATCGATCCAAGAGCTTCCGTTATAATAACGAAATCCAGGGGATCCATCTTCTCTATTATTTCCATTATCCAAATATATCTGTCCCTCTTCTGCAATAGATGGAGAGATGTCGGACATTTCTAAAATTGGTAACCCTGCTGGGCCTTCTTCACCATCTTGACCTTGAGGTCCAGTTGCACCCGTTGGGGCTATGGGACCTATTGGCCCAGTTGCACCAGTTGCACCAGTTTGTCCAGGCAAACCATCAAGTCCATCTTGACAGATGGTATGCTTTGCGTATAGACAAAAAGGAACGACATTAAATTTCTGATACCCAATGGTTTTTATTCCTTCACCATTTTGAAGGTCATATTCAATTCCTATAAATGGAATTCCACTCAACCAAGGAATATCACTGGCATTACCTGAGGTTGTATTTCCTCTGCCGATGATAATATTAAATGTTCCTTTCTTATCTGTTACTATTTCGTGTGTCTCAGACATGTATGTGTTACTACCATTTACATCTTCTGTGATAGATGCATATATGGTGACTTCTTTATTAGCAATTTCTTTTCCATCAGCATCTACGAGCCAGCCTTGATAATGAAAATCATCAGAACTTTGTGCAAAAGCGATTGTTCCGAGAAAACTAAATATGATAATTAATAAGTTTTTCATTTTTGTTGTTTTATAAGTCAATCCAAGTTCCATTTAAATTATATCGTAAGTGAGGTTTACCGTCTGCAGTATTTGTCCCATCATCTACGTATAAGTTTTTATCTGTTGGTAGAGTATTTGTCATAATCATGATCCCAAAACCATCTGCTCCTTTCGCCCCATCATCTCCGGGAGGTCCTGAAGCTCCAGTGGCTCCTAAAGGGCCAATAGGTCCGATAGCCCCGGTTGGTCCAGTGGCCCCTGTCGCACCATCTTGTCCTCTTGCACCTATTCCACCTAAGGAGTTTGCAACCAATGCATATGGCACAGCTGTCATTTTTTTGGAACCTACGTAATCATATTGACCACTAATTCTTAGAAATACATCTATGTAATAATCACTGCCATCAGACTCATTAAGTTCATATATAAAAGTTCTAAATTCAGACAAATTT